>Ga0302324_100017810_pt1 | contig 14051 bp, 16 predicted proteins | sample Palsa_T0_1_FD_201949 | JGI IMG/M metagenome (GOLD analysis project Ga0302324, IMG submission 201949) | Peat permafrost microbial communities from Stordalen Mire near Abisko, Sweden - Palsa_T0_1 | ecosystem: Environmental > Terrestrial > Soil > Palsa > Peat permafrost | place: Sweden: Abisko... | reverse complement strand
CGTCATGCTCGTGCGCGCAATAGCCGAAGCGCGTGGTCGAGCCGTTCCACCAGGCGACCAGATGCTTCGACTCCTGAAAACTTTTGTACAGCTCGCTCGGAACGTCGCGGCGGAAATAGAGCAGCAACGACTGTTCGAGTTCGGGAAACGTGCGGCGCAGGAGCAACGTATTCGCGCCGGGGTTTTCCTCCGCCTGCAAAATCGCTTCGATCAGCAGCGCTTTCGATTTGCCGGGGCCGGCCGCGCCGCCGAAGAGCCGATACTTGGCGCGCGAGGCGTGGAAGTCGCGCTGCTTGGGGAAAGGCTCGTACGCGAGTTGAACGCGGCGCCTGATCGATTCGGCAGGTGGCGATTCGGCGCCGGGAGTTTCATCGCCCACCGTTTCGTCGCCGATGCGCGATTCATCCGATGCGTCTGTTCCGTTGCGAGCATCGTTCTCGCATGAATCGTCCCGGCATGAGTCGTCCTTGCATGAATCGTTGACCCAGCGTTCGACTCCGGATGTGACCGAGATGGACATCAATTGGGCGAAAGGCGCCCGCAATGAGGGCGGCCGCTACAAAACCAGCGTCGGCTGACACGCTTCTGTAGGGGCGGGTTTCAAACCCGCCCGTACGACTACGGAATGACGACCCAGACGGTGGCGGCGTAGTGCCTGGATTCGACTCCGCTGGCTTCTTGCGCGGTTACCGCCAGTTGATGCTTGCCGGATTCGAAGTCCAGCTTGGGGCTGGTGGCGGTGATGCTGCGCACCTGGCCTTTGGCGCCATCCGGCACCGGGATGGTGAAGAGCTTGGCGCGATGCGCGAGGCCCGCGGAAATGTCGTAGGCCACGAAGCGGCGCACGCAGTGTTCGTGAAGTTTTTCGCTGCACGCGGGCGTCGTGGTGAAGTCGTAATCGAACTTCACGGTGACGGAATGGAAGGCGTGCCCAGGAGCAAGATCGGCCGAGGCCGGCGGTGATCCTGCTGCCTGTGTGGCGGCAGGGGCCGCGGATTGCGCAAAGGCGGATTGTGCAAAGGTCGTCGACGCCGCAAGACTCAGCAGAACGACAACAGCAACCACGAATACGAGCGGCCTGGCGGGATTCCTAGCGCGCGCCCTGCAGGAACTTTTCATGCGCTGATTCTACTCCCGCCGCGGCAATGCCGTGCATCCGGCTTTCACCCGAGTATCTGTACCAGCACTCCCGAGCCGCCGGTGATCGACGACACCTTTGCACGAATGAAGTTGCCGCGCACACCGGTAACGGTGCGCGCCTCGCCCGCCGTGGCCGCGGACGTGTCTATAGTGGTGTACTGCGCGTCGGTGTCGACCATTGCGGTTTGCAGCACGACGCTTACGGCCGACGGCGCGGAGCCGTAAATCGTCTGCCAGCGAATGGTGCGCCCGTTTTCGGGAAACCCGGCATAACTGGGCACGGCAAATTGTTGGCTGGCCTGACCCGCCGGCGGGCGATTCGCTGCTGAATGCCAGGGCGACATCGCCGGGGAAAATCGAATACGGAGGTACCTGCGAATTATAGTTCGGCATGATTTCTCCAGGAGGCTGTGGGATTGCGATGATTCGATACGCTTCTGTAGGGGCGGGTTTCAAACCCGCCCTACGGCGGCGTCGGATGCTGAGGTCTCATGTAGCTCACCTCTTCAGATGTGAGGGTGTTTCCGGGGCGTGCGTAGGAGAAGTCCTCAGGTCTGAAGACCTGAGCTACATTTCGTGATTTGTGCGCGGGACGTTCGGACACAATTCGAGGATAACGAAAAAATTTATACGCGCATGCGAAGAACCTGTCAAGTCGTTGATAGTGTAAAGAATTTAGGTCCAAGGTAAGAATCGCGATCGAGCGACAAATGCGCACGTCGAATACGTACTGACGCCACCCGCCGTAAAATCGGCACGTCATTGCCAAGCACGAATGCCGGGCACGGCATGCCGTGCCCCTACGAACCGCGCTACTTGGATCAGCGGGCGGGCTTGGCTGCGCGCTTGGCGACGGGCGTTCGTCCCAGCTTGCGAATCGCCGGCGCTACTTCTTTCAGGTACAGCTCGGTGGACTTTCGATTCTGCATCACCCACGAAGACGTGTGATACGCGCTGATGCCGCCCACAATGTGCGTGGCGGTCGAGTCCTGGAGCCTCACCTCGAGGTCGGCAATCACCTGATCCGGCATCCCGACGAAAAGCGAAGGAGGCATCGCCGCGCCGGGCTTCACGTTTTCAAACGCCACGTCTCGAGTGGTGGCGTATTCGATTCCCATGGCGCGCATGCGCGCGGCCTGCGCCTGCTGCATCGGCTCTATCTCCGCCGGCGAGCTGACGACGTTGACGCGAGCTTGGATGAGCGTATTCATCTTGTCCGGATCGTGGCCGCCTTCCTTCAGTCCCTCGGCGTAGGGACCTTCCAGCGGCGCAGCCACGTGATAGCCCGCCACGCCGGCGCGATGCAAATTCTTGGGGCCGAAGCCGCCGAACCACATGGGGAATGGTTTCTGCACCGGCTGCGTGGTCATGCGCACGTTGGGAATCTGAAAATATTTTCCGTTGTGATCGAAGCTTTCCGTGGTGGAAAAGGATTTCTTCACGAATTCCATCACCTCGAAGGTGCGTCCGTGGCGCTCCGCGGGATCGATGCCGAACGTGGTGAACTCGCCGGAAACCGAACCCGTGCCGAAAACGATGTCGATGCGCCCGTGCGATATCAGATCGAGCGTGGCGATATCTTCCGCCAGGCGCGCGGGTTCGTAAAATGGAGTCAGCAAGACGTTCATGCCCAGGCGCATGTTCGAGGTGCGCCGAGCCAGGCCCGCCAGCAGCAAAAGCGGCGACGGATTCCACTGCTTCTCCATGAAGTGGTGCTCGCCGAGAAGCAGAAAATCGAGGCCCAGGTTCTCATACCATTCGGCCAGCGCGAAGGCTTCGTCGTAAAGTTCGACCAGCGGACGGTTGTCGCCCGGCTCACGGTGCACGATCTCAGATAAGAACCCAACGTCCATGAAGCGCCTCCCTGCTCCGTTCGCATTACGCGCGCGGGAGAGTTTTCACCGGCCATCGGGAGCCGTCAAGCGGAAACTCCTCGGTTGGGCTGCTGTGGCTATGGAAAAACTCGCCCCGGAGTACTAGGGCAGCGAACGGGGCCGCGTGCATTTCCTATTTGGCGACAGTAGGGTGATCGCCTGATATCGCCGCTTGCCGCCCGGCGCGACAATTTTATCCTCAGCTGAGGGAGCCTACGATGGCCTTGCGAATACTGATTGTGGACGATGTGCTGTTGGTACGGCTGGGGCTGCGTCTGTTGATGGAGCAGCACAAGGATTGGTCAATATGCGGCGAAGCAGAGGACGGTGCGGAGGCGGTGCAAAAAGCAGTTGATCTCGAGCCGGACCTGGTACTGCTCGATGTCTCCATGCCAAAAATGAGTGGGCTGGCCGCCGCGCCTCTGATTCACAAGAAGGTTCCACGCGCCAAGATCGTAATGCTAACGCTGGATGCATCGCTGGAGTTGGCGCGGATCGCGTCCAAGGTTGGGGCGCCTGGTTTCGTTGCCAAATCGCTGCTCGCCAGCGATCTGACTCCCACGATTGAAGCGCTCGAAGCCGGCGGCGAATCCCGCTACGCGATCTGACGCTTCTTGCCGGGCGCGCAGGGCGATCGATCCGCTCGATCGATCCACCCGGTCAATTCATTCGGTCGGTTTTCATTTCTTCGTAGAAGAGAAGCTCGCACTGTTGAGCGACGTCGATGGCGCTCAGCAGCAGCGCGGGAGTGACAACCCATTCGTCCCCGCCGATGCGTTCCAGCTCTTGTTCGAGAGGTTGGCTGCCCACGGCGCCCAATAGCAGAACCTGGGCATTTGGGGCACACCGTTTTATTTCCTCGACCGCCAGCAGCGCTTCGATCGCCGGCAACTTGGCGGACATCACCACGACGTGCGGCTTGAAGGTCTTGCACTTCGCGACTACCTCTCGGCAGTCGGAGGCTTCGTCGCAAGATTCGATATTCTGCTTGGACAGAATCGCAGCTACCGTGTCTTTTTGGGCGATGGGATCTTCTTCGGCGACCAATACACGTAGAGTGCGCATAGACACCCAGCTTTCCTACACGGTATGGGTGTCCACAAGATGGAAGCGCCCTTATCGGGCATACCGGACAATTGCTGATCTCAGGGTACTCTCAAACTAGGGAAATAGCTGCAAGCATATATGTAGCTCACCTCTTCAGATGTGAGGGGTTCGGTGTCGCAACAGAAGCCAAAGCCTCGGGTCTTTAGACCTGAGCTACATGCGATATAACCACCCCGCGCCATTCATCGCCGCGGCGCAAGACCTCGAGAGTTGTGCTACGATTTTCCCATCTGGCTGTACCGCGCAAGGAGGATTTGCATGGCGCTCACACCTTCGACCATGGTTTCGCTGGGGACCTCAGCCCCTCCCTTTCGTCTACCCGATCCGCAAGGTAAGCTCGTTTCCGCCGCCGACTTCAAGGACGCGCCGGCTCTGCTGGTAGCGTTCATCTGCAACCACTGCCCGTACGTAAAACACATCCGCGCAAAATTCGCCGAATTCGCAAAAGAGGCTAAGTCGCGCGGCGTAGCCGTGGTGGCCATCAGCTCGAACGACGTGAGTGCCTATCCCGATGATGGCCCCGCGAAAATGGCCGAAGAGATTACGCTTGCCGGCTATACCTTTCCCTACCTCTACGACGAGTCGCAGGAAATAGCGAAGTCCTATCAGGCGGCGTGCACGCCCGACTTTTTCCTGTTCGATCGCGAGCGCAAGCTGGTTTACCGCGGGCAGTTTGACGATAGCCGCCCGGAAAGTGGGCGTCCGGTGACCGGGAAGGATTTGCGCGCCGCAGTCGACGCCGTGCTGGCAGGCAAGCCCGTGCCTGCCGATCAGAAGCCCAGCATGGGTTGCAACATTAAGTGGAAGACGGTGGGCGCGGCCCGCTACGCGCACTGATGTTTTGCCCTACTAGAAGCGTGTGATTCGACGCAGGTTTTGTAGCGGCCGCCTTTACGGCGGGCGCCTTTCCGCTTTGTCTGGCGCGCACGACCGCAAAGCCACAGGGCGGGTTTGAAACCCGCCCCTACAGAAGCGTGTGACCCGACGCAGGTTTCGTAGCGGCCGCCTCGTCTTTTAGGCGGGCGCCTTTGGCTTAATTGCGCCGAAAAACCCTCACATCTAACGAGGTAATACTCTGTTGAATTTTTAGTCTTGTGGCGTGGGATTCGGCGCAGGAGAATCAGGCGGCGGATTCGCGGGCGCATCGGGAGACGGCGTCGGCGCAGCATTGGCCGGCGGATTATCCGCCGGGCGCAAAGTGAACGTCACGCCGCGCCTCGCGTTCACGTCCACCGACTTCTGCACATCGATATCGTTCCAGTCCACCGTGTTTTCGCCGCCGTCCGCCGTGCGGTAGTGAAGCTTCCCGCCGGCGACCCAGTAGTCCCGCACCAGATAAACGCGCCCGTCCTTCAGGTAGACCACAACTTCGCCTTGATCCCCGGCTGATCTGTTCTGCGACTGCGCGTCTGGTGGATTCTGCGGGCCCGGTGGCGGCTCATACGTGTACGGAACGGTGTACTCGGAAGATGGCGAAGCCGGCGATGCCGGCGTGTCCTGCTGGTAGTAGTCCGAGGAAGGACCCGGCGCCGGCGCTCCAAAACCGTAATACGGCGAGTAATAATTGTAGTAACCGAAGTTGTCGTAGCCGAAATTGTTGCAGCCCCACAGCGAGAAGGGATCGCATCCAAACGCGCCGAAACCCAATCCGAATCCCCCGCCGTAAAATCCAAATCCCGGGTAGAAGCCAGGATAGAAGCCCGGATAATACGGGTAGAACGGCGGCCCGTAGATAATCCGACCCGGAGGATTGCCCCGCGGCCGTGCGCCCTCCAGCGGACGCGAGCCGAACATGTTGCCCGTGGTGGCCGACCTGGCGGTCAGTGAACTGCCGTGCGGGGAGTCCTGGACGATCTCATGTCCCTGGCCTGAGAAACTCAACGGGCCGCTACGATTGATGGCGATTCCCTGCCCCGTGCTTGACGGAGGAAAACCAATGATCGAGTGGGTGGATGCGGAGTTCGGGGTTCCCGCAACGCCCGCACCGGGGGATGAACCAAATGGCGCACGGATTACCGGATGCGCGGCGTTCGTCGAAGTTGAGCCGCTCGTGGCGAAAGATGAACGAGGAGGCCCAAAAAAATGAGTGGGCTGCGCAGTCGGAGCCGGACGCGACGATGCTGGACGCGGAGCGGGCGGTGGACTCGAATGTGATGGAGGCGCCGCTGGACGGCCTCCGCCAAAACCCCCGCCGCCAAAGCCGCCGCCCCCACCGCTAGGATGGCCTCCACCGAAACCGCCACCGCCGGCATGTCCGCCACCGCCTCCGCCGTGCTGCGCAAAGACAGCCTGCGGCGCAAGCGCCGCGGCGGCAGCTAACAGAAGCGCGAGCAGTCCTGCGCGCACACTTTGTGAATTGAATGAACAGGGGGACAAAGACGAGGACAACGAAGACCGGTGCGTCGCTCGGTGCGTCATGGAGCACCTCCCGCGCAGTGGAGGACAAGGCCACCGCAACCAAACCAATTCTACCCCATTGGACGCTCAGTGGTATCGATTGGTTGCAGTTAGCTGCCCGTTGGCTTGAGTGAGGAACAGCGGGAGCAAGCTCCCGCACTCCACAAAATGCCGGCGGGCGCGGAGCTTTCCGTAGGGGCACGGCATGCCGTGCCCGAAAGGTGGCGTCACACCAGCGCCAGAGGCCGATATCGGTCACCTAGGTCAGCTAGCGTTGGGGACGGCTCGCAAGCATTAGTGCCGGGCACGGCATGCCGTGCCCCTACAGAAACGTGTCACCCGCGACGGTGTTGTAGCGGCGGCCTGAACGTCGCGTGCGCGCAACAGCGACGTATTCCGCCAGTGTTCGTCTTACAATAGCGTACCGATAATGATTCCCTTCCTACATGTGTGGGGGCTGGCGATACCCACATTCGGGCTGATGGTGGCCCTGGCGATGATCGCCGCGTTCTACGTCCTGCGCGCGGACTTGGCGCGCCGCGGGATGGCCAGCACGGAATCCGGCATCGGCGAATACTTCATCACCATTCCGTGCCTCGCGGGAATCATCGGCGCGCGGCTCTATCACGCGCTGCAATCGCCGGCGGAACTCATCGCCAATCCGTGGGGAGAACTTTTCAGCCGCTACGGCTTCGCATGGTTCGGCGGACTGATCGGGGGTTTCGCGGCATATGTGGGGGTGGCGCGCTGGAAGAAAATTCCGCTGCTCGCTGCCTTGGACGCCGGCTCGCCGGCCGCAGCGCTGGGCTACGGGATCGGACGCATCGGCTGCCTTCTCTCCGGCGACGGAGATTACGGCGTGCCCACGTCTTTGCCTTGGGGCATGAGCTTCCCAGATGGCCTGGTGCCGACCACCGACCGCGTGCATCCCACGCCAATTTACGAATTCCTGGCAGCCTGCATAATCGCGTGGATTCTGTGGCGGCTGGGGACGCGACAAATCAGGTTTTCGCGCGAAGGCGGCGAGACGCAATCCGCAGGCATCGGAATCGTCTTCGCCGCATACTTGGTTCTGACGGGCGCGGAGCGCTTTCTCGTGGAATTCATCCGCATCAATCCGCGCGTGATTCTGGGAATGTCGAACGCGCAAGCGGCCAGCCTACTTTCGATGCTGGCAGGCGCGATGCTGTGGTGGTGGATTCACAAGCGCGAGCGAGACACTAAATCCGTTTAAACCAAAATACGAGGTGAACGAGATGTCCCGAAGATACGCGCTGTTCGCAGTTCTCGGTTTCGCATTAACGCTGTGCGGAGCAGCCCGCGCGCAGCAGGCGCTGACGCTGCACAAAACTTGGACGCTTCCGGGCGCGCCTTTTCGCGAGGGCTACATCTTCGTCGACGGATTCCACATCCGCTACGTCGAGGCGGGCAAAGGCCCGGCAATTATCAGCTTGCCGGGATCAGCAGGCCTCGAGATGTCGATCGCCAAGGACGAACTCTCGAAACGTTTTCACGTGATCGAACTCGAGCCGCCCGGCTGGGGCTACTCGCTCGAGCTAACCCGCTCGATGACTCAGAAGGAACTCGCGGGAATCTTGGCGGACGCCATCCAGCAGTTGGGCATTCCTCGATACACACTGATCGGCACTTCCCTGGGCGGAACGAACGCGCTGTGGATTGCCGTCGAGCATCCTGACCGCGTGCAGGCGCTGGTGTTCGAGTCCGCGGTCACGTTCATGCGCCCGGAGGACGCGGCGCAAACGCCCGACGAAACGCAGCAGATCCAAAAAGCCCTCACCGAAGGTTGGCTGGATCAGACCAAGGCGCTGCCCGGCTTGCCGATGCCCACTAACGGCGCAAAACCGTGGCAGACCAACGAATACTATGCCGAGCTGATGCGCAGGCGATTCCGCACGTCCAAACACCTGGCCACCGACCCTGCGGAGACCAAGGAGCTAAGCGACCGCGCGCACGATTTAAAAGTTCCAGCCGTCGCCATGGTGGGAACCGAGGACGAAATCATGCACACCTCGGTTGGTGACTCCTGGAAGGCACACATGCCGGACGTGCAGTTCATCGTCGTCCCGGGCGGCACACAGGACCTGCAGAACACGGCGCCAGACGTCTTCATAGCCACCGTAACCAAGTTCGTCCGCGCAGAAATGAAACGCTAGCACGTCGGGACGCGGATAGGATATTTGCGAATCGCCGTCCCGGGGCCATGCCGATGCTCTCGGGAGGAAGCGTGGCCGAAGCCGAGCTCCGGTTCGCAACCAGTTCCCATCGGCACAACCCCCGGACGGCTGTCTGTTCTGCTTCCCATTCCGGGAAACGCAGACCAGAAGTCTGTTACGTCATGCACCCGTTCCAGTGCGCGCAGGATAGGAATTTCCAACACACGATACAAGTCGGTCTAATACTGTCGGTATAAAGAACGACAGTTAAGTGTTCGCTTGCGTACTTATTCGATAAACATGGGGGAAAGCTTGACTTGTTAAATAACTAGAGAGTACATTCCGCGAAGTACTTTCGAAGAAACCAACTCAAGCATCTTGTGGACAAGATAGGCAGTGCCTCGGAAGCGCCGGGCGCCGTGGCACGCAAAGCAAACAAACGCCCCCATCGAACCGATCTCGGCAGCAGCAGCCTGACGGCGCAATTTATCCCCGCCGCCGAAATTCCAGCTCAGACTCGCTTGAGTCGCCAAGTTCCCTTTTGGAACCCTCTCTAGAACTTGGCCCCGTACAGCCACTCGCACAGAAGACCGAAGACTCGCTTCTCGAAAACCAGGCGCTCCTGTCCCACGCAGAACGCATCGCGAATTTCGGAAGCTGGGAGTTCGACTTCGCCGCGGGCAAATCATACTTCTCGAAGCACATGGGGGAGATGTGCGGAGTTAGCTCGGCGAGTGGGAGTGCAGCTGCCTACTGGCAGCGCGTGCATCCGGCGGACCGCAAGGTACGCAAGATCATGGGCAGGCCTGGGCGGAGGGCCGCGCGTTTTCCCACGTAGTGCGTTACCGCCGGCCGGACGGCGCCGAGAGAATTTTGGAAACGCGGGGCCGTACCCTGTGCGATGCCGCGGGCCTACCCATACGCGCCATCGGAGTAGTGCAGGACGTGACCGAGCAAAGGCGCGCGGAGGAAGAACTGCGCAGGCTCTCGCGCCAGCTGATGCACACGCGCGACAACGAGCGGCGCCGGCTGGCGCGCGAACTCCATGAGTCGGCGGGTCAGAGCCTGGCGGCGCTAAAGATGACGCTGGGATGCGTCCGCAACCAATTGCCCGAGGATGCGGTCGTGCCGCAGTTGCTGCTGGAATCGGCCCCCGAACTCGCGGACGAAGCCATCCGCGAAGTTCGCACGATTTGCTATCTCATCCATCCCCCGCTGCTCGATGAAGCGGGCCTGGGCGTGGCGCTGCGGTTGTATCTGAAGGGATTTTCTCAGCGCAGTGGCATTGAAGTGACGCTCGAAGGTGACGATACGTTTGGACGCACCGCGCAGGAACCGGAGACCGTGCTTTTTCGTGTGGTGCAGGAAGCGCTTACGAACGTGCACCGCCACTCCGGAAGCCGCACGGCGCAGGTTTGCCTAGCCCGCGAATCCGGAAAGCTGATTGTGGAAATAAGCGACCAGGGCCAAGGGTTCGCCGGCGCCGGCGACGACAACGCGGCGGGCCGCGGTGTGGGAATTGCGGGAATGCTGGAACGCGTGAAACATTTGAATGGGGAAATAAATTTCGACAGCCGGGCAGGAAGGGGCACCGCAATTCGCGTTGTGCTACCGGATCCCGGGACCGAACCGGCTATCGATCGCGAGGCAGCGCCGGCCAGAAAGCGACAAGATGGCCAAAAGATCCAGAACCGACGACGAAGATCCGCTACCCGCTAGCGGATCGGTTGGCGACTTCGCACCTGGGGGGGGGAGTCTATCGCATCATCATCGTGGACGACTATCCTATTGTGCGTCTTGGCCTGCGCACGCTGCTCGATCAGCAACCCGGGCTGCAAATCGTCTCCGAAGCGGAGACTGGCGAAGAAGCTCTGGAGCAGGTGCGGCGCCTCAAGCCCGATCTCGCTATCGTCGATCTCACCATTCCGGGAATGAACGGTTTAGATCTATTGCGCGCCATCCGCGCCGAGATTCCGGAAACCGCCGTCATGGTGCTGACCATGCATTTCTCCGATGAACTCGCGCGCGAGGTGCTGAAAGCCGGCGCATTGGCCTACGTGCTGAAGTCCGACGCGGACAACGAACTCCTCGCAGCTCTCGATCAGGTGCGCCACAAGCAGCCCTTTTTCACCAGCCGTTTGGCCCTCACTATGGCGAAGAATTTTATCGATGCCGGCGACCAGCCCGAGGGAAACGAGCCCCCGCTGCCGCTCACTGAGAGGGAAATTCAGGTTGTGACGCTGCTGGCGCAGGGCAAAAGCAACAAGGAAGTAGCGTCGGCGCTGGAAGTTTCCACGTGAACGGTAGAAAGCCACCGCAACCACATCATGAACAAAATGGAATTCCAAAACTTCAGCGACCTGGTGCGCTTCGCCGTGCGCAACAGCCTGGTGGACCCGTGATCTCTCCCTATAGAGGTTCGTGCCTTATGCGGTCATCGCCATTCTGGGCTGAACTTCACGGTTAATCTTTTCTTCTTCTTTCTGCCTGGAAACAGAAAGATCATAGTGCGCCTGAAGATTGATCCAGAACTCAGGCGTAGTGCCGAAGAACCGGCCCAACCGGAGTGCCATTTCAGAAGAAATGCCGCGATCCTCTTTAACAATCTCGTATACGTTGGGCGGAGCCACGCGCAGAGCAATTGCGAGCCTATTTGGGTTCAGGTCAAGCGGGATCATAAACTCTTCACGGAGAATCTCTCCGGGATGAACTGGCTTCAGCTTAGTCATAAAACGTTCCCCTAGTGATCGCCCGTATTTCCACATCGTACGCGTTGTCGCCTCGCCACACGAAACACACACGATATTGATCGTTAATCCGTGCGGCGTGTTGACCGGCACGCCCTTTATCCAGCTTATGGAGCTTGTTGCCCGGGGGCACTTTCAAGTCATCCAATTTTGCAGCCGCATGAACCATATTAAGCTTCCGGCGCGCAACGCTCTCTATCGATTGCCATTTCTTGACTCGGTCGTTATTGAACAGGCGTTCGGTATTCTCTGTCCTGAACGACTTAATCACAGGCGAAGGATATAATGCATAACATTACATGTCAATAGTTAGCTCACTTTCTGGCGTGGCAAAGCAGTTCGCAGGCGGAAGAAAACCTCAGGTCATACCTCAGCTAGAAGAGATTCAGGGCGCACCTCGCCCCCAAAGGGACGAGCTGGTGCGCCATTTGGCAATCGGGATGATTACTTCTTTGCTGCGACGGCTTTCACTGCGGTCTTGCGACGGGCGCGGCGGCGGGTGGGGCGCTCGATCGGTTCGCCCACGAGCTCGGCGATCCAGATGGAAGTGATGAACTTCTTCATGCCGTGGTTGTCGAAATCGACGGACGTGCGGTCGTGATTCGATTCCGTGACTGTACCGATACCGTACTGCTCGTGACGAATCGTCTGCCCTTCGGTTAGAACCTGCACTATGGCCTCCTCGAATGACCGCCGGATCGAACCAGTCTCCTGGCCCGAAACTCCCGGATAAGAAGAAAAATGGAACCGCAGAGAGTGTGGAATTCAGAGCCGCCGCATATGCGGTGGCTGGCTCTCAAGTCCTCGCTCTGGGCGTGCCACTCCGTTGTGTTTCCAGCAGGGGGCGAGCCGTGCCCGCCCCGGCCGGAAAAATCTTCCGAAGCGTCTTACTGGCCCAGGGTGTTTACAGACCGGTTACGTTTTCGGCTTGCAAACCCTTGGGGCCCTGCTTGACTTCGAATTCAACCGCTTGACCTTCATTTAGGCTCTTGTAACCGTCAGCCTGGATCGCCGAGAAGTGCACGAACACGTCTTCACCGGACTGGCGTTGGATGAACCCATAACCCTTTGCTGCGTTGAACCACTTTACCGTTCCTTGCTCTCTGCTCACCGCTGATACTCCTGATTCATTCGTAGACGGCGCGAACCGCCTGGAAAGCTATTTGCGCTCCAGCACCCCCACACCGCCACAAAAAAAGGCCGTCGGACGGTTGCCCGGCAGCCAATTCGTCGCGCGCTAAAAAGGAACTTAAGAGCAACAAACGCAAGACAATAATATCAAAAAAACGCCCTAAAAGCAAGGCGCTGCGGGCGCCAATCAACGCCGCGCAGCGGTCATTGCAGCACTAGTCGAAGGCAATTCGGTTCGCGCCACGTCACGCATGACAGGCGCAGCCAAGGGCACAATCCTGAAACTGCTCGCGGAGCTAGGGAAGGCTTGCGAGGAATATCAACGAAAGGTGTTCCGAAATCTTCCCTGCAAGCGGATTCAATGTGACGAAATTTGGAATTTTTGCTACGCGAAGCAAAAGAACGTACCCGCAGAAAAAGAAGGGCAGTTTGGTTTTGGGGATGTTTGGACGTGGGTCGCTATCGACGCGGATTCAAAGCTGATTCCGACCTGGGCAGTCGGACGGCGGGATGCGGGAACGGCGTTCGCTCTGATAGAGGATTTGGCGGGGCGCTTGAACCATAGGATTCAGTTGACTACTGACGGTCTGCGCGTGTATCTGGACGCTGTGGAGAGCGCCTTCGGGTCGAATATTGATTACAGCATGTTGGTAAAGATGTACGGGAACGATTCGGGGCGAGATCGGGGATATAGTCCTGCGGAGTGCATCGGCTCGCGGGTAATACCGATTATCGGTAAGCCGCGGATTAAGCACATTTCCACGAGTTTTGTGGAGCGGCAGAATTTGACGATGCGGATGAACATGCGCCGCTTTACGCGGCTGACCAATGCGTTTTCAAGGAAGGTTGATAACCTGCGGTACTCCGTAGCGATTCACTTAATGCACTACAATTTCTGCCGCGTGCATCAGACGTTGCGCGTGACGCCAGCGATGGAAGCGGGCGTGGCAGACCACATTTGGAATATCGAAGAAGCGCTGTCACTGCTGAATCAGCAAGAGAGAATAGCGGCGTGAAAAATGAAACCAATTAAAATCGACGTGGACGCCGTACCCGAAGATAAACGAACGCATCCTGATTTTCTTGGGCTACTAAACAGCATGACGGTTGGTTTGTCCGACCCGACCAATGTATTAAGTATTTGCATACACGAAGCTGGGCATGCGTTTTTTGGCCTCGAATCAAGAATGGAAATCATCGGCATGGACGGGCCGCGCATCATTATACATAGAACCTGACCAATTCGAAGGCCAACCTTTGAGGGCCAACATCAAAATCATACAAAACACGGTAGAACAGGTTGCGATAATGTTAAGCGCGGGAGGCATATTTGCGCTTGAACTAGATGGCAGCAGACTCGGCCCAGGGGACATCACAGACCGCAAGATGTTTGGTGAGACCTGCCATAACGCAGGTTTGACTGACGCCTCTTCGATTGAATCTGTCTGGAAAGCTGGTCAGGATGTCGTTAGGAAGAGATT
>Ga0302324_100017807_pt1 | contig 14053 bp, 13 predicted proteins | sample Palsa_T0_1_FD_201949 | JGI IMG/M metagenome (GOLD analysis project Ga0302324, IMG submission 201949) | Peat permafrost microbial communities from Stordalen Mire near Abisko, Sweden - Palsa_T0_1 | ecosystem: Environmental > Terrestrial > Soil > Palsa > Peat permafrost | place: Sweden: Abisko... | reverse complement strand
AGATCACCGGGTCAGGCCCGGTGATGACGAGGAGCAGTGCGCGTCCCTCGACTCGCTTATTGTTGGGCGTCGCCTAACGTTCGATCGAGCAGCGGCGAGAAGGTGGATCATGCCTGTCAGCCTCAATCGCATTGGACAAATCGCTTTGGCCGTGCGTGACGCGGATCGCGCGGAAGCGTTTTATCAGGACACGCTCGGGCTGCGTAAATTGTACCGTTTTGGCGACCTGACTTTCTTTGATTGCGCCGGCGTCCGATTGCTGCTGGAGAAAGCCCATGATCCCGGCGCCGCCAATCATGGCTCCCAGATCTACTTCTCATGCGCCGATATCGCGCTGACGGTGCGCGAGCTGCGCCAGCGTGGCGTGGTGTTCGCCAGCCTGCCTCATCTCGTCGTCAAGATGGACGATCACGACCTGTGGATGGCGTTTTTTGAGGACCCCGACGGTCACACGCTCGCGTTGATGCAGGAAGCCCCGAAGGGCTATGTCCCGCCGCCCGTCTGATCCGGTTAAGTAACGTCCCACCAGGGAGCCATGCTCCCCATTGGACGAGCACCCTGGTTCGGTGTGAAGTCGCGGCCATGGCCGCACCTCGCCAGACATCCCCGCCCAGGCATCCCATCTGGGCCGGCCTGACCCTCGACCGTCCGCGCGTCATGGGCGTGCTCAACGTCACCCCCGACAGTTTCAGCGACGGCGGCACGGTTGACCCCGAGACCGCCATCGCCGCCGGCCTGGCCATGCGCGACGACGGGGCCGACATCGTGGACGTCGGCGGCGAGAGCGCGCGGCCCGGTGCCTCGCCCACCCCGCCGGACGTCGAACGCGCGCGCATCCTCCCGGTCATCCGTGGCCTCACGGCCGCCGGAGTGCTGGTTTCGGTCGATACAAGCCATGCGGAAACAATGGCCGCGGCATTGGACGCCGGGGCCTCGATCGTCAACGACATCACCGCGCTCACCCACGATCCGGCCTCTGCCGCGGTTGTCGCGGCCCGGGGCTGCCCGGTTATCCTCATGCACATGCGCGGCACCCCGGCGACCATGATGGCGCTGGCACGCTATGACGACGTCCTCGCCGAGGTGACCGCTGAACTCCACACCCGGATCGAAGCGGCCGAGCGCGCGGGCATCCGCCGCGACGCGATCGCCATCGATCCCGGATTCGGCTTCGCCAAGCACCCGGCGCATTCGCTCGCTCTGCTCCGCGGTCTGTCCGCGCTCACCACCCTCGGGTTTCCCATCGTCGCCGGAGTATCGCGGAAGAGCTTCATCGGTGCGGCGAGCGGCGAGGCCGAACCGGCGCGGCGCTTCCCCGGGTCGATCGCCGCGGGCCTGTTCGCGCTGGCGCAGGGAGCGGCCGTGTTGCGAGTTCATGACGTAAGGGGAACGAAGCAGGCGATCCGGGTATGGCACGCGCTGTCCGTTACGGAACCGTTTTCTGAAGACGTTGGCCTTCCTTTTCGTAACGCAAAGGATTAAGCTTGGAGGTCAGGCCGGAGTGATACCTCTAAGGGCCAGAGTGGCCAGAATGAGGCCGACGGAGAACCAATGACAAACGGGCGGCGTCTCTTCGGCACGGATGGCATCCGCGGCAAGGCCAATTCCGAACCGATGACGGCGGACGTGGCGCTTCGCCTCGGCCAGGCAGCGGGGCTGATGTTCAGCCGCGGAACACATCGCCACCGTGTCGTGATCGGCAAGGATACGAGACTGTCCGGCTACATGATCGAGCCCGCGCTCACGGCCGGGTTCATCGGCGCCGGGATGGACGTCACCCTGCTTGGCCCTCTTCCGACCCCCGCCGTGGCCATGCTGACGCGCAGCCTGCGGGCCGACCTCGGCGTCATGATTTCCGCTTCGCATAACCCGTATGAGGACAACGGCATCAAGCTGTTCGGTCCCGACGGCAACAAGCTATCCGACCAGGTGGAGCTGGAGATCGAATCGCTGATGAACGATTCGCTCCACACCCGCCTGGCGGCGCCGGCCAAGCTTGGACGCGCCAACCGGCTGGACGATGCGGCGGGCCGTTATATCGAGGCGGCAAAGGGCAGTTTTCCGCGCGGATTGCGGCTCGGAGACCTGAAAATCGTGATCGATTGCGCCAATGGCGCCGCTTACCGGGTCGCCCCCACGGTGCTGTGGGAACTGGGCGCGATCGTCGTCCGCACCGGTGTCGAGCCGGACGGCTTCAATATCAATCAAGGCTGCGGCTCGACGGTGCCCGATCACCTGTGCGCGATGGTGGTCGAGCACAACGCGGATCTCGGCATCGCACTGGACGGCGACGCCGATCGCCTGATCATGGCGGACGAGCGTGGCGAAATCATCGACGGCGACCAGATACTCGGGCTGATCGGCCGCTCCTGGCAGCAATCCGGCCGCCTCCGCGGCGACGGCATTGTCGCCACGGTGATGTCCAATCTGGGCCTCGAACGCTTTCTCAACGCACGTGGCCTGAAGTTGCATCGCACCCGGGTCGGCGACCGCTATGTTGCCGAGCACATGCGCGCACATGGGCTGAATATCGGCGGCGAGCAGTCCGGACACGTGATCCTGGCCGATTTCGCCACGACCGGCGACGGGCTGCTGGCCGCTTTGCAGGTGTTGGCCGTGCTGGTGGAATCCCAGCGCAGCGCGTCCGAGGTGTGCCAGGTGTTCCAGCCACTGCCCCAGTGCCTGAAGAACGTCCGGTTTTCCGGGCCCTCGCCGCTGCGGTTGGAGGCGGTGCAGCGCGACATAAAAGCCGCCGAGGCGCGGCTGAACGGCACCGGCCGCCTGCTGATCCGTGAAAGCGGCACCGAGCCTCTGGTGAGGGTCATGGCCGAGGGTGAGGACCAGGCGATCGTCGCCGACATCGTGGATTCACTCTGCACCGCCATCGCGGCCGCGACCCGCCAGCACGCCTCCGCCGCCGACTAGGAGCCATGCCGACCGGCACCCACCATCGCGAAATCGCGAATCATGGTCGCTACACCGTCATGGCCGGGCCCGGTCGTCACGCCGCCATGGCCGCGCCCGATCGTCACCGTAACACCGTCATGGCCGCGCCCGGTCGTTACACCGCCATGGCCGGGCCCGGTCGTCACCGTTACACCGTCATGGCCGCGCCCGGTCGCCATCGTTACACCGTCATGGCCGTCCCCCGACTTGATCGGGGGATTGACCCGGCCATCTCTCGCGGCACCGCGCTGGCCGGGTCAAGCCACCTCAGGCCCAGCCAGGATGGGGTGAATGGCGCGGGGATGTACCGCGACTCAACCTCACTGCGTACCAGGAGCCATATGGAATGAACGGGCGAGTACTGATCGTCGCCGGTTCGGATTCCGGGGGCGGGGCGGGGATCCAGGCGGACATCAAGACGGTCACCGCCTTGGATGCGTTCGCCGCGACGGCACTGACCGCTCTGACGGCCCAAAACACGCTCGGCGTGCACGCGGTGCAAGCGGTGCCGTTGGAATTCATCGCACGGCAGATCGAGGTCGTGATGACCGACATCGGCGCCGACGCGATCAAAACCGGCATGCTGGGCGATGCGGCGGTGATCGGCACAGTGTGTGACGCGCTGCGACGCCATGCCGCGGACATTCCCATCGTCGTCGATCCGGTCATGGTGGCCAAGGGGGGGCATCCCCTCCTGGCGCCCGAAGCGGTTGCGTCGCTGCGTCAGCGGTTGTTGCCGATGGCCGCCGTGATCACACCGAACCTGCCGGAGGCGGAGGCGCTGGCCGGAATGACCATCGCGACGGTCGCCGATATGCGGCTGGCGGCGTCCGCGTTGTTGTCCCTGGGCGTGCCGGCGGTGCTGCTGAAGGGCGGCCACCTGCCTGGCGACGAGGTGGTTGATTTGCTGGCGACCGCGAATGGGATCGAAGCGTTTTCCGCGCCACGCATTCAAACGCGGCATACGCACGGAACGGGGTGCACGATGGCCTCGGCGCTGGCGGCGGGTCTGGCGCAGGGGATGTCGCTACGCGACGCGGTACTTCGCGCGAGGGCTTACGTGCGAGCCGCGATTGCCTCGGCACCGGGATTGGGCGGCGGCCACGGTCCTTTGAATCACGCCGTAACGGTGGACATCGGGCGGCTCGGCCAGGCAGCCCACGGCCGGTCTGGCCCTTAAGTTCTTTGATCGATCCCTGCCCGCCATGGTACATGCAGTCGGCAAGCATTCGGGATAGCAACGCCGCATTCGGCACATCTGTAAGACGCGAACAGGAGGCAAGGAAAGCTCTGTAGACAACGTCCGGCTTCGGCGACGTGGACGCTCAGCGGCCCCAACACGATCGGTGCCGTGCTGAACCGTGGAACGCTGCTGGTGTCAGGCTCGCTCGACGTGAGCACCGCTGTCGATCCGGGCAGCATGGGAGTGTTCAAACTCACCGGCGGTTCAACCCTCGACGTCGCGTCCGCGCTCGGGATCAGTTCGAAGATGAGCTTCGAGGCGGGAAGCGAACTCATCGTCGATGACGCCGGGCTGTTCGGACAAAATGTCGGGAGCAGCCACTATGCCGAATCTTTGCTGCGGGACTTCGGCGGTTCGACGATCGATATCGAGGACTTCTCCGCCATCGGCCTTACCGCGAGCTACTCCGCGGCTACCGGTCTGCTGCAACTGACCAACGCCTCGGAACAAATGGCGACGCTCCACTTCCAGAACTCAAGCCTCGGCGGCGGAGCATTCCACTTCAGCACCGACAACAGCGGTGGCGTCCTGATCACGCGCGTTTAGTGACCGCCAAGTACCAGATGGCGGTCAGGTTGGGCGGACGGCGTGGACGATAACGGTCACTCAATTGGCCAGGTTTCGGGCGGCATGCGCCCCATCCGATGGAAGCACCGGCCGGGGGCTGGGTGTCCGCCCGGATCGTCAGCGTCGCGCAGAGAATAAGGTGATTCTCTTTTTTTGGCCGCCAGTATTATACGTTCAAGTTACAATTTCGATTAGTGTTCGATCTTGCCAGTACCTTTTATTCATGGCTATCTATGTATGCGAATGACTACGGCTCACGAGTACAGCACCACCACCTGTTCGACATATCCACGGCTGTTCGCGGGCAGGAGCAATCGCCAAGGCACCTCGAAAACGGAGTTCGACAATGGGGAACGTGACTTCAAAATTCGTTATGACCGCGTTTGGGGCCGCCGCCCTGATCGCCACGGGCGTGGCGGCGATGGCTCAAACCGAGGCACCGAACGGTTACTATGGCGGCGTGTCATCAAAGCCCGGCATGATGCCGGGGACGAAAATGACTTGCCCGAGGACGGAATGGCACATCAAACCTATCCCAGCCACGGGTCCTGCCACGATCGGCGGTTACGCCTATTTCGATGACATGAGCGGGGTCAGCAAAATCCAGGGAGCACGTACCGCCGACGGCAAGATCACAGGCACCGTCACCCCGATCTCCGGGACAGGCCCCGAGGGTACTTTCACGGGCACGCACACCGCGACAATGACCCACGTTGAACTGGCTGGCACCGGCTGCTCCAAGCACGTGGTGAACCTGCGGATAATGCCACCGAATTACGGTGCCAGCCCAGGCTAGGGGAAGGCGAGGAACCGACCGCGATACCCGGGGTATGTCTCACACGTGAAGCGTACCCGGGCTGAACCGACGCGTCCGGTCCCATGGCCGGACGCGTCAGCGGTTACGCGGACATTCGATGTCTCCGCGAGGGTCGACAATTCTTCAACAGCGTACAAGTCGATTTGCCGCTCACGCGGACGCGCAATGTGAGTTGAGCAAGCAGGCGGTGCTTTTCAGAGATGGCGTCCCCGATTGGATTCGAACCAACGGCCCCAAGATTAGGAATCTTGTGCTCTATCCTGCTGAGCTACGGGGACTTGCCTGATATGAGTGCAGATATTCGGTTGTCGCCGCCGCCGTCAACCGTTGGCTTCGACACCACGCCATCGTTCCGGCACCCTCCCGAGATCACTCACGATGGCGTCCGCCCGGCCAGCCTGGTCGCCGCCAGCCCATGCTTAAAGCCGCTGAACAGATTTGCTATGGTGTGGTCTGGTACGGCGTGATGGTCGCGTCCGGCAGGGGCGTGCGGCTGAACGAACCGCCAATCAGGGGACACGATGCCATCCGAAGACGACACACGCGAAGAGCGAACCCTGTCATACCAGCAGCCCGATGGCGCACGTCCGGAGAGCGGTTCCGGCGATCCGGTGCATTTGCTCCTGCTCCTGGACGATAATGCGCCGCCGCATCGCTTCCCGCTGCATTCGCTGCCCGCCATCATAGGCCGCAATGCACCGGCTGACCTGGTCCTGGAGGGTGCCACCGTATCGCGCCGTCACTGCCGGCTTGAAGTGCTGGACGGGAAATTGTGGTTGCACGACCTCGCCTCCACCAACGGCACCTACGTCAACGGCGTGCGCCTGACCGAGGCGGCGCCGCTCGACGATGGCGCGACGATCGGCGTCGGCGCCTATCGCCTGCGCTATCACCGCCGCAATCGGGACGAGACCGCCGACGCGGATGCGATGGAGCGGGAGTGGTTGGAGGCCAGCGAGTACATCGCCTCGATCCTGCCGAAACCGATCAACCGAGGTCCGGTGCGGGCAAACTGGTTCTATCGGCCTAGTACCCGGATCGGCGGGGACGCATTCGGTTATCAGATGCTGGACCGGCGTCACTTCTCGCTTTTCCTGCTCGACGTATCCGGACACGGGACCGGGGCGGCGATGCACGCGATGACCGTCGCGCAGGTGCTGAGGGAACGAGTGCTGCCGAATGTGGATTTCCTCGATCCGGCGGCGGTTGTCGGTGGTCTCAACGCGCGGTTTCAGATGCACCGCAATAACGATCTGTTCTTCACGATCTGGTACGGCGTTTACAATATCGTCAGCCGGGTTCTGGTGTTTTCCGCGGCCGGCCACCACGCCGCGTATCTCCTGCCAGCCGACAACTCATCCTGGCCGCCGGTGCCGCTGGTGACCCAAAATCCGGTCGCCGGCATGCTCCCGGATCCCGAGATCGCCGCCGCTTACGTTGAAATTCCCCGCGGCAGCACGCTGCACTTGTTCAGCGATGGCGTGTTCGAGGTGATCGATCGGGATGGCCGTCAGCTTGGCCTGGACGATATTCTGCCGATGCTGCCCGAGGTCGCGACCGCGTGGCCGGCCGGCCCGGCAGCCGCGGCGGACGATCCAACGCGGCTCTACGATCGCATTCGGGCCATTGCCCGGCCTGGTCACCTCGACGACGATTTTTCAGCGCTGGTCTTCCGCTTCCCATAGCGCGCCGAATGCGCCAAGGTGACCGGCGCCCGGACGGCTTCCCCCGTCCGGCGGGAGAAGGGGCCAGGAGAAGGGGCCAGGAGACGGGGCATGGTTCAGTCGCAGCGCATTCTGTTGATCGACACGGAAGAGATCATTCCGGGCGTCACGAAGCTCAATCTGCGCGGCCGACTGGATGCGCCCGCCGCGCGGATCATCGACAACACCTTCGCCACGATGGCGGGCGCGCAGGAGCGGCTGATCGTCGATCTGTCGCGGGTGAGTTTCATCGCCTCCGCCGGCCTTCGGACGCTGATCGCCGGTGCCCGAGGCCTCATCGCGCGACAAGGCCGAATGGTGTGCCTCGATCCCGATCCGCTGGTCGAGCAGGTGCTGGTGCGCAGCGGCATCGACCGGCTGATCCCGGTGTGCCGGGACCTGTCGGAGGCGGTCCGCATGGTAAGCGTCGGCGGCGGCGATGGCCGGGGCGATCCGGAGGACGAGCCGCTGCCGTTCGATCTGAACGTCGAACGCTCCATGAACGGCGTCCGCCGCGTCGGCGCCTGGGTCGACGAACTGGCGATCCTGCTGAATTTGAGCGGGGAGACGGAGTACGCGCTGCGTCTGTGCCTGGAAGAGGCCGTCACCAACATCGTCAACCACGCGACACCCGAACCCGGGGTCGAACAGGATATCGTCGCCCTGCATCTGCTCGCCAATGCGAGCAAGCTCCTCGTCACGGTTGAGGACCATTGCGGTGCATTCAATCCATTGACCACGCCTTTACCCCAGCCGGACGACCCCGCCCCCGAAGGCGAAGGCGGACTGGGCATTACCCTGCTGCGCCGTCACGCCGACGAGGTAACGTGGGAGCGGGACGGCGCCACGAACCGCCTGTCCATCACGCTGCCGCGTTAGCGTCCTCAGGCCAATGCGCCTGTGCGAGTGGCCAGATCGGTTCTTATCTGTGGCCGCCTGACCATTTCATACCATTACCGGAATGAGTCAAACCTTGGCACAGGCGCCAATACGTCATCACCGTCCCCCGACCTGATCGGGGGATCGACCCGGTGACCTCTGGCGGCACGGTGTGGCGATTGATGGCGGTTCAGCGGCCGCGCCATGACGTGCGGCCGGCGGGATGGCGTCGCCGAATGTATCGACAGCGACACGACCCTGCCAACTGTCGACGCACATGGGTTACAGGTGGCCCGGACGAGGCCTGGCTTCCTCTGGATTTCTGGCTTCTTCCCAAATGAATCCCGCCGTTCCGCGCATTGTGGCCATGCCAATCGCCACGACCCGAGATTCCGCGTGTGCGTCGTGCGGCGGATTTCATCCCCGAGAAGCCAGAAAGCCAGAGGTTCGCGATCCATCATTGGGAGGCACCGAACCCGCGAAGATATCTCGTCTCTGGACAGTGCGGATACCCCAACCGCACGGTGACCGGACGATCGCTACCCGGCGTCGTCGCGGCCAGCCGCTATTTCCGGACGAGGCCCGGCCATTACGTGGTTGACGACTGTGCCGGCGAGCCTGTCATCCGGGCAGGCGGTGTTACTCTGCTGCCGCCTTCACACGTCCACCCAGACCCGGTGACGCCAGCATCCGTTGCACCATCGAATCGTCGAATCTCAGCACCTCACGCAGCACTTCCTCGGTGTGCTCGCCCAACAACGGAGACCGCGTCACCTCACTGACATGTTCGGACATCTTGATCGGATTGCCGACGGTCAAGTACTTGCCGCGAGTCGGGTGATCGACCTCCACCACCGTTCCGGTGGCGCGCAGCGACGGCTCCTCGGCGATTTCCTTCATCGATAGGATCGGCCCGCAGGGGATGTCGTATTTGTTCAGGATGTCCATCGCCTCGAACTTGGTCTTGGTCATCGTCCAGGCTTCGATGGTGTCCCAGATCTGCCGCAGCCGCGGGAGGCGGGCAGGCGGCTTCGCGTAATCCGGATCGGTCTTCCATTCCGGCTTCCCAATCACGTCGCAAATCGACTCCCACACCGGCGCCTGAGCGATGAAATAAATATACGCGTTCGGATCGGTCTCCCATCCCTTGCACTTCAAAATCCAACCCGGCTGTCCGCCACCCGACGCATTGCCGGACCGCGGTACCGCTTCGCCAAACTCGCCATCCGGATACTGCGGAAATTCCATCAACGGCCCGTGCGCGAGCCGCTGCTGATCGCGCAATTTCACCCGGCATAAATTGAGCACGCCATCCTGCATCGCGACGTCGACTTTTTGCCCGCGGCCGGTCGAATTCCGGTGATGCAGCGCGCAGACAATGCCCAACGCCAAATGCAGGCCGGTACCCGAATCGCCGATCTGCGCGCCGGTGACCAAAGGCGGTCCATCGTCGAACCCTGTCGTGGACGCCGAACCGCCCGCGCATTGCGCGACATTCTCGTAGACCTTGCAGTCCTGATACGGGCCCGGCCCGAAGCCCTTCACCGACGCCAGAATCATGCGCGGGTTCAGTTCCTGGATGCGCTTCCAGGTGAACCCCATGCGATCCAGCGCACCCGGCGCGAAGTTCTCCACCATCACGTCGCAGGTTTTTACCAATGCCTCCAGCACTGCCTTACCGTCCGGATTGCGCCCGTCGATGGTGATAGAGCGTTTGTTATGATTCAGCATCGTGAAATACAGGCTGTCGACATCGGGAATGTCGCGCAACTGGCCGCGGGTGATGTCACCCACGCCCGGCCGCTCCACCTTGATCACATCGGCGCCGAACCACGCCAGCAACTGCGTGCAGGTCGGCCCCGACTGCACATGGGTAAAATCCAGAATTCGGACACCATCGAGAGCTTTCGACACGTTACGCTGCTCCTTTTTTCCGCAGGGCACTCTTGGGATTGAGATTGCCGATATTGCCACTCTCGCTGCCCGCCGCCGGATCGATTTCCGCGTTGATCAAGGTGGGTCTGCCGGAGTCCATGGCCGCGTCGACCGCGCGTTTCAGTTCGTCCGGCGTGGTCACGTTGACGCCGGCGCCGCCGAACCCCTCGATCATCTTGTCGTAACGAGCGCCTCGCACGAACGCCGTCGTGGCCGGGTCGGTGCCGCCGCCGGTATTGACCCCGTCGCCGCGATAGATGCCGTCGTTGTTGAACACCACGACGCAGACCGGCAGGTTGTAGCGGCAGATCGTTTCGACCTCCATGCCGGAGAAGCCGAACGCGCTATCGCCCTCGATCGCCAGCACCGGCTTGCCGGTTTCGATCGCCGCGGCGATGGCGAAGCCCATGCCGATGCCCATCACGCCCCAGGTCCCGACGTCGAGCCGCTTGCGCGGCTGATACATGTCGATCACGCCGCGTGCCTGGTCGAGCGTGTTCGCCCCCTCATTCACCAGGATCGCGTCCGGCCGTTCCTTGATCACGTCGCGCAGCACGCGCAACGCGGTATGGTAATCCATCGGGCTCGAGTTCTTGCCAAGCCGCGCCGCCATCCTGGCGATGTTGCTTTCTTTCTTTTCGGCGATCGCCTTGGTCCAGTCGGCGGGCGGTTGTTTCCAGTCGTCGCCCATGCCGCGCAGCAACGCCGCCACGCAGGAGCCGATGTCGCCCACCAGCGGAGCCGCGATCTCGACATTGCTATCCATTTCGCGCGGCTCGATGTCGATGTGGATGAACTTTTTCGAACCCGGCTTGCCCCATTGCCGTCCTTTGCCATGGCTGAGCAGCCAGTTCAGCCGCGCGCCGATCATCAGCACCACATCGCTGTCCGCCAGCACAGTCGAGCGCGCGGCCGCGGCGCATTGTGGATGCAAATCGGGAAGCAGGCCCTTGGCCATGCTCATCGGAATGAACGGGACGCCGCTCTTCTCAACCAGCGCGCGGATGTCGTCGTCGGCCTGAGCATAGGCCGCGCCCTTGCCCAGAATGATCAATGGCCGGCTCGCGCCGCGCAGCACATCCAGCGCGCGTTCAACCGCGGACGGCGCCGGGAGTTGTGCCGGAGCCGGATCGATTACCTTTACCAACGAACGCCGTCCGGCCTCGGCTTCCATCACCTGGCCGAACAGTTTTCCCGGCAGATCGAGGTACACGCCGCCCGGCCGCCCGGAGACCGCCGCTCTGATCGCGCGCGCGACGCCGATACCGATATCGGCCGCGTGCAGCACGCGATACGCCGCCTTGCACAGCGGCCTCGCGATGGCGAGTTGATCCATCTCCTCGTAGTCGCCCTGTTGCAGGTCGACGATCTCGCGTTCGGAGGAGCCGCTGATCAGGATCATCGGAAAGCAGTTCGTCGTCGCATTGGCGAGCGCCACCAGACCATTCAGGAAGCCCGGCGCCGAGACCGTCAGGCAGATGCCCGGCGATTTCGTCAGGTAGCCCGCGATCGCCGCCGCGTTGCCGGCGTTCTGCTCGTGCCGGAACGAGATCACCCGCATTCCCTCGGCCTGCGCCAGACGGCCCAGATCGGTGATCGGGATGCCGGGGACGTTATAGATCGTTTTGATGCCGTTCAGCTTCAGCGCATCGATGACCAGGTGGAAGCCATCGGTCAGTTCGGCTTCGGCCCCGGCCTCTCCACCGGTTCGCGACCCCCCGGTTTGCTCAAGTATCGCGGACATCAGCGCCTCCCTGTCGTTGACCCGCGGTGTTCCGCGGTTGTGGTGGTGGACATGTCTCGGCTCCTCCGGAAACGTGTTTAAGCGTATTGACGGCGGCGTTCCTCGGCGGCCGCCGGCCTGCCATCGAGGAAGTCCCCGTGACGTTCGACATGGGCGGCGAGACCCATCGTGTGTTCGCGCACCAGCCGCTCCGCCCGGCCGGGGTCTCGTGCCTCCAGAGCGGCGATGATGTCGCGGTGATCGGCGACCGAGCGGCGCGCCCGGTTGTCCTGGGTCATCGTCACAGCCCGGACCGCGCGCATATGAATGAACAGCGTGTCGGTCATGCCGGACATCAGTTCGATGCCGCCAAGCCGGATGATCGTCTTGTGAAATGCCATGTTGGCGTCGGAATATTCGCTGATCTGCCCGCTCGGGTCCCCCCCGTTTCGGTCATCGTCGAACGCGGACAGGGCCTGGCGCAGCCCGGCGATCTCATCGGCCGTGGCGCGCGTCGCGGCGAGGCGGGCGGCCATGCTCTCGATGGCGGCCCAGACGGTGATCATCTCCACGATTTCACGCTTCGATTTGCGTACGACATGGATGCCGCGGCGAGGGATGGAGCGAACAAAACCTTCCTGCTCCAGGACCGACAGCGCCTCGCGTATTGGGGTTCGGCTGACGCCCAGGTCCTGGCAGAGCTGGCGTTCGTCGAGCCGGATCTCTTCCGCTTGTCCATAAATGTCCATGCGCATGATCGCCGCGCGGATCGCGTCGCATGCCTGCACCCGCAGCCCGATATTCATGTGCAATGGCTCGATCGACAGCTTGATTTGCGTCTGCTCGTTCATGTTTCGACGGCATCCTCAAGCCAGGCATCAGCGCCAGATCCATATTATGAATTTTGTATACCAGCGAGGTCAAGAACCCGAAGTTGGCCCGAATCTCGGGTCGTCGCCGAGGTTTTGTTGCGGCAGTCCTTGATCAGGGATATGGGAGGGCCGCAATGGTGGGTTGTGTCTGGAGATTGATTTATCGAAATGCGTGCAGAACTAAGACTACGCCACAACCGACGAGCGGACGTGCGCCGCCGATCCGGGCGCCAGCCGAACAGTGGCTCGGGCACGTCGCCCACCGATTTGGGACTCCGGCCAATCCACTGGGTAACGTTCACCGCGATCGGGCTGATCAGCTTCGCGCTGATCACACTGATCTGGACCCTCACAGCTCGCGCCGTCGAGGACGAGGAGACCGAACTTCGAACCCGCACCGATCAACAGCTCCGGTCGGTGGCGTTCTCTTTGGCATGCGCGATCCGGGGTGAACTGCGGCTGGTCGATCAGAGCCTGTCGATCATCAGGGATGAGTGGAAAAAGGGCAGCGATGGCGTGGACCTGGCCGCGTGGCGGAAACAGTTGCTGGCGCTGACCGAAGTCGCCGACGACATATTCATCGCCAACGATCGGCTTATCATCGTCCAGGGTACGCTGCCGCGGTCCGTTGGACAGGGCTTCGGCTCGGCATACGTGACCTATCCGAATGGCAGCCTGGAAACCTTCGAGGCCGACGGCACGACCAACCCCGACGGCAGGATGCCCGGCGCGGACAAGATCCTGGCACGGCAATTTCTGATATACGTGCTTCAACCTCTCGCCGAGCCAAAAGGCTGGTGGGTTGGCGCGTCATTTCGATCCGTGGAGATAACGAAACTCTTCACGGGCGCAAGGTTGGGCGAGAACGGGGTGGTCGGACTGGCCGACACGAAACGCGGTGCGCTCCAGGCGATCGTCGGACCGTCCGCGCAATCGGCTGAAATGGACATCCCCTCCTCTGAGTTGATCGGACAGATGCGAAAGCACGAGGCGGGGATTTGGGCTGGGGCCTCACCCATGGACCACGTCCAGCGGATCATTGCTTTCCAGCGTCTGCCGGACCGGGACATGAGCGTCATTGTCGGCATCGCGACGGACACGGCGATGCAGCCTCTCTCCGGCCTTACTCTTTTCGCCCGCGAACTCGCCGTACTGGGCTCGCTGATCGTGGCGATCCTCGCGGGCATCGTGGTCTGGACGATTGTGACGGCGCAGGGCGCGACGGGACGTCATCGGATCCGGGAGCGCTCCGAACGCGATCTGATGAATGCCCGCCAGGAACTGGAACTGGCGCGGTCGCGGACACCGTTGACCGAGCCGGCCGCCGCGGCGACGGACCAGTGACGGGGCAACTGTCGTCGCGTCGCC
>Ga0302324_100017806_pt1 | contig 14053 bp, 9 predicted proteins | sample Palsa_T0_1_FD_201949 | JGI IMG/M metagenome (GOLD analysis project Ga0302324, IMG submission 201949) | Peat permafrost microbial communities from Stordalen Mire near Abisko, Sweden - Palsa_T0_1 | ecosystem: Environmental > Terrestrial > Soil > Palsa > Peat permafrost | place: Sweden: Abisko... | reverse complement strand
CGTCGGGACCTGCTGCGCGGACTGTGTGGACGCCGGCGCGGGGCTCGCAGAGCCACCCTGAGTTTGTGCGAAGGCAGGCGTGACCACCAAGGAACCAGCCAGGAACAAGGCCATCGCCGAATGAAAATGCCGTCCAGTCATGCGTATTCCCCCTCATCGGAAATCGACAGCGGTGTAGCGAGTCGCGTCTGGAACTCACCCTAGTAAACGTGCGTGAGAGCAGATTTGTTTCAAAGTGTGTCGAAGCACGCAGCCGACCAAGGCCATGGGCTCGATATCGTTGAAATCAGACGATCAAACGGGAGTAAGGATAGTCCGAAGCGTCCGAAAACGGACAATGCCGGTCCACAAACGAACACGCGGACAAAGTACTGTACCACCCCCGTGTAGTCATTGACAACGCAGCACTTCGGGGCATAGGCTACGCGCGAAAGGTACGCTGCCCGGCTGGGTGCGGGCGGCCCGAGGGTTCGGGATGCGAAAAGAAGAGTTATTGGCGATGCTAGAGGAAGTAGGGGCGATTCGGCAGGGGCACTTTGAGTTGTCCAGCGGCCTGCACAGCTCCACCTATATTCAGTGCGCGCTGGTGCTGCAATATCCGGACCGCGCCGAGCAGTTGGCGCGGGCGCTGGCCGCGGAATTCCACGACCAGACCGTCGATTGCGTGGTGGCGCCGGCCCTGGGCGGAATTTTGCTGGGCTATGAGGTGGCGCGGGCGCTGGGCGTGAGGTCGATCTTTGTCGAGCGGGACCGGTCCGGGCAGATGGTGTTCCGGCGCGGATTTGGGCTGAAGCCGCGGGAGCGCGTGCTGGTGATGGAAGATGTGTGGACCACCGGAGGCTCGACGCGCGAAACGATTGGAGTGGTAGAGGAAGCGGGCGGCTTGGTGATCGGCGCGGGAGCGCTGATCGACCGCAGCGGCGGAGCGATCGAGTTGAACGTGCCGTCGCAGGCCCTGCTGGAATTGACCGTCCCGAATTTCGAAGCCGAGAATTGTCCGCAATGCCGAGCCGGCGGAATGGCGACCCAGCCCGGCACGCACTACGTTCGAGCGGCGCACTGAGGCGCGGCGTGGTGGTGCAATAGTGGCGTCGCTGCCGATACGTACGTTCAAGCTGACCATCGCCTATGATGGTTCGGGATTCCATGGCTGGCAGGCGCAGCCGGGCGTCCGCACGATTCAGGGCACGCTCTCCGAAGTCGGTTCGCAAATCACCCAGGATAAAATATTCATCCAAGGCGCGAGCCGTACCGATGCGGGAGTACACGCGCTTGGGCAGGTGGCGCATTTTCGCGCGCAGACCGGTTTGCCCGCCGCGGAACTGATGCGCGCGTTCAATGCCTTACTGCCGCCGCAGATCCGTGTGCTGCTCGCCGAGGAGTGCAGCCCCAGCTTCCATTCGCGATGGCTGGCCCAGGCCAAGACCTATCGCTACCGCATTTATCAGGGCGCGGTGCTGCCGCCGTTTGAGTTTGGGCGGGCGCTGCACCATCCGTGGCCGCTGGATGAGGCGGCGATGTCTCAGGCAGCGCGATTATTTGAAGGTGAGCACGATTTCACGGCCTTCTCGGCGTCTTCCGGATCGGAAGAGGACGATCGCGATCGAAGCGGGGTGCGGGTGGTCTATTCCTCGGAGCTGCAGCGGGCCGCAATCGCTCCCGCTGCGCATGGCGACTCGCTCGGCCCTATCGCCGCGGCCGACCCCGGGGACGGAGAATCGCACGAACTCACCTACGTTATTCGCGGGCAGTCTTTCCTACGGTACATGGTGCGCAAGCTGGTGGGCACGCTGCTGGACGTGGGTCGGGGGGAAATTCTGGTTTCCCAGATTCCGGAATTGTTTGAGGCGCGGGACAGGTCGCTGACCGGATCGACGGTCCCGCCGGACGGGCTATGTTTGGTTTCACTCGAATACCCGGATCCAACTTCATCCATCGCGACACAGCTCGGGAGTGCTCGGACGCCGCGGACGGCTGCGAGGGAGCGGTGAGCGTGGCAGGGGTAGAGACAGCCTTCGTGGAATCGGTTGACCGAGCCACCGGAAAAGTGGTGGGCCGCATTGCCACCACCGACCCGGCCGATTTGCCGGCGCATTTCGAGAGAGCCCGCATAGCGCAGAGATCGTGGGCCGCGAAATCCGTACGGGAGCGATGCGTTTTCCTGCGCCGCCTGGGGCGAGTGGTGTTTGAGCGCCGCGCGGAAATTCTGGATGCGATCACCGGCGAAACCGGTAAGCCGCTGGCGGAAGCGACGTTCGCGGAAATCCTGCTGGTGCTCGATACCATCGAATTTGTGGCCAAGCGCGCGCCCGGATGGCTGCGCCCGGTTCGCGTCCCGCACCACAATTTCGTGATGAAAGCGAAGAGCGCGTGGCTTGAGTACCAGCCTTACGGCGTGCTGGCGATCATCTCTCCCTGGAATTATCCTTTCTCAATTCCCATCCTGGAAATCGTCGCGGGATTGGCAGCGGGAAACGCAGTGGTACTGAAGCCTTCGGAAATGACCCCCAGGACCGGTCAGCTGATCGGGGATCTGGTTCGCGGCGCGGGATTTCCGGACGGGCTAATGCAGGTGGTGCAGGGCGGCGGGGAAGTGGGGGCGGCGCTGATCGGTTCGGAAGCGACTGGGGCGCGGCCGGATAAAGTGTTTTTCACCGGCAGCGTCGAGACCGGACGGCGAATCGCGGAGGCCTGCGGCAGGGCGCTGATTCCTTCGGTGCTGGAGCTCGGAGGAAAAGCTGCGATGATCGTGCTTGCCGACGCGAACCTGGAGATGGCGTCCAGTGCGGCGGTATGGGGCGGGATGATGAATTGCGGACAGGCGTGCGTTTCGGTGGAGCGAATCTACGTCGAGCAGCCTGTGGCGCAGAAATTTTCGGAGCTGTGTGCGCAGAAGGCGGGAAAGCTGCGGCTGGGGCCACCGTCGGACGCGCGCAGCGATGTCGGTCCGATGATCAGCGCGCAGCAGCTAGCGAAGGTCGAATCGCAGGTTTCGGAGGCAATGGGCCTGGGCGCGCAGGTGTCGGCTGGAGGCCACCCGCGGCCCGAGGCGGGAAAGAATTTCTTCGAGCCAACGGTGGTCACCGGTGCGAACCATTCGATGCGGTTGATGACCGAGGAAACATTTGGGCCGGTGATCGCGATCGAGGCAGTAGGGTCGAGCGACGAAGCGATTGAGCGAGCCAACGCGTCGAAGTATGGGCTGAGCGCGAGCGTGTGGACCGGGGATCGCCGGCGCGGCCGCAAGATCGCGTCGAGCCTGTCGGCGGGCGCGGTGATGGTCAACGACGTGGCGAGTTACTTTGGGATTAGCGAAGCGCCGCACGGCGGGCAACGGGCGAGCGGCTGGGGGCGGTCGCATTCGCGCCTTGGAGTGATGGAGACGGTTCAAGTAAAATATGTAGATGTGGACCGGCTCCCGGATGTGGCCAAGCCCTGGTGGTTCGGCTACGGGGAGTCGCTGGCGAATGCAGCGGATCGCTACGTGGAATTTTCGTTCGCGCCGTCGTGGTCGCGGAAGTTGCGGGCGGTGTTCGGCAAAGACAACGCATTACGAACAATATTTCGCGCCAAGTTGTAGCGCCGCCACTTTTGGCGGTTGTTTTGACTTACGGTTCTACGCCCTTATCTTTTCCGGGTGCCCCGCTCTTCCCCGGTTTTGGGAAGGGTGGGCGTAGTGGGCTCAGAGCAATGATTGCAATGTGGGTGTTTTGACTTTGTCCTGCGCGTTGAACGAAGGAAGCGCAAACTCATTTCGCAAGACTCGGACCAAGTGAGAGGGAAAGCACATGTTTGACGAAAATCCGCCGTCCAATTCGAGCGCGCCTGAAGCAGCCGCCGCGCCTTCTGTAGCACCCAAGCCCGCGGCCGCCGCTCCCGCCGCCGGAGCGCCTTCCGCCCCTAAGTCTGAGGCTGCTCCTGTGGCCGCGCCGAAACCTGAGGCCGCCGCGGCCCCTCCTGCCGCACCAGCAGCACCCAAGTCCGCCGCTGCTGCGGCGCCCGCAGGTGGAGCACCCGCGACCCCGGCAGCGCCAAAACCTGCCGCTGTGGCGCCAGCTGCCCCCGCTCCGGCTGCGGCAAGTGCCCCCGCCACAGTGGAAGAGCCAGCCGGCCCGCCGAAAATCAAAATCAAGAAACCGCCGCAGCGCGCGTGCGACGAGCGCGACGCCAAGAATAAGTTGTGTTGCGGGCACCTTAAGCGCTGGTACGACTATCCCAAGGAAATCGAAGCGCTGATCGGCGTGAAAGCGGAAGTCTATCGCTGCGAGTTTTGTAAGACGCTGTACAAGCCGGACCGTTCGGTCGCGCCGCACAGCTATACCCTGCGGTATTAGTTCGCCGCGTCGACAGATACCCTGACCGGCGGCGCGCGGCAAAAAAGCACAACGTGAGCGACGACCTATTGATCCACGATTGGAACGTTGCGGCCGGCGCCGAAATTTCCTCCGGCCGAACCGTGATGTTGAACGACGAAACGCTGCGCGACGGCTTGCAGAATCCCTCCGTCCACGATCCCAGCATCGCGGAAAAAATCGAAATCCTGCATCTGATGGAAGCACTGGGAATCGATACCGTGAACATCGGTTTGCCGGGCGCCGGGCCGCGAGCGTTCGCGGACACCGAAGCGCTGGCGCGCGAAATCCAAACCGCGGGAATGAAGATCCGCCCGAACTGCGCGGCGCGAACCCACAAGAACGACATCCGTCCGATTGCAGAGATCTCGCAGCGCTTGGGAATGGCTATCGAAGCCGCGACGTTTCTGGGGTCGAGCCCGATCCGGCGGCTGGTCGAGGACTGGAGCGTCGAGCATCTGGTGCGGACCACCGAAGAAGCGGTGCGCTTCGCGGTGAGTGAAGGCCTGCCGGTGATGTACGTCACCGAAGACACCATGCGCACCGATCCGGCGACGGTGAAGAAACTGTACGTAACCGCGGTCGAATGCGGGGCGCGATCATTGGTTTTTTGCGACACGGTAGGACACGCGACGCCGCGCGGGGCGTACAACTTGATTCATTTTGCGATCGAGGAAATTGTAAAGCCGAGCGGCGAAAAGCTGCGCGTCGATTGGCACGGTCACAACGATCGCGGCCTAGCCGTGGCGAACTCGCTGGCGGCAATAGCCGCGGGAGCGAACCAGGTACACGCCGCAGGAATGTCTCTGGGCGAGCGCGTCGGCAACACGGCCATGGAATTGATGCTGGTGAACCTCCGCCTGATGGGCGCGATCGACCGCGACCTGACCCGCCTGAAAGAATATTCGGAGACCATAGCGCGGGCGACGCACACGGTGATCCCTCCGAATTATCCAGTGGTGGGCCGCGACGCCTTCCGCACCGCCACCGGCGTGCACGCCGCCGCGATCGTGAAGGCCCTGCGCCGCAACGACCCGAACTTAGCCAACATGATTTACAGCGGAGTGCCCTCGCAGTTGTTCGGCATGGAACAGACCATTGAAGTGGGGCCGCTAAGCGGGCGTTCCAACGTAATTTATTGGCTAGAGTCGCGCGGCTTGGTGGCCAGCGACGAATTGGTCGACCGCATCTTCAAAGCCGCGAAGGAATCTCAGCGAGTGATGTCCGACGCCGAGTTGTACGCCTTGGTGGACCCGGCCGGCGCGGCAACAAATCCGGCGCCTCGTTGATTCCGGTGCAAATGTTGCCACCATTCGATGCTTGACGTTAAACCGCGAGCCGCTGACCGCGAAGGCGTGGCATTCGAATCCGTCACGCTTGTGCTGCTGCCTGGCCTGGATGGCACCGGAAATCTCTTCGCAGGTTTGCTTTCCGAGTTGCCGGCTGCGCTGAGCGTGAGAATTGTGGAGTATCCAGCGCAGCAATTCCTCTCCTACCAGCAACTTACTCCTGTCGTGAAGGAAGTCTTCCCGAAGAGCGGCCCGTTCGTTCTGGTTGCCGAATCATTCTCGACTCCGCTGGCTGCTAAACTTGCGGCCGAGCGCCCGCCGAACCTGCTGGGACTGATCGTGTGCGCCGGCTTCATTGCGAACCCCGTGGGGAGATGGTCGGTGCTTGCCAGACCGTTGGCCAGGCCATGGCTACTCGGCCTTTCACTACCGCGCTGGGCGCTCGAATACTTTCTGATCGGATCTCGCGCCCCCGATGCCTTGCACGATACTTTCCGCGAGGCGCCACGAGTTGTGAATCCCGCGGTGCTGGCCCAGCGAGTTCGGGCCGCGCTGAACTGCGACGCGCGGGAGTATCTGGCCCGAACGGAGCTTCCCATGCTATACGTTCAAGCCGAGAACGATCACCTGGTCGCACCGGAATGCTTTTCAGAGATACAACGGATCCGGCCGAACGCCATGCTGGTCAGAATTTCCGGCCCCCACCTTCCATTTCAACGCGAGCCGCGGAAATCAGCGGCAGCCATCGTGCAATTCATTCACAGTTTGGTTACGTGATCGCTGCCGTTGACGTGCTTGCGGCTCCCGGTATGATGGGTCCGGTGTTTCGCCAGCCGAAGGCAGGGACTACGCTGCTAGCCCAAGATAACGGACCCAAGTCTGCTTGCGTACGCTGGAGTACGCAGGGGACCTCGGCTCGAAAATCGCTGCAACTTCTGGGCATCTCCTGTATCTTCGTCGGAATGGCCGTCATGCCCGCACGAACCAAAGACGCCGTTACCATCGAACGCATCGCCCAGAATCCCCGCGTCCAGGCCGCGCTGGCCTCGTTTGACAAAAATGCGGAATGGATCACCGACGAACAGGTGCGCCTCACCGAAATTCCCGCCCCGTCGTTTGCCGAAGGCCATCGCGCCGAAGCCTTGCGTCATATGCTGACCTCCATCGGCTGGAAAACGGAAATCGACGCCGCTGGCAACGTGGTGAGCGAACGCGACGGCAACGGATCGGCCAAGGACGTGGTGCTGATTGCCGCGCACATCGACACTGTCTTTCCGCAAGGGACGCGCGTGCGCGTAAAGCGCAAGGGAACTCGCCTGGAAGCGCCGGGAATTGCCGACAACGGCGCGGGAATCGCGGCGCTGGTTGGTTTGGCGCGAGCGGTGAGCGATGCCAACGTGCAAACCGAGGCCACCCTCGTTTTCGCCGGGGACACCGGAGAAGAAGGCGAGGGAAACCTGCGCGGAATTCGCCAGCTCATCACCACCTACAAGGACCGCCTGCGCGCCGTGATCGCTATCGACGGCGCATCCACCGACCACATCGTCACCCAGGGTTTGGCGTCGCGACGAATCGAGGCCACCGTGCGCGGCCCGGGCGGCCACAGCTGGTCGGATTTCGGATCGCCGAATGCCATCACCGCCCTGGCGCGAGGCATGGTGGCGTTTTCTTCCGTGTCCATTCCCGATGTCCCGCGGACCACGTTTAATTTCGGCGTGGTGGAGGGTGGAACATCGGTGAACGCAATTCCGGATCGCGCGTCGGTGAAGATCGATTTGCGGTCGGAAGAAGAACCAGAGCTGGACCGCCTGGAAAAGGAATTGCACACCGCGATGCAGTCAGGCATCCGCGAAGAAATGACGGCCGCGGTGCCGGGCAGCGGGTCGCTGGAGATGTCGTACCGATCTCTCGGGGTGCGGCCGGCCGGGAAACTACCGAGCGATGCGCCGTTGGTTCTGGCGATTACCGGAGTGGACAAATACTTAGGTAATCGATCGAGGTTCGAGAGTTCTTCTACCGATGCAAACATTCCCTTGTCGCTGGGGATACCGGCGATTGGCATCGGTGGGGGCGGACGCGCCGGCGGATCGCATACCGTGGACGAATGGTACGACTCCGCAGGTCGAGCATTGGGTTTGAAGCGCGCTCTGCTGACGATCCTGACGGTTGCAGGAGTGCAGTTCTGACCGCGCGGCAAACGAGGCTCCAGGGCCTGCGCGCGCTGGCTGGCGGAGCGGCCTTGATCGCCACGGCGCTCGTAGGGACGGGCGTCGCCGATAGCCCGCTTGGCGCCGCGGCTCAAGCCCAAGGGCAAGCCGAGACCCACGCGCACGCGCCCAAGGAAGTTCCCGCCGATATCATCCTCTACAACGGAGCGATTTGGACGGGCGATCCAGCGAACCCGCGCGTTTCCGCGTTGGCGATTCGCGGCGAGACGATTATCGCCGTCGGTATAAAGCACGACATGGTTGCGTTCGATTCGCCAAGGACCCAGCGCATCGACCTCCACGGACGCTTCGCCATGCCCGGTTTCAACGACGCGCACATCCACCTGTTCGATGGCGGCTTCGCGAAAATCCAGATCAATTTCGAGGGCACCAAGTCCATTGCCGAATTCCAGCAGCGGATTCGCGAGAATCTAAAAGACTACGCCGCAGGCGAATGGATCACCGGCCAGGGATGGGATCACACGTTGTGGAAAGAGAATCGTTTTCCGACGCGCGCCGATTTGGACGCAGTGGCGAAGGATCGGCCAATGTTTTTCGGTCGCATCGATGGGCACGTGGCGGTAGTAAACACCCGCGCCCTCCAGATTGCCCATATCACCGCGAAGACCGCCGATCCGCCCGGCGGGCGCATCATGCGCGACTCCAAGACCGGCGAGCCAAATGGGATGCTGGAAGAAGACGCGGCCATGAACCTGGTGTTCCAGCGCATCCCGGCGGTGCCGCCCGAAAAGTGGCGGCGCGCAGTGCAATTGGGCCTGGCAGACCTCGCGGAGCACGGCGTCACCAGCGTGCAAGATTTCTCGCCGCTCACCGCAGGCAAAGATCCCGATGCCTTGCCCGGCACCATCGCGATTTACCAGGAACTGAAAGCGCAGGGAAAACTGACTGCGCGGATTTTCGAGTGGTTGGATTTTGATCTGCCGGTCGAGCGCCTGAAAAGATTCCGGCAAGCGGTCGGCACCGATGATCCATGGCTGAAGACCGGCGGCCTGAAGGCCTTCATGGACGGTTCGCTAGGCTCGCGCACCGCAGCGATGTTCGCACCGTATTCAGACGACCCGACCACAAAGGGAGTCCTGCGCGTCGATCCACCCAAGCTGAAACAACAGGCCATCGAACGCGACCGCGCCGGCTTCCAGTTGCTATTTCACGCGATCGGCGACCGCGCCAATGGCGTCGCGCTGGACACCTTCGCCGCGGAAAGAGAAGCCAACGGCGCGCGCGACCGCCGCGACCGCGTCGAACACGCGCAGGTAGTTGCGCCGGATGAATTCGCGCGATTCGCGGGCCTCGATGTCATCGCCTCCATGCAGCCCAGCCACCTGCTCGACGATCAGCGCTGGGCCGATGCGCGGTTGGGTCCGCAGCGCGTCAAGGGCGCCTACGCCTGGCGAACCATGCAGGGCCACGCCGTGCGTCTCGCCTTCGGCACCGACTATCCCGTCGAGCCGATAAATCCGTTGCGTGGAATCTACGAATGCGTGACGCGCGAGCTGCCCGACGGCGGTCCAGCCGGCGGCTGGCAACCGCAGGAAATGCTGCCGATCGCGGATTGTTTGCGCCACTACACCGCGGGCAGCGCCTATGCCGAGTTCGAAGAGCAGCGGAAGGGAATTCTAGCGCCGGGAATGCTCGCGGACGTGGTGGTCTATCCCCAGGACATCACGCGGATCGCTGCGCCTGAGCTTTTGAAGCTGCCGGTGTGGATGACCATCGCCGGCGGCCGCATCGTCTACCGAGCCAAAGTCGAAACGGAAACGGCAGCCAAGGCCGAACCCGGACCCGCGGCCGAACCGCCAGCACCGAAATAGCCCATCGAACGGGCTAGTTCTTCACCGTAACTGAAAGCAGATTGCCGTCGATCAGCTTGCTATCCACCGGAGCGTAGTCCACCCGGACGTGCCGCCCCCGGAGCTGCGTACACGGATTATATTTCCCGGGCCCGCCGGGTCGCACCGTGGAAAAAGTAATCTTCGAATAGTCCATAGTGCGCAGGACCAGCTCGTACTGATCGAACTGAATGGCCACGCTCAGTTTTCTGCCTTCGCACGATAGCAGCGCCACCGTTCCCTCCGCGGAAAGCCGGCTGGTGGGCTGGCTTTCGATGATCGCCGGTGGGGGCAGCGACGTAGGCGGATCGCCCAGCACGCTGATCGTTATCACCTGGGTGGTGCTTTCTTGGGCTTTACCCTCTGTAAATCCCACCTGCACCCGCTGCCCGGTCAAATCCTTGCAAACGTCGAAATTCGCCGGGAAGCCGGACTCGGGGATAAAAAGTCCGAACGTGCCGCGCGGCCCAGTGGCGAAGCGGATCGGACCGTTGGCGGCGGCAACGCTGAACCGCAACGCGCCGTCCGCTGCGCATGTCTCCTGCAGAACTTTCCCCACCATCGCGCTCGCATTCGCCTCTTCCGCCCGGCGCGGCGAACTGGCATCGGCGGAGGGCAGCGTGGCGTCGCCGAGGACGCCGTCTTTCGAGGCCGGCCGATTGGGTGCCGGAGGCCGCGCGTCCACCGCATCGTTATAGCGACGCATCTCCGCCAAAAAGCGCTTGGCGCGTTCGCGGTCTTCCGGACGAGTGGCTTCCGCGATCGCGCGATTGCCCGCCGCGACCGCGTCAGCAGGACGATTCAGGCGCAAGAAGACCTCCGCCATATCGTACTGGTAAACCCAGGTTCCCGGTTCCAGATCGGCGGCCTTCTCCGCGAAGCCTAGCGCTTCGGCTAGATCCTTCTTTTGTCCGGCGAGGTAGGAAGCCAGAAAGCCGTATGCGCCGGCGTAGTCCGGATTGAGTTCGATGGAGCGGCGCAAATCGGATTCCACCGTGTAGTCGGTCTGGTACGCAGCATCCTCTTCTTCCAGCAGCGTCGCCCGCAAAAACCGCGTCAGGTAATTCTGCGGATCGAGCGCAACGGCGCGATTCATTTCCGCGAGCGCGTTAGGGCGATGACCGTCGAGATATTCCATTACCCCGCGCGTCTCATGCGCCAATGCAAGATTCGGATCGAGCCGCATCGCCTCGTCGATCAGAGGCTTGGCCAGCGCGGGCCGGCTCCGATACACCTGGAAATTTCCGCGAATGGCCGCGGATTCTGCTTCGCTCAACGCGCGGGATTCATAGCCGGTGCTTTCGAATTCGGGAGCGGACTTCATCCGCACTTCCCGGAAGTACGAACTGCCCACATACCGAACCAGCTCGCGCGCCAGAGCGTTCAGGTCCCCGAACGCCTGCTGCGCCGCCTTGTCCTGTGGCACCTGGTGCTGCAGTGCTTTCAGGTAATTGGCGATGGCCGAATGGCGAGACTCGTCGTTGCCCACCAGCAAGTAGTGCGTGAGCGCCCACGATTCGGCGTAGAAGAGCGATGTGCGTTCCTGCTCGTTGTAATACTGCGAGGCATGATCCACGCGGAAAAGCGTGGGCAGCGGAATCAGCGTCTTGCCGTTGAGCTGGCGCAATAGCGACGCGTTGATGCGGCCCAGGGTGACGTCCTTCGCGTTGATCTCAGCGTTGCCGAAAAAATCGGCGAGGCCCTCGGAAAGCCACAGCGGCAAATAGGGATAGTAGGGCGTGGTGATCGAATGAAAATATTCGTGGTAGATCGTCTCGTACGAATTGTCGGTCACCAGATCGAGCCGCAGGACGATGTAAGCTTTGCCCAGCCGCTGCACGAACAGGCCGGCATTGCGCACATGGCCCTTTTCCCAGAAGTCCGGCAGAAGCTCCTGCATCGACTCTTCGTCACGCAGCGCCAGCACCGTGATCACCGGGCTTTCGTGGGTGCTGGCGAAGGGCAACGCCGTGCGGAAGACGGCGCGAATTTCCTCGAAATGCTGCGCGGTTTTTTCCGCCTGCTCCTCACTGGCGTTGCTGACGATAATGAAGTGGGGACTGCGGACTTCCACCCAGCCGCTGGGCGAATCGTTCTGCGTCCGGGAGGGAGCGCCTGCAGCCGGTGCAGCCAGCCCAAGCGCAGCCGGCTCAGTTGCAGACAGTCCAGGTACAGAGAGAAATATCAGGAACAACAACGAGCCGGTGATTCCCCGAAAGATTGTTCGCAAGTACATCCGAGTGTTGTATAGCGCAATTTCCAAGCAGCGGTCAACCAGCGTCACCCAGTGTACTGGACCGGTCCGAAATCTAAAGGGGTTACGTCAATCGGATCGCTTGGTTCCACGCGCGAATTCCGCAAAGGGTGGCGGCGAGCTACTGTACCGTCAGCGTAAGGGTAACCGTCTGAATCAGCGGCGCCGATTTTCCGGTCACCGTCAGCGTGTAAGTACCAGCAGGGGTCCCATCCATATGCGAACCGCCTCCGCCTGCCCCAGAGCTCCCAATACACGCCGAAAGCCCCGCACACAACGCAATCACCAGGACCAACGCCACTAGCCGCCCCACGGCTGCTGGGGAGCGTATGCCACCACGTAGACTGCCCGCAGTGACGCACAGCAGCAAGAGCCAAACCACCGCCACGGGATACCCACGCCGGCCATCCATCGGTCCCCCGCCGGGGCGGGCCGTTGGCAGCACGGAGCCCGCTTGGGTGACCACCATGACGTTTACACTGGCGGGGGCGGATCCGTTCATCGGCACGGTAGACGGACTCACGCTGCACGTGGCGTTCACCGGCGCGCCGCTGCAGCTCAACGTCACAGACTGGTTGAAACCTCCCTGCGGCGTTACCTGCAGCTGAAAGCTGGTGGATTGTCCGGGCGCGACGCTCTTCGAACCCGAGCCGCCCAGCGCCATGGCAAAGGCTTGCCCTGTTCCCGAAAGATTGACGGTCTGCGTGCCGCTCGGTGCGGAATCGGAAACAGTTAGAACCGCGGAGCGGGCGCCGCCCGCGGACGGCGTGAAGCTCACAAACACATTGCAAATGGTTCCCACCGGCACAGTAGCGTCGCACGTCGTAGTGGCCGAAAAGTCTTCGGGGTTCGCGCCGGAAATAATCATCGATCCAAAAGTAAGATCGACGTTCCCGGTGCTCGATAGCGTGAAGAATTGGTTGCCGCCGGTGGTGCTCACCACTTGCGGATTAAACGACAGCGCGCTCACGTTGAGCGTGGCGTTGGCCGCGATTCCCGTGCCGGTCAGCACCGCGGTCGAAACAGTCGTATTCAATGGTGTCCCTGCGGTGACGTTGAGTGATGCGTTGCGCGCTCCGCTCGACTGCGGTAGGAACGTGACCGTGATCGTGCAAGTCGCCCCGATCGGAAGACTCGGCCCGCAGTTGTTGGTCGCGCTGAAATCGTTGGGATCCGCGCCAGTGACCGACACACCCGAGAAGGCCAGGGCGGCGCTGCCGAGGTTGCTCAGCGTGATGGATTGCGGAGGCGCGCTCACCGCGAAATTCTCCGATGGGAACATCAGGCTAGGCGGCGAAAGAGACGCGACGCCAGCCTGCAGCAGAACGTTAAGCGACGAATTGGACGTAGTGGATCCCGGGCTAGCAAGGACCAAATCGAGCCGTCCGTCGGAATTGAAATCTGCGGCAGCCATGGCCGCGGGGGACCCGGCAATAGGAATGTTAATCGGCGCGGCAAATATTCCAGCGCCATTGCCGAGCAGCACGGAAGCGGAATTGGCCTGCATATTCGCGGTCGCCAGGTCGATCAAACCATCGCCGTTAAAATCTCCGACCACCACCTGGTACGCCGTCGAGCCGGCGGGGTAGCTGACCTCGCCCTGAAAAGTGCCGTCGCTATTGCCGAGCAGAACCGAAACCAATCCCGCGGGGCACGGTCCCACCGAACAGTTTTCATCGACGGTGACCAGATCGAGCACGCCGTCGCCGTTGAGGTCCGCAGCGATCACCGCGTGCGGCGTGGATCCGGTAGCGTAGTTGCGATGCGGCGTGAACGTCCCGTTGTTGTTCCCAAACAGAATAAACACCACGTTGATTCCCGCGTCCGCGACCGCAAGATCGAGATGGCCGTCGCCATTGAAATCTCCGGTGGCGATTCCGATGGGATGGCTCCCCACGCCCAAATCCGGCTGCGCTGTAAATGTCCCGTCGCCCTTCCCGAGCAGAACCGAAACCGACGCGGAGGTGTTGGCAATCGCCAGATCGATGTGGCCATCGGAATTGAAGTCCCCGGCGACGATGGACACGGGATTTGGGCCGGTCGGCGCAGTCGTCTGCGCCTGGAACGTTCCATCGCCATTGCCCAGCAGGACCGAGACGGT
>Ga0302324_100017802_pt1 | contig 14055 bp, 14 predicted proteins | sample Palsa_T0_1_FD_201949 | JGI IMG/M metagenome (GOLD analysis project Ga0302324, IMG submission 201949) | Peat permafrost microbial communities from Stordalen Mire near Abisko, Sweden - Palsa_T0_1 | ecosystem: Environmental > Terrestrial > Soil > Palsa > Peat permafrost | place: Sweden: Abisko... | reverse complement strand
AATACCGAAATCGTCGCGGGCTGCCACTTGGCGTGCTCCTTGGCCCTGCCCAGCCGCGCGTACGCCTCTAACTTCACTGCCTGGCCAGCCGCCAGCTTCACTATCGGGATATTCGCGCTTACCGGTCTGATCTCCCTGTCCTCTGAGACCAGGTCTCCCGAGAGCACCGTACGTGGCTTGTCGTGGGCCGCCGCGTCGAGCACTATGAGCACCCTGCACTTCTGACAGCCCAGGGGGTTGCCGCAGTCGCACTTCTCAGGGAGGACGTAACGTTCCAGGTCTGTCTTGAGCGGGATCATGCCGAGCCTGTGCGCCAGGATCTCGTCGTAGAGAACTGAGGAGTTCTCGAGTATCACAATGTCGTCGATCGCCATCGCCGGGACCTCGGATATGCAGAAGCGTCTGATGGCGTTCGCGTAGCTGCGGTCTATACCCTCTAGCTGTATAGCGACCTTCTCATCGCTCTCTTCGAGCACTTTTACCTTGGGCACAACCAAAACTAACAACGACTCCGGAGAACTAAGGTTTGACGAGGGTTCTTGTGGGGTTTAAAAGCATTCACGGTGCGGCCGGTTCTTCCCCAGCCTGAATACTCCCAATCTCGTCGTACCCCGAGGCCAGCGGGCGCCCTTCTTCCATCAGCAGAAGAAGCTGATTATCCAGCCGGTTTCTCCGCCGTATGTCCCGTAGACTCCACCCCAGCCCTCAAGCATAGGAGGTGGGACGTTGCTCTCCGGACCCTGGAAGAAGTAGCTACTCACGGTGCCGCCACCGAGGCTGCCGCCCGGTGCCACCCACACATTTCCAGACAGGTCTGTGAATGTGGCACCCACCGGCATCAGCACACCGCCGGCTGTGCTCGGACAGAGAAGAATCGTCGAGGTCGAACTAGTGGACGTCGCAGTGCTGGAGGTCGTCGAAGAAGAAGTGGTCGTGGAAGATGATGATGTCGTCGATGAGGTCGATGAAGTGGAAGAGGAACTGGAAGACGACGTGGCTATTGTGGTGTAGTATGAGTATGGCGTCAGGTCCTGCTCTGCCATGATGCCCGTTGTACAGTATATGTCACCACTGTAGACGACGCACTGCTCGGTCGAGGCTAACTCTCCGTAGTCCGCAGCCTGGGTCCAGGTTCCCAAAGCTCCACTGGTGGACTGGGCGTACCAGACCATGTCCCCTTCGCTGCTATAGTCGTAACCCGCCAGGCAGTACACATAGTTGTTCGCGGAGACACACGACCCGGCTCCCGAGACGCTGGTCTGCGAGAGGGTAGTGGTTTGCGTCCAGGTGCTCCCAACCGCTCCAGAGGAGAGGGTCGCGGAGAAAGCAGAGCCGACCTGCGGATAATCGTACTCTATCTGGCCGCCGACGTAGATCTTCTCCTCTCCGCCGATGCAGGTGAGGTAGATGGTGCCCGTACCGGTCACCACGCATGCTAGGTCAGCGGTCGCAATACCGCTAGCGCCGTCGGTCAAGCACGTTGAAGTGCAGGCGTAGTCGGTCTGCTCCGTCCATGCGCCCACTCCCGAACTGCTGACGGGGGCACTGTAGACATTCGAAGCGATTCCAGTATCGTCATACGAGGTTCCGCCGACACACGTGATGTATCCGGCCGAGATGACGCACGACTCACCCTCAATGACTATGGGGTAATCGGTGGTCGACACCCAAGTGCCGACGCCCGAACCGGAGACCGAGGCATAGTAGACGGCGTCGGTCGTCTCGCCGTTACCAGCTCCGCCAACGCAGTAGATGTATCCCCCGGACGTCGCGCACGATGGGACGTAGATCGTGGTCGGATAGGAGGTCGTCGCCGTCCACGAGCTAATTCCGCTGCCGCTGAGGGTCGCGTACTCTACCGTGGACACGTCCGCAGGAGTCCCCAAACTTGAGTCGTACCCGCCAACGCAGACGATGGTGGAACTGGATGCGGCGCACGAAGTCGCATAGGCGTCAAATGGATATTGAGTTGTCTGAGTCCAAGTTCCAGGAGCCTCTGCGCTCGCCGATGGGAGGACAGCCAACCCGAGTATACCAGCCGTGAGCAGAAAACCAATTCCAAGAATAGCTAGCCTTCTGATTATGCTAGACAAGAATGCCTGACCGCTTGCGAGAACAAGATAAGCGTTGCGTACTTTCTTCTTGAACAATCCCGACGGGCCGGAGCCGCCGCCAGAAAAGTAAAGCCACCGTGCGGAGGCTTCCGCGACTACTACGCTCTTCTGCCTCTGCGTCCGCCCTTCTTCCTTGTAGTGTCGTGGGGTATGGGAGTTGCGTCCTCTATGCGGCCTATCCTGAAGCCGGACCTTGCGATGGCCCTGATGGCCGCCTGCGCTCCAGGACCAGGGGTCCTTGGACCGGTACCTCCGACTGCTCTGACCTTGATGTGTACAGCTGTGATTCCCTTCGTCTTGGCCACGTCCGAAGCCGCGGAAGCAGACCGCATTGCAGCGTAGGGAGACGACTCGAACCTGTCGGCCTTGACGTGCCTTCCGCCTGACGAGAACGCGATGGTCTCAGCACCGGTGAGGTCGGTGATGTGGACTATGGTGTTGTTATACGAAGAGTAGACATGCACGACCGCCCATTTATCTCGTAAGCTCTCCTCCTCTGTTGCCAAATGATTCTACTTACAGGCCCAATTTAACCTCCTTAAGAAATCTTCTGTTTCCTCGAAGCACCTCCTCAACTATTCAGTGGCGCAGCGTCAAGACTCAAATCATAATGGATTGGGGCAAATAAACCTCAATGAAGTAGCCCTACGTGGTTAGCCGCAACTCACCTTCAAGAATTGTAGCCCCAGACGAGCGTCTGGATAGCGTGGTGGATGCCACCGACAGGTATCAAAACTGGTCCGTCGTAGCGGGCTATTTCGACGGGGACGGTAGCGTCGAAGAAGTTGTCGGACAATTTGTGGTCATGATCAGACTTGGATTCAAGGACAATTGGGATAGGCAACTCTTCGCCGTCAGAAGCTTCCTGGATACAAGCGGTATTAGATCTGGAAAATTGACGAAAAACTTCCACAAAGGCTCAATCTCAGCCTGGCAACTCCGAGTCACCAGTCTGTTGGGGGTGGTAGAGACATCCAAACAAATGTTGCCCTATGCTTACAAGAAAAGAACTGAACTGAAGGCCGTCATTGACTATCTCGAGGACCGAATAACGGGAGACGAGCTAGTCGAAATAGTAAACAACGAAGTTCGTATTGGGAACAAGACAGGGAAGACCAAGAAGTCGAATCTCCCGTTCTCGAAATCGGAGGGCGACATACTCAGACATCTTTATTCTTTGGAGAAGGCCCACGATGCATTGCGAGTAAGAGTCTCGGATCAAGAGGTCGCCAAGATTAGAGAAGACTACTATCAAAAGAGGCTAAGAATGCGCGAGATCTCAGAACTATACGGCTATGGAAAGTCGGTTATTGAGAGAATTCTGGAAAAGCGATACCGAACGGGAAAATGACTGGATTACTGGGCCTGCGGCGCTACTGACGCCGATTCTACTGGACTTTCCGCTGCCGCTGGAGGGCCTGCCTCTGCTGGAGCGGCCTGCTGCGGCTCGGGGGCCTTGGGCGTCCCTATTCCGCCGGTGAGCTGTATGTGCTTCTCCTCATCGGATGTGACCTGGTACCCTGGCACGCTTACAATGCGGTCTCCGATCTTCACGTGCCTGTGGACGATGAGCTGTCTCGCTTGCAGGGGTGAGACCGCGCCGCCCCTCTTGTAGATTATCGTCTGTAGTCTGCGTCCGAGCATGTCCTCTATGCTCAGGCTGAGCACGTCGTCGAGAGAGACACCTTCCTGGACCAGCCCCTTCCGCAGGAGACTGTCGAGGAGCTTCTTCTCTTCGCGGTTCCGGACTATGTCCGATGCTGCCAGAAGGTGCCTCGCCTGCTTCCTTATCGTACTAAGGGCAGTCTGAGCCCTCCATAGTTCGCGCTTGTTCCTGAGACCATAACTGCCCAAGAGGTACAGTTCCTGTGCGAGCTGGTCGCTCCTCCAGGGACTCCTTGGCTTTGAGAATGTCCTGCGTGGCCTTCTAGGGTCTCCCATGAATTATTACCTACTTCTTCTCCTCTTCCTTGCTCTTTGCGGCCGCAGCAGCCTGGAGTGCCGACTTTCTGACTCCCACCGTGCGACCCTTCCTGCCCGTGGTGCGGGTTCTCTGGCCCCTCACTTTGAGGCCCAGCCCGTGGCGGATCCCCTTCCAGCTCTGGACCGTCTTCTCCCTGTCCGTGTCGCTCTTTAACGCAAGGTCGAGGTCGGTCATGATGAGCTGCTTCGTCTCACCTGTCTCGGGGTCCCTTCGCCGGTTGAGCGCCCATTGTGGCACCTTCAAAGAGGAACCGTCGATCAGCGACTTCTCGATCTCCTTGAGCTGCGAGTCGCTTAGCGTGCCGAGCCTTGCCTTCGGGTCCAGCCCGAGGCTGCTGACCATGGACTGTGCAAAGTTGTCCCCAACACCCCTTAGGTCGGCAAGCGCAGGAATCAGCTTCTTCCTGCCGTCTAAGTCCTTGCCTTTGATTCTAACCAGATACCTGAATTCCGATGACAAACGTCTGTGCTGACAAGCCCTAGATGCTCAGATTATAAGAATTACCCCTCGGTCCTCTCTTGAACGCTTCAAAGGCGCGTGCCGCTTAAATGACATTTCTTCAAAGATTGTCATGTTAGCGAGAGAATCTGTCAAGCAGAGACTCACCAATCCACCGTCTTCAATCCAACGTTTGATGGAGTCATATTCTCTGATGTGCAACGACGCCATCCGAATCGGCCTGGCTGCAGGCGTGTCTTCATTGAAAGCTCTCTCCAAGCTAGCCTATGGTGAACTGAAAAAATACGACGACGTTCCAAGTTACTATAGATTGTGCGCGATATCGAAGGCCGCGGGTATCTTGGCCGCGAGAAAGAAATCGATTAGGCGCGGGTTTCCCACGAAGCGTCCATACCTATCGAAACCACTTCTAGTGTCTTGTTATGGCTTCAAGATCCGAAACAGCTCGCTTCTAGTTCCTCTCGGGCATGGTTGCTTTGAACCAATTCCACTGAACCTTCACACGCTCAAAGTCTTATCGCGAGAATCTGTGAAGGTTCGTTCTTTCACCCTGACAGAACGATTGCTTTCCCTCTGCGTGTTGAAGGAAGTAGAGCAGATAGCCGTCGGGGGATTGGTAGGTGTCGACAGGAATTTGCGAAACATCACCGCGGGCAACGTTGAAAGGGTCGTCTGTTACGACGTCTCGAAAATCGCCGAGATTGGTAAGAACACGAGGTGCGTCATTAGTTCATTCAGGCGGAACGATGTCAAGATCAGAAAGAAGCTCGCAGTAAAGTACGGTCGAAGGCAGAATGAGCGCGTAAAGCAGATTCTGAACTTCGTCTCGAAACAAATTGTCACAGAAGCTATATCGAACCGACACGCCATCGCCTTCGAGGACATCAGAGGGATTCGCAAGCTATATCGGAAGGGGAATGGCCAAGGACGAAGTTTCAGGGGACGGATGAACTCCTGGCCTTTTGCTGAGTTAAAGCGACAGGTCGAGTACAAGGCCACGTGGGAAGGGGTGCCTGTGATCACCCTCTCTGTGACGGAGACAAGAGGCACTACGATGGACTGTCCACGATGCGGGGAGAGACTCCAAGTGGCAGCCCGGAGGAACGTGGAACACGTTCGCCAGCTGTGGTGCTGGAAGTGCAAAAGATGGGAGGACCGTGACATCGTCGCGGTCATGAACATCTCCCGCAGGGGTTGGGTGAGGTTCGCCCAATCAATTCAAGGCGAGGCAATTGAAGCGGTGAAGGGGAACCGGATGGAGACCGTAATCCTCAGAGTCGATGCCTCGAAGCCTAGTCAAAAAGGCTGAAAGACGTTCAGACTAGACAGAACCAGATTTATCCTTCTTCGTCCGGTGGAGGACTTCCACGCTGTCCACCTTCCCGTCACCGTCGAGGTCCGTCCCCCTGAGGACGACCGAGTAGTCCCCCTGCCGGTATCCCTCCAGGACCTGGTCGGCGAAGTTCGTAAGCCCGATGATCGCCGCCTCCGTCGCTGCCCCGCTCAGGCCCGCGACGACCACGCAAGAACTGTCGGCATTCCACGGGTTCCTAACTTTGACTATTATCGCATCGCGGTCCGAAAGGTATCGCCTGCCGTCTTCGTCGACGATGGAGCCCCAGAAGCTCTCTTCGGAGAACCTTACCGGAAGGTGGGGGTTGACCTCGGAGGCGACCAGGTTGGTGCGCGGGCCGCCGATTATGAGCAGGTTGGAGCGCTCGAGCTTCTCGTTCTTCAGGTCCACATCGAGCTTCACCGGGAACTTGGTCGGCAGGCGGACGAACTGACCGAGGGCGAACCCGAGTTGGACTGCATAGTGGGCGTCGCGTCCCTGAGTCCGGTTAGGACCATGGGGCTCGGGCGAGCCCACGACGATCCAGCCGTCCAGCTCTCCGCTGGAGACGAACTCAGAGAGGAACCTCCCGAGCGCGCGTGACCGGGAGGCGGAAGCCACGCCTTCGAAGGGCTCGCTCTTCACGCCGAACTCGACCGCATAACCGTCGCTCGCGAGCGCGTAGAGGTCCGCGCTGCCGCCACGCACGACTTTGCGACCGACTCTCTTCACTAGACCAGCCTTCTCCAGCTTTCTGATATGGTAGTACACAGTCTGGTGATAGACCTTGAGCTCACGGGCTATGTGAGAAGGATAATCGGGACCGCCTGCTAGGCAGCCGAGTATCCTGTGACCGGTCCCGGCGGCCGCGGGAAAGAAATCAGAAGGGTCGTCAGTTGTAAGGACTCGCTTCGCCTTTGAACGTTCAGGGTCGAGCAGAACCCTTTCACGTCGCATGGTTGTGAGCCGGGGACGACCATTATTAAGCCATTTTGCATGGTAGGGTCGCGCAGACGCCGCCCACGGCGATGAATGCGGACGAGCCTGCAAACCCGGCTTTGCATTGCCGGCTGCGCGTGTTACGGAGCTTATTACCGCCCCAGGGCGCGGATGAAATAATGTGCGGGATAATTGCGGGCATCTCCGGCGAAGAGATAGCCCCCATCATAGTCGAAGGGCTCAAGCGGGTCGAATACAGGGGCTACGACTCGGCAGGAGTTGCCACCGCGCACGACGGTAAGATCGAGGTGAGGAAGGACGTGGGAAGGGTCGCCGAGCTGGACTCCAAGTACAAAGTCTCAGGGATGAAGGGTAAGACGGGAATGGCCCACACTAGATGGGCGACTCACGGAGGGGTGACGCGGGCCAACGCCCACCCCCACCTGTCCTGCGACGGGGAGGTTGCAGTAATCCACAACGGGATAATCGAGAACTACCTCGGTCTGAAGGAGGAACTCGTCAAGGAGGGGCATGTCTTCAAGAGCGAGACGGACACCGAGGTCATAGCGCACGTGGTCGAGGACTCGTACAAGAAACTAGGAGACCCCCTCAAAGCCGTGCTAAAGGGCATCAAGGAGCTCAAGGGCCAGTACGCGCTTGTCTTCATGTTCAGGGACCATCCGAAGGTACTGATCGGCGCCCGGAACGACGCGCCGCTGGTGATCGGCGCTGGGGCGAGGGAGAGGTTCCTCGCCAGCGACGTGCTCGCGTTCATCTCAAGGACCGACCGAGCCGTCTTCCTCGACAACAAGGAGGTAGCGGAGCTCACTCAGGACGGCTTCAGGGTCTTCAACATGCGCGGGGTCGAGGTGAAGAAGAAGGTCACTCAGCTCGCCTGGGAGCTCTCTGATGTCTCGAAACTGGACTATGCGCACTACACGCTAAAGGAGATCCACGAACAGCCCAAGACGGTCGTCAGGGCGATGATGCAGGAGCCCGAAAAACTGGCGGCCTTTGCCAAGGCGATACGGGGAGCCAAGTCGGTCGTCCTGACAGCGTCGGGGTCGAGCTACCACGCGGCTCTGCTCCTGAAGGACAGGCTCAGCCGCGAAGCGAGGGTAAGGTGCGAGGTGATAATTGCCGGCGAGTTCGAGGAGCAGGCCCACTTCGTGGATAAGGACACCGTGATTGTGGCCTTCAGCCAGAGTGGCGAGACGGCAGACCTGCTCAACGCCATACATGCGGGGAGAAAGAGCGGGGCAAAGATACTCGCGGTGGTAAACGCCGCAGGCTCGTCTCTTGCCAGAGAGAGCGACGCAGCCCTCCTGCTGAACTGCGGGCCGGAGGTGGGAGTGGCGGCGACCAAGAGTTTCACCGCGATGGTGATGGTGGGCAACATGATCGCGGACGCCGTACTGGGTCGGGACTCGATCGGTGACCCGAAGAAAGTCTCCGCGATGGTCCGAAAGACGCTGGAGTGTGAAGAGGCGATAAGGAGGATCGCTAGGGACCTCAGCGACAGGACAGATTTCTACTTCATCGCGCGGGGCGCCAACTACGCTGTGGCCCAGGAGGGTGCCCTCAAGCTGAAGGAGCTCTCGTACATCCACGCGGAGGGAATGCCCGCGAGCGAGCTCAAGCACGGCACGCTGGCGCTCATAGAGAAGGGGACGCCTGTGGTCGTGATAGCCCAGAGCGGCGAGGGGTTCGACAGCGTCATATCGAACGCAATGGAGCTGCAGGCGCGTGGAGCCGAGATAATCGGGGTCTCCGGCAAGGAGCACCCTGTGTTCAAGCACCTCATCAGGATACCGGATGCTGGCGGAGGAGTGGCCCCAATCCTCGAGGTGATACCGCTGCAACTACTCGCATACTTCATGGCGACTGAGCTCTTGAACGACCCGGACTATCCGAGAAACCTGGCAAAGTCAGTCACAGTCAGGTAGCCCTTAAATTGCGTCCAGGAGTGCTGGGTTAGCGTTGGCCAAGAAGCAAGGAGCGGCTCGTGAGCCCGAAGGCCTTCGCCTCATTCGGAGCACCATCGGCAAAGGATACATGCCGCCGATCGCCAGACTGATCGGGTTCGAGCTGACAAAGGTAGGGAAGGGGTCCGCCTGGATGGAGATGGACGCAGGACCGCAGCACGCAAACCCGATGGGGACATTGCACGGAGGGGTACTCTGCGACATATCTGACGCGGCCATGGGCATCGCATACGGCAGCATGCTCGGGGCGAACGAGACCTTCACGACGATGGAACTCAAGCTGAACTTCCTGCGTCCGGTCTGGACCGGGCACATCATTGCGAAGGCGAAGGTCCTGAAGAAGGGCAGGTCGACCGGCCTCATCGTGTGCAAAGTGACCGACGACAAGGGCAGGCTAGTCGCCTTCGCGACCAGCACATGCATGACCATCCCAGGGGCCGCGGGAAGCGGCCTCTCGCGAGAGAAGCTGAAAAGATAGCCGCTAAGGAATTATATCGTTCCCCCCGAGGGTGAGTTGTGCAAGACCGCAAGAGGTATCTCTCCAATCCCGAGAAGTCGCTAGAGGTAGGCAAGAAGAGCGTCTCGAAACTCCTCGAGGACATGGCGCAGACCGGCTTCCAGGGGAAGAGGCTGGGCGAGGCTGCCAGGATATGGAGCGAAATGGTGCAGCAGAAGGGACTCACGATATTCATGGGCTATTCCGGCTCGATGAGCACCACCGGGCAATGGAAGCTGGTAAGGTGGCTGATCGAGAACCGCTACATCGACGTGCTCGTCAGCACCGGCGCGAACATCTCCGAGGACATAATGGAGGCGATGGGCAACAAGTACTATCAGGGGACGTGGCTGGCCAACGACGAAGAGCTTCTCGAGGCGAAGATCGACAGGTTCTACGACATCTACGCCGACGAGTTCGAGTACAGGCAACTGGAAGGACTGATACGGACTTTCGCCAGCACGCTCGACCCGAAGGGGGTCTACTCTACGCGCGAGTTCCTGAACATGTTCGGCGAGTACCAGTGGAAGCTCGGTTTCAAGAGCATCACAGCGACCGCGTGGAAGTACAACGTCCCGATATACTCACCTGGCCTCATAGACAGCGGCTACGGGGTCGCACTCAGCCTCCTGAAGCGGGAGGAGGGCAAGCTGATCAGGCTGGACCAGACCAAGGACATGGAGGAGCTAGGCCAGATAGCAGAGAAGACCAAGAGGACTGGCGTCATCTACATAGGCGGAGGGGTCCCGAAGGACACCATCCAGCTCGCGACGATCATCAAATCGCTCTCGGAGGGCGGCGAGGATGCGACGCCGCACGAGTACGCCATTCAGATAACCACAGACAGCCCACAGTGGGGAGGGCTGTCGGGCTGCACGCTCGAGGAAGCTATCAGCTGGGGCAAGATCGCCTCCGACTCGACGAGGAGCGTAGTGTACTGCGACGCGACCATAGCACTGCCACTGATCACCCAGGCGATGAGCGAGAGGGTGACCAAGAGGACCGACCCCCCGAACCTGAAGTGGGTATTCAAGAAGTAAAGAATTAATCCAGGCAAAGAGAGGCAGCGACCATGCCTCAGCACCCGAAGCGCGTCCAGGTGGTGGACTTCGGTCCGAGGCTGAACAAGCCCAACGTGATAGTGGGTGTTCCGGAGGCGGGGCTCGTCGGGACCATAGCATGTTCCTACATCGTGGAGCAACTGAAGCTGGAGGAGCGAGGGTACATCGACTCGGACTTCATGCCTCCTGTCATGGTCGTGCACGACTCGGGCGCGAGATACCCCATGCACATATTCGGGAAGGATAACCTTGTGGTAATTATTTCAGAGGTCCCGCTCGCCGGCAGGCTTTCCTTCGAAGTGGCAAAGGAGGTGGCGGCCTGGGCCAAGTCGACAAAGGCAGAGCTGGTGGTTGGGGTCACCGGGGCACCCTCCAGGGCCAGAGAGGAAGCTCAGGGAGACGGCAAGTCGACTGTGGTCGGAGTCGGCAACGACGAGACGTCCTTACAGGCGCTCCAGACCAGCGGCGCGCTCCCGTTCCAGGACGGGGTGATGACGGGGTTCTACGCGAGCCTCCTCAAGTACCTGATGAAGGAAAGGCAGTCAGGAGCGGTCCTGCTGGCCGAGTCGCTGGGGCAGTTCCCCGACCCGGGGGCGTCGGTCTCCATCATAGAGGCGCTCAACCCGCTCCTCTCGCTCAAGGTCGATTCCAATGCACTGCTCAAGGAGGCAGAGGGCATCAGGCTTAGGACGCGCGAACTGATGCAGCAGACCCAGCAGGCACAGCAACCAGCAGCGCCACAGAACGGAGGGAGCTCTGCCTACAGATAGTGATAATGCATGGCGATTGACGATTACTCTGAAGGAGGACGCGACGATATTGACAGGCTGTTTCCGGGACTGTTCCGGCCTCTCGGAGGCTCGCTCTTCGACGAGGGTCCCAAGGGACTCCATCCGCTCTCGAAGGTCGACGTGAGTGCGGAATTCGTGACAGTCACGTTCGATGTCCCAGGTGTCGACCGCGACGACGTCACGGTTACCTGCACCGATGACACGGTGAGCATAGAGGCAGAGATGAGAAAGTCGTTCAGGTCAGGAGGTCCCGGGCGCAGCGAGTCTTCCTTCGAGTATGTCAGGTACTCCAGAAGGATACAGCTGCCTGTCTCCGTCGACCCCGACAAGGGTACTGCCAAGTTCAAGAACGGGATAATCGTCATCAAGCTACCAAGGCGCGATCAGGGCAAGACGGTCAAGATCTCGGGCGACCAGGCCAAGAACAAGTCTGGCAAGTGACCCTCAATACGCCGCGTTTCGCGCGGCAATCTGAGCGGGTTAAATACAGGGCGACCAAAACCGTCCGAGAATTTCATAATGGTCTACCGCGTCTATGTGACAAGCAACGAGGTACCGGAGGAGGCGCTCGACATGATCAGGAAGGTTGCAGACGTAAAGGTCAACGACAGCTACGGAACCCCTTCGAGGGAGGTGCTGCTGAGGGAGGTGGCAGACGTCGACGGGCTCTACTGTAACATCACCGAGAAGATAGACGCCCAGGTGCTTGAAGCGGGAAAGAAGCTGAAGATTGTTGCGAGCATGTCCGTCGGATTCGACCACATCGACCTCGAAACGGCTACCAAGAGAGGGATACTGGCGACCCACACTCCGGGCGTGCTCACCGAGGCGGTCGCGGACGAGACGCTCGGGCTGATGCTCGCTGTCGCGAGGAGGCTGGTCGAGGGTGACGGCTACGTTAGGGATGGCTCATGGAAACTGAAGTGGAGCCCGATGCTGCTTGTAGGGAGGGACGTCTACGGGAAGACGCTCGGCATCTACGGCCTTGGCCGCATCGGGATAGCAGTGGCAAAGAGGGCCAAAGGGTTCGGAATGAAGATAATCTACTATGACGCGTTCAGGAACGAGGAGGCCGAGAAGAGTTTGGGAATCGAGTTCAAGCCGAAGGAGGACGTCATCAGGGAGAGCGACTTCCTGTCGGTCCACGTCCCACTGCTGCCCGAGACGAAGAACAGCATCGGGCCCAAGGAGTTCCTCATGATGAAGAAGACGGCGTTCCTAATCAACACCGCCAGGGGAGGGGTGGTCGACGAGAAGGCCCTCATCGAGGCCCTCAAGGCGGGGACAATAGCCGGCGCCGGCCTCGATGTGTTCGAGAAGGAGCCGGTCGATGTGGACAACCCCCTGCTGAAGATGAAGAACGTCGTCGTCGAGCCCCACCTGGCCAGCGGGTCGATCGAGAGCAGGACCTCGATGGCCGTCCTGGCGGCGCAGAATATGGTCGCAGGGCTGACCGGCCAGGTGCCACCAAACCTGGTGAACAAGCAGGTCCTCCAGTCCAGGAAGTGATGTGGAAACATGCACTATGAAGGCTCGTTCGACGTAGCGGCTCCCAAGGAGAAGGTCTACGACTTTGTCACTGACCCCAAGAAAGTTACCACGATCTTCCCAGACGTCCAGAGCGTCAAGGTGATCGACGAGCACAACTTCCAGATCAAGGCGAAGGTGGGGATGTCGTTCATCAAGGGAGTGCTCGACGTAAAGCTGACCCTCGTAGACAACAAGAGGCCTACCTTCTCGAAACTAAAGGCGAGGGGCACGGGGCTCAACAGCTCAGTAGACCTTGAGAGCAGCTTCACGCTCGAGGACGGGCCAAACGGGGGCACCCACGTGAAGTGGGCAGCGGACGCGAAAATCAGCGGGATGATGGCCAGCATCGGCTCGAGGCTCATCGACTCTCAGGCCGATAAGTACGTCAAGCAGATCATAACGTCGCTCGAGAAGAAGCTGGCCTAGGACTTCTTCGCGCCCCGGATTAGGGACTTGATGTAGTCCGACCTCAGAGGCATCTTCTCTACCACGATACCATACTCCGAGAGAGCGTCTTCGACCGCGTTCACGAGCACCGGCGTCGCCGCAATCGTCCCGGCTTCGCCTATCCCCTTCACACCCATGGGGTTGGCGTAGGTGGGAGTCTCCGTCCTGTCCCAGACTATATCGGGCATCGTATCCGCCGAGGGTATCAGGTAGTCCGCGAGTGTGGAGGTCAGCATCTGACCGTTCTCGTCGAAAACGAGCTCTTCCATCAGGGCCTGGCCGGCACCCTGCATCACGCCTCCCTGCACCTGACCCTCGACGAGCATCGGGTTGAGCAGACTCCCGCAGTCGTCTATTGCGAAATACTTGAGGACCTTCACCACGCCGGTCTCACGGTCGACCTCGACGACGGCCAGATGGGTCCCGAACGGGAACGTGTAGTTGGGCGGCGCGTATGCGGTGTACTCGAACAGTGTCGGTTCCATACCTTGGGGAATGCTCTCCGCATCGTAGGCCATATCGGCGACATCCTCGAACTTGAGCGCCTTGCTTACGTTCCCTTCGGGGAAGATCTTCCCTTCGGAGAAGACCATCTTGGTCGCGGTCGACACGTTCAGCGCGTTCGCCGCAATCTTTGCCATCTTCTCCCTGACCTTCCGCGAAGAGATGAGTATCGCAGCTCCGGTCAGCGCGCCGGACCTGCTCCCGGCTGTCATCGAACTCCACGGCAGCATGTTCGTGTCTCCGGACCTGACTGTGAATTTCGCAGGGTCCAGCCCCAGTTCGTCGGCGGAGAGCTGGATCATGGATATCGCGTGACCCTGCCCGTGTGGATGGCCACCGAGGGTAAGGACGACGCCGCCGTCGCGGTTCACCGTCACTGAGCCGGTCTGCGCCAGGCCAGGCCCGAACCCGC
>Ga0302324_100017798_pt1 | contig 14056 bp, 13 predicted proteins | sample Palsa_T0_1_FD_201949 | JGI IMG/M metagenome (GOLD analysis project Ga0302324, IMG submission 201949) | Peat permafrost microbial communities from Stordalen Mire near Abisko, Sweden - Palsa_T0_1 | ecosystem: Environmental > Terrestrial > Soil > Palsa > Peat permafrost | place: Sweden: Abisko... | reverse complement strand
TGGACCGGAGACGTCCTCGGGAGAAGGCAGGCAATGTGCTGCGCGGACGCCTGCCTACGGTCAGGGGTCAGAAGCGGCACCGCCGCGAGCGTCAAGAACCTCGGCAATGAGGCGGTCCACTCGCTGGGCAATGTCGTCACGAATGCACCGGACTTCGGCGAGCTCTTTGCCGGCGGGGTCCGGGAGCTCCCAATCCACGTACCTCTTGCCGGGGTACAAGGGGCATTCGTCGCCGCACCCCATCGTCACGATCACGTCGGCCCGAAGGCCCATCTCGTCGGTCAGGCTCTTGGGCGTTTCGCCTGTGATGTCGAGCCCGAGCTCGGCCATGGTCGTGACGACAGCAGGGTTGAGAGTCTCGCCCGGGGCCGACCCGGCTGAGTGGACGACGATGCGGTCACCAGCGCGCGCCGCGAGAATGGCAGCTGCCATCTGCGATCGCCCGGCGTTGTGCACGCAGAGAAAAAGGACTTCGGGGCGTTCCTCGCTCATGGGAGCCTCTCCTTTGCGTCGAGCAGCGGTTCGTGCGGCGAGGAATCGACCTCCCCATGGGGGAGCAGCACTTTTCTGGCCTGCTGTGCCGTCATGGATGGGTAGAACACCCAGATCAAGCCCACGGCAGCCACGGCGCCGAGGATCTGAGCCCCGATGAAGCTCGGAACCGACGACGGGGCGATCCCCGCGAACGTGTTGCTCAGGGAGCGTCCGATGGTGATGGCCGGATTAGCGAAACTGGTCGAGCTGGTAAAGAAGTACGCAGCTCCGATGTAGGCACCGACGGCGGCGGGCGTGCTCTGGGAGCGCTCGGAGCGAGCCAGGGCGAAGATCACGAGTAAGAGCCCGATGGTGGCGACGACCTCTGAGAGGAAATGGGCTGGTGAGGCGCGGTGTTTGGTGGACAGCTCGACGGCCGCCCGGGAGAACATGAGGTTGGCCACGATGGCCCCGGCAACGCATCCGCCCACCTGGGCCGGCAGGTAGGCGATGGCGTCACGCCAGCGCAGGCCGCCAAAGTAAGCATCGACGAATGACACGACCGGGTTGAAGTGGCCGCCGGAGACCGCACCGAACATCAAGATGATGGCGAAGAGGCCGGTTGCGGTGGCGGCCGCGTTCTCGAGGAGCTGCAACCCGGTGTCCCCGGGGGAGAGTTGCTGCGCCGCGATTCCCGAACCGATGACGATCGCCGCCAGGAAGGCGCTGCCCAGGAACTCTGCGCTCAGTCGGCGCCAGAGCGCAACGTCTCGCATGCAGTAGGCCTTCGTCGCCGACGTCAGCAGCAGGAGTCGGGCGTCGCCACGGGGACTTCCTCTGTGGCGCAACAGGTCTTGTCGCCGTCGCGCGAGCTCTCGGTGGGGGCATCCGCCAGCACGGTGTAGATCTCCCACGGCACGTGATCGGGGTCCTCGACCCAGACCTTGTCCTGCACGGCGTAACAGCAGGTCGTCGCCCGCTGCTCTGCGGTCTCGAGCCCTTCGGCCCGCAGCCGTCGGGAGGCGTCGCCCACTTCGCCGGTCGCTGCCACTTCGACCCCGAGATGGTTGAGCGCGCCCACGACCCCGGCGTGTCGGGTCTCCGGATCCTCCATGAGCACCAGCTTGAGTGGGGGATCGGTGACGGCGAAGTTGGCGTAGCCAGGCTGCACCTTTGCCGGCGCACTGCCGAAGAGCTTGGTGTAGAAGGCGATCGCCTCATTGAGGTCGGAGACGTTGAGGGCGAGCTGCACTCTGGCCACGGGTCACTCCAGTACATTGATGGACATCGATATGTTCAGTCTGTCGGATAGATCGATAGACGTCAATATGAATGTGGAGGTTCGATGCCAAAGGCGGATCGTGCCGAGGCCGCGCCATGCTGTCCTCCGATCACCGCCGGTCAGTTGAGCGAGGCCGACGCCACCGAGCTGGCGGCGCTTTTCGCTGCCCTGAGTGACCCGGTACGCCTTCGCCTCCTTTCCATCGTGGCGAGCGAGGGAGAGGTCTGCAGCTGCAACCTCGAGGATCCTCTGGGCAAGAGCCAACCGACGATCTCGCATCACACGAGGGTGCTTGCCGATGCCGGCCTCATCGTCGGCGAGCGTCGAGGCCGTTGGACGTGGTGGCGCGCCGTACCCGAGGAGATCCGCAGGTTGCAGGGATCACTGGGCAGCGGCGATCGGTCGCAGTCCCCCCTGACCCCCGGAGCGGACATTCGATGACCATCGACGCGTGAGAGACGAGCGTGTCAGGTTAGGATCTCGACGTACCCCTCGGCCCCGTGGACGCGGATTCGGGCCCCGTCTCTGATCAATTCCGTGGCGCGCTCCACTCCCACGACGGCGGGCAGGCCGTACTCCCGTGCGATCACCGCACCGTGGGTCATGAGCCCTCCCACCTCCGTCACCAGGCCCTTGATGGCGACGAACAACGGCGTCCAGCTGGGGTCGGTGTAGGCGGTGACGAGGATGTCGTCTGTGTCGAGATCGGCGTCGGCAATGTCCACGATGACGCGCGCACGCCCCTCGACAGTCCCGGCGGAAACGGGCAAGCCGACCAGCGCACCGGCCGGGACATCGTCGCGTCGGTATCGCCCACCGACGACCTCGCCGTCTGAGGTGAGGACCCGAGGTGGTGTCAGGGATCGATACCACGTCATGGCGCCCTTGCGCTGCGCGATGAGCTGTTCGTCGACATGATTCGTGCGCACGACCTCCTGCAACTCCTCGAACCGTAGGGAGAAGATGTCCTCGGTCGCCCGGAGGACGTGGGCGCGCGCGAGGCGTTCGGCCTCTTGCAGCAAGGCCTGCTTGTAGATGAAGTAGCGGCTGATCATGTGGTACTTCGGGTATTCCCGGTATCCCATGAAGGTCCGCAGTCGATCGATCACGGCCTTTGTCTCCGCGGCCCTGGACTCGCCGTCCGGCGTCGCCCGCAAGCGACGCAGAAGCTCCCGCTCCTTCTCCTCCGCCTCGCGGCGGCCCTGCTCGAAGCGGCGCCGGCTTTCACCCGGCTCGAAATTCGTGACGTTGGAGAGGATCATGGGCAGGAGGGCGGAGGGATGTTCGCTCCACCGCGTCCTCGTGATGTCGATTTCGCCGAGGCAGCGCATGCCGTACGTGTCGAGGTAGGCCTGCATGGCGTCCTTCGCCTCTTGGCCTCCCCCGAGGGCGGGGAGGGCGTCCAAGAACTCGTCGCCCTTCACCTGGTGCAGGAAAGCCACCACGTCGGGATGCGGACGGATCGCGTCCGCAACGTCGAGGAGGGCGAGCCCCATCTCCGACGTGACGTTGTGGGGCACGGACTGCGTGAGCGTGTCGACGGCGTTCATCTCGCCCAGCCAGGCCTCCATCTGCTCGTTGATCCACCGTGAGGCGTCGATGGCGGTCCGGATCACCTGAAGGCCTTCTGGATCGAACATGATCCGTTTGAGCTCTGGGATGTCCGAGGTGATGGAGTCGAGGAGGGCCGATCCGGACGTGGTGAGCATGGCGCGCCGCGCAGCGGCGAGGGAGGCTTGGCCGCGCCCGATCAGGCCGGTGACGATCGCCGGGTCGGTCTCGATCAGAACCGGTTCGCCAAAAATTGGCGTGAAGTCCTGATCCTCGTCGGTCCGGGTGGCGACGAAGTTGCTTCGTTGGAGGATGGTCTCGAGCGCGTCGCCGATGAGTGGATCGGATCTCCCCAGGGCCTCGACGTAGTGGGCGCGACTCGTGGGCGAGGACAACAACGGGGCGACGTCGACGAACAGCCTCCCGCCCGCCTCCGACATAGGCCGCGCCGCCGTCAGCTGCCAGAAGGAGAGCCCCAGCGGCTGCATGGGGTCGGTCATCATCTGCTGATGACCGACGGAGACGTAGACATGATTCCCTTGGTCTTGCTGCGGGGGAACAGGGAACAGCGTGGTGATCGGGCGGCTCTGGACGATGTGAAAGCCGTCGTCATCGAGGCACCACTCAATGTCCTGGGGCTGTCCGAAGTGGGCCTCGATCCGTCGACCGAGCCGCTCCAGATCGACGACCTGCGCGTCGGTCAGTACCGGCTGCTGCTGCCGTTCCGGCCCGATCGCCACCTCCTGGGTCCCGCCTCCCGGCGACGCGACGATGGCGACCCGTTTGGTGGCGATCGACTTGGCCACGATGCCGCCGTCGCGCACGGTGTAGACGTCCGGGCTCGCCAGGCCGGCGACGAGCGCCTCGCCGAGGCCGAACCTGGCCTCCACGGTGCTGAGCTTCCGGTTGGACGTGACCGGGTCGGCCGTGAACAGGACGCCGGCCGCCTGTGGGAAGACCATCTGCTGCACGACCACCGCCGTGCGGGCCTTGCGATTGTCGAAGCCGTTGTGCAGCCGGTAGGCCACGGCGCGCTCGGTGAACAGGGAGGCCCAGCACCGACTGATGTGCGAGAGGACGGCAGCCGGCCCCACGACGTTCAGGTACGTGTCCTGTTGCCCGGCGAAGGAAGCCGTCGGCGAATCTTCCGCCGTCGCACTGGACCGGACGGCGCAGCCGCTGTGTTCGCCGAGACCGGCGAGGGCACCGATGATCGCGGCCGCCAGACCGCCGGGTATCTCGACCGCTTCGAGGGTCTGACCGATGCCGGCACTGACCTTCCGGATTGCTTCCCGGTCGGCCGGGTTCAGGAACGCCAGGCGATCGAGACGTTCGTCGATCATCGGTGCCTTTGCCAAGATCTGCCGGAAGGCATCCGTGGTCACGCAGAAGCCGGCCGGCACGTGCACGCCATCGATCCGCCCCAACTCTCCGAGGCGTGCGCCCTTTCCGCCGACCACCGCGACCTGCGTCTGGTCGATCTCCCGCAGATTTAGTACGTCACCGCTCATCCATCCACCCTTTCCCGTCGGCTTCCACCGGGCGCCTGATTTCGTTGCGGCTGATGGCCGCGCCGATGGCCCCGTCCGAACTGCGGCCTGCATTGTCAGCAGATCAGTGGTCCTTGCGGCAAGCCCCCCACCTGCATGTACGCTGTGACCGGCGGGGATGGAGCGGGCGTCAGGCGCGGTGTTGCACCGGAGCGCTCATGCATCGAGCTCGACGCTCACTCAGCCGGGGGACGAGCCACCAGCCGTGGAAAGAGCCGGGCCCCGAGATGCACGGCGAAGTCGATGGCCAGCGCAGGTGACACCTTGGGATCGGAGGCCGGAGGGTCGGGGAGGTTGTCGTCGTGGCGCGCGTGCTCGTAGAGCCCGTGGCACATGTGGCATCCGAGCGTGCCGAGCGCCCGCAGGCTGTTCACCCGCTCAGCCTGGAAGGCGGGCACCGCGAGCGGCTCCGTGTTCGGCCACGTCGCAGGTGCCCGTGGGGTCTCGAGGCTGAGGAGATGCCCGAAGGTACGGGCGGCGGCCTCGCGGGCCGAGAACGGCTCGCCCAGGTTCCACGCCGCGCGCAGCGTCGCCATCAGTGAGGTGTGGCGGTACTCGTCGGTGAAGACGGAGTGTGGCGGCACCCAGGGCGAGACGATCACCGCCGGCACCCGGTAGCCGGAGCGGTCGAAGGCGAACCCGAGTTGAGGCTCCGGCTCTGCCGGACCCGGGGGCGGCACGGGCCCCGGTGCGACGTGGTCGTAGGTCCCACCGGGCTCGTCGAAGCTGACGAAGAGCATGGTGTTGAAGGCGTTCGATCCTTGCGCTGATGCAGAGGAGCGCACCGCGTCGTAGATCCGGCCCAAGAAGGCCTCCCCGGCAAGGACGGAAGAGGGCCCGTCGATCTCCACGTCGAGTCCGGCGATCAGGGCGCGACCGAAGGCGGGGTGGTAGTCGCCGTGCCCGGCCAGGAGGTTGGGCTCAATCAGGCTGAAGTCGGCGAGCGTGCCGGCCGCCGCGTCGGCTTCGAACTCGGCGAAGGGGACGAAGTTGCTGGCGAAGCGCTCCCGCAGCCGCGCCATGTGGATGAAGCCGGTGAAGGAGATGGGGTCGGGCTCGAGCACGTAGACCTTCCAGGTCTTCCCGCAACGCTCCAGACGATTGAAGATCGTCTCCGCCGTGTTGTGACGCATGAAGTTGGTCACCGGCCGGTTCACCACGAAGCCCGATGACGTCGCGGCCGTCCAGAAGGACCGGTTGGCCAGGGTCTGCGACGGGACCTCGCTGAACCAGTGGTCGAACACGCCGAAGCCCCGGGCCAGCGCGCTTATCACCGGGACCTGCTCGGGCGTGTAGCCCGTCATGATCTGGCTGTACTCCTCGTAGGTCGGTTGGCGGCCGAGCTCGAAGGTGAGGAAGCTGATGTAGTCGGTGACGAATCCCTGCATCGTCGACTCGGTGCCCGCTGCCGGTGCATTGTGGGGCGCCACCATCTCGGTTGCGTCCTTGAAGCGATTGGCCTCGTCCAACACGTTGAACAGCTGCGTGTTGGTGTGCTGGTACTCCTCGCCGGGGTCGGGGTTCGGGACGTCCATGGTGGGCGAAATCCCGTAGGGAACGACCCCGCCTGCTGCGCCGTGCTCGGCCCAGGCCGGAATCGGGTTGCTGAGGTCCTTGCCGATCACGCCTTCGAAGGCCTCGACGTCCCCTGGTCGGTACAGGCGTCCGAGCAAGTTGTCGAATGATCGGTTCTCGAACAGCACGAGCACCACATGGTCCATCGCGTTCTCTCGCGCCGTCGTCATGGCGGTGCACGCTACCGCCGGGGACCTCGGACCTCGGCCCTCGGGGTGGAGCGCTGAATTCAGGGACGGCGCCCGTTGGGCATGAGATCGCCCGAGCCCCATTGGCCGAGCGCGTTCAGCTGCACGTGGTCACCCGTCGCTTCGACGATCTGGTCGCCGCCGACGTAGATGGCGGTGTGGTAAACGCTCGTCCAGTCGGTTTGGCTGGAGCCCCAGAACACGAGGTCTCCGGCCGCCAATGCGTTCAGCGCGACCGGCTGGCCCGCCGTCTCGTACTGGTCGTCGGAGACGCGGGCGAAGTCGGTGCCGGCAGCGTTCTCCCACGAGGCCAGCGCCAGTCCCGAGCAGTCGTAGCCCACCGGCCCGTTGCCGCCCCAGATGTAGGGCTTGCCGAGCTGCGCGAAGGCGAACATGACCGCCCTGTCCCCGGGGGTGAGGGGCGTGAACAACAGCGCTTCGGTCGGCGGAGGCCCTGTGGCGTCACCGAAGGGGTAGGCCGTGCCGTTCTGGTCCTCGACCCAGTAGCCCAGGCCCGAAGGACTGGCCACCACCCGCTCCGCCGGATCGAGCGCGGGCCCGCCGGCCGCCGAGCCGTCGAAGGCGGCGTCGCCGAAATTGAAGATCCCACCGTCGGACGCCACGAGCCAGTACCCCTTGCCGTCGTGGGTCGCCGCCATGCTCACGATCGGCTTGTTGAGCGCGATGGATCCGGTCGAGCCGTAGAACGTGGCGTCGCCGAAGCTGAAGATCCCACCGTCGGAGGCCACCAGCCAGTAGCCCTTGCCGTCGGGGGTCGGTGCCATGCCCACGATCGGCTTGTTGAGAGCGATGGACCCGGTCGAGCCGTCGAACGTGGCGTCACCGAAGCTGAAGATCCCACCGTCGGAGGCCACCAGCCAGTAGCCCTTGCCGTCAGGCGTCGCCGCCATGCCGACGATGGGCTTGTTGAGCGTGAGGGCCCCGGTCGAGCCGAAGAAGGACGCGTCGCCGTAGGAGAAGATGCCGCCGTCCGAGGCCACGAGCCAGTAGCCCTGGCCGTCCTCGGTCGCGGTGATGGTGACGATCGGGTGGTTGAGCGGAAGCCCCGCCGCCGAACCGAGAGTGGCCGCGTCGCCGAAGTTCCACACCGCGCCCTGCGCATCGGCCAGCCAGAAGTTGTCCGACGGGATGCCCGACGAGGAGTGGACACTTTGCGGCGACGTGCCGGCGCCGGCGACCGACGCGGCACCGACCCCGATGGAGACAACCGCCAGCGCGCCGATGGCCAGGCCGGCCGCCGAGGTGACGAGCGCGCCGGGGGCGCGCCGGCCCGAGAGGCGGGATCGACCGGTTCGGGGTGATTCCGCGGTGGGCACGACCCGGGCATCGACGCGCCGCCGGGTTTCCTGAAGGCGTGCACCCGGGGTGGGCGGAGCGATTTGGGCGTCAGTTGGGTGGGACGGATCCGAGGAAGCAGTCGCCCTTCGCCAGGGGCTCGTCCGGGGTGGTCAGGACTTGATCAGGAACTGGTAGCTGAAGGGCGCCGAGACGGGCGTCAGGGTGGAGGTCAGCTTGCCGGACGTCACGGTCACCTTGGTCCCGCCCGCGCCGACGTCCACCTGGGAGGGGCCGAGGAGGAACTGTTTCTGGGAGCTGTTCGGATTCAGGACGCCCTCGAAGCTCGGCGACTTTCCCGCCGCGCCGATGCTGACCCAGGAGCGGCCCGTCGTCGTCGTCACCGTCACGACGTAGGCGCCCTTGTCGACCCGGTAGGTGGCCTTCCCGGCCCCGGTCGAGACCTGGGTCACCAGCGGCGCCTTCGGGGGTGCCGCAGCGGCGTGGTGCGGTGGCGTCGATGTCGCCTTGGGGCTCCCCGTCCCGCTCTTGTCGATGACGCCCGCCTTGACCAGTCCGAGCGTCGCTCCCGCGGCGACCACGACCAGCGCAACGAGGACGACGAGGATCCGGAGCGACCGGGCCGGGCCGGAGCGAACCGGGCCGGCAGCGCGGTAGGCGGGGATCTTGTCGGTGTCCGCGTACGTCGGGGAGCCGTCGCTGAACAGCTGTCCCTGGCTGTCCGTCACCGGCCGTTCCACCATGGCCGTGGCGGACGGGTCAGGCCTGAGCCTTGCATCGTCGGCTTTTACGTCCATGGCCGTCTTTCGACCTCCTAGGCCTCGAACTTGACTACGACAATCACGACTACGACAATTATGCGGCCCCGGGACACCTGGTGGGACGCGGGGTTCCCCTGCCACGGTACCGGCTGTTTCCATGTACAGGATCGCACGCGGAAGGGGGCAAATGGTGGGCAGGACCGGCTCGAGGGTGCCCCGGCGCTCAGAAGTGGCGAGCCGCCCCATTTTGGCGACGGAATCGGGCGCGGCTGCCGTGCTGAAGGTGACCCCGGTGGCGCTCAGCGGCCCACGCGGCCGTCGAGCAGCTCGCGGGTGATGTCCATGTGCCCCACGTGGCGTGCCGTCTCCTCGATGAGGTGGAACATGGCCCAGCGGAACGTGGTGGGGCGGAAGGCGCCCCGGGAGGGAGGGTCGAGCGAGGCCTCCTGATCGAGGGCGGCGTCGGCCTCGGCGATCTCCTGGCGGTAGAACGAGACGGCCTCCTCCGCGCCCCAGCCATCCGGGAACTCGAACATGTGGGCACGCCAGGCCATGTCCATGCGCTCGCCGGCAGCGATGGCCCGGAGCCAGAGCCGCTCGGAGAGGCCGAGGTGCACCACAATGACCCCCAGCGAGTTGGCCGCCGGCGCCGGCCGCCAACGCAGTTGCGTGGCGTCCAGGCCCTCGACCTTGAAGATGGCGCTCTCGCGCAGGTGCTGGAGCCAGGCCCGCGCCATGGGCATTTCACCGAGCGGCTGGGTCTCCTCCGGCCGCGGAACGTGCAGCGACGGAGGTGTCTCGGGCACCGGTGTAGCTGGAGGTAGGTCCTACGGAGAGGCCACCGTCGACGGGGTCGTCGTCAAGGTCCCGCCACAGACCCCCGTGTACCAATTGGAGATGGTGGTGCCGTCGGTCTCCAACTTCGGGTTCTTGCCCAACGTCTCGAAGGCAGCCAGAAGGCTCGTCGTGCTCGTCGAGTTCTGGATCGCAGTCCGGAGCTGCTTGACGAACGAGAGCAGATCCTTGAAGGCCGCTTGCACGTTGGGCGGGGCGCCCTTGATTACGCCGAGGGCCTTTTGTACTTGGTTGAAGTCGACGTTGTAGGCCGCGAGCATCGCCTGCTTGGCCGAGGCGAAGTTGCCGGACGTCATGGCCTTCTCGATGGCGCCCGCCGCTGCGGTCGAGCCGCCCTGCTCGGTCTTGACCGTCTTGCACATGGCGCTGTTGGGCGCCGACCCCTTGGTCTTCGTACTCTTGGCGGAGGCCGCCGTCAGCGGGGCCAGGGTCAACGTCAGGCCCAGCACTACCGCACCGGTGCCCACCCACCTCGATCGTTGCCTCATGGCCGCCTCCTTCGCGCTTCGGAACAGGACATGGACGCTACAGCACTCCCGCAGCTGAAACGGGGGATTGATCCAACGTTGTGCGCGGCCTCGGGTCGGGCCTTCGGCCTGAAGGGTCAGGCTCCGGGGCGTTATGGTGGAGAGCTGACGGGGCGTCAGAAATCGGGGGCATGCGTTGGATGATCTGAACGGCAAGGTTGCCGTCGTCACCGGGGGAGCAGCGGGTATCGGCCGCGGCATCACCGAAGCCTTGTTGGAGGAGGGGGCACGGGTCGTCATCGCCGATATTGAGGAGCCCGTGCTCCAGGCGGTGGTCAAGGAGCTGGGCGCCGACGGCAGTGTCCGCGGCATCGTCACCGATGTGTCGTCAGCACCCTCGGTCGAGGCACTGGCGGCGGACGTGTTCGCCACCGAGGGTGCCTGTCACCTTCTCTTCAACAACGCCGGGGTGACCTCTGGCGGCGGCGGACGACCCTGGGAACAGGAGCCCAACGACTGGACCTGGTGCTTCTCCGTCAACGTCTTCGGCGTGGCCAACGGCATGCTGTCGTTCGTCCCTCGCATGATCGCGTCGGGGGAGCCCGGCGTGGTGATCAACACATCGAGCATGGACGGCGGCATCGCCCCGGTCCCCTACGCGTCGGTCTATGCCTCCAGCAAGGCGGCCATCTCGTGCCTCACCGAAGCGCTGGCGCATCAACTGATCGCCGCGGGTACGGACATTCGGGCCTCCGTGTTCTATCCGTCGGGTGGCCTGCTCGACACGGGGCTGTGGACCGCACAGCGCAACCGACCTGAGGCTCTGCAGAGGGAACGGCCGCGGCCGCCCGCACCCGGCACCACCTTCGAGGAGTTCAAGGCGCAGCTCGAGGCGTCGGGTCGGACGGTCGACATCATGGACCTGCGCGAGCTCGGCCGTTTCTGCGTGCAGGGCGTGCAAAAGGGCGACTTCATCATCGGATACGGGCTCGAGGACGCGGCGTCCATGCTGCATCGCCGGGCCGACGCCATCGGCGCCGGGCAGCTTCCTCCGGCAGCCCTGAGCTGATGACGGCGACTGCGCCCGAGCGGGCTCGTTACACGGTCGTCTCGGCCGACGGTCATGCCGGCGGCGACATTCAGGACTACAAGCCGTATCTGGCCAGCCGATGGCACGACGAGTTCGACACCTGGGCCGCGGCATACGTGAATCCGTTCGCCGACCTGCTCGCGCCGATCGCCTACCGCAACTGGGACAGTGCGCGGCGTCTGGCCGAGACAGAGTCCGACGGCATTGCGGCCGAGGTGCTCTTTCCCAACACGGTCCCCCCCTTCTTCACCGAGGGGAACCTGGTCGCGTTGCCCCCGACGCCCGAGGACTACGAGCGCCGCTGGGCCGGCGTCCAGGCCCACAACCGCTGGCTGGCCGACTTCTGCGCCGCCACGCCGGGCCGGCGCGCCGGCATCATCCAGGTCTTCGCCAACGACATGGCCGACGCGGTCGCCGAGGTGCGCTGGGCCGCCGAGACCTTCGACCCCTTCGGTGGCATTCTGCTGCCCTCCATCCCGCCCAATTCCGAGCTGCCGCCGCTGTGGGAGGACCACTACGAGCCGCTGTGGCAGGTGTGCGCAGATCTGGGCGTGCCGATCAACATCCACGGCGGCAGCGCCTTGCCCGACTACGGCGAACACGAGGCGGCGCGGGCCATGATGCTCATTGAGATCCCCTGGTTCAGCCACCGTTCGATCTGGCACCTCATCTTCTCCGGCGTGCTCGAGCGGCACCCGACGCTGCGCTTCGCGGTGACCGAGCAGGGCGTGGCCTGGCTGCCCCGAGGTCTGGAGACGCTGGACTGGTTCTACGGGCGCATGACCATGGCGAACGCAGCCGAGGCGAAATTCTTCGGCGCCGCCGCTGCCAAAATGACGATGACCCCGACCGAGTACTTCGCCCGCAATTTCTGGATCGGGGCCAGCTTCCTGCGCCCGAGCGAGGCACCGCTGTGCCGCGACCTCGGGATCGAGCACGTCATGTGGGGGGCGGACTACCCGCACTCCGAGGGCAGCTACCCGTTCACGACCGAGGCGCTCCGGGTGGCGTTCGCCGACTACGCCGAGCCCGAGGTGCGGGCCATGGTGGAGTCGACGGCGGCGTCCTTCTACGGGTTCGACCTCGACCTGCTGCGGCCGATCGGCGACCGCGTCGGCCCGGAGGTGGCGGAAGTCGCCCGTCCGCTGACGCCCGGGAACTGGCCGACCACGACGACCTGCAACGCGTTCGACCCCACGCAGATCCTGCGTGCCTGGTGAGCAAAGAGGGAGGGCACATGACGAGGGTCCGCTACGGCGCCCGAGCCACGCAAGTGAACCGCGAGATCGAGGCCAAGAAGGCCGACATCTGGTCCGAGGCGGTCACCGCCGTCTACGAGACGGATCCCGAGATCATCGCGGCCATACTGCCGTCGCCCCTCGAACCGGGCCCCGAGCCCCTGGTGCGCATCACCATCACCCGGGTCGAGATGCCCGGGCTGCCGATCTTCGGCGCGGGGTGGATCGGCGTGCAGGCGCGGCACGAAGATCGCCTGGGCGAGTACCCGATCCTCATGCCGATGACCACGGAGCAGTCGCTCATCGGCGGCCGCGAGGTCAACGGTGAGCCCAAGAAGCTGGCCGAGGTCGAGGTCACACGCGACGGCGCTCGCGTCTCGGCCCACATCGCGCGCATGGGCTCGGTCATCTGCGAGGTCACGGGCACGGTGAGCGGGACCCGCGAGAACTACGAGCTGGAGAAGACCGACTTCTGGTTGAAGCTGTCGCCCTCCTGCGAAGAAGCGGGCGTGCTCGACCAGGATCCGCTGCTCGTCTACGGAGAGAAGACGGAGCGGACGCGGCTGCACGAGTCGATCGACGGCGAGCTCATCCTCAAGGAGGCGCCGCTCGATCCCGTCGCCGATCTCGTGGTACGCCGTATGGTGGACCTCAACTGGACGGAGCGGGCCTCCACGCAGGTGGGCCGTGTCATCGGGCCGGTGCCCCGAGCCGGGGTCGAGCCGTTCATCCACCAGCGCTACGACGACCTCTCGGTGCTCGGGGCGAAACGATGAGCGACGACCGATACCTGATCATCTCCGCCGACGCCCACGCCGGTCTGCCCGCCGAGGGCTACCGGCCCTACCTCGACGCCGCCTACCACCCGCAGTTCGACGAGTACCTGGCCGAGCGGCACGCCAACCGCGACCAGCTGTTGCAGATGAATTACGACTACATCATGGGTTGGGAGACCGACAACGAGGAGGGGTTGCGCGGTGCCTGGGACATCGACCAGCGCGACAAGGAGCTCGACGCCGACGGCGTCACGGCGGAGGTCATGTTCGCGGACGCCGACGCCATCACGGGCATGGCCTCGCCGCCCTTCGGTGCCGGGCTCTCGGCGGGCGCCATCGCCGACCCCGAGCTGGCCTTCGCCGGTGCGCGCGCCCACAACCGCTTCCTGGCCGAGATGTGCAGCCACAGCCCCGAACGTCACGGCGGCATCGCGCTGGTGCCGATCACCCACAGCGTGGAGCGCTCGGTGGCCGAGATCGAATGGCTGGCCGAGCAGCCGGGCATCCGCGGCATCATGGTCCCGACCATGTGGCACGACCTGCTGCCCTACAACCACCCGGACTACGACCCGGTGTGGGCGGCCTGCCAGGAGGTGGGCTTCCCGGTCCATACCCACTCGGGCGAGGCGCCCCAGGAGGAGTACAACGACAACGTCGGGATCTACCTCGCCGAGGTGGTGTGGTGGGCGGCCCGGCCGATGTGGCACCTCCTCTTCTCCGGCGCCTTCGAGCGCTTCCCGCGCCTGAAGTACGTCGTCACCGAGGCGGCCGCCTACTGGGCGGCCGACATGATGTGGAAGTGGGACCAGTACATGGGCGGTGGCCACACCACCAAGAAGATGGCCGCACTGCTGAAGGGGAAGATCTCCAAGCTGCCCTCGGACTATTTCGGGGAGAACATCTTCATCGGCGCCTCCACCATGTCGAAGGAG
>Ga0302324_100017794_pt1 | contig 14058 bp, 9 predicted proteins | sample Palsa_T0_1_FD_201949 | JGI IMG/M metagenome (GOLD analysis project Ga0302324, IMG submission 201949) | Peat permafrost microbial communities from Stordalen Mire near Abisko, Sweden - Palsa_T0_1 | ecosystem: Environmental > Terrestrial > Soil > Palsa > Peat permafrost | place: Sweden: Abisko... | reverse complement strand
CACCTCGCCCCACGGCGTGGGCACATTCTCCCACCGTCGCGCCAGAGTTCGCCGCTTCTCATCGCGCCGCCTCACGCCCAGCGTGGTCGTCTCCGAGAAGATCAGTCGCGTCAGCTTGTCCGCATCCTTAGGTTGGCATAGGACCGTCAGCACCATACCTGGACGGTTCTTCTTCATTTGCCCCGCAATCCCAAAGGCATCGAGCGCGCCCTCTTCGAACAACCGGTCCATCACATAGCCAAAAACCTGCGGATTCAGATCGTCCAGATTCGCTTCCAGCACCGTAACCGTTTCCACTGCGGTCTTCGTAGCTAGCGCATTCGAAGCCGACTCCCCAATCGTCAGCCGCACCACATTGGGCTGCCCCGGAAAATCCCGCGATCCCGCGCCATAGCCGGACCGCTCAATCTTCATCTCAGGAAACGCTGCAAAGCGTGAAGCCAGCGTCTTCACGATGGCCGCGCCCGTCGGCGTGAGCAACTCTGCCTGCAAGCCGGAAGAATACACAGGCGCCTCTGCCAACAGCTCCACCGTTGCTGGAGCAGGCACCGGAAAAGTTCCGTGCGCGCACTTCACCGTCCCCCCGCCCACGTTCAAGGGCGAACAGATAATCTCATCCACTCCAAGCGCTTCGGTCCCCACGGCCGCGCAGACGATATCCACCATCGCGTCTATGGCACCGACCTCGTGGAAATGCACGCGCTCGATGGAAGTATGGTGAATTTTCGCCTCAGCCCGTCCCAGCGCCTCGAAGATGGCGATGGCGGTCTTCTGTGCAGTCTCGGAAATCGCCGCCGCAGAAATGATCTCGCGAATCTCGGTCAGCCCCCGGCCATGAGAATCCTCGTGCGAGTGCCGTTGCCGCTCCCAGTACTGCTCGCGCGGCATATCCTTTTCCCCATCGACCCAAACATCGACCTTGGTTGCCGAAATCCCGCTGCGCACCACCCGTGAAACCTCCAGCCGCGCCCCCACCCCGAGCGCCGCCACGGTCTCTTCCAGCACCTGCGGCGAAACTCCCGCATCCACGAGCGCGCCCAGGAACATATCACCGCTCATGCCGGAAAAGCACTCAAGGTAGGCTATACGCATAGAAGAATTCCATTCATCACGGAGGCGCCGAGACACGGAGAAAACCCAATCAAGATCTCTTGGATTTATATTGCTTCGCCTCTCCGGGTGAGCAAATTCGGCTGATTTGCCATCATAGGGAACCGTGCATCCTGCGTCAAACCAGCGTTCACCACGCACTCTGCTAAAATCACTACTTTCTTCCACAGTTTAGAGGGATACCTTGTATCGTCATCTGCGCGACCGCCTAGCTGCCGCGGTAGTCCCATTTGTGCTGCGAACGTATAACATCGGGATCCACGGTTTCGCCGTCGAGGAACCGCCCAAAATCGAGTTTGGCGAGTATGCGTTCCCGCTGGCCTTCGAGTTAGCCAGGAAACTCCGCAAACCGCCGCGCAAGATCGCAGAGGAGATTGTTGCCGGAATCGGTCCCATTGAGGGTTTCGAGAGATTGGAAGTCGCTGGAGCAGGCTACATCAACGCGCACGTGGGTCGCGCCGAGTTCGCCGCTGCGCTGGTCAGAGATGCGTTGCCGAAACCCAAAATATCGCAACCGGAGGTGCCTGATCGGCGGGGAAAGATTCTGGTTGAGCACACCAGCATCAATCCCAACAAGGCGGCCCACATCGGCCACCTGCGCAACGCGATTCTCGGCGATACGTTTGTCCGCCTACTGCGCGAAGCGGACCGCAAAGTCGATGTCCAGAACTACATTGACAACACCGGCGTGCAGGTCGCCGACGTAGTCGTGGGTTTCACGCATATCGAGAAGAAGTCCCGCGCTGAAATCGAAGCCCTCGCCCTCCAGCCCCGCTTCGACTACTACTGCTGGGACCTCTATGCCCGGGTTTCGCAGTGGTACGAGCAGGACAAGCAAAACTTGCAAGCCCGACCCCAAACGCTCCACGGCATCGAAGACGCCGCCAGCGAAACTGCGGCGATCGCGGAATTGATCTCGACTGCCGTTCTGCGCCGCCATCTCGAAACCATGGACCGTCTGGAGATCGAGTACGATTTTCTTCCCCGCGAGAGCGAAATCCTGCACCTCCACTTCTGGAACGCGGCCTTCGCCAAGCTGAAAGATGCTGGGGTCCTCACCTACGAAAACGCAGGCAAGAACAAGGGCTGCTGGGTGATGCGCCGGGCCGGAACGGTCTCAACCACAGAGGATGGAGGGAACCCGAAGGAGGCTGAGCAGATTTCCGAGGAGGACCAGAAAGTGATCGTCCGCTCCAACCGCACCGTAGGCTACGTCGGCAAAGACATCGCCTACCACATGTGGAAGTTCGGCTTGCTCGGGCGCGATTTTGGCTACCGCAAGTTCTACCGCTATCCGGACCAGCACGACTGCTGGATTTCTTCCACGCAAGGCGAGAAAGATCATCCTCACTTCGGCGGCGTTGCCGAAATCTATAACGTGATCGATGCCCGCCAGTCGGAGGCGCAAAATACGGTCATCGAAGCGCTGCGGGGTCTCGGCCACAACGAGGCCGCCGACCACTACACGCATTTTTCGTATGAGATGGTGGCCCTCACGCCTCGTTGCGCCGCCGAACTTGGCTACGCGCTGAGTGACGAAGACAAGACCCGTTCCTACATCGAAGTCAGTGGCCGCAGGGGTTTCGGCGTGAAAGCCGATGACCTGCTCGACCAACTCATCGCTTCCGCCAAGAGCGAGGTCGACTCCCGCCATCCCCAACTTATCGACGCTGAACGCCTATCCATCGCTACGCAAATCGCCGTCGGCGCGCTGCGCTACTTCATGCTGAAGTTCACCAAGCAGTCGGTGATCGCCTTCGACTTCAAAGAAGCGCTCAGCTTCGAAGGCGAAACCGGCCCCTACGCGCAATATGCCGTAGTCCGCGCGACCAGCATCTTCAAGAAGGCGGCAATTGATGCCGACACTTTCTCCAGAGACCTTGCCAGCACCGTCTCTGCCGAGACCCTGGCCAAATTTCTCGCAGGGGATAACGCGAATGAGTTCTGGGAACTCTGGCTGGTATCGGCAAAGACCTCATATCTTGTGGACCAATGTATCGCGACTACAGAACCGGCCTACCTCGCCAAGCACGCTTTCCGACTGGCGCAACTCTTCAACACCTTCTATCACCGCCATCCCATCCTCAGCGAGCCCGATGAGGGGCGAAAACAATTCCTGCTTGCTACGGTCGCGATCGTTCGGCGCGAATTGATTCGCACTCTCGCCGTCATGGGCATCACCGTGCCCCCGGTTATGTAGGCCAGACGGACTGGCCAATCGTCGATTTCTGATGGTTGACGGAAGACCTAAATCATCAATCATCAATCATCAACCAAACCTGCTAAGGTGAGTTTTTTCCCCACTAACTCCGCCTGCTCTTCCGGGAGGGTGAACATGTCTTCGCTTTGCGCTCGCCGCAGTTGTGCGCGGCTCAGTGTCTTCTTGCTGCTGGCTCTGTCCGGCACTCTGACCCTGGCGCAAAATCCGTCGCCAGATCAGAAACAGGTTCCGCAGCCAGACCAGCAGACCGGCCCGTCTCAGCCGGTTCGCCGTCCCCGCATCGGTCTCGCCCTCAGCGGCGGCGGTGCGCTCGGCTTGGCCGAAATCGGAGTGATCCAGTGGCTGGAGCAGAATCATATTCCGGTGGACCGCGTCGCCGGTACCAGCCTGGGCAGCATCGTTGGCGCTATGTACGCCACGGGCATGTCGCCCGCGGAAATCCAAAAGTTCGCCGAAGGCATTGATTGGGGCGACGTGCTGGCCCCCGAGCCTACCTATCAGCAACTTAGCTATCGCCGTAAGCAGGATCGCCGCGACTACCAGATCGAAGCCGCGCTGGGCCTGAAGCACGGCCTGAAGGGTCCCAACGGGTTCAATCCCGGCCACGGCGTTGGCCTGCTGCTTGATCGCATCGCCTTCCCCGCCTCTGGCATCGCCAGCTTCGACGACTTGCCCATCCCGTTCCGCTCGGTCGCTACGGATATGCTGACCGGTGACCGCGTGGTGCTGCATGATGGTTCTCTTGCCACCGCCGTGCGCGCCAGCATGGCGATTCCAGGCGTCTTCACGCCCGTGGAAGTCGGTGGCCGGGTGCTGGCGGATGGCGGGATGGTCGAAAATATTCCTGTCGACGTGGTGCGCGAAATGGGTGCCGACACAGTCATTGCCGTCTATCTCCGCGTCCCCCTCGGGGAACGCGAACAACTGGAAACGCTGACCGGCGTGCTCTCCCGCGCACTTGACGTGATGCTGCTACAGAATGAGCGCCGCTCCCTGGCTCTGGCCAACGCTACGATCACCGTGGACAGCGGGAACTTCTCGATGGACGACTATGATCGCCTTCAGGACCTCATTCGCCTTGGTTATCAGAGCGCAGCCAGCCAGTCTGCAGCATTGCTGCCTTTTGCCCTTAAAGACGACGCAACGTGGCAGCAATACCTCGCCACACGTTCCGCCCGCAAACCCGTTCCACCTAAGCAAGTGCAATCGGTGGAAGTCGAAGGAGGAGACGCGGACACCGATGCTAGGCTCGAACAAACTCTGAAGTCAGACACACAGGGCCCGCTTGATCTGCCAAAACTCGAAACCCAACTGACGCGCGTCGCTGGAGAAGGCGAGTTCGACCGCCTGGGCTATGAAGGCTTTACCCAAGATGGCGTGCCCGCACTGCCAGTGACTGCTCATGAGAAGACCTACGGTCCGCCTTTTGTGGATCTGGCCGTCAACGTCGATGGCTCCGGCGTGGCGGCCTTCGACTTTTCCGCCGGCGCCCGCATCACTTTCATGGACGTCGAACATCATGGCGGCGAGTGGCGCAATGACCTCCTGCTCGGCTCCAGCAACCTGGCCGCCACGGAGTTTTATCAGCCGCTTGGCGCCACCCATCTCTTCGTGGCGCCCTACGCCTTCGCTTCCAAGTTGCCCCGCAACGAATTTACTGGCGAGACCCGTGTCGCGGTCTTCGGTGACGAAAGAGCGGGCGGCGGTTTCGATTTCGGCTATAACATCGGCGAGCGCAGCGAACTCCGCTGGGGATACGAGATCTTCAGCGGCAAACTGGCGTCGCTAATTGGCGGCGCAGGCCTTCCCTCAGTCAGCGGCAGCACTGGAGAATTCCGCACGCGCTACGTGTGGGACGGCCAGGATAATCCCTCCGTTCCCGGCCGCGGCACGCGCATCGTCGCCAACCTTTCACGCGTGCTGCGGAGCCCGGGTCTGGTCCATCCCATTGATCAACTCGACGTGCAAACCTCCACCTTCGTTCCGACGGGCCCCAGGACCTCGCTCTTTTTTCTGGCCTCGGGTGGAACCACGTTCCACGGCACCGCAGGTCCATTCCAAATCTTTACGCTCGGTGGAGCGTTCCGCCTCGGCGCCTACCTTCCGCAGGAATTTGTCGGCAACCACTACGCCTACTCCTCACTGGGATTCCGCCGCGAACTTTACCACCTGCCGCAGTTCGTCGGAGGAAAGATCTACTGGGGGGGATGGTACGAAGCCGGTACGGCCTTTAACGATCCCAGTACGGTGGTGGTCCGCGGCACGTTCAATCTCGGGGTAATCGCCGAAACGATCGTCGGGCCCATCGCGCTGGCGGGGCGGCGTCAGCCCCACGGGAGAGAGCCGGGTTAACTTCTCCATTGGGCGGCTGTTTTGAATCTGTTCTCTGCGTCGGCGGTTATGTCAAACTAATGCTTACACGCCGCCTGGGAGTTCTGGCAATTTGAGGTCACGCCGATGTGCAGAAATATAAAAACTCTGTTCAACTTCGATCCGCCGGTCAATGACGAAGAGATTCGAGCCGCTTCTCTGCAGTTCGTGAGGAAGATCAGCGGTTTTAACAAACCGTCAAAAGCCAACGAAGCTTCATTCCAGGCTGCCGTCGATGAAGTAGCCGCCCTCTCGGCCCGTCTTCTCCATTCGCTCGAAACCAACGCGCCACCGAAGAATCGAGAGGAAGAGGCCGCGAAGGCGAAAGCTCGCGCCGCCGAGAGATTCAGCGCTTGAACCTGCGGCAGAGAAGAAGAATATCTGTGGTCCGCCGGTCTGAGTTGCGATCTGACGATACCGCGCGCCGGCCAGGTCGCCGCTCCGCGGTAATCGATCTCGCCATCGCAATTGTATTGTTTGTTGTTTGCTACCAGGAAGCGCGCTGGTTCAAACTCTTACCGACGCCGCTGGAAAGCTCTGACCAGTCCGTAAGTTCTTGCCCCCCCGTTTAGGTTGCTGAAACTGGCTGTAAGTTGTTCACGGATTATCTTGTAGCTATAGTATGCGAACGGCGTCTCGCCGGAATGCCCCGGGAGCGCGGTTCTTTTAAGGGAAGGATCCCCGGTCGACCCGCTTCCTTTCACGCAATTCTAGGGCCGTTTACGGCTCGGAAAATGGCGTTCCTGGGCGAGGGTTAACGCCCTCCGTGCTGGCCCTCCGGTACTCTTCTTCGCCGAATATCTTCCAGTTACCATAGATTCAATCACTTGGGCGGAGTTGTCCGGCACGCGGGCAACGCCTACCTGCGTCCTAACCATCCAAGTGAATGTCTAGAAAGAGCAAAGGCGTCGATTCGGTGAAGACTATGAAAAAGAAAATTTCCTCGCGTGTCGTACTCGCTGTCGTGTTGTTGGCGACGACCCTGGCCCTCGCCGCTCCTAAACCGCCCAAGGCAAACGCTCCGCAAAATGTTCCGTCATTTCCTGGGACGCTGGCGAACGCGCGTTATGTCTACGTCACCAGCTATGACGGAGACCAATTCAACATCAACTTGCTTCCCGAAGACCGCCAGGCGATTGGAGCGGTCGAGGACGCACTGCAGAAGTGGGGCAAGTTCACACTGGTGTACGAACCAAACCAGGCCGACATCGTCCTGATGGTCATGAGCCGGCCGTCGGAAGATGTTCTCGCGGTTTATGACGCGCACGGCTGGCCTGGCAATCAGTACCTGTGGCGCATGATGGGCCGCGGTGGTTTGGAAAAGAGCGAGACTCCCCTGCTTGCGAATCTGGAGAAGGCGTTCGACCGGGTAACGGTAGGGAAGTAAGCGGTATCAGGTTGCTGGGTGGGCGGTTGTGTCTAAATGTAGGCCTACTACCGGTGGGCGGCCCGATGCCAGGAAACGCCTGTCGCTGGGAGAGGCCTTCAGCGGCACAGCCGCGGTATCACATCTCCGGCAACAGCTCGGCCAAGTCATTCTCATTGGCCGGCACATCGTAAAGTTTGAACAAAGCAGGCGGCGCCGTGGCGCATGATGTCGAGCAGCCAATCGAGCCATTGTTTGCGGATTTGACGCGCCAATTTGGTCGCGGCTTCGGCCGAGCGAATCTTTGGCAAATGCGTGCATTTTACCGCGCATGGCCGGAGGCAAAGATTCTCCAGACACTGCCCGGAGAATCCACAAGCCATAATACAAACCCCGACTCAGCAAAAGTTCTGGCTCTCGCCTCTCGCTTCCCGTTGTCTTGGTCCGCGTACGTGCGGCTGCTTTCTGTCAAGAATGCGGAAGCCGAGACATCCTACGAAATCGAAGCGCTGCGTTCGGGTTGGCCCATCCAACGGGCCTCAGCTCTTTCTGCCCGCGATCATCAGCCCGGCCCCGACGAGAACCAGAACGATGCTCACGACCGGGGGGACCATGTTGTCATGGTGCGTCGTAACGCCCATGTGGGCGTCGCCGATGTTGACGCCGTGATGTTCGGAATGCGGAACTGGAACGAAGAACGAAACTATCCCCAGCACCAGCACGGCTATGCCAACCAGCATTAGAGTCTTCATTAGGATCCTCCGCCTCGGTGGTTTTTACCGCTTATCCCGCGAAACCTTTGACGAACTCAACCAGGCTCCGCAGCGCGATCCCCGATGGCCCTTTGGCGATCCAGGGCTTTTGATCTTCCATCCAGGCCGTACCGGCGATGTCGAGGTGAATCCAGGGAGTGTCTTCGGCAAATTCTTTCAGGAACATGGCCGCATTAATCGCGCCGCCCCAGCGTCCACCGGAGTTGACGATGTCGGCGATGGTGGACTTGATGTTCTCTTTGTATTCGTCGTCGAGCGGCAGTCGCCACATTTTTTCCCCGGCCTCGTCATTCGCTTTGTGGAAGCGCTCGTATATGGCGTCATCGTTGGCGAAGATTCCGGCGTTCGCGTAGCCGAGCGCGACAACCACGGCTCCAGTAAGCGTTGCCGCATCGACTAGATGAGTGCACCCGAGCTGGCGCGCGTAAAAGAGGCCGTCAGCCAGGACGAGGCGCCCTTCGGCGTCAGTATTGATGATCTCGATGCTTTTGCCCGACATGGCAATCTGCACGTCGCCCGGCTTCTGCGCTTTGCCGGAGGGCATGTTCTCGGTGGCGCACACGATGCCGATGACTTTCACTTTCGGCTTCAGTAGCGCGATAGCGCGCATGGCGCCGATCATGGTCGCGCCGCCGGCCATGTCGTATTTCATCTTCTCCATGCCGTCGGCGGGCTTGATCGAAATGCCGCCGGTGTCGAAGGTGATTCCTTTGCCCACCAGCCCCAAGACAGGTTTCTCGGGCGCGCCGGCGGGCTCGTATCTCATCACGATTAACGCGGGCGGCTCGTCGGAACCTTGCGCCACGCCCCAGAATGCGCCCATCTTCAACTCTTTGATCTTGTCGGCGCCGTAAACTTCACATTTCAAACCGACTTCCTGACACATCGTCTTCGCTCGGTCGGCCAGAATGGTCGGAGTCATGCGGTTAGAAGGCTCGTTCACCAGATCGCGCGTAAAATTTTGCGATTCGCCGATAACTTGCGCTTCCTGGGCGGCTTTTTCGAGCGCGGCATGATCGCGGTTGCCGCTGGCGAGGACGGTAAGCGCATCAATCTTCTGATCTTTCCGGTCGCTGCGGTAGTAGTCGGGGTCGAAGTTGCCAACCAGCGCGCCCTCGACAATCGCTCGCACGGCTTCCTCAGGCGGAATGCTGGGCGGGGCGATGAAGGCGAAGCTGCGGATTCCGCGCGACTTAAGCGTACGTACGGCAGCCCCGGCGATGCGGCGCAGATCGTAACTGGCGAACTTTTTCGCCGCGCCGCCGCCGATCAGCAACAAGCGCTTGGCTTTCAGTCCGGCAGGCTTGTGCAGCAAATTGATTTCAAACGGTTTTCCAGTCATTTCGCCGTTCACCAGCAGGTCGGCAGGAGCGGACTGGACAGCGGAATCGCCGGTCGCGAGCTTGAGTTGCGGTTTTTCTTTCTTTGCCGAGTCGTTGTGATCCTTTTCGGAGTGATCCAAGACGATGGCGACGAGAGATTCGGTTTCGAGTTGAGCGGGCGTAGAGAGGGAGATTGTCGTTTTCATGATGTCGTTTAGAAATTGTCGGTGACAGTCCAGTATCGTCGGCAAACGGGGGCGAGCGCAAGGGGGGCAGACATTTGTGGCGATTGTGGCGGGCGGCTCAGTTTCCGAGTCTGTGGTTCGATTCTCTCTCAATGTGAGCGGTTTGGAACAGACTGGCGGATTCCTGCCGAATAAGATGGTGTGGTTTCACCTGGATGCTAAAAGTTCTCACGCCGGAGCCCGAAAGCCGCAGGGTTCGACACCAGAATCGGAAGCAGATTCAAATCCCAAGCGAAATCTCAGACCGCCGCGAGGCGAGAATCTTCGGAGGATTCCATGAAGCGAGCATGCTTGTTGATCGTTGTACTGGCTCTGCTGGTTGCGCTGGGGTTTGCACAGACCCCCGCGACGGGCAGCAATACGGATCAGACCACCATTAAAGGTTGCCTGGGTGGCTCTGATAGTAACTACTCAGTGGTGGAAGACAACACCGGCCACATTTTCAAGATCGCTACCAGCAGTGTTGACCTCAAGCCACATCTGAACCATGAGGTGACCCTCATCGGACACAAAACAAGTGGAGCGAGCTCCACCGCTGCTGGTAATAGCTTTGCCGTCACCGAACTGAACATGATTTCCGAACACTGCGCTGCGGCTGCCGCTGCTTCTACTGCGCCTGTCACCACACCTTCGGAAACTGCCAACACACCGGCTGCAGACGCTGCTGCACCCGCCGCGACCGCCAGCACACCGGCTGCGGACACTACTGCACCCGCTGCCACTGCCAGCACAACGGCTGCGGACGCTGCTGCACCCGCTGCGACCGCCAGCACACCGGCTGCGGACGCTACTGCACCCGCTGCCACTGCCAGCACAACGGCTGCGGACGCTCCTCCACCCGTTCCGATTGTCGCCCCACCTGCGGAGACTGTCAGCACACCGGCTGCAGACGCCACTGCACCCGTCGCAACTGTCGTCACGCAGACTGCCGTCATACCTGCTGCACGTCCTCGGAGACGGTCAGAAACTCCTCGAGTCGCCGCCGCATCGGCTGTCACGGCCAGCTCACCCTCGGAGAATGTCGGCACATCTGCGGCAGCCGCCATCACACCCGTCGCGACTGACAGCTCGCCCGCGGAACCTGTCAGCACACCTGCTGCAGTCTCCACGACACCCACCGCCACTTCCAAGGGCTGGTCCTTATCGCTCTTGATCGGGTTTGGCGTGCTGGTAGTCGTCATTGGCACAATGTTCCCATTTGTCAATAGATGGAGAAAGCAGAAGAGTCTGGAGCGGACGGGCGCCCCAAATCTTTCCTTCAACCGCGAAACGAGTTCCGTCCGAAGCAAGTCCGACCAAGGCAAGAGTGACGAGCCACGACCACGCAAGGCTGCCTAGGCTGAGTGCGGAATAACGATTTTCCAGCTTTGGTCGCCGGCGGCAGCGGCTGCCGGCGATCTCTTGGAAAGTTAAGGCGTTCTTTGGACGAACTGTTTTCCTCGTTCATTGAGAAACGCAGGGATCTGCCGGAACAGCTAGATCGTACGAGCGGGATCCGGAGCGATCCTATTGCAGAACCCTAAGATGCGACTGGAGCACAATTATGAACTCTCCAATAGTGAGCCTGCAGGTAACCGCCAGCGTACCGATTGACTGCGATTTCTGGTCGGAAGATGATGCCTGGAAGGGACTGTGCAAGAGTCCGCCGGTCACGGTTCGTGGCAGCAGTTTCGAAGATGCCAAAAAGAACATGGCAAGTGAACTACAAGTGCATATCGAAGCAATTTTGCGTGAGCATCCCAAGAGAAGTGCGCGGCGAATTGCCTGAGCCGGCCGCGCAACATTTCTGAGACTTTACCAAATCAACCAACCTGACTTCCGTTGCTGCGGCCAAGAGATGGTATTTCGAGGGATCCAGACTTCTTCAAGCTCCGGCTCGCTCGCGCGCAATCGTCCGGCAGCCGACCTCGAGCCGCGATTGCCGGCGGATGCGAGAGATGGTGCTCGCCGGGAGCGGCTGCGAAGAAAAAGTAGGAGCTGCCCTGGTTGGCTCCGATCCACACGCCATCCATGCCCACTTTTGCGAGGGCTACGTTGGTGAACGTCCCGTGCTGCCGCCCGCGCAGTTTGGAAATTCCCAGATCTTCACATCGACCAGGGCTTTGCCGGACTCGAGGTGGGGCGGGTCAGTGGAGCCCATTTCAAGTTCGACTTTGACGTTCTCGGGGCCACACGCGGGCTCGGAGGCGGCGACGGGGATTTGCTTTGCGCGGGGGGTGGCGAAAGCGAATGTCGCGCAAAGGATGACGACGAGCGCGACTTTCATGGCATCCCTCTCGCTGGGACAGCGTTGCTGGAGTGGACCGGTTCGCCGGTTCTCGGGCGGACGGTCCCAAGTCGCCCGTCTGAGCGTAGGGCTAACTGACCGTGGTATATCCGTGGAAACTGCTGTGGATGCAGAGACTTGTCGAGTCTTGCAGAACTACGTCAACTCAGCGCTCTCATGAAAAGAACGCCAGGACCTGCGAAACGATGGCGGGCACTCCTGACTGGGCGGCGCCGTATAGCTCTTGTCGGAGCCTGTCAGATGACGGCATTCGACTGCCTGGGGTATGATTCCATCCCACAGCGGGAATAGAGGTTTGTTCCATGAAGATCCGATCGATCATTTTGTTTTTCCCAGTGATTTTGGTGATTGGGCTTTCCCTGGTCGTGATGCAACCTGCGGCGAGTGCCGCTCCGCCGCAGGCGGCAGGCGTTTCGGCGGCTAAAGCTGTAACCGCGCCCGTGGCCGCAGGCAGCACCGGGGCGATAGCGATCCCGGACACTACGCTGGCCATTAATTCGGCGAAGCCGATGTCGGAGCGCGTGGTGCATTACGAGATCGACGCGAAGTATGACGCGGTGAAGCATATCGTCGACGCCACCGAGGTGCTTACCTATCACAACCTTACCGGGCAGGCGCTCGACCATTTTCCATTCCACCTCTATCAGAATGCGTTTCAGCAGAAGGCCACGTGGGTGAACGAAGCCAAGGTCATGGGGAGCCGGGACATGGACTACGCGAAGTGGGAAGACAAGGACTACGGCTCCGAAGAGATTAGGAATCTGGAAGTGGTGGGACAGGGTGATTTGACTGCGCAGTTGCACTACATCGCCCCCGATGATGGCAACAAGGACGACAAGACCGTGATCGAGTTGCACGTGCCCAAGCCAATCGCACCGGGCGAGTATGTGCAATTCAAGATCGCGTTTCAGACCAAGTTCCCCGAGACGCAGGCGCGTTCGGGATATAGGCGCGATTTTGTGCTGGGCGGGCAGTGGTTTCCGAAGGTTGGCGTGTGGTGGCATGGAGCCTGGAACTGCCATCAGTATCACAACACGACCGAATTCTTCGCCGACTTCGGCGTGTATGACGTCAAGCTGACGCTGCCGCAGTACGAGGTGGTCGGCGCCAGTGGGGTGAAAGTCAACGAGGTGAGCAATCCTGACAGCACGAAGACGCTGACCTATCACGGAGATGACATTCACGACTTCGCCTGGACGGCGAGCCCGCGCTACAAGGTGAAAGACGACGGCGTATTCCAGGGACAGATGGGGCCGGTGAAGATGCAAATTCTCATGCAGCCCGCGCACTGGAGCCAGGTGGAGCAGCATGAAAAAATTCTGCGTGAGAGCCTGGACCACTTTGAGCGCTGGTATGGGCCTTATCCCTACAAGGCGATCACGCTGGTCGATCCCGAGCCGGATTCGGCCGCGGGAGGAATGGAATACCCCACCTTCATTACCGGCTTCACAAGCTGGTTCATGCCGAAAGGAATGCATGTGCCCGAGCTCGTGGTCGAGCACGAGTTCGGCCACCAGTACTGGTACGGCATGGTTGCGACCAATGAATTCGAAGACGCCTGGATGGACGAGGGCATTAACAGTTACTCCGAGGTGAAGGTGCTCGATTCGATTCTCGGTCAGCAGACGTCCGTTATAAATCTGGCGGGTGCGACGCTCAGCGAGCGGGCACTGCAACGGAGTAGCTACATAGGGGTAGCCGACGTAGATCCCATCGCGCAGAACGCTTATGACTATTACAACTCCAACTCTTACGCGGGCATTACCTACGGCAAAACAGCGAGCGTGCTGCTGACGCTGGAAAGCATCATCGGCGAAGACACAATGGCAAAGGCGATGCAGGTGTATTTCATGAAGTATCGCTTCACCCATCCTACCAAGGAAGACTTCCTTAAGACGATTGAGGAGGTTTCGGGCAGGGACCTGCGCTGGTACTTCAACCAGTCCGTGTACGGTACGCAGGTGCTGGATTACAAGGTGCTGCGGATCGAATCTCTTCCAGTGAACTGGTACGCGGAGAAGAAAAGCGCTGGCAAGGATGACAAGAACACTGTTTATCGCTCCTACGTCTGGTTGCAACGCAAGGAAGATTTCGTCATGCCGGTGGTTGTGGAGATCAAGTTCGAAAACGGCGAGACAATTCGCGAGCACTGGGATGGAGTGAGCCGCTGGACCAGGCTGGGTCCGTACGAGAAGAAAACGAAGATTATGTCGACGGAGATTGATCCGGACCACAGAATCCTGATTGACCGCAACGATTTCAATAACAGCTATACGGCCGAAGTGAATGGCAAACCGGCGGTCAAAGTGACGAATTATTGGCAATTTATGACCCAGTGGTTGGGCCAGGCGCTGGCGTGGTGGG
>Ga0302324_100017792_pt1 | contig 14059 bp, 8 predicted proteins | sample Palsa_T0_1_FD_201949 | JGI IMG/M metagenome (GOLD analysis project Ga0302324, IMG submission 201949) | Peat permafrost microbial communities from Stordalen Mire near Abisko, Sweden - Palsa_T0_1 | ecosystem: Environmental > Terrestrial > Soil > Palsa > Peat permafrost | place: Sweden: Abisko... | reverse complement strand
CGAACAACACCCCCAGCGGATACATGTGCCAGCTGCACTGGATCATCCTGAACATCGGACGGAACAGGCGGGCCAGAAGGCCGCGGTTGCCGAGCAGAAGGTCCAGGTCTTCCTCAACATAACGTTCCCCGCGCCGAACTCGCAGGAACGCGCGATAGACCGATTGGAGGACAATCAGATTGACAATCGCAATTCCGAAGAGAAAGAAGCTGGAAACCAAGGTGCCAACCAGTCCTCCGATATATCGGATGGCGTTGGCGTGTTGCTGCAATGCGAGCGCCGTACCGGCAATTGCGATCGACCCCAGCACGACGACGGTGGAATGCCCCATCGAAAACATGAATCCCACGGCAACCGGGCGTTTCCCCTCCTGCATTAACTTGCGGGTGACGTTATCGATTGCGGCGATATGGTCGGCATCGACCGCGTGGCGGAGCCCGAAGCTGTAGGCGAGAAAGGCAGTTCCCAGAAGCATCGGATATCGGTGAAAAGCGACCAGTGCCCAAATCCATACGGCCAAATTGAACGTTATCAATATGCTGTAAATGGCAACGATTCTGGCTTGGGTATTGGTGGCTTCGTCGTTGAGCAAAGTTCGCAGGAAAGCAGATGCCATCGACCTTGTTTTACCCTTTGCGACACGAGCATCGTAGCACGGATTGTGAATATGTGTTATTGTCAGTGTCGCCTGAAGCCAGGCAGACCCCCATGGAGAAGATTTCAAAACAATTTCGCAATCCAAATACCCCGGCGGTTGCGTACTCTCTGAAACGAAGTCTGAGCGGACCTGCGGTAGCACGAATCCTGAAAACGTAATTGGTTGGCCTGCCGAGGGCGCTGGCAAATCTCCTCGCAAACAGAGCATTGTCTATAGGTAACACGTATTTCAGGATAGTAACAGCGTGGCTCTGACCCACGCTGGGGCCGGTCGTTCAGGACACTGTGAGGTAGAAATGCCAGCTCCCAAGCCGACTTTCCCAACCATTGGCGCTCAGCTGTCGGCCTTGGCAAGCCTCTGTCTTCTTCTTGCCACCCTGCACTTGCGCGCGGCCACCGGCGGCAGCATCTCCGGAGCCATTGTGGATCCAAGCGGAGCGGTGATACCGGGAGCGGACCTGAAGTTGGTCAACACCGCCCAACAAACGATCTACCGGGCCGTGTCGAATCGAGAAGGCCTGTATTCCTTCCCCAACCTTCCCGTCGGCCACTACGATCTGACACTTGCCGCGCCGGGATTCGCGACGCAACAAAAGACCAACCTTACCGTGGACACGGACTCGGCCGTCCGCATCGATGCCACGCTCGCCGTGAACAGTCATACCGACACGGTGATGGTTACCACCACAACCGGCGTCCAGATTGATACCATTGCCACCCACCTCGGCGAAGTCATCTCCGCCGACCAGATGACGGCATTGCCGTTGAACGGAAGAAGCTACACTGACCTGCTGGCAATTCAGCCGGGAGTGGCGCCCATCTCCACCTTGTTGCCCAGCTCGGTCATCATGGCGGGTGTCACCGGAAGCCTCGATCCGTCAGGTGATCTCAATCCTGGCAACCTGTCGATCAACGGCCAGCGCGAGTCCGCCAACGGCTTCATGGTGAACGGCATCGACGTACAGGAACATATGAACGGCGGGACTTCCATCATTCCGAATCTCGATTCGATCGAGCAGTTTCGCGTCCTTACAAACAACTTCGATCCCGAGTACGGCAATTACGACGGTGGCATGGTCACCGTCGTCAGCAAGTCGGGAAGCGGTGGGTTTCACGGCTCAGCATTCGAGTTTTTCCGCAACACCGCGCTCGATGCCCGCGGATATTTCGATCCCACTCGGTCTGCATACAAGCAGAACCAATTTGGCGGCACGATCGGCGGCCCGATACGCAACGACAAGATCTTCTTTTTCGCCGACTACCAGGGAACTCGCACGAACCAGGGCGTTTCCACTGGCAATATCTCCGTGCCCACGGTGGCCGAGCGCAGCGGCGACTTCAACGACCTCACCGGTTCGGTGAGCGGCCCTTACCTGGCGTCACTGCTCACCCAGAGTCTGGGCCGCGTCGTTGCCTCCGGCGAGGCGTACACCAGCGTCTTCCCCGGCGGCGTCATTCCACAGAGCGCATGGTCTAGGCCGGGCAAGAATCTGTTGCCGTACATTCCATCTCCCAACGTGAGCGCAAGTCAGTATTCGACCTCGGCATTTGCCGAGACCGTGCTCGACAATAAGGGTTCGGTCCGCCTCGACTGGAACAGCCGGCTTGGCCGGATCTCAGGCTATTACTTCATCGATGGCTATAGTCTCGACAATCCTTATCCAGGCTCGGTTGCCGGGGCCAGCCTACCCGGCTTCAATGCGCTGTATACGGGGCGTGCCCAGTTGCTGTCGCTGAGCGATAACAAGCTGATCGGATCGAATACCGTCAACGAATTGCGTTTCGGCTATTTGCGCAACGCCAATATCATCGGCCAGCCGAAGGGTGGCCTGGGGGTAAGTCTGGCCTCGCAGGGCTTCTCGACCGGCCCGGACGGCATTTACGCGCAGGCCCCCCAGTTTGAAGGGGTGGAGAATATCACCTTTCCTACCTTTGTCATGGGGGTTCCGATCACCAATGGAACGCAGATCAATAACACCTACTTTCTGAGCGACGGCCTGTCGCGGGTTATCGGCGCGCACACCCTGAAGGTCGGCGCCCAGTTCCATATCGACCAGGTCAATGAGCATCCGAATGCCACCTTCAACGGAACCTTCAATATCGAGGGAACTGAGACCGGCGACCCTTATGCCGACTTCCTCATCGGCGTGCCCAGCAACTTCACCCAATCGTCCGGCCAGCCCTTCTATCTGCGGAACAACTATTTTGGCACTTACGGGCAGGACAGTTGGCGAGCGCGAAGCGACCTCACCATCAACGCCGGGCTGCGTTGGGACGTGATCAGGCCCTTCTGGGAGAAGTACAACCAGCTCCAGACGTGGGCTCCCGGGGCCGAATCTACACTTTATCCCGGAACGCTTCCGGGACTGCTGGTCGCCGGCGATCCGGGAATCCCGAAGACGCTTGCGCCCACCAGATACGGCAGCGTCGCGCCCAGGATTGGGTTGGCCTACACCCCCAGCTTCGATCATGGATTCGGAAGGGCCATCTTCGGAGGCGCCGGCAGGAGCAGCATTCGAGCCAGCTACGGCGTCTTTTACACCGAGTTTCCGGGCTTGCTGGCCGGCATAATGTACTCTGTTCCGCCGTTCGGATACAACTACCTGAGCCCGGCGCCGCCGTTAATGGCAACGCCGTTCATCACCGCCGCCAGTGGCGTCAACAACGGGCAGCGCTTCCCATTTCCCTTCCCGCCGCATAACGTTTCCAGGTCGAATCCAGACTCATCCATCAACTGGGCCAACTTCGCGCCTTTGGCGGCAGACCCCTTCTTCTACTACCGTAACCACGTCCCTTACATCAACAACTACATGGTCTCGATCCAGCGGCAGATCACCCCGAGCACATTGCTGACGGTCAGCTATGTGGGCAACCAGGGGCATCATGTTCTCGCCGTCGCTTCGGTGAATCTCGGCAATCCAGGTCTCTGCCTCAGCCTGCCCGGCTGCGGTCCCTTCGGCGAAGACAACTCTTATACCCGTGCGAACGGCCAAACCATCCATGGGACCCGCTTCGGACAGAACAGCATTGGACCACTCCTGGGGACCGGCGAGAATTACGGCGAGAACACCTCCGACAGCTCGGTCGCCAACTCCAATTACAACGCGCTTGAATCCACGCTTCGTTATCAGCGCAATGGCTCACAGTTCCTGCTCAGTTACACCTACGCGAAGTCGATCGACCAAGGCTCCAACATTGGCGAGCAGCTCAATCCCCTCAATCCCAGGCAGAGCCGCGCAATCTCGGCATGGGACCAGAAGCAGACTTTTGTCGCCAGTTACACCTGGGCGTTGCCGATAGAGAACCTGACGCATCGCTCGAATCGTCTGACCGAAGATTGGAGCCTCTCCGGAACCACGCGCTTCGCCACCGGCTTTCCCGTCACCCTCTACGACAATTCCGACAACTCCCTGCTGGGCACGCTGGGCAACGGCGTGAACAATTATCTGCTCGATACCCCGCAGTACCTGCCTGGTCCGCTCAAGATCAATACCAACGGGCGCAACCGCAAGCCGGCCTTCGATACGGCTTTGTTTCCGGAGGAAACTCTCGGTCAACTCGGCAGCGCCAAGCGGCGCATCTTCTACGGGCCGGGCATAGAGAACTTCGACCTGACGCTGCAGAAGAATGTGCACCTTGCCGAATCGAAATCCCTGGAGTTTCGGATCGAGGCATTCAACGCCTTGAACCATACTCAGTTCTACGGTCCGGCCTCGGTCAACGGCCAGGTGGAAGACCCCAACTTCGGACACATCGCTAGCGCTGCGGCGCCGCGGCTGGTACAGCTGGTCGCAAAATTCAGTTTCTAGAATTGACCGCTTATTCGAACCCGGGGCCGGAGTTCATGCGACCGGTTTCGGGGTGGTGCTTATAACTTGGCAGCGCTACCGAAAGACCTCCCACGAAGATAGGACAATCGTCAGACATCTTGGTGACAACTCAAGTTATGACTGCTCATATATTCGGACTCGGGGCCGATGCTAGTTTCAATCGCGTTCCCTAGGAAGAGTGAGGAGATACAGTGGAAGAATCGGGAAAGCTTGTGAAGCGTTCAGTGAATCGCCGTTCCTTGTTGAAGGGCGGATTACTGGCAGGTGGCGCAGCTACTCTGGGCGCCGGATTGTTAGGCAGGGAAGTATCGGCGTTCGCTCAAACCAGCAGCGCTGCACTCAACAGCGGAGATATCGCGATCCTGCGATTTCTAGCGGCGGCAGAGCTGATCGAGTCCGACCTCTGGGTGCAGTATGCCGAACTGGGCGGTATCGGAACCAACCCGCCCCCCGAAGTAGTCCCCAACCCAAGCTTGAATCCCTATCAGGCCGCGCTCTCGAACCTCGATGGTGACGGCCCGCAGTACATCACCAGCAACACCTTGGACGAGATCAGCCACGCTACCTTTCTCAATGGCTATCTGGAATCCAAAGGCGCCGACCCGGTCGACTTGCAGGAATTTGCCATATTGCCGGGCAGCAGCGCGACGGGATCGTCTGGCAACTCGCGGATCACCAACCTCTTGCACCTCAACGTCGATACCAGCTGGTTCGTCCGGTATCGCAGCACGACCAATCCCGACTTTGGCGCCACCTATCCACAAGCGATTACCCTCAAAGACGTTCCTGCTATTCCCGCAAACGATGCTATCTTGTCCGGGGACGCCAACCACATCCAGGCGATCGCGAACATCGCGGCATTTCATTTTGGCCAGATCGAGCAAGGTGGCTCCAGCCTCTATGCTGCCATGAGCCAGAAAGTCAGCAGCCCGGAAGTCCTGCAAATCACCCTCGGCATCGGCGGTGACGAGATAGCGCATTTCCTGGAGTGGGTGGATTTCGCCGGCAATGGCGTACAGGCCCCTGTCGCACCTTTTACCGATAAAAAACTCGGCCTGACGTTCCCTAACTTCTTCAGCCCCCTCAATCCACGGATTCAGCCCAGCCTGATTTTCCCGGTTCCAGCTGAGTTCATTAGCCCGGACCTTCCCCGTTGCGCCACGATTCGTCCGCTGACCGACAAGTTCGCCGGCGCAAGGGCTGCGGCGGAAGGGTTTATCGCCAGCGGACTCTTTGTTGGCCAGACCACCGGCTTTTACAAGGCGCTCTTCGCTCTCGCAGACGCCGCGGATGCCGCTGTTCGCTCGTGCTAGCCGAAGCCGCATCTGGATCGCATTCCGGCTCCGAACTTCCTTGAAATCCCGACCCTGACCCAGGGCGGCGGTTTCAAGGGATTTCGGGGCTCGCCTTTGCGGCCACCCACTACGCGTGACCTCGATTCCGGGATCCTGCTAATATCTTGCGGCCGTAGGTTCCGCAGAGGCCTCGCTCTGGTCAACGTCGGATCGAACTGACAACGAAACGACAAAGGAGTAACCACTCCAAGACATTGCGAACAATGTCGGTGGACAGAGGTGATGTCCATGCCCTCACCGGCGTAGGAAACATAGCGGGATAACAACCCCTTAACCCCGACTGCTGTCTGAATGAGCTGAAGGTTTCGATTCCAATCAGGATCGCCGCCACGATCACTTTTGAACAGTTTCCTTCCCAGCGGGCGTCCAGAATCAAGCCGGAGACTATGACCCCATCGGCGCTCTTGCAGTTTGATAATGAGCGAAACAATCAGCCCGGTCAGAACCGGCTGAACTGGGAAATCACTCCCGTGCTGGTGTTGTTTCACATCGGCGCGGTGGCCGCGCTCTTCTTCTTCTCCTGGCGTGGGCTGTTCGTCGCGATCTTTTTGTACTGGATGACGGGGGGACTAGGTCTGGGTATATGCTTTCATCGGCTGCTCACCCATCGCGCGTTCGCGACACCCAAGTGGTTTGAGTACTTTCTCACAATTTGCGCGGTGACGGCTTTGGAGGGGGGTCCTCTCCTGTGGGTGGCGACACATCGGAAGCATCATCAATTCGCGGACAAGGACGGTGATCCGCACTCCCCGCGCGATGGCAAATGGTGGGCACATGCGGGTTGGATCTTCGTCGGCAACCAATTGCGTCAAGACGTTGCAACACTGAAACGCTACGTTCCCGATCTGGCGAAGGACAAGGTTCACGTCTGGCTTACGAAATACCACCTTGTTCCGACGGCTGTCCTCGGACTTATGTTGTTCGCGATCGGCGGATTCCGGCTGGTGCTGTGGGGCACTTTCTTGCGGACCGTCGTGGGACTTCATGCGACATGGCTGGTCAACTCGGTATCGCACATTTGGGGGTCGCGCCGCTTTGAGACCCGAGATACATCCACCAACAATTGGTGGGTGGCACTGATAAGTTTCGGAGATGGGTGGCATAACAACCATCACGCCTATCCGGTTTCGGCCAGGCACGGGCTGAGGTGGTACGAAGTCGACTTCAACTGGTACACCATATGGATGTTCAAGCAGCTCGGACTCGTCTCCCGTATCCATCGCGCCCCGCTAACCGCTCATACCAACGCCAAGCAGACTTAATTGGGAACTGGGGATCGCCACCATGCCCTGCCTGTCTATCCGGAGGTCACCGCTCGGGGCGACGATTTGAAGGGAGCGGACCTTGCATTTCTGGCTTTTGGGCTGGTGTAACTGGGATTTCGATCTGCTCATATGTTGAGGCCGTATGTTCTGGAGAAGCCGTGCTAACGCCTAAGCTGGGGCCGAAGTGACAATCCCATGACAAAGCAATGACAAAGCAATGACAATTGGAGACCTCGCGGGCAATGCCGGTGGACTATGCTTCCTCTGCTGCTGAAAAATGGGTTTTACGGTGCCCAAACCCAACAGCCATCTCACACCTTGAGGAAACGCAACATGCGAATTCATGAATCTTTCGTTCAGCCGGAAACGGATGCACCGATGCTTAGCCGGGCAAGCATGACGGGCTGGCGCAAATCGCTGACAACCATTACGCTGCTGGCCAGCGCGACAGGAATTGGCTGGGCGCAACCCGACGATGTGCTTCTGCCGAGCCCCATACTGCCGGTGCAGGTTTCCACGAGCCCTTCGAACGGGGACGGTAATCCTTACGGCCTCGCCCTTGCTCCAGCTGATTTTCCCAATGACGCCATCATTTCGCCAGGCGAGCTTCTGGTGTCGAATTTCAACAGCAGTACGACCCCCGCGCAAGGAACTACCATTGTTACCGTCGACCCGCACAGTGGAAAGACCGGCCTGTTTTTCCAAGGCAATTCTCCGATTGGATTTACGCTCGCTCTGACAATTGCAAGAGTGGGACTGGTCTTCGCCGGCTCGCTTCCCACCACCTCGGGCGGCACCGCCCAGCCGGGGCCGCTCGATGTCTTCGACGCCAAAGGCAATCTGCTGACGCAGCTGGGCAGCAGCCATCTGGTCGACGGACCGTGGGGAATGGCGTTGAACGATCACGGCAATACCGCTCAGCTATTCGTGGCGAATGTCTTCGACACCAAGGGCCACTTTGCGGGCTCCATTACCCGCCTCGACGTCTCGCTGTCGGCATCGGGAGTTACCGTGCTCGATGCGATCACGATCGCTAGCGGTTACAAGTCTGCGGCGGATACGGCAGGAGTAGTTGTTGGGCCGGCCGGCCTTGCCTATGATCCCCAGGACGATACTCTCTATGTGGCCGCCGAAGGGGACGACGCTATCTATAAGTTGAAAGGCGCGGGAACCACAACCAAGAATCTTGGCAAAGGGCAGGTAATCTTTGACGATCAAACGGTGCTGCATGGGCCGCTTGGCTTGATCTTCGCACCCAACGGCGACTTGATTACGGCCAATGCCGATCCGGCACACTTCCCGCCCAGCGCCACAGACCCGAGCGAAATCATCGAAATCACGCGCGGCGGTACCTTGGTGCGGAAGTTCTCGATTGACCCGAATCCAGGCGCCGCCTTTGCCGTGCTGGTGGAGAACGATGGTCCTGGTTCCGAGCGGTTGGTCTACGTCGATGATTTCCTTTCCAGCTGCACCGTTTGGAGACTGGCGAAGTTGAAGGGTGAGTATTGAGCCTAGGGAAGAGTGAGCCTCAACGTGCGATAACAGGGTCCTTCATCATCCAGTGCCGGCAATTCGTGAGTACCGGCGGGCCAAATCGGCGTCACCAGACGGGCAGTGACAACTGCCCTCTGGTGACCCTGCGCGTGAACCCGACAAATCAAAATCACCTCGAAGCTGTCCAAGCTTCACCGCGATCCTGTCTGTTGTTGATTACCGGCGAATTGGAAACAATTCGACCACTTGGCTAATCTGCGCAACGTCAGCCTGGCGATCCCACCGCGGCCCAAGCGGTCGTATTCCAGGATTGAACCGCCCCTCCGATCCGAGCGTCATTCAGTCGGATCGTCAACCGGTTTCGCAGTCTCGCATGGCGGCTCGTACCCGAGCCAGAAACTCCAATGGGCTGAACGGTTTGGTTATATAACCGTCCGCCCCAAGTTGCAGCAGCAGAACCACTTGCTCGACATCGCTGATCACGCTCAAAAACAGGAGTGGAACATGCTTAGATTTGCCCCGAATCTCCCGACAAAGATCCTGAGTCAATGTCCCCGGCAGACTAATATCGACAACAACCAGCCCTGGCTTCTTAGTGCGGAAGGCGTCCATCGCGACGAGACCACAGGCGATACTGACGTCGTAGCCGGCTCGCTCTAAGATCCCTCGCGCTGCCGGTGGTGATAGGGGATCGTCATAGATTAGCAAAATTCTCTCCACGCTTTGCCGCCGTTTCCGCTGAGAGCCGCGATACCTAACTGTTGTTGCACATTGTTCACCGTGCCACGACAACTCACGGACTGCTGGAGGAATGTTGAGCGTTATGGCTCCTTCCAAAGCACATCGTACTGCCTCGCCAGCCAAAGGATGTCACGCGAGGATCACGGATTTGTCATATTTCCGCCGATCCGCCAGGACCGAATCCTAGGGCGCCTTCATCGGACAAAGCGCGGTGTCGTATCCTTTTCTCACCCCGAGATGCAGCAGGCCATTCCATCGCGCACCGCCCTCCGCGTCGCTCTTCGCCGGGCCGCACACCAGATATACGACACCCCGATTGTCTTTGAAGATCCGATTGCGATTCCGATTCTTGGAGAGACGTATGCGGAAGAGTTACGGCGCACACCGACCCGCGCGGATCGCCGGTTTTCAATCGCCATGCGGGCGCATCTCGTTGCCCGCAGCCGCTATGCCGAAGACAACCTCGGCCGCGCCGTCGCAGCCGGCGTCCATCAGTATGTTCTGCTGGGCGCAGGCCTGGATACCTTTGCCTACCGAAACCCGTGGCCGCACCTTCAAGTCTTTGAAGTGGACCACCCCGCATCCCAGCGATGGAAGCGCGAACTGCTGCGCAACAGCAGAATCGCCGTTCCCGACGACCTGACCTACGTGGCGGTCGACTTCGAATGCCAGTCGCTCGCGGTTGAGCTTCAACAGGCGGGACTCAACTTCCAGGTGCCAACTTTTTTTGCGTGGCTGGGAGTAGTTCCTTATCTGACCCTGCCTGCTTTCCGAGCCACAATTGCCTTTGTCGGCAGCCAGCCTGCGGGCAGCGGGATCGTACTGGATTACGGCCAGCCGCGCTCCGCCTTGCCCACCTTCGAGCAACTCGCCCGCGACTCGCTGGCGTCGCGCGTTCAACTGGCCGGCGAGCCATTCCAACTCTTCTTCACTCCCGAAGAGATCGCTTCGGAATTCACTGCCTATCGCAGCCTCGAAGACATCGGCAAGGAAGAAATCAATGCCCGCTACTTTGCTGGCCGGAGCGATGAGCTGAAGATTCTCGGCAGCGCCGGCCGCCTGCTCAGCGCGTGGCGGTAAGGGGAAAGGCCAGCTACCCGGCCTTGGATGCCTGGCGAAGTTTGGCAACCTGCTCAACATTCTGACGCATGGTCTGAATTCGCGCCCGGCCGTCAGCCGATCCATCCACCACCCGCTCGATGTTCCTCATCCACTCGGGAAGATTCATCTTCTCGCGAAACCCTGCAAGGTAGGGATGGATTTTCGCAAACTGGAAATACATCTCCTGGGCGACATCGTAGAACAGAGATTCATCGATGGCGTCGTGCAGCACGAATGCGGACACCATATCCCAATAGCCATAGACCTGCAGGATGTAGGCGCTCTCCTGATTGCCGGCGTTGACCAGGGCTACAAGTTCGTCCGCCGAACGGGGAAGAAATGCGCCGCCGATGTAACTCCGCGCCTGGCGCATCACCGGCTCCCGGCGCGATTCATAGAGCTTCAGCACCAGCTCTGCCTGGTGAATTGCAATCTCTGTGGCTGCCATAAGTTTCTCCTCAGTGCTCTGTTCAGCGGCAATCTGCGATTGCCAGCCTAGCCAGAAGCGTACTGGGAATGCTAGAACATTTCGACCGCCACCGGGATACTTTGTATAGCCTTGTCCCCGAGATCGCGCCATCTCCGGCTTCGAAACCTCGGGCGGCCTCAGAAGGTTTCAACCGCAGGCACTGGGAGTGGGCTACTATGAATTCGCAGCCTGTTGAAAACCCATGGCATACTGCGCTTAGGATGCTAGATGTCATAGAAAAGCTCGACCTGGAAAATTTCACGCTGCGGGCTATTCTATTAGCCGTCGACCGCACTGCGAGCAGGGCAAAGATTGATACTCTAGTTCGGGTCGGGCTGCCGGGAACGATCCAAAAGCTCGAGAGCAAGTCGTCGCACGATGGCGCGAATTGCGTGATCGAATTGAATCTGATTCTGGGCGGGAAGCGGCGATTGAGCAGTTTCTAAAAGTAACTCCTCCGCCGAAAGACCTGAATTGAGTTTCCCCCGGGCCAATAAATCCTCTAATTTTCTCCCTTGACACCGGACGTATGCATCCCGCTCGGGGAGCGAATTCGGCAGCTCCGCAAGAAACGAGGCTGGCGACAAATTGACTTGGCGCAACAGTCGGGAATTTACGAGGTCCACATCTCCGATCTGGAACGAGGGGGTCGCACGCGTACGCTTGCACTGCGCAAACTGGAGAACCAGAAGGCGCTGATTGGGTGATGGAACGGGCAACTGCCGCAGGTTGAATCGGGCGCGAGCAATGGGATTATGCTGCAATTGCCGAAACCGCAGTAGGTTGACGAAGAATTTCGGGTTTGGCGTTGGTGGTGTCCCACCCTTCCCAATGGATGAGAAGGGTAGCGTCCTGCTTTTGCTGTTTGGGGAAGCGAAAACAGTGGCAACGACTCGTTGGCATTTGTGGTTTCCCACCTTCCCCAATAGTGGGGAAGGCTGGGGGACCCGGCCGACTGCCTGCCCCCAGCAGGTTTATTGTCCCACTCCGATGGCGAGAAAGACGATATCGCTATTGGCCGGCAGGGTCACGCTGGCCGCGGTCTTACCCGCGGTCAGGTTGAAGGCGTAGCCGTAGACGTACCAGGGGCCGGCTTGTATTGCGCCCGTGGGAGTGATGCGGCTTGCCATCTGGAGGACCTTGGTTTCTCCGGTGTAGTTTTGCGGAGCGCCCCAGTCGCTGAAGTTCTGGGTGAAGGTGCTGGTGGTGCCATCGGTGTAGGTGACCACGATGGTTTGGTTGGTGTATTGCCCGAAAACGCTGGCTCCTAGCAGATAGAGATGGTTGAAGGCGCCGGTGGGCAGAGTGATCTTTTCGTTGCTCGCCCCGTTTAGAGTGTTGGCCGCGCCGAGGGGGTAAGCCGCGCCCTGATAGGTCAGTGAGGTTCCGATCAGAGCGGAGTCATAGGCATAGCTGCTGTTGAAGCCGCTGCCCTGCGGCGCTGTGCCCGGGCTGGCGATCGCGTACACGTTGCCCGGGCCGGCAAGATTCACCGCTGTCGCGGCACCCAGTCCGACGCCGAGGAATACCACGTTGCGCGTGGCCGGCAAGGTTACGCTGGCCGCGGTCTTGCCCGCGGTGAGGTTGAAGGTATAGCCGTAGACGTACCAGGGGCCGGCTTGCGTGGCGCCCGTGGGAGTAATGCGCCTGGCCGTCGAAAGGACCGCGGTTTCTCCCCTATAGTTCTGCGGCACGCCCCAGTCGCTGAAGCTCTCAGTGAAGGTGCTGGTGGTTCCGTCGGTGTAGGTGACGACGATCTTCTGGTTGGCTTGCGCGCCGTTGACGCCGGAGCCGAGCAGGTAGAGTTGGTTATACGATCCGGCGGGCAAAGCCAGCTTGGCGTTGCTGACCGCGTCCAGTGCGTTTGCCGTCAACGGGAAAGTAACATTCTGATAACTCAGCGAAGCGCCGATCAGCGAGGATTCATAGGCGTAGCTGTCGTTGTCGTAGCCGCCGCCTTGCGGGCGAGTCCCGGCGCTGGCGATGCCGTAGAGGTTGGACGAACTGGCAAGGTTCACCGCCGTTTTGGCGCCCAGTCCGACGCCGAGGAATACGATGTTGCGATTGGCGGGCAAGGTCACGCTTACGGCCGTCTTGCCTGCGGTGAGATTGAAGGTATAGCCGTAGACATACCAGGGGCCGGCTTGTATGGCACCCGAGGGAGTGATGCGGCTTGCCATCTTCAGGACCGTGGTTTCTCCGGCGTAGTTCTGCGGAGCGCCCCAGTCGCTGAAGTTTTGGCTAAAGCTGCTGGTGGTTCCATCGGTGTAGGTGACTACGATGCTTTGGTTGGCGTAGGGCCCGTAGGCGCTCGCGCCAACGAGATAGAGCTGGTTGTAGGTTCCGGTGGGCAGAGTGATCTTTTCGTTGCTCGCCCCGTTCAGAGTGTTGGCTGCCGCTATGGGAAAGGCCACGTTCTGATAGGTGAGCGAGGCGCCGACCAGTGTGGACTCATAGGCATAGCTGTTGTTGAATCCTCCGCCTTGCGGGGCGGTTCTGGGGCTGGCGATGGCGTAGACGTTGTACCGGCTGGAGAGACTCACGGGCGTGACCGAGACGACCGAAATTTGCACGGTCGCAGTTGCGGAGGTGAAGTCGATCGAGTCGGTGGGCATGAAAGCGACGGAAAGCGTCTGCGTTCCGCCGCTGAGGACCGTGCCCGTCGCCGGCGAATAGACGAAAGTTCCGGCGACCGCTGCGCCGGTAAAGGTGGCCGTAGCATCGAGTTGTGCCGCACTCAGCGCCGTGCCCGCCGAGATCGGCGCAGGCGTGGGCCATGCGATGGCCGGAGTGGCCGGCGCAACCGTGAAGGTTGCCGATTTGGAACCGGCCGTGTAGCTGCCGGATGCCGCCTGCGAGGCGAGCACGGTCACCGTGCCCGCGCCTTTGAGGGTCAAGGTTGAGCCCGCGACCGAGGCTGGTCCGCTCACCACCGAGTAGGTGATTGGCGCGTTCGAGGTCGAGCTGGCCGAGAGCGTGAAGGGAGGGTTGCCGTAGGTCTGGTTGGGAATGGTGAAGCTGAGGGAAGGCGCGTTTGCCTGTCCGACGCCGGAGAGCATAAGAGACTGCGTCGCCGAGGCCACGTTCAGCGCGTTGTCGGTGAGCGTCACGCTCTCGCTCAGGCTACCCGCTGACAGGGGGGTGAAG
>Ga0302324_100017791_pt1 | contig 14059 bp, 9 predicted proteins | sample Palsa_T0_1_FD_201949 | JGI IMG/M metagenome (GOLD analysis project Ga0302324, IMG submission 201949) | Peat permafrost microbial communities from Stordalen Mire near Abisko, Sweden - Palsa_T0_1 | ecosystem: Environmental > Terrestrial > Soil > Palsa > Peat permafrost | place: Sweden: Abisko... | reverse complement strand
CGGATCGAGCTCGGCGGGCTTGCGATCGAGCAGTGGCGCGAGCGCGCCGTCGAGCACCTCATGCTCGGCGCACACGCCGCCGATGAGCGTGCGGAAATAAGCCGCATCGGCGCGCGCCATGTCCGGATCCTCGGCGAATTCCTGGACCAAATCCTGCCACGGGCCGGTGTTGAGCTGCCAGCGGTAGAGCGCCTGCAGCGCGAGCTTGCGCGCCACGGTACGGGCCCCGGAGCTGCGCTCGGCGCGGCCGCTCAAGGCGAGCACCGCAGCCACGCCGGCACGGCGCACCATGCGCGCGGGCTGCGGGTATCGAGGTCTGGTGCGGCGCTGCCCATGGAACGGCGCAGTATATCGGAGCGGCTGGCACCGCCGCCGGCCGCATCGCGCCACATTGGAGGCTCAGCCCACGGTACCAATCACGGAGCCGATCAGCATCGTGCAGCCCATCGCGAGTGCGCTCCAGAATGTGACCCGTGCGGCGCCCTTGAGCACGCCGGCACCGCCGGCGCGCGCGGCGATGCCACCCAGCAGGGCCAGCGACAGCAGCGAGCCCACGATGATCGAGGGCACCATGATCCGCGCCGGCGCCACCACCAACAGCAGCAAGGGCCACGCGGCCCCGGCGGCGAAGCTGCCGGCAGAGGTGAGCGCCGCCTGCACCGGCTGCGCGCGATGCGTGCTCGAGAGGCCCAGTTCATCACGCGCATGCGCGCCGAGGGCGTCGTGCGCCATCAACTGCACCGCCACCTCGCGCGCCAGGGCGGGCTGCAGTCCGCGCCGCACATAGATGCCTGCGAGCTCGGCGCGCTCGGCCGGCTCGTCGACCTCGAGTTCGTGCCGTTCGCGTTCCAGATCCGAACGCTCGCTGTCCGCCTGAGAGCTCACCGACACATACTCCCCGGCGGCCATCGACATGGCGCCCGCCACGAGTCCGGCCACCGCGATCACGAGCATCTGCCGGTCCGAGGCATGCGTAGCGGACACACCGGCCAGCAGGCTCGCGAGGGAGACGATGCCGTCGTTCGCGCCCAGCACGGCGGCGCGCAACCAGCCGACGCGATTGACGTAGTGACGCTCGAATCGATGTAGCATCGCGCGGCCGCTTCAGGGTCGCAGCAGCGCCGTGGAGGCCTCGAGTCGATCGCAGTAGACTTCGAGCGCGCGCGCCGTCGTCACGATATAGGCACCGGCCTCGTCCCAGCGCCGCCCTTCAATCGCCTCGCGCACGCCGGGCAGAGTCTTGGCCCCGTAGCCCGTGAGCATGCCGGGGGCGTAGATCAGATGATGGTACCAAGGACGCCCCGGTAATCCGCGCTCGCTGGTGAGCGCCTGTTCGAGTTGCTGCAGCTGAGCATCGAGCTCGCTGCGCCGTGCCGCGTTCAGGACCAGCCCGCCGTGCGAGGCGCTGGAATAGGCGGCATCGTAGGCCTTGGCGCTGCGTTCGAGTCGCACGATCGCATTGTCCAGTGGTGCGAAATCCAGAAACGGCACCTCGGACTCAGCCGCGGGTGGCCCCACGGCGCGCGTCGGATCGGTGGCGAGCTCAAAGGCGTGGGCCTCGAGCAATTCGTGCAGCGTAGCCGAGCGTGCGCGCCGCTCGTCCGCGAGCTCGTGCAGCTCGTGGACATAGCCTGCGTACACGCCAGCCATATCGGTGAATTGCAGCGGCAATATGCCGGCGTCGGCGACGCGCAGCACCAGATGGCCCACGGTCTGGGCCTCTGCGATGCCATAGGCCAGTCCCGGATCGCCAAAACGCATGAAGTGCTCATAGCTGTCGTAATCGGAATGATAGACGCCGGCCTGCTCGTCCTCCCCGCCGTAACTCAGATCGAGCGTGGCGATGCCCAAATGCTGCAGAAATGCCGAGTAGTCCGAGCCCGAGCCGAGCGCTGCGAGCGTGAGATCCGCACCGCTCGCCGCGCCGCGGGCGAGCGCCTGCGTCTCCGCATTGGACTGAGCACGGCCATCGCCGCCCTCGTAGCCCGCCACGCGCAGCCTCGCGCGCAGCCGCGCCAGCACACTGCCGGGGGTCTGCGGGTCATGCACATCGGCCGCCACTTCCGTGACCAGCCGTTCCAGCGAATGACTGCCGCCCGCGTCGAGAAAGCCGCGCGCGTTCTCGTCGGAATTCACATAGAGCACGGCGTGGGCTTGCAGCTCCCTGGCGTGGGTCTCGGCCCACTCCGTGGAGCCGATCAGTCCCGGCTCCTCGCCGTCCCAACTGGCATAGATCAACGTGCGGCGCGGCCGCCACCCGCCCTTGACCAGGGCGCCAATCGCCTTGGCTTCAGCCATCATGTCGACGTTGCCCGACAGCGGATCCCCGGCCCCGAGGACCCAACCGTCGTGGTGATTGCCGCGCACGATCCATTCGTCCGGCAACTCGCTGCCGTTGAGCTTCGCGATCACGTCGTAGATCGTCTTGCGACTCCAATCGGACTCGATGTGCAGATGCACGCGCGTGGGCCCGGCACCCAGGTGATAGGTGATCGGCAGCGCGCCGCGCCAGCCCTCCGGGGCCACCGGGCCGCCGAGCGCTGCGAGCAGGGGCTGCGCGTCGGCATAGGAGATGGGCAGCACGGGTATCTTCAGCAGGGTTTTCGCCTCGGCGAGCGAGAGCCGCGGGGCGTCGGCCGTGGCACCGATATTGGGCGTGAGCGGATCTCCGGAATAGAGCGTGATGTCCGCGACCGAGCCGCGCTGCACGCCGTCGGCCGGACGCCAAGCGCCTCGAGGATAGACGTCGCCCTGAAAATAACCATCGGCGCGGGGATCGGAGTAGATCAGACAACCGATGGCGCCGTGCTCGTAGGCGAGCTTGGGTTTAAGTCCGCGCCAGCCGCCGCCATAGCGCACGATCACCAGCTTGCCCGTAACGCTGATGCCGCGCCGCTCGAGCTCCCGATAGTCCTCCGGCATACCGAAATTCACATAGACGAGCTCGCCCGTGACATCGCCATCCGCGCCGTAGACGTTATAAGGCGGCAGACCCGCGGCGAGCCTGCCGGAGCTCTCGTCCCCGGGCACCACCGGTTCCTTGAGCCTGGCCACGTAGTGCGTCGGTGCGATCATCTGCAGTGAAACCTGCTTCGGCGTGGGATAGAGCACACTGAAGCTTTCGATGTTGGCGTCCCAGCCCCAGTCGCGGAATCGCTGCAGCATGAAGCGCGCATTGGCCTCATCGTGCGCCGAGCCCACTTGATTCGGTGCGCTCGACATGCTTTGGAGCCACTCGCGCAACTCTGCCGCGCTCAGGTCCGAATCGAAACGCCGCTCGAGCGCACGCTGCTCGAGCGCAGCGGTCGCGTTGAATCCGAGCATCGGCGCGCTCTCGTCCGGTTCCAGGGCCGCCGTGCTTTGCCAGGCCACGATGCCCGCCAGGGCGCAGAGCAGCGGGCCGGGCACGGCGCGCCAATGACCGATGGTTCGGTGCGCCGTGGGCACCCTGTCGCTCGCTTGCATGGCAGCAGTGTGCCTCAAGAGTGCGGCGGCGTCACTCGCACGCCGGACTGCGCGCTGCTCAGGACTTCGCTGCGAAGCTCGTGCCCGTGCCCGTGCTCGTGCCCGTGCTCGTGCTCGTACCCGTGCCCGGCATAGTGGGCCGAAAGGTCACGCGCAGATCCTCCCCGACGCGCGTACAGTCCGTGTACCGCCCACTCAGTCGCTGCTCGAGCTGATCAATGGCCGGCAGCGCGACCAGCGGCCGTGCCTGCGGTCCGAGCAGACTCGGCGCCAGATAGAGGATCAGCTCATCAACCAATCGCGCCTGCAGCAATGCGCCGGCCAGTCGCGCGCCGGCCTCAACCCAGATCTCATTGAGCTCGAGTTGCGCGAGCCGGCGCAGAATCGGCTCGAGCTGCAGCCCGCCATCGCGGGCCCGCGCCGCACACTCGACGCGCACGCCGAGCCGCTCGAGCGCAGTGCGCCGTGGCAGGGCCAGATCGGCCGCAAACACCAGCGCCTGCCCGGCGCTGCCGTAGACGCGCGCGCTCTCGGGTATGCGCAGTTCGCTGTCGAGCACGACGCGCAAGGGCTGACGGCTCGCGTGCCCCAGGCGCACCGTGAGCGCCGGATCGTCGGCCAGCACCGTGCCGCTGGCGCTGAGTATCGCGGAGCTGCGGGCGCGAAAGAGCTGTACGTCCTCACGCGCCTCGCTGCTGGTGATCCAGCGGCTCGCGCCATTGGCGAGCGCAGTGTGGCCATCCAGGCTCGCACCGAGCTTCACGCGCACCCACGGCAACCCCGTCTGCAGGCGTTTGAAGAAACCAGGATTCAGAGCCTGCGCTTCGGCCGCCAGCAGTCCGCTCGCGACCTCGATGCCGCCATGGCTCAAGGCCGCCGCGCCCGCGCCGTTGACCAGGGGATTGGGATCTGCGATCGCGTAGATGACTCGCACCACGCCCGCGCCGATCAATGCCGCCGCGCACGGCGGAGTGCGGCCCACGTGCGCGCAGGGCTCGAGCGTCACGTAAGCAGTTGCGCCCCGGGCAGCCGCACCCGCGGCTCGCAGTGCGTGCACCTCCGCGTGAGGCTCGCCGGCGCGCTCGTGCCAACCCTCCCCGACGATCTGCCCGGCGCGCACCAGCACGCAGCCGACGCGCGGGTTCGGGTCGGTGCTGTTCAGACCGCGCGCGGCGAGCTCGAGCGCGCGGCGCATGAATTGCGCGCTCGATTGCGCCGGCTCGTGCTCTCGCTCACTCGATGACACAGAAGTGTTCGGGCTGCCAGGCTTCACGCCTTCGGCTCCGAATCGGCTCCCGCGCCTCCCGGCAGCAACGGCAGCTGATCCTGCTCGCGCTGCGGCTCACGTCGGCGGCGATGGCCCCGCATGCGTTCGATCTCATCGCGAAACGCCTCGACGTCCTGAAAGCTGCGGTATACCGAGGCGTAGCGCACGTAGGCGACTTCATCCAGGTGCCGCAGCTCCTCCATGACCAGCTCCCCGACCGTGCGCGCCGGCACCTCGCGCTCGCCGAGCACGCGCAGCTTGTGGCATACGCGGCTAACGGCCTGCTCGATTGCCTCGGAGCTCACCGGACGTTTCTCCAGCGCCCTGATCATGCCGCGCGCGAGTTTTTGCTCGTCGAACGGCTCGCGGCTGCCATCGCGCTTGATCAGGCGCGGCATCAGCAGTTCGGCGCTCTCGAAAGTGGTGAAGCGCTCTGCGCAGCGGAGGCATTCGCGGCGACGGCGGATCTGGCGCCCGTCGGCCGTGAGGCGCGAATCGGTCACCTTGGTTTCGATGTGGCCGCAGAAGGGACAATGCATCGACTGCCCCGGTGGGCGTTCAGGGCCCGTACACCGGAAAGCGGCGGCACAGCGCGGTGACTTGCTCGCGTACCCGCGCGATGACGCTGTCCGCGCCTGCGGCCTCGAGCACCTCAGCGATCCACTGCGCCACCTGACGCACCTCCGTCTCGCCAAAGCCGCGCGTCGTCGCCGCCGCCGTCCCGAGCCTCAGACCGCTCGTGATTGCCGGGGGCCGCGGATCGTTCGGCACCGCGTTCTTGTTGACCGTGATGTGGGCGTGCCCCAGGGCCGCATCGGCCTCCTTGCCCGTGATCTCGCGGCCCACGAGGCTGACCAGGAACAGATGATTGTCAGTGCCCCCCGAGACGATGTTGAAGCCGCGCGCCGCCAGCGCCGCGCTCATGGCGCGTGCATTGGCGATCACTTGTCCCTGATACACCTTGAATTCTGGCTGCAGTGCCTCGAGCAGTGCGACCGCCTTGGCCGCGATCACGTGCATGAGCGGGCCGCCCTGGGTTCCCGGAAACACCAACGAGTTGAGCTTCTTCGTGATGGCATCGTTGGCGCGCGCGAGTATCAGCCCGCCGCGCGGCCCGCGCAGCGTCTTGTGCGTCGTGGTCGTCACGACATCCGCATAAGGCACCGGATTGGGGTAGTGCCCCGTAGCCACCAACCCCGCAACATGTGCCATGTCGACCAGCAGCAATGCACCGACCTCATCGGCGATGGCGCGAAATCGCGCCCAATCGAGCACGCGCGAATAGGCCGAGAAGCCGGCGATGATCATCTTCGGGCGGTGCTCGCGCGCGAGCGTCTCGATCTGCTCGTAGTCGATCAGCCCGTTGTGAGCATGCACGCCGTACTGGTATGCCTTGAACAGCTTGCCGGAGAAATTGACTTTGGCGCCGTGTGTGAGGTGGCCCCCCTGATCCAGGCTCATGCCGAGTATCACGTCACCCGGCGCGAGCAGCGCCAGATACGCCGCGGCGTTCGCCTGCGAGCCCGAGTGCGGTTGCACATTGGCGTAATCGGCGCCGAAGAGCTGCTTGGCCCGATCGATGGCGAGCTGCTCGGCGATGTCGACGAACTCGCACCCGCCGTAGTAACGCTTGCCCGGGTAGCCCTCGGCATACTTGTTGGTAAGCACCGAGCCTTGAGCCTCGAGCACCCGCGGACTGGCGTAGTTTTCCGAGGCAATGAGCTCGATGTGAGCCTCCTGTCGTGCGCGCTCATCGTCGAGTGCGCGCTGCAGCGCGGGGTCGAAATCCCTGATGTGCATACTGCTGGAGTACATGCGGTCGCGGCCTTATCTGCTGGATTGAGGGGCGTGAAGGCGCGGAATTGTACCTGATAGCGCCGCCGCAGAAATCGGTGACGGCCGGCTCAGCCAGCGCGGCTTCACACTTCCAGCAATTCGTGCACCACGTCGCTCCAGGTGCGCGCCAGATTACCCCGATCGTAGCCCCCGCCGCCCAGTGCCAGTACGCGACCGTGTCCGAGGCGATCGGCCAGAGCACACAGATCGCGGGCCGCACGCGCATGGCAGGCACTCGTGTAGCGCAGATGCGTGATCGGATCCCCCGCGATGCTGTCGGCGCCGCACTGCAGGATGCAGAATGCGGGCGCGTAACGCTCGACGTGCGCGAGCATCTGCTCCCAGGCGACATTGAATTCCGCGTCCCCGGCCCCTGCCGCCAGCGGCACATTGAGCTTCGTACCGGCCGCCTCGCCGCGTCCCACCTCATGGCCGGCACCGGTGCCTGGATAGAGCGTCTGCCCGCTTTCGTGCACATCGGCGAAGATCAGCTCCGGGTCGGCCTCGAAAGCATAGAACACGCCATCGCCATGGTGCGCATCGATATCGATGTAAGCGATGCGCACGATGCCGTGCGCGCGCCGCAGATGCTCGATCACCACACCGCAATCGTTGAACACACAGAATCCGGCGGCGCGCTCGCGCGCCGCGTGGTGCAGGCCGGCGATTGGCACGAACGCGCGCCGGCGCGTGCCGCGCATGATCCAGTCGGTGGCCGTGAGGCTCGCGCCGACCACGCAGGCCGCGGCTTCGAACACGCCGCGAAACGCGGGCGTGTCGCCCCCATCGAGCCAGCCGCCCCCGCTTTGGGAGCGCTCGATGACAAAGCGCACGTGTTCGGGCGTATGGAAGAGCTCCAGTTCGGCGAGCCGCGCATCACGCGGCTCGAGCAGCTGCACGCGCTGCGCCAGGCCGCGCTGCTCGAATTCGCGCGCGAAGGCGCCGTGGCGGTCGGCACCGAACGGATGGCCATCGCCGAAACCGTAGCGGGCCAGACGCTCACCGAGCACGACAGCAACCTCAGAGCCTCTGGCGTTCAACGCTACTCTTCGGGGCGCGGCCCGCGACACTGCAGGTGCCTGAAGATAGCATACGGCGCTGGCACCGCACCGCCAGGTTCACTGATAATGCGCGCCCCCGACGCCGCCGCAACAGTATTCCATGGCCCAATACATCTACACCATGAACCGCGTGTCCAAGGTGGTGCCGCCCAAGCGCGTCATTCTGCGCGACATCAGCCTGTCATTCTTCCCGGGTGCCAAGATCGGCGTGCTGGGACTGAACGGATCGGGCAAATCCTCGCTGCTGCGAATCATGGCCGGTCTGGACCAGAGCATCGACGGTGAGGCTCGTCCACAACCGGGTATACGCGTGGGATTTCTGCCGCAGGAACCGCAGCTCGACGCCGAGCAAGACGTGCGCAGCGTGGTCATGCAGGGCGTTGGGGGCACCTTTGCACTGCTCGAGCGTTTCAACCGCATCAGCGAGCAGTTTGGCGAGCCCATGGACGACAAGGCGATGAACAAACTGCTCGAGGAGCAATCCCGCTTGCAGGACGCCATCGATGCTGCCGGCGGCTGGGAGCTGGAGCGCAAGCTGGAGATCGCGGCCGATGCGCTGCGACTGCCGGCATGGGAGGCGAAGATCGGACTGCTCTCGGGCGGAGAGAAACGCCGTGTGGCGCTGTGCCGGCTGCTGCTCTCGCAACCCGACATGCTGCTGCTCGATGAACCGACCAATCATCTGGACGCCGAATCCGTTGCCTGGCTCGAGCGCTATTTGGAAGAGTACCCCAGCACGGTCGTGGCGGTGACTCACGATCGCTACTTCCTCGACAACGTCGCCAAGTGGATACTCGAGCTCGATCGGGGCCATGGCATTCCATGGCAGGGCAATTACTCCTCCTGGCTGCAGCAGAAGGAGCAGCGCCTGGGCCTCGAGGAGCGCGAGCGCGACGCGCTGCGCAAGACACTCGCTCGCGAACTCGAGTGGGTGCGCACCAATCCGAAGGCGCGTCAGGCCAAGAGCAAGGCGCGCCTCGCGCGCTATGAGGAGCTCGCCTCGAAGGAATTCCAGGAGCGCAACGAAACCAACGAAATCTACATTCCCCCGGGACCACGCCTCGGCGAGCTCGTCATAGAGGTCAGCGGACTGGTCAAGGGCTTCGGCGACCGGCTGCTGATCGATGCGCTGAATTTCCGCCTCCCGCCCGGCGGTATCGTCGGCATCATTGGGCCGAACGGCGCCGGCAAGACCACGCTCTTCCGCATGCTCACCGGTGCCGAGCAGCCCGACGCCGGCTCCATCCGCATCGGCCCGACCGTCAAGCTCGCCTACGTCGATCAGTCGCGTCAGAGCCTCGATGACAAAAAGACGGTGTGGGAGGAGATCTCCGGCGGCCTGGACATCATTCGCGTCGACACCTACGAGACGCCCTCGCGCGCTTATGTGGGCCGCTTCAACTTCAAGGGCACGCAGCAACAGCAAATGATCGGTGAGCTATCGGGCGGCGAGCGCAATCGCGTACACCTGGCCAAGGTGCTGCGCGCAGGCGGCAACGTGCTATTGCTCGATGAGCCCACCAACGATCTGGACGTGGAGACACTGCGCGCGCTGGAGGATGCGCTGCTGAATTTCCCCGGCTGCGCGGTGGTGATCTCCCACGACCGCTGGTTTCTCGATCGCATCGCCACCCACATCCTCGCCTTCGAGGGCAATTCGGAAGTGGTCTGGTTCGAAGGCAACTATCAGGACTACGTCGAGGATCTCAAGCGGCGCCGCGGCGAGGACGCCACGCAGCCGCATCGGCTCAAATACCGCAAGCTCACGCGCTAGCCGAGCCAGACGCGCGCGTTGCGGAACATGCGCATCCAGCCGCTGTGCTCGCCGGCGCCGCGCGGATGCCATGAATTTTGCGCCGTGCGATATACGCGCTCGGGGTGCGGCATCGTCACGGTGACACGCCCGTCGGCCGTGGTCAGCGCCGCCATGGCCTGCACCGCACCGTTCGGATTGGCCGGATACTGCCGTGCCGGCTCACCACGGTTGGTGATATAGCGACAGGCTACCAAGCGCTGGTTCTGGCAGTGCTGCAGATCTTCCTCGGCTTGGAATTGCGTGCGGCCTTCCCCGTGGGCCACGGCTACCGCGAGACGCGAGCCGTGCATCCCGGCGAACAGCAGCGACGGTGACTCGAGGATTTCAACGCGGCTCAGACGCGCCTCGAACTGCTCGCTGCGGTTGCGCAGGAACTGCGGCCAATGTTCGGCGCCTGGGATCAGTTCCTTGAGCACGGCAAACATCTGACAGCCGTTGCACACGCCGAGCGAGAACGTGTCGCGCCGCGCGAAGAAGCGTTCGAACTCCAGACGGGTGTGCTCGTGGAACAGAATCGAGCGTGCCCAGCCGCGGCCGGCGCCGAGCACATCGCCATAGGAAAACCCACCGCAAGCGATCAGGCCGGAGTAGCCCGCGAGGCCGCGTGCACCGCCGAGCAGGTCTGACATGTGCAGATCGTGCGTCTCGAAGCCGGCGCGATCGAGCGCCGCAGCCATCTCGTAATGGCTGTTGACGCCCTGCTCGCGCAATACCGCCACGCGCGGGCGCGCACCGCACGCGATCAGCGGCGCGGCCACGTCATGGTCCGGATCGAAGCTCAGTTGCTGCGTGAGTCCTGGGTCGCCCTCATCGAGCACGGCGGCAAACTCCTCCTCAGCGCACACCGGATCATCGCGCAGGCGCCGCATGTGATAGGAAGTCTCCGACCAGGCACGGCGCAGCTCGCCCCAGGGTTCGTCAAGCCGAAGCTCACCCACACGAATGCGCACGCGCAGGGCCGCGGTCGGTACGCCAATCAGATGCACGCAATCGGCCAGGCCGTGCGCGGCCAGACAGTGCAACACCGCGGCTTCATCCGCGCGCTTGATCTGCACGACGGCACCCGGCTCCTCGGCGAACAGCGCCGCCAGCGCCGAGCCCGCGCCCGCCGCCAGCGCGACATCGAGTCCGCAATGAGCGGCGAAGGCCATCTCGAGCAGCGTCACGAGTACTCCGCCATCCGAGCGATCGTGGTAGGCGAGCACCAGATCACGCGCACGCAGCTCGATCATCGCCGCGGCAAACCCGCGCAGCAGCGCCGGCTCCTCAGCGTCCGCGGGCACGCCGCCCACGGCCTGGAACACCTGCGCCAGAGCACTCATACCCAGACGGTTGCGGCCGCGGGACAGATCGATGAGCGCGAGCGTCGTCGCACCGCAGTCCAGCTGCAGCGCGGCAGTCCAGGTGCGACGCGCGTCTCGCACCGCGGCGAAGGCCGAGACGATCAATGAGACCGGCGCGATGACCGAACGGCCTGCGCCCGACTCCTGCCAGGCGGTGTGCATCGAGAGCGAATCCTTTCCCACCGGAATCGCGATGCCGAGCTGGGGACAGAATTCCTCGCCCACCGCGCGCACCGCGGCGTAGAGCGCGGCGTCCTCGCCCGCGACGCCGCAGGCGGCCATCCAGTTGGCCGACAATCGCACCTCCCCGAGCGCACCGATGTCGGCAGCGCTGATATTGGTGATGGCTTCGGCGACCGCCAGGCGAGCGGAGGCGGGAGCGTCGAGCAGCGCCGTGGGCGTACGCTCGCCGAGCGCCATCGCCTCACCGTGCCAATGCAAGTAGTCGGCAAGCGTGACGGCAACATCGCTCACGGGCACCTGCCAGGGACCCACCAGCTGATCGCGACTGACCTGACCCCCGACGCTGCGATCGCCGATCGTGATCAGAAAGGTCTTGTCGGCCACGGCCGGCAAACGCAGTACCCGATAGAGCGCCTCGCGCACGTCCAGCCCCTCGCAATCGTTCGCGGCCCGCGGGCGCGCGAGGCTGCGCACCTCACGACGCATGCGCGGCGCTTTGCCGAGCAATGCCTCGATCGACATATGTACCGGCTCGTTGTCGAACTGCTGATCGTGCACGATCAGCACGCCATCGTCGCTGATCTGACCGATCACGGCATACGGACAGCGCTCGCGCTGTGCGATCGCGCCAAAGCGCGCCATGGCGCCGGGCTGGATCGCGAGTACATAGCGCTCCTGCGCTTCGTTACACCAGATCTCCAAAGGCGACATGCCAGGCTCTGCACTGGGAATTGCGCGCAGCTCGATGCGCGCGCCACGATGGCTGTGCGCGACCGCCTCGGGCACCGCATTGGACAGGCCGCCGGCGCCGACATCGTGAATGAGCTCGATCGGATTGCGCTCGCCCAGCGCCCAGCAGCGGTCGATCACTTCCTGCGCCCGCCGCTGCATCTCGGCGTTGCCGCGCTGTACCGAAGCGAAATCCAGATCCTCACTCGAAGCCCCACTACCGAGCGATGAGGCCGCGCCACCGCCGAGTCCAATGAGCATCGCCGGACCGCCGAGCACCACGAGCTGCGCGGCCACCGACACGACGCCCTTGTGCACATCGCCCCGGCGCACGTTGCCAAGGCCGCCGGCCAGCATGATCGGCTTGTGATACCCGCGCACCTGACCGGGCGGATCCCCGGGCAGCGCGGTCTCCAGGGTTCTGAAGTAGCCGCAGATGTTGGGCCGGCCGAATTCATTGTTGAACGCGGCCGCCCCGATCGGCCCCTCGAGCATGATCTCGAGCGCCGAGGCGATGCGTCCCGGTCGGCCGAGGCTGTGCTCCCAGGGCTGGCGAAAATCCGGTATGCCCAGATGCGAGACGGAGAAACCTGTGAGCCCGGCCTTCGGCTTGGCGCCACGGCCCGTCGCGCCCTCGTCGCGAATCTCGCCGCCAGCGCCGGTCGCGGCGCCGGGGAATGGCGAAATGGCGGTCGGATGATTGTGCGTCTCGACCTTCATGAGAATATCGACCGGTTCCTCATGCGGGCCATAGACGCGCGTCTCGGGATCGGGGAACCAGCGCGTGGCCGTACTGCCCACCATCACTGCAGCGTTGTCGCGGTAGGCGGAGAGCACGCCGTCCGGGGCACGCGCGTGCGTATTGCGGATCATGGCGAACAGCGAGTGCTCGCGTTCCTCGCCGTCGATCACAAACTGCGCGTTGAAGATCTTGTGGCGACAATGCTCGGAGTTCGCCTGCGCGTACATCATGAGCTCCACGTCGCTCGGATCGCGCCCGAGCCGACGGAAAGTCTCAAACAGATAGTCGACCTCCGCCTCGCTCAGGGCCAGCCCGAGCGTACGGTTGGCCTCGAGTAGAGCGCCTCGTCCGGCCGAGAGCGAGATGAATCGCAATTGCCGCGGCGCCGCTGCGCTGAACAATTGTGCTCCACTGTCCAGGTCATCCAATACGGCCTCGATCATGCGATCGTGCAACAGGCCCGCCAGTGCGGCACGGCGTGCCAACGCGGCCCCTGAGCGCAGTCCGAGCGTATAGCGTATGCCACGCTCGATGCGGCGCACCGCGTCGAGACCGCACACCTGCGCGATATCGGTCGCCTTGCTGGACCAGGGAGAGATCGTTCCCGCTCGCGGCACCACCAGCAAGCGCCACAGCTCATGCGGTGCCGGCTCGCCCCGAGCGCTCTCGGCGGGTACGCCGCCGTCTTCGAGCAACAGGGCGAGGCGCGAGCGCTCGAGCGCATCGAGCTCCCGCCGGCAGTCCACGAAGTACTGGAACTGCGCGTTGAGGCTCGCGACGGCAGGCTCCAGCGCTTGCAGGCGCGCGAGGAGTCGGAGGATTCGAAATTCGGACAGCGCCTGGGAGCCGGGAAGCTTGAGCATCAATTCTTCTTTGGACCTGGGTCAGAGGCCGAGGGCTGCAGCAGCGTGACCGGGAACTGCGCCACATTGGTGCCCTCCAGCGCGACGATCTTGCTGACCCCCTGCTTGCGCACCTCGTCGATGCGAACGATCGACTGCAGCGGCAGGTAGCTGCGCGACACGCCGGCGAATTCGCTCTTCAAGCGCTCCTCGCCCGGATCGAGCACGACCGAGGCGCGCCCCCCGAACACGAGCTCCTCGACCTCGACGAAGCCGAACAGTGAGCCATGGCTGACCTTGCGGGCGTAGATCTCGTAGACCTTGCCCTGGTTCACAAAGATGATCTTATAGATGTGGTTCGATGCCATCTGTGGCCGTATTGCGGGTGGTCCCGGGTGGGGTGCGCTGCAAATCCATTATATGTCCGGGTACACTAGGCGTGGGTTTCCAATGACAATCAGGACCCGGTGAGATGGCCCAATGGCCCTTAAGCTGACAATCCTCAGCGAGCAGCGTGCGCCCCTCGGGTCGCGCGCCAGCATCGTCTTTGGCGTCGGCGGGGGCAGCATCGGCCGGGCCCACGACAATGACTGGGTGCTGCCCGATCCGCAGCGCTACCTCTCGGCCCACCATGCCCGCGTACGCTTCCACGACGGGGCCTTTCATCTGCTCGATACCAGCACCAATGGCGTCTTCATCAACGACCGCAGCGTGGCGCTGGGCCGGCGCAGCAGCTATCCGCTGCGCGATGGGGATCAGTTGCGACTCGGCGAGT
>Ga0302324_100017790_pt1 | contig 14059 bp, 12 predicted proteins | sample Palsa_T0_1_FD_201949 | JGI IMG/M metagenome (GOLD analysis project Ga0302324, IMG submission 201949) | Peat permafrost microbial communities from Stordalen Mire near Abisko, Sweden - Palsa_T0_1 | ecosystem: Environmental > Terrestrial > Soil > Palsa > Peat permafrost | place: Sweden: Abisko... | reverse complement strand
CGAAGCTGTATCGCAAGCTGATGAGCAGCGATCCGCAAGGCCCGATGCACGCGCTCGACTGGGTGAACGTGTTCGCGCTCGCGGTGAACGAGGAGAACGCCGCCGGCGGCCCGGTCGTCACCGCGCCGACCAACGGTGCGGCGGGAATCGTGCCGGCCGTGCTGCATTACTACCGGCAATTCGAGCCAGGGTCGGACGACGAGGGCGTGATGCGATTCTTGTTGACGGCGGCCGCGGTGGGCATGCTCTTCAAGAAAAATGCCTCCATCTCGGGCGCCGAGATGGGCTGTCAGGGCGAGGTGGGCGTCGCCTGCTCCATGGCCGCGGCAGGGCTCGTCTCCGCGTTGAACGGCAGCAACGAGCAGATCGAAAATGCCGCGGAGATCGGCATGGAGCACAATCTCGGACTCACCTGCGATCCGGTCGCCGGGCTCGTGCAGATCCCGTGCATCGAGCGCAACGCCATGGGATCGGTCAAGGCCATCAACGCCGCGCGTCTCGCTCTCGGCGGCGACGGATCGCACAAGGTCACGCTCGATCAAGTGATATCGACGATGCGGCAGACGGGACACGACATGTCCACGATCTACAAGGAGACCTCGCAAGGCGGTCTCGCAGTCAACGTGCCGGAGTGCTGAGCACCCCTATCTCCCGCTCAAGAGCGCCGCGCCCTACCCGGTCGCCTGCAACCCCTGGGCGATGCCCCCGATCGTCGCGCGCAGCGCCGCGAAGAGGGATGCATCCTCCCGGCCCGTGGCCCGCCAGCGCTTCAACAGGTCCACCTGCATGAGGTGCATGGGATCGATGTAGGGATTACGCAGTGCGATGGAGCGCTGCAGCGTCGAGTCGCCGCCCAATAGCTCGTTCGCTCCGCGCAGCTCGAGCACGCGCCGCACCGTGAGGTCGTATTCCCGCCGGACCGCGTCCGCAAAGACGCAGAGATCGGCGCTCGCGAGTGCGTCGTAGTAGGCGGCGACCTCGAGGTCGGTGCGCGCCAGCATCGCCTCCACATCGTCGAGCAAGTGCGCGAAGAACGGCCAGCGGGCGAGCATGGCATCGAGCACCGCGCGGCCGTGCCGCTCCATCGCGGCGGTGAGGCCGCTGCCGAAGCCGTACCAGCCCGGCAGCATGTGGCGACTCTGCGTCCAGGCGAACACCCACGGCACGGCGCGCAAGCCGTCGATGCCATGAGCGCCGGCGCGCATCGCCGGCTTGAGACCGATGTGCATGCGCTCGATCACGTCGAGCGGCGTGGCCGCACGCAGATAGTCCACAAAGCGCGCATCGCCGAACACCAGTTGCCGGTACGCTTCCACGCTGCGCGCGGCCAGGGTGCTCATTGCATCGATGAAACCGCGGTCGACGGGGCCCCGCTCGCCGACGCGCGAGCTCGCGAGAACCACGGCCGCGAACGTGCGCTCGAGCGTGCGCATCGCGATGGGGCGCAAACCGTAGCTTTGATTGACCACGTCGGCCTGCTCGGTGAGGCGCAGCTGTCCGCAGATCGCGCCCGCAGGCGCTGCCTGCACCAGCTTCTCCGGTGTGCCGCCGCCGCGGGCCGGGCTGCCGCCGCGGGCGTGCAAGATCGTGAGGGCCAGTTGACTCTCGCGCGCCGCGCAGACCAAGCGGTGCTGGGCTGTCTGCAGCGCCCAGCGCGAGCCGGCGAAGCCCCCTCGCTTGTTCGTGTCCGAATAGCCGATCACCACGGTCTGCCGGTTGCCGCAGGCCGCGAGATGACGCCGGTAGGCGGGCTCCGCGCTCAAGCTCCGCAGGAACTCGCCCGCGCCTTCCAGTGTCTCGACCGACTCGAGCAGCGGGGCCACCTCGAGACGGCATTCGCCGCTGTGCTTATCCGTGATTCCGGCCCAGCGGGCGAGCAACAGTACCGCCAGCAAGTCGTCGGCAGCCTCGGCACCGCTCACGATATACGTGCCGATGGCGCGGGCTCCGTGCCTGTGGCGTGCGTGCCCGATGGTGTCGAACACTGCGAGCGCGCGGCGGCCCGCGGCGTCCAGAGGCGCCGTGGGCCCCTGATCGCGCGCGAGGAGCTCGCGTAAGCGCTCGAGGCGCTCTCCGGCGGGCAGCGACGGCCAGTCCGGCATCCCGAGGCCCTGGCTGATCACGGCGTGGTGAGCACGCGCGCTCTGGGTCAGGTCCAGGGTCGCGATGTGAAAGCCGAAAGTGCGCACTCGCCGTATGAAGCGCCGCACGAGGAAATACCCCGCGTGCCGGCCGCGATTGTCGGTCAGGCTGTCGGCCGCGAGCTCGATGTCCGCGAGCAGTTCGTCGGCGCTTTGATACGCGTTCGGGCGTCCGTCGTAGGTCGCCTTCACCCGCTCGCCGATCTGGCCGAAATAGATTCGATACGGCATGCGATCATGCCGGGCAGGCGCAAGCCGCGCCGCGCCGGGCAGCAACGCGGTATACGCATCGATGCGCTGCGCGAGCGCGCCGCTCACCTCGACCCGCCGCGCGCTCTGGCTCAAGGCCTCCGCGAGATGGCCGCACTCGTCGAAGTAGGTCGACAGAATGACTTCTTGATGGCGCTGGAGAGTTTCCCGGATGGTCTTCGCGTGCACCTGCTCGTCGCTCTCCATGTCCCCGCCGACCCAGGAGCCGAAGCGCAGAATGCACGGTATATTCAACGACTCCACCGGTACCGAGTATGTACGGGCGAGCTCCGCCTCGATCTCCTCGTAAAATAGCGGAATGACCCGGTAGAGAATCTCGATCAGATAGAACAGGACGTGCTCGCGCTCGTCGGCCACCGTCAGGCCCTCGCGCGGATGCTCCTCGGTTTGCCAGATGCTCGCGATCTCCAGGCGCACTCGCGACCAGATGGTCTCGAGCTCCACGCGCGTGAGCCCCGCGTTCAGCCGGTCGAGGAGATCCTGCGCGATGCGCTGCTGCTTGCGCAGGATCGTGCGCCGCGTGGACTCGGTCGGGTGGGGTGTGAATCGCGGCTCGATGCTGACGCAGGCAATGAGATCGAGCGCCGCCTCGAGCGAGTACCCCTCCTCCTTCAAACGCCCGATGCATTCAGCGACGCCTCCGGGTTGGGTGGTCCTTAAGTCGGCGAGGTATTGCCGGCGGCGGCGCACCCGGTGCACCTTCTCCGCGGTGTTGACCGCCTGGAACCAGGTCGAGAAGGCGCGCGTCAGATTCGTGGCGGACAAGGGCTCGCGGCCGGCCGTTCTTCCCTCGAGCGCCGCCGCGGCCCCCGGCGCGCCGCCGGACTTGCGCCGCTCGAGGGCGGCGTGGCGGTCACCTTCGACCGTCTCGAAGAACTCCTCGCCTCCCTGATCGCGCAGCACCTCGCCGATGAGTTCGCCGAGAGCGTGCACGTCCTCGCGCAGTCCCGAGTCCTTGAAGGGGAATTGGATGGCTTCGCGTTGCATGATCTAGCCGCACGAGTCTGAGAGGCCCCGGCGAGGCCCGTGCCGCCCATTCTAATGCGAATTCAGCAACACCGTCGTATCGAAGCTCTCGAAGCTGGTGAGCACGCGCCGGTAGGCGTTCTGCATGATGCGCTCGGCGTTCTTGTCGGCGCGGTGGCCCAGGAGCATGCGGATCATGACGTCATCGGCGGGACGCGCCGCGTCCTCGGACAGGAGCTGGAAGCTGAATCGAGCAAGCCTCTGCAACATCTCGTTGGAGAAGCGCAGGCGGCTCAGGTCCTGGCCGTCGCCGGCGCCGACCTTCGCTTCCTCCGCGATTTCGCCGATCAAGCGAATAATGAACCGCGCCTTGTCGACCAGGCCGAGATCGCTGAAGAACTCGATTTCGGATTGAATGTTCATCCGGCCGGGAAGAAATCGATGGGTTTGGTGGCGGTCAGAGTCGCCACATCTTTCGCGTCGAACTTGAACAGGCGCACGCGCGCGAGCAATTTCGACTCGAACTCCGGGTCATTGAGATCGCTCGAGACGATGCGCGCCGCCGTGATGTCGCCGGACGGCGCGATCGTGATCTCGAGCACCACCTTGCCCTGCAAAGCGGGGTTGTCGCGCAGCGCGCGGGCGTACATCGCGTCGATGGCGCCCTTGTTCCGCGTGAACACGAGCGCGATCTCGTCGGCGCTGCGTGAGGCCTTGCCGCTGCCGCCGCCTCGCGTGGCGCCCGCGCCCTGGTTTCCCGTCGCCAACGTCGGATCCTTTACCTGCCCCGCGCGATAGCCGTTGAGCGAGCCGCTCCCCGCGGCGAGGCCCGAGCTCGAGGGCGCGCTGATGCCGCCGCTGGTGCCCCCTGCCTTCGAGAGGATGAGCGAGCGTGACACCTGCGTGACGTCGCCGGGGTCCGTCGTCTTCGGCTGGTTCTTCGCGAGCTTGTCGAGATTCATATCCCGCAAGGCCGCGAGATCGTCCATGCTGGCGAGCAGCCCGCTTTTCGAGGCCTTCACGCGGGGATCCACCGGTGTCACCGGCTTGGGCGTCACCGGCGCTTTCTCCACGGGCTTTTGCTCCGGTTTGGGCGGCGGCGGCGGGGGAGGCGGCGGTGGGGGCTCCATCACCAGCTGCACCACCCGCTCGGGCAGAGAATCGGTGTTCACCACGCGCTCCGTGCGCGGCAGGAACGGCATGATCACGGCGATTACGCCCAAGACGATGAGGAGGTTGCGCAGGATGCGGCGAAAGCGCCGCTCCATCTCCTCCGACGGCGACCACGGCAACTCGTAGCGGCGATAGTACGGAGCCAGCCCGGCCGTCGCCCCAGCTTTCGCGGGATTTGCTGCGGTAGCCATGCTAGCCGTGCGCCCTCTCGCGTTCGACCACGGCGAACGACACCTTGCCGTACTCGGCATCGCTGCACGTCAGCATGATTCTCTTGAGCACGCTGTACGGAATGCTCCTGTCGCCCATGATGGTGACCTCGCGCTTGGCGATCTCGGTCTTCTGCGCGCCGGCTAGGATCTTGTCGTTCTGCGCCATGAGCGCAGCCTTGAGCGGCTGGAAAACCGGCCCCGGGTTGGCGACCACCTGCGCCACCGTGCCGACGGGCTGACCATCGACGTAGACCGCATCCTTCGTCACCATGACGACCACCGCGGCGCTCGGTTTGCGGTCCGACAGCGACTGGGGGATCGAGATGTTCTTGGTGTTCGGCAGGATGTCGACTTCGGCGGTGTGCGCGAGCAGGAACACCACGAGGATGGTCATCATGTCGATGAACGGAATGAGCGCGAAGTGGTTCGCGCCGGCACGATGTTTTCGGTGTCCTCGTATGCGGCGTAAGCTCATGTCGGCGCATCCCCTATGGCGATGTCGGGAAACAGCTCCGCCTTCGAGAACGGCGCCACCGGCAATTCGTATACCCGGACCGTGTCCATGACCTGCACGAGGGTGTCGTAAGAGACATCCGGTCCGGGCAGGATGGTCGCGTCGGTCATCTGCGGGTAAGTCGACTTGACCCGCCGCATGTACTCCGACAGCCCGTCGAGGTCATAACCGCTCGGCGTGTTCTCCAGCACCTTCAGCGGCCCGGAGTTGCGGTCGTTCACGACCAGATCGTCGGGGCGAATGATGACCTCGAGCTTCAGTCCCTTCGGCAAATCGAGCGGAGCGGCACTCGCGTTCGCCGGTAGGTTGAGCTGCAGGATGTTGGTCTTGGAGAAGACCGCCGTGAAGATCAGGAAGAACACCAGGATCACCATCATGTCGATCATCGGCACGATGTTCAGATCGTCACGCCCTTGATGATAGCGGGCGTGATTGCGACGGACCATGCTCGCGGACTTGGACTTCATGAGTATCGCACCGTTCGGTGAGCGTTAGTTCCGTTTCCTTCAGATCGTTCCGCGGGCCGCGGCGGGAGCGCGGGTCTGCGGCGCGGGCGGAGACTGTGGAACCGGCGCGTCGTGCTGGCGCTCGGTGATCGAGTTCAAGAACTTGACCGATGCGATTTCCAGGCTATCGATCATCGAGGTGGTCTTGGACTCGAGGAACATGTGCGCGAGCAGCAACGTGATGGCGACGAAAAGGCCCGACGCGGTGTTGTTCATCGCGACCGAAATGGCGGCCGCGAGCAGGCTTGCCTTCTCGGCGGGGTTCGCGGTCGCCACGGCACTGAACGCCCCGATGAGGCCCGTGATGGTGCCCAAGAGGCCGATGAGCAGGCCCACGTTCGCGAGCGAGGATAGGTAGTGCGTGCGCTTCTCGATGCGCGGGATGACCTCGAGCAGGCTCTCGTCCATCGCCTTCTCGATGTCGTCGCGGCGCCGTGCGCTCGCCACGCGAGCCACGCCGTAGTTCAGGATCGTGGCGATGGACGCTTTGGAATTCTGCGTCAGCGCCACAACTTGCTTGAAGTTGCCGGCACTCAGCGCGGGAACGAGGTTGTCCCAAAGGGCCCGGTTGCGCATGGTTTCGCGGGTCAGGTACACGTATCGCTCGATGGCGATCGAGACGCCCACCACGAAAATCAAGGCCAGCGGATAGAGAAACAACCCGCCGTCCTTGAAAAAGTTGACTGCCGAACTCATGAAATTCATCTTCGCGCTCCTAGAAAAAATGCGGTCCCGCTGCGACCCCTGAATTCAAACAGATTCCGTAAAATGGGCTATGACTTACTTCTCACCCTGCGCCGCCGGTGCTTTGGATGCACCATTTTGAGACGCATCCGCCTTGACCACCTGGTAGTACATCACTTGCCGCTTGAACTCGTCGCGGTCGACCGGCGCCAGCGCCTCGTCCAGCAGACTGTTCATGGGCTTGCCGGAGAGGTCGCCGATATCCGACTTCTTCCATGGCACGATATACATGACTTTGGGCTGTTCGCGGTCGCCCGTCACGGTCGCAGTGCCCAATTCCAATCGGTCGGCCGCCCCCGGCTTGCCGCCCTGCGCGCTCCCTGACACCGCATGCCCGGAGCCCGATGCCGCGGCCCCCGAGGGGTGCGCCGACGGGTGGGCCGGCGGGCCGGCGGCGGTCGAGCCGGCAGCGATCGGGGCTTCCGCCGGCGCGGCGGCGCGATCGGCCGAGGTCGCGGCGCGCGGCTCCCCGGCCTCGCTCTGGGCGCTCGATGGCATCGCCTTGGAGGGCGCGGCGCTTCCGGACGGTGCGCTCGATTGTGACGGAGATGTTGCAGGCGGCGCTTGATCGGATTGCGCGAGCGCGCCGAACGGGCTCGCGAGCCCGGCAAGCACCAGGGTCAAGGATCGGAAATAGAGACTCATGCAGGCTCCTTCTTCGCGGCGGCGGCGGCGGCCGGTGACCCGACCCGCTTCTTCAGCTCGATCACCCATCCCGCGACTTGCTTGTTGTCGCCCGCGAGCGTGAGGTAATGCTCGAATTGCTCGAGTGCCTTCTGCGGCTGCGCGAGATATAGGTCGTACAGCACGCCCAGGTTCAGATACGCGGGTGCGTAGTTCGGTTCCACGGCGATGGTGTGTTGATAGGCCGCCTCGGCCTCGGCGAACTTGCCGAGTTTTCGCTCCGCGATGCCGAGCTCGTCGCTCGCGACGGCGTTGTCGGGATTGCGCGCAAGTGCCGCCTTGAAGGCGCCCTCGGCGTCGGCGTAGCGCGAGGCGTGCAGGTACAGAAGGCCCAGGTTCACCTCGGGACCCGCAAGCTCGGGGTATGCGACCGCGAGCTGCTTGAGCTCGAGCTCCGCATCGGTGTTGCGTCCCGATTTCATCAGGGTGAGCGCCTGCGCATATTGTTGCGCCGCACGTTCGGGGACCGGAGCCGCGGGCACGGCGGCGCTCGCGGGCGGGCTCTTGCCGGCGGGGCCCCCCGATGTCGCCGTGGGCGGGGCGGCCTCGGCGGCGGTCGGCGCACCGGCCTTGGGCGCGGCCGCCCTGGGCGCGGCCGGCCTGGGCGCGGCCGGCCTGGGCGGCGCGCTGTGGCAGCCCGCGACGAGCACGAGCACCGTCAGGAGGCTAACGAATCGATTCGACTTGCTGTTCACCGATCTCCACCTTCGCGTAACGGCCGGGATTGAGCTGGGCCAGCGCCGCAAAGCTCTTCTGCACCCACTCGTCGTAGGTACCGTCCTTGGCGCGAGCCGTATTCACCTCGTGCAATTGGATCGCTTTCTCCTCGAACGGGAACGCCTGCTCCTCGAGCAGCACGTCGTATTGCTCGAGCTCGTCCTTCGACAGATTCTTCGGACGTTCCGAGCTCATGAGATCCTTGCCGAGCTGGCGGTACAGCTCTGCGCTCTCGTAGGTCGCTGCGGTGGTCACCTCCGCGACCTGATAATCCGCCGCCTGCGAGTACGCCTTCAGGGCAGTCTCCATCGCCTTGCGCTTTTCCGCCAGGGATTTCTTGAGCGGGCTCACCAGCTTGATGCGCATGAACTCGTCGCGCGACGGCGCGGCCAGTGTAAGAGTCGCCTTGGCGGCAAGCGCCTTGCTGCGATCGGTGCGCGCGGCGCCTGCGGTGCGGTCGGCGTTCACGATCTCCTTGAGCCAGTAATCGCGCGCATTGATGTCGCCCGCCTTCGTGGCGATGACGCTCAGTTTGTTTCGCGCTTCCATTGCCGGGTTCAAGGGCTGAGGGAAACGCTTGACGAAGGCCTCGAGCATCGCGCGCGATTTCCCCGGATTGCCGGCCTTGTCATAGAGATCCGCTGCTTGCAGCGTTGCTTCGCGCTGCAGGTCGGCGCTCTCGGTCGGAGTCTGGGCGATCAGCTCGAATTCGGCCGCGGCCTCTCCCGGATGGTTGGATTCCGAGTACGCCACGGCGAGCTTGCGCGTCACGTCGGGCTGCAGCGAGTTTTGCGGGAAGTTGCGCCGAAAGCCCTCGAGCACCACGATGGCTCGGTCCCACTGTTTCTGCGCGATGAGCAACGCACCGGCGTCGAAATCCGCGTTCGCGCGCACCTTGGAGCCGGGCGCCTCCTTCGCGACGCGCAGGAAATCCTCCACCGCGCCGGCGCTGTCGCCGGACTGGCTCTTCTGCTCGCCTTGCTTGTAAATCGAGGCCGCGAGCCGATCGACGATCGCCGCGCGCTCGGGGTCGTTGGCCGGCATGAGCGCCTGCGCGCTCGCGTAACCCGCCTCCGCCTTGTCGAAATGTCCCTGCTCGAAGTTCGCGTTTGCGATCACGGTGTAGGCGATGCGCTGTTTCGCCGCGTCCACGGGCGGCTGACGGGCGAGCAACATCTGGGCGGCCGCGGTGGCGCGTTGATAGTCCTTCGCCGCGTACAGATCCGTCGCGGCGCGAGTGAGCACCTGCGGGCTCTCCGGATGAGTCGGGAATTCCTGCGCGAACCTGAGCGAGCTGTCGACTTCGCGGCTGTGCATCTTCGCCTTGGCCTCGCCCGACAATTCGTCCTCTTCCTTGCCGTAGGCCACCAGCGCCGCATAGCCGGCATCCGCCGCCTTGGCATGCGAACCGTAAGAGTAGGCGGTGTTCTCGTACTGTTGCGCGGCGTCCAGATATTGCTTGCTCTCGAACAGCGTATCGGCCAGGAGATAATTCGTGACAGCGGAATCGGGGTCGTCCGGAAACGAGGTCAAGTAGCTGCGGTACCACTTCGCGGCTTCCTGGAAATCCGCGACGTTCTTCGTGCGCTGCGCCTGCGCGTGGTAGTACTGCGCGACGTCCTTCAAGTTGATCTTGAGAACGGCCACGACCTTGGGCTCGTCCTTGGGGGTGCGGCCCTGCCAGAACGCCGTGCCGTAACTGTAGTTCTCGACGAACTCCTTCTTGCCTTGAAGAACGAGATCGGGGAAGCCGCCCTTCGAGTATGCTTCGATCGCCTGCATCTCGAGGAGCGGCGCCTTCTCGTTGTTGCGGTCTTGCGAGACGAACGACCGATACACATCGGCCGCATCGGTGTAGCGCTCCTTCTCCATGTACAGATCGCCGAGCCGCGCATACAGAAGGTAGTAGTACGGGCGCTTAAGCTTGCGATGCTTCACGAATTCGTCGATGGTCTTGGCCCCGTCCTGATACGAGAAGGTGATCGACATGACGCGGAACGTGTCCTCCACCAGCTCGCGATTCGGCTTGCTCAGCGTCTCGAGCTCGATCAGGGCCTTGGTGTTGCCCTTCGACACCAGCACCGAGTCGAGCACGTCCGCGAAGGAATCGAGGCTGCGCTCGTTCTCGCCTTGCTTGAACAACGACCAGCCGTGCTTGTAGAGGCTCTGGTTGTAGAAGCCCGATGACGGGCCGAACTTGATCACCGCCTCGTAGGCGGCCTGCGCCGCGGGGTAGGACCTATTCGCAAACAGGATCTCGCCGCGCCGGAATTGCGCCTCGTCGATGTACTTGCTGTTGGCATAGGAGGCCACCAGCCGATCGAGCGTCGCGAGCGCCTTGTCGGGCTGTGCGTTGAGCTCGTAGGCCCGTGCCAGCTGATAGAGCACCGAGTCGTTGCGCTCGTACTTGGGATAGGCCTTGAGCAACGCCGTGTAAAGATGGATCGCCTCGGTTGCGCGCAGGCCCTCGTTGGTCGCGAGCTCGTGCTCGATGCGCTCCGATTCCGAACTCTCCAGATTGAGATCGCCCAGCCGGCGCATCGCCTCCTCGCGCAGCGCCGCGTCGCCGGCGTTCAAGTCGAGGAAGCGCTTGTAGCTCTGCATGGTCTTGTTGCTGTCGACGTCGCGCGGCGGGTCGGGACTCACGTCCGCCTGCTGTTGCTTTTCCAGGTCCTTGATGGTCGGTTCCTGGCTCGAGGATGCGGCCGCAGCGGCCGAATACAGCAGCACGCCGGCCAATGCAACCGCTAAGGCGGCAGGACGCATCACCACGGCCACCACCACTTCTTGCGTTGTGTTTTGCCCGCGGGCGGCGCTGCGGCCGGAGGCGTGGCGGCCGGCGGCTTGGCCGGCGGCTTGTTCGTGGTCTTGTCGTAGATCGCCGCGAGCTCGAAGCGCGCCTGCACCTGATAGGTCTCGATGCGCTGCCTCTGCCGTCCCAGCTCCTCGATCGCCAGATCCTGAAGATAGTGCGCTTGCTTATCCGTGAGAGCGGCCAGCCGCGCCTGCAGATCGTCCATGCGCGCCCGGGTCGCCCCGACGCGGTCCGCGAACGCGCCCGTGTTGGTGGGAACGCCGGCCCGCGCCTGCTCGACCTGAACGGCGCGCTTTTGCGTCTCGATGAGCGAGGCCTCGAGCTCCTTGACCGATCGCCGCTCGTTCCAGAGCCGCGCCTTGAAGCTCTCCGACAGCCGCCAGTACATCACGCCCTTGATCAGGCGAACCTTGTCGCGCATCTCCGCGAGGTCCGGATCGTCCGGATGCATCTGCACGAAGTCGTCGATGCGCCTGATGCGCCCCCAGGTGCGTTGCTCCTCGGGAGTGCCGAGCGCCGCCACGTCGTTGGATTTCTCGATCGCGTTGATCCGCGACTCGAAGTCGACGCGCTTGCGCGTCAGGGCGTCGAGATCGGTGGCCGACATCACGGCGTCGGCCCTCGGCACTTCCTCGTTGTACGCGTGCTGGCGGGTATCGAGCATGTTGTCGAAGGCCGCGACGTCATCGCGCCAGTCATCGATGTTGCGGCTCATGAACTTGAGCTCACGGTAATTCTTGAGACCTTCCTGGAACTCGTTGCTGGCGAGCAGCTGATACAGATAGCGCGACTCCGGGGCGTCGGGCAGCGTCTTCAGCTGCCAGTACCAGGTGAGCGTGTCCTTCTTGTCGTCCTTCAGCAGCCGGTCGAGCAAGTTGCCGGCGCGGATCTCCTCGATCGATTCGTCGATCCGCTTGAACTCGGCGTCGAAGGAATCGATCGCGGCGCTGTAGTACTCGGCGGCCTGGCCCGGTGCGCCGAGCTGGTTGTACGCGTACGGCACCGTCAGATAGGACTCCTGCACGGCCGCGTCGAGGAGGTTGCGCTTGCGCAGCGCCAGCCACGGCACGAGCGCTCGCTTGAACTCGCCGAGCGCGGAATCGGCCCAGCCGACGCCTAACAGCGCCATGCTCGAGAAGGGTCCCTCGAGCCGCACCCGCTCGAGTATCGGCCGCGCCTCCGCTGGACGCTGCGATTGCAGGTAGGCAAACCCCAAGGCGAGATTCGCCTTGTCCCGCAAGCTGAGAAGCTCCTCGTCCCGCGTCTCCATCCGGCCCACGCGGTCGAGATAGGCGATCGCCTCGGGCAGGCGTTCCCTGCGCACCAGGGCGACTCCCAGGTTGAACTGGGCGTAAGCGGTCCAGTCCGGCGCGCCGTGCCAGCTCTGCAGCGCCGCGATGGCGTCGTCGTATTTTCCCTCGCGGAGCTTCAGCTGCGCGAGCAGCATGTAGCGCTCGGCGCTGATGCGTGGCTGGATCTTGTCGGAGACCTGGCGCAGCGCGCGCTCGGACTCCTCGAGGTAGCCGCGCTGGTACCAGACCTTGCCGAGGTAGAACCATGCCTTGTTGCGCACCGCCTCGGAGGCCTTGCCGGCGAGCAACGCCTCGAAAATCTTGCCCGCCTCGACGTGTTCGCCGAGCGAGAGATAGAGCCCTCCCAGCAACAGCTCCGCCTCGCCTTCCGTGTGCGGCAGCCGCTCGAGCTGCTGCGCCGCCAGCAGGCGAGTGATCGCATCGAAGTAGTCGTCCTGATAGAAGTAGAAGAGAACGTCGCCGTAGTGCAGGTCCTTCACATCGTGGGGCGGCAAACCATCGGGGTCGGGCTTCTGGTTCTTTGCCCATCCCGCCGCAAGCGGCAGCGCGAGCAGCAAACCGCCGAGCGCGATCGGACGCAGCATGGATCTTGAACGCCGCACCGTTACACCCGTCATCATTCCCAGTCTTTGATCAGGAACTCTGGCTGGTGCTTCGCGACCTTGTCGCTGATCTTGAGCTCGAGATACTTGGCGCCGACGCCCTTATCGAAATTGATCGTGGCGCCGCGGCGGTAGTCGCGCTCCACCGGACCTTTGCCCGTGAAAAAGGCGACCAGCTCGTGCTTGCCGACCTTGAGATTCCCCAGATAAATCTGCTGCACGCCGCCCTTGAGCAGCGCGTCGGCCTCGCGCGCGGTGTAGAGATAGTTCTTCACCTGCTTGTTGTCGATCTTGACGGTCACCGAATCGAGCGCGAAAAAGGTGCCCACGTCCATCGAGACGTATACCGCCACCTGCGTGTTGGCCGGGAACAAGAGCTCTTCCTCGAGCACGAACAGATCCTTGTTGAGATCGATGACGTCCTTCTTCATGCTCTGGACTTCTTGATCGAGCGTCTTGAAGTCGCCCGAATCGGCAGCTGCCCCGGGGGGCGGCGCGGCGGCATCGCCCGTGGCCGGCGGCGCGGTCGTCGCCGCGGCATCGCCCGCAGTCGGCGGCGCAGCGGGCGGCGTGGCTTCCGCGAGGCCCGCGCGCGCCGTCGGCGCGAGGCAAGCGCACGCGAGCCACAAGGCTCCCGCGACGGTGGACAGAAGTCGAGACGTACGATTCATATCGAGCCTTACTCGCGAAGCAACTCGCGTATGTGATCGAGGTACAAGCGGTCGTCGCCGCGCTTGTACCCGAGATGAGAGTAGCGCACCACACCCGAGCGATCGACCAGAATGGTCATGGGCAGCCTCCCGAGTTGATAGTCACGGCCGATCTCCGAGCCGGTGTCGAACATTACCGGATAGGAGACCTTCATCGAATCGGCAAAATCCTGAGCGCGCCGCAAATCGTCATCGATCGAGATGCCGAGCACCACCAAGCCCGCACGCCCGTAGGTGGTGTTGATACGGTTGAGCGCCGGCATCTCGCGGCGGGTGTCGTTGGCCCAGCGCGCCCAGAAGTTCACGAGCACCACCTGTCCGCGAAATTCCGAGAGCCGCAGATTGGCGCCGCCCAGCGCCTTCAAGGTAAAATCCGGCGCCTCCTGGCCCACCATGGTGGGCGCATCCGCGAGGCAGAGGTTCGCCGAGCCGAACGCGAGGCAGGCGAGGAGCACGAGCTTCGCGGGAATGGCCCTCACCGCGCCGCACTCGCGCCGTTGCGATCATCGTCGGCGCGCGCGCGCGGCCTCGTGTCAATCACGCTGGTAACCCCGCTGTCCTAGGTTCTTTCGAACGGAACAACCCTGTAGACCGGAAGCTTTGCGCCCTCGCTTTTCAACGAGTTTGCCCTGATCAGACCTTATGCAAAATCGCATACTGCGAGCCGCAGTGTCAACGCGTCGGGCTTCGCT
>Ga0302324_100017789_pt1 | contig 14059 bp, 8 predicted proteins | sample Palsa_T0_1_FD_201949 | JGI IMG/M metagenome (GOLD analysis project Ga0302324, IMG submission 201949) | Peat permafrost microbial communities from Stordalen Mire near Abisko, Sweden - Palsa_T0_1 | ecosystem: Environmental > Terrestrial > Soil > Palsa > Peat permafrost | place: Sweden: Abisko... | reverse complement strand
CGGGGTTCGGGCGCTCGGGCAAGTCCGGCCACCTCGACTACTCGATCGCGGGCCACGCCGACTTCCTCGAGCGCTTCCTCGCCGAGCTGGACATCGAACGGTTCAAGCTTGTCGCCCACGACTGGGGAGCAGCCGGGGGGCTGGTGCTCGCGCAGCGCAACCCCGACCGGCTCGAGCGGCTCGTCCTGTGCGACGCGACGCCGTTACTGAGCGGCTTCGAGTGGCACCGCCTGGCCCGCGCATGGCGACGTCCCGCCCTGGGCGAGTTCGCGATGGGGTCGATAACGCGCTGGATGTTCGCCCGGGGACTCCGCGGCGCCTGCGTCCGACCCGAGGCGTGGACCCAGGAGCGCTTGAAGACGGTCTGGGACCAGTTCGACCACGGGACCCAGCGCGCGATCCTGCGTTTGTACCGTGACGCTGACCCGTCGCGGCTCGCGGCGGCGGGCCTCGGGCTCGAGGAGCTCGACGCGCCGGCGTTGATCCTGTGGGGCGAGCGCGATCCGTGGCTCAGCCCCGAGCTCGCCGAGCGCTACGCGGAGCGGCTCCCGCAGGCGACGGTGGAGGTGATCGAGGATGCCGGCCACTGGCCATGGCTCGACCGACCCGAGCTCATAGAGCGGGTGGCCGCGTTCCTGAACCAGAGCCGACCGTGACCGGGGAGTCGGCTAAAGCCGACTCCCTTGCGAGTTCGCCTGCGGCGAACATCGCGTGGCGCGGTGACTTGAGGCGGGCAGCGCCCGTGATCTTGGCGGCTGCGCTCTCGGCCCTCTATGTGGTGTGGTCCCCAGCGAGCGTCGACCTCGCCGCCCATCTCCTCCGGGCCAAGCTGTTCAAGGCCGAGGGCTTCGGGATCTGGGACAACTGGTGGTACGCCGGACACGATACGCCCGGCTACAGCGTGCTCTTCCCCCCGGTAGGGGCAACGATCGGCGTCCAGCTCGCGGCGGCGCTGGCAGTCGTGGGCACGGCGGCGTTGTTCGAGCCCCTGGCCCGCCGGCACTTCGGCGCCGGCGCCTGGCTCGGTGCCCTGTGGTTTGCCCTCGGCGCCGCCACCGATCTCTACACCGGGCGTCTCACCTTCGCCTTCGGCCTCCTGCCCGCGGTCGCCGCCGTCCTCGCGCTCAGCCGCGGTCGGCCCTGGCTCGCCGGCTTGCTCTCGGTCATCACGGCGTTGGCGAGCCCGGTCGCCGCGCTGTTCACGGCGCTGGCGGGACTGGCTTACGCAGCGGGGGCACTCCTCGCGAATCATCCCCGTCGGCTGCGAGATATCGCACCGGGAATGGCCATGGCCCTCGCCTCGCTCGCGCCGGTCGTGATCATGGCGATCGCCTTCCCCGAAGGAGGGGTCGAGCCCTTCGCCTTCTCGGCGCTGTGGCCGATTCCGGTGATCGCTGTCCTCCTGCTCCTCGCCCTGCCGCGCGATGCGTGGACGCTTCGCGCCGGCGTCGTCCTCTACACGATCGGCTGCGTGCTTGCCTACGCGATCCCCACCGCGGTCGGGAGCAACGCCGTCCGTCTCGGCGCCCTCGTGGCCGGTCCGGTGGCGGCGCTGGTGCTGTGGCGGCGGCGGATGACCATGCTCCTGGTCGTCTTCCTCCCACTGCTCTACGTCCAGACGCAGGCCGTCTTTCACGACACGATCGACCCCGACAACGCTGAGACGAACGTCGCCTACTACCGCCCGCTACTCGGGTTCCTCTCGCGCCAGCCTGGCCCACCCTTTCGCATCGAGATCCCCTTCACCGTGGACCACTGGGAGGCTTACGCCGTCGCCCCCCGCTTCCCTCTCGCGCGCGGGTGGGAGCGCCAGCTCGACACCAAGGACAACGCCCTCTTCTACAACGGAACGCTGAACGATGCCACCTACCACGCATGGCTCCGCGAGGTCGCGGTCCGGTTCGTGGCGGTAGCCGACGCGAGCCTCGACTACTCCGCGCGAGGGGAGGTCGCTCTGATCGATCGTGGCCTCCCGTACCTGCGGCTGGTCTGGAGCTCGCGCCACTGGCGCGTGTTCGCGGTCACCGATCCCACCCCCATCGTCCAGGGGGCGACCCTGCGCAGCTTCGGACCCGACTCGCTGAGCATCGACGCGAGCGCCCCGGGAAGCGTCTACGTGCGCGTGCGCTACACGCCCTATTGGGCGCTGTCCGGGGGCCAGGGCTGCGTCGCGCCCGACGGCGAATTCACGCGGCTAACCCTGCGCCGGGCCGGAGAGGTACGGCTCGTCATTCGCTTCGCGCTCGACCGCATCCGGGCGACGTCGTCGCGCTGCACCTAGCGGGGCCAGCGTCGCGTCTCGATAGCATGCGCCTGTCATGCGCCCCAGGCTCCGCTCGTTACAGGCGCGGGCGTTCCCGCACGGTGGGCGGGACGCGCTCCGCCAGTTTGTCCTGTTCGGAGTGGCGTACGCCCTCTATCAAGTGGTGCGCGGTCTCGTCAACGGCAACGACGTCGCGAAGGCGTCCTGGAACGCGACCAAGATCATCGACCTCGAGCGTACGCTGCACGTGTTCGTGGAGCCCAGCATCCAAGCCTGGACGGCGAACGTCCACTGGCTGATGGATGCAGCCGACTGGATCTATCTGAACGCGCACTACGTGGTCACGATCGGCGTGCTCCTCTACCTCTACCAGCGCCGGCACGAATCCTTCTGCTTCGTGCGCAACACGTTCATGATCGCCATGGCGATCGCGCTGGTCGGCTACGCCGTGTTCCCGACGGCGCCGCCGCGACTGATGCCCGAGTGGGGCTTCACCGACTCGATCCGTCAATTCACCGGCTTCACGGTCGAGGATCATTCGGTCAGATCGTTGCTCAACCTGTATGCCGCAGTGCCTTCGATCCACGTCTGCTTCGCGATCCTCGTCGGCTGGCCGATGGTCAAGCTCTCGCGTCGACGGTGGCAGAAGGCGCTGTGGCTCTTCTATCCGCTCGTGATCACGTTCGCCGTCGTCGCCACCGGCAATCACTACCTGACCGACGCCTTCCTGGGCGCGGTCACCGCCGGCCTGTCGATGCTGATCGCCGATCGAGTGCTGGCCCGCGCGCGCCCGCAAGCCTGGTCGTTCGACGACCCATCGACCGGGGCCGTGGGCACGGCGACGGGGTAGGCTGGTGCCCGAGCAGACAGAGCGCGTACGGCGTCCCTCTTCGGGCCGACCGCGGCGTGAGAGCCAGGAGATCTCGGCTGCGGTAAAGGAGCGGCTGATCGAATCGCGCCTGACGCCGAACGCGATCTCCATGACCGGCTTCGCGCTCAACCTCGCGGCGGCCGCGCTCGTCGTCGAGCGGCTCTTCTTCCTCGCCGGCGTCGCCTTCATCGTCGGTTCGGTAATGGACACCCTCGACGGTCGCTACTCCCGGATGTCGGGCAAGGGCACGCCGTTCGGAGCCTTCCTCGATTCGACGCTCGACCGGCTCGAGGAAGGGATCGTGCTCACCGCGGTCGCGGCCTACTTCGCCTCGCGCCACGACCAGCTCGCGGTGGCCGCCGTCGTTGCCGCCGTGCTCGGATCGCTGATGGTCTCCTACACACGCGCGCGGGCCGAGGCGCTCGGCGTTGCCTGCAAGGTGGGACTCGCCACCCGGCCCGTCCGAGTCGTGATCCTCTCGGTCGGCCTGGTGTTCGCCAAGGGCGCCTCGCTCGGCCACTTTCAGCTCCTGGCGCCGGCGGTGTACGTGCTCGCGGTGCTGACCGTGCTGACGACAATCCAACGGATCCTGCATGTGAAACGGGAGCTGGAACGGGGACCCGACAACACTGGGAGTTCTGCGAAGCAGAACTCTTAAGGGAGTTGGCTTTAGCCAACTCCCCTGTAACCAACTCCCCGGATGGGACTACATTGTCCGTGGCGCCGGCGCGCAGCGCGCTGGGCCCGCGGCGGCCGCACGCCGCGCACTTTTCAGCGAAGGGAACTCTTCATCGTGAGCAAGACCAACGGCTCGACCAACGGCGCCGGCCGCGTCGACGACAAGGTGCGGGTCGCCATCATCGGCGTCGGCAACTGTGCCAGCTCGTTCGTGCAGGGCGCCCAGTACTACCGGGACGCGCCCACCGGCGAGCAGGTGCCCGGCCTCATGCACGTCGATCTCGGGGGATACCACGTCCGCGACATCGAGTTCACGGCCGCCTTCGACATCGACGCGGACAAGGTCGGGAAAGACCTGTCGCAAGCCATCTTCTCGGGCCAGAACAACACCCTGCAGTTCGTCGACTCCGTGCCCGAGCTTGGGGTCGAAGTGCACCGGGGGATGACCCACGATGGCCTCGGGAAGTACCTCAAGGAGAAGATCGTCAAGGCACCCGGGCCCACCGCCGACATCGTCGAGATCCTCCAGGAGACGAAGACCGACGTGGTGGTCTCCTACCTACCCGTCGGGTCCGAGCAGGCAACGAAGTGGTACGTCGAGCAGGTCCTCGAGGCCGGATGCGGGTTCGTCAACTGCATCCCCGTGTTCATCGCCCGCGAGCCGTACTGGAATAAGCGCTTCAAGAAAGCAGGCGTCCCCATCGTCGGTGACGACATCAAGTCCCAGGTCGGAGCCACCATCGTCCACCGCACCCTCGCCCGGCTCTTCCATGAGCGCGGCGTCAAGCTCCTTCGCACCTCGCAGCTGAACGTCGGGGGCAACATGGACTTCTACAACATGCTCGAACGCGAGCGCCTGGAGTCCAAGAAGATCTCCAAGACCAACGCGGTGACCTCGATCATGGGTCACGACCTGCCCTCAGACGACGTCCACGTCGGACCTTCGGACTACGTCCCGTGGCTCACCGACCGCAAGTGGGCGCACATCCGCATGGAGGGCCAGGCCTTCGGCGACGTCCCGCTGAACCTCGAGCTCAAGCTCGAGGTGTGGGATTCGCCGAATTCGGCGGGGATCGTCATCGACGCCGTGCGTTGCTGCAAGCTGGCGCTCGACCACGGCCTCAGCGGCCAGCTCGATGGACCCAGCTCGTATCTGATGAAGTCGCCGATGCACCAGCGCCCCGACGAGGAGGCGCGCGAGCTCACCGAGCGCTTCATCGCCAAGTACGCGCGCAAGGCTGCACCCAAGGCGGACGCGTCCACTCCGCGCAGCGCGGCGACCAAGAAGTAGGCGCTCGGAGCCGGAGTGACGCCGGAGCGCCTCGCCATTGCGCAGGTGACACCGTTCGCCTGGGAGGCGACGAACGAAGTCAACGAGTACGTCGCGAGCGTCTCTGCCGAGCTCGCGCGCCGCGGGCACCGCACGGTGGTGATCGCGCCCTCGAGCTCGAGCGCGCTCGTGCGCGAGTCACGCCAGGCCATCCGCGCCGCCCGCGAGCAGCCCGAGAAGCTGCTCGAGCGGGCCGACGGGGAACCGCTCATCCTCGGTGTGGGGGAGGTCCTGCCCTTCTCGGCGGCGAGACGGCGGGCTGCCTCGCTCCCGATGGACGTGGCCCGAACCATCGACGATGTGCTCACGGCCCTCCCCTTGGACGTCGTCCACGTCCACGAGCCCTTCGCGCCCAGCGCGGCGAGCGTCGCCTTACGTAATTCGCGCTCGCTCAACGTCGGTAGCTTCCACGCCCCCACCGAGCGGATCCTGTCCACCCAGCTCGCGCGCCCGCTCGTGGAGCTGCTCTTCAGTCGCCTCGACGCCCGCACAGCGAGCTTCACCGCGACCCGCGACCTCGTCCAGCGCTACTTCCCCGGCGACTACCGGGTGATCATGCCCGGCGCCGATCCGGCCAAGCCCCGCAAACGGAGCGGCCCCGTCGAGATCGTGATGATCGCCGAGGAGGAGAGGGCGGCGCTGCGCCTGCTCCTGCGCGCGCTGCGCGCGCTTCCCCCCGAGGCAGAGTGGCGGGCGAGCGTCAGATCATCGCGACCGATCGCGGCGCCGGCGACGCTCAGGCGAGACCTCGTCGATCGAGTGCGCTTCGTCGGATCCGAGCGCGCCGAGGCGGAGGTCCTCGCGAGTGCCGATATCGTCGTTCTCGCCTCGGAAGGGATCCGACCCACGCCGGGGACGCTCGTGCGCGCGTTGGCCGCAGGGGCGGTACCGGTCACCTCCCGCCTCCCTCCCTACGACGAGCTCCTCTCCGAGGGCGAGTACGGCCTGGAGTTCGAGCCGGGCGACGCCGAGACCCTGGCCGCCCATCTGACCAGTCTGATCACCGACCACGAGCTGCGCGAGGCGCGTCGGGCGAGAGCGGACCCGCTCCGTGCGCGCCTCTCCTGGGCGCGGGTGGCGGACGAGCTCGAGGACATCTACGCGACCCTCGCCGCCCGTCGCCACGTTCGCGGGGTGGACGGCGCGGTCCGCAGGCGTGTCGCTGCGCGCTCGTTCATCGACGTCGACCTCCACATGCACACCGATCACTCTTACGACTGCGCCACGCCCGTCGAGGTTCTCCTGGCCCACGCGAAGATGCGGGGGCTCGGGGCGATCGCGGTGACCGACCACAACGAGGTCTCGGGCGCCCACGAGGCGCGCGCCAAGTCGGGCGGCCTCAAGGTCATCGTCGCCGAGGAGGTCAAGACTGCCGATCAGGGCGAGGTCATCGGGCTCTTCATCGAGGACAAGATCCCTCGCGGTATGACCCTCCAAGAGACGATCGCCGAGATCAAGCGCCAGGGTGGGCTCGTGTACGTGCCGCACCCCTTCGACCGCCTGCATTCGGTGCCCGACTACGAGCATCTGCTCGATGTGCTTGAGGATGTCGACGCCATCGAGGTCTTCAATCCTCGCGTGGCGATCGCCGAGTTCAACGAGGAGGCCGTGCGCTTCGCCGCCAAGTACCGCATCCCTGCCGGTGCGGGCTCGGATGCACACGTGCCCCAAGGTCTCGGCTCGGTGCGGATCCGGATGCACGATTTCGACGGCCCGGAGGAGTTCATGGCGGCGCTCCGCGACGCCGATATCGTCAGAAATCCGGCCAGCCTGCTCTACGTGCAAGCGCTGAAGTTCCTGCAGACACGGGCTTTACCGGCTCCCGCGCGGCGCGCCTCGCGCGAGCGCCGGGTGCGCCGCGCGACCCGCAAGCCGTGATCCAGACGTGCTCCGTACCCCGCAAGTCCTGATGCACTCGCAAGGACAAGCCGGCGCGCCGTCCAATCGAGAGATCGTGCCCGCGACCGACGACGAGATTCGCGAGAAGTACCTCGAGCGGGCGATCCGCGAGCTCAATACGCTGACCCGCGAGATCCAGGCGTGCCCGCACTGCCCGCGCGGCAACCTGATGCCCGTGCTCGGCTCGGGGCACCCGCAGGCCGACGTGTTCCTGATCAAGTACTCGCCGCGGCCGGCGGAGGTCGAAGAGGGAGTGGCCTTCTACGGCCGGACCGGGAACGCGCTGATGAAGTCGCTCAAGCGCCTGCAGATCGACCCCCTCGTGGTCTACGGGACTCTGTGCGTGAAGTGCCCGGTGATCGACCCGGTCATGGCAGACCCGGCATGCATCGCCCGGCTCGTCGAGGAGCTCGCGATCGTCCAACCGAAGATCGTCGTGGTGATGGGCGAGGACGCCCTGACGGTGGTCAACGACCTCGAGATCCCGCTCGCGCGTCCTCTCGCGCCCGAGTTGGGGGTGCTCCAGCGGCTTACGCCGACGATCGAGGCGCTGTTCGTACCCAGCATCGACGAGGCCCTCGACGAAGAGAGCGCGAAGCGCGACTTTTGGTCTGCCTTCCGGGTCCTCGGACAGTGGTGGGCGGACTTGCCGCCGTATTAAAGAGCGCTATAGACTCGGCTCGTGAGCCTCGAGGAGCACAGCACCGAAGACGTGGGTGAGCGGTGCGAGGAGTGCGGGGCCAAGCTGACCTCCTCGGAGCTCCAGGCGGCACTTGAATCGGGCGGACCTGCCCTGTGCGCGGTCCACGCCGACGAGGTTGTCCCGCTGGGCGAGTACGAGGAAGGTTTCGGGGCCTAAGGCTCGGGGCGTGCACGGCGCGCCACCGGCTGGGTATCGAGGCTGGCGGCTGATCGGACATACGGTTGCGCCCGCGTTGGAGGCAACGTATGATGCCCGACCGACCGTTTTCTAGGACGACGTTTGACAGGTGGGCGGTATGACAGAGGCTACTCTGCGTCGGGGCGTGCGGAGCGTGCGTGCTTGCGTGCTTGCGTGTTGATCGGATCGCGATGACGTGATCGTCCTAGGCGCGGTACCCAGCGCGGCCGTGACGGCGTCGTACTCCGGCGACGCGGTCAGCGATCCGAGCCAATCAGATCCGAGTTCGCGGCGTAGGTGGTCCCGACCATGAGCTTCATCCGCTCAGTCCGGCGAACAGCGGGAATGACACTGGCGGGGATCGTCGCGGTGGCGATCACCGGCTGGTTGCTGACCCACGGCTCAGCGAAGACCGATACCGCGGCCCGAGGCACGGCCCATGTCCAGCTGGATCGCATCGCAGCCGCTCCGATTCGCTCCGGGCCGCGACTACGCGCCGGGCCGGGGCGCACGCGCCGGACGGCTGGGCAGGATCGCAGGCGGCGCGGCCGCCAGCGGCTCGTTCGCCTGGCGGGCGAGCAGGCCCCGGCGATCCGCTCTGGGCTCGCCGACGGCACCGTCAAGCGCGCACCGACGACCGCGACCGAGCTGGCGGCCCCGCTAACGCTGACTGTGACGCTGCGACGCTCCGATCAGCCGGGATTCGAGCGGTTCCTGTCCGCCGTGACCGATCCGAAGTCGCCCGACTTCCGCCACTTCCTGTCCCAGCGCGTGCTGACCGCCCGGTTCGGCCCGAGCCGGAGCGCGTACAGGTCGGTAAAGCGCTGGCTAACCGCCTCGGGATTCCGGTTGCTCCGCGGCTCGGCCAACCGGCTTACGCTGACGGTGCGCGGAACGCGCGCCCGCGTCGATCGGGCGTTTGATTTGTCGCTTGGCGAGTTCCGGTTGCATCGGCGGAATGTGTTTGCGACTGATCGGGATCCTGCGGTCCCGGCGCGGCTTGCGCAGTCGATCGAAGCGGTCGTGGGTCTCTCGAGCACCGCGAGTCCGCTGATCGCGGCGCCCATCGATGAGTACGTCAAGTCGAACCTTCATGCCACGAACCCGATGGCGGGGACGCTTGCGGACTCGTGCTGGCAGATTGAACTCGACATAGGAGTCCTGCTCCCAACCTCGGGAGAGGATGGAGTCGAGCCCGCCACGGCGGGTTACCAGTGTGCGGCGGACGAGCTTGATCTCATCAGCACCTACGTCTCGAAGCTTGGATCGCAGGTGCTCCGAGAGCACGCGAGGCGGGTATCCCCGCTAATCGGCGGGGGCTCGCCGCCAGGCGCTGGCGAGAAGATCGGGTTGCTCGAGCTGGACAGCTTCTCCACCAGCGACGTCGCGGATCTCCTTGCGCTCGAGGGCCTGCCGGCGTCAAACATCGACAACCTTTCCGAGACCGACGTGGACGGCGGCACGCCGGTCGTTCCCGGCGTCGGCGAATCAGAGGTCCTGCTGGACATCGATGCGGCGATGTCGCTGGCACCGGGTGCGCAGGTCGAGGTGTTCGACGCGCCGATCTCATCGACCGACTTCGTCGATGAGTTCAACGCGATGATCAACGCAGGCGTGACCGTGATCTCCAACAGCTGGGCTGCGTGCGAGGATCAGGTCAGCCAGAGCGACGCGGACGCGATCGACTCGGTGCTCCAGCAGGCGGCTGCCTCGGGGATCAGCGTACTCACCGGCAGCGGCGACAGCGGCAGCACGTGCCTGGACGGCAGCCCGAACACGGTGGCGGTGCCCGCCGACTCACCCAACGTGACAGCGGTGGGCGGGACAAGCGCGACGCCCGGTGTGGGCGGGACATACGGGAGCGAGACGTACTGGAACGGGACGGATTCCACGCCGGAGACCGGTTCAGGCGGGTTCGGCGTCAGTAAGTACTTCCCGGCGCCGTCGTATCAGTCCGCGTACAGCACGGCTTCGGGCCGCTCGGTCCCGGACGTCGCACTGAACGCCGACCCGGTCGACGGCTATCAGATCTGCCAAGCCGACGCGGGTGGTTGCCCCGATGGTCTGCTCTACGGCGGGACGAGCGCAGCCACCCCGGTCTTCGCGGCGCTCGTGGCCGACGTCGACGAGCAGGTAGGCGGCCAGCTCGGCGAGCTGAACCCACTGCTGTACTCGCTCGGGAACACCGATGCGTTCCACCCCGCGGCGAGCATGAGCAGTGACTTCGCCCATGTCGGACTCGGCAGCCCCAACCTTGACCGACTCGCGCTGGCGATCGAGGGCGCCAGTCCCGGCCCGGTTAGCGCGACGGTCTCGTCAGCGACCGCCGAGCCCGTGGCGTCGGTTCCCGCCGACGGCAGTACCGCGGACTGGCTGGTCGTCACGCTCACCGATGCAAGCGGCAACACGATCGCGGGCAAGGACGTGACGCTGAGCGCCGGCACGCACACCGGCGATCTGACGATGACGCCAGCAAGGGGCACGACCACCGACGACAACGGCGCCGTCGTGTTCGAGGTCACCGACACGGTGCCGGAGACGGTCAGCTTTACGGCGACCGACACCACCGACGGCGTCACACTGAGCGAGACACCTTTGGTCACGTTCGTCGCGCCCGCGGCGACGGGTGGCGAGATCAGCGTCACGCCGTCGGTCGTGCCGAACGACGGCACGTCGACGGCGACGATCAATGTCTACTTGCAGAACGCCCTCGGGCAGCCAGCGGTCGGCAAGACCGTATCGCTTGCGGCCCAGCCCTCGCCGTTCGGAGACAGTGCGGTGATCGCTCCGGCGTCCGGCCAGGCGGTCACCGGCAGCGACGGCGTTGCGACGTTCACCGTCACGGACACCGCCGCGGAGTCGGTTCCGTTCCTCGCCACCGACGTGACCGACGGCAACCTCCCGGTCCCGGGCAGCGCGGTCGTGAGCTTCCAGCCAGAGACGATGTCACCGTGCAGCTTTACCGCGGCCACGCCCGAAAGCGGCTACTCGGTTGTCCCCTACGCGTCGGGCTTTATCACCGACCAGCAGCCACTCAGCTTCTTCTACGGCAACGGTTTCCCGTTCTTCTACGGCGGTTGCGGAGGCGCTGAGGCGCCGACCTTCGACTCCTCAGGCAACATGCTGTCCGCCGACGGTTACAACGGCGCGATCTACGACCTCGGCACCGCGGCCGCCAACCCGAGTCCGGCGAACGCGCTGCCGGACTCGCCGTTCCAGGGCGGCGGCGAGCTCGGCTCGGTGGTGTACGGGTCGGACGGCACGCTGTACGCGGGGCAATGGCGCACCGGCATCAACTTCAGCGATCCCCAGCTGTTGCAGCTCAACCCGGCGACGGGTGCGATCCAGCAGGTGCTGTTGAGCACGGCTCAGGGCATGCCGGTTTGCCCCGTCCTGCTGGCCGATCCGATCAGCGGAAATCTGCTCGTGCTTGACGGCTGCTCAGGCGGCCTGAGCAGCCCCGATATCTACGAGATCTCGAACCCGGACAGCAGCGACGCCACCGTCAGCACCTACGCGACGCTGTCCTCCACGACGAGCCAAGGCGTGTTCGCCGCGGACGGCACCCTATGGGTGGCATCTGGAGGCGAGCTGATGTCCGTGAGCGGCACCAACACGGCCAATCCGGGGACGGTCACACCGGTCGACGGCGCGCCCGCCGGAGCTCGCTCGGTCGCGATCGCCGCCACCAACGAGCAAGGGCAGGCGACAGCGCTCTACGTGGTCGACACCACCGGTATCGAGCGCGTCGATCTGACGACCGCGCCGGTCACGGTCACGACGATCGCGACCGGTGGAATCGAATCCAACCAGCTCGGCGAATTTGGGCCCACTTCCGATGGCGGCAACGTATTCACAGCGCCCGACGGCTGCTTGTTCAATCAGCTCGGGACGACGATCTACGAGATCACCGGACCGGGCACGTGCTCGGCGTCCGCGGCCCAGCCCACTCTGAGCCTCGTAGACGACACCCCCGGCGACCCGGCCACAGGGTCCTCGGCCAGTTTCACGGCCACGCTGTCGGATGTCTCTGGCGCCTCCGGGACCCCCGTCCACTTCGACATCGTCGGCGCGAACTCCGACGCGGCGCTGGCCGACGCAGATAGCGCCGGGGCGGCGACGTTCAGCTATCCGGGCACGTTCCCAGGCGTGGACGCCATCAGCGCCTGGGCGCTGATCAACGGTACGATCGTCAGCTCGGCGCCGGTGGCGATCCATTGGGTGGCGGGCAAGGACCTCAGCGCTCTGTCGATGAACGCAAGCCAGGAGAGCGGAGCGACCGGTCAGCCGGCAACGCTGGCGGCGAACCTGGTCGATCTCTCTCAGACACCGACCGCGGCGATCGGGGGCGCAACCGTGACGCTCTCGCTCGCGGGCCAGAGCTGCACCACGACGACCGACGGCTCAGGAAACGCGTCGTGCTCCGTCACGCCGACCGGGGCCGCCGGCCTCGACCCGGTGACCGCGAGCTACGCGGGCGACAGCACCCACACGGCCAGCAGTGCCGTGAGCCTGTTCGCTGTGGGAGGGATCGCGCCGTCTGTGCTGACTCAACCGATGACTCCGATCACGACAACGCCGACCACGAGCCCGACACCGGTCGGGGTCCCGGTCAACACCACGCTTCCGGCGATCACCGGCAGCCCGGAAGCCGGGGGCGTCCTATCGTGCTCGAATGGGTCGTGGAGCAGGGACCCGACCAAATTTGCGTTCCAGTGGGCACGCGACGGGACGGCACTTACCACCGCGACCACCCACAGCTACACGATCCAAGCCCTCGACGAGGGCTCAACCCTCACCTGTGCGGTCACGGCCAGTAACGCGACGGGCTCGAGCGCTCCGGCGACGAGCGCCGCGGTGAAGATCCGCGTTCCGCACATCGCCGGTTGCCCCGCGGCGACGGGCACCGTGACCGCCACCAAGCTCGGCCAGATCACCCTCGGAATCACTCCCCAGCAGGCCCGGCGCGCCTACTCCCACAGCACCACCCGCGGCCGTCGCTACGAAGACTTCTTCTGCCTCACGCCGATCGGCATCCGCGTCGGCTACGCCTCGCCGAAGCTGCTCACCGCTGCCCCTCGCCGCCACCGCAAGCACCTCGCCGGACGGGTGGTCTGGGCGTCCACGTCCGACCCCTTCTACGCGATCAACGGAATCCGCCCCGGAGCCACGCTCGCCGCGGCCGAATCCAAGCTCCCGCACGGCAACGTGTTCCATATCGGCCTCAATACCTGGTACCTCGCGCCGTACGCGACGGCGACAGCGGTCTTCAAGGTCCGCCAGAACGTGGTCGAAGAGATCGGCGTCGCCGAACGCCAGGTCACCCCCACCCGGACAACCCAGCGCGTCTTCCTGACCAGCTTCTCGTGAGCTCCCATCCTCGTATCCGCGCCACACTCCTGACGGCGACGCTGGGGCTGCTGGCGATGGTCGCATGGACCGCAATCGCCGCAGCGTCGAGCGCCAAGCTCACGCTTACCTCCACCTCAGCGAGCGCCACCGACGTCTCCTACACCGCGTCGTTCACCGCGGTCAATGCCACCACCACGAGCCAGACGATCACCTTCACCGGCCCGACCGGCACCGACTTCAATGAGTGCGCCGGGAGCTGTTTCGTGACGGACACGACAACCGGGATTGGCGACTACGCCAGCTATGTGTCAGGAACCGGGGACACGCTCAGCATCCAAGTCCCGACCAGCTTCAACATCGCCGATAGCGTAGTGGTGACGATCAACGGCGTCACGAACACGTCGACTCCGGGCTCTGCACAACCGTTCACGGTGCAGTCCGGCACGGATCCGACCCAGAACTTCACCGAGGACATCACCTCCCCGACGCACGTCACCTCGCAGACACTTGCGTTGACCTCGACTTCGGCGGGTGCGACGGACGTAAGCGATACGTTCTCGTTTACCGCCACCAACGGCCTGACCGGCAACTACGGCGGCGGCGTCGCCAGTCCCTCGACCTTCACGGTGACCGGCCCGCCGGGGACGAACTTCAATGCTTGCACGGGCGACTGCCTGATGAAGGACGTGACGACCGGGAGCGAGTACTACTCCGGCTACGTCTCCGGGACCGGGGACACGCTCACGTTCTCCGACCCGGAGGACGTCAGCGCCGGCGACACCGTCG
>Ga0302324_100017787_pt1 | contig 14061 bp, 12 predicted proteins | sample Palsa_T0_1_FD_201949 | JGI IMG/M metagenome (GOLD analysis project Ga0302324, IMG submission 201949) | Peat permafrost microbial communities from Stordalen Mire near Abisko, Sweden - Palsa_T0_1 | ecosystem: Environmental > Terrestrial > Soil > Palsa > Peat permafrost | place: Sweden: Abisko... | reverse complement strand
GTTCCCTGCTTCTGCGGCGCGAAGGTGTTCCTGATCCAGATGGGGATCGCGCCCCCCACGGCCGGCGCCATCGTCTGCGGATGAATCACTTTGGCGCCGAAATACGCAAGCTCCATCGCCTCGTTGTAGGAGAGTGAGTCAATGACCGTAGCGTCGGGCACGCGGCGCGGGTCGGCTGACAGAACGCCATCGACATCCGTCCAGATGTGGATCTCGCGCGCATCCAGAAGCGCGCCAAATATGGAGGCGGAGAAGTCGCTGCCGTTGCGCCCCAGGGTCGTCTGCACGCCGCGCGCCTTGCTCGCAATGAAGCCGGTGATGATGAGGGTGCCGCTAAAGTCCGCCGCAACGATCTCGGCCATGCTGGCGTGCGACTGCGACCACTGCACCGCAGGTCCGAGCGAGCCCCATTCGACCGTCACCACACGGCGCGCGTCGACCCATTGCACGGCGCCCGCGCGCCGCGCACGCTCTTCAAAATATTTATAAAAGATCTGCGTCGACCAGATTTCGCCGTAGCCTGCGATGAGATCGCTCACCTCGCGCGCGGCGCTGCGGGTGAGCTTCACCGTGCGCAGTATCCCCTCAAGATCCTGGCAATCCCGGTCGAAGCCTGCAAGATAAAGGCGCGCGGACTCACTCGCGAGCAGCGTGTCGGCTATCTGCGCGTGGCGCTCGCGCAGCCGCGCAATCTCGGCAGTGAAGCCGTCGTCCTGCTGCTCGGCAAGACTGACGAGGCGCAGCAGCGCGTCGGTGACGCCCCGACAGGCCGACAGCACCACCGCCAGGGGGCCCGGCGGCAGGGACTCAAGGAGCGTGGCGACGCGTGCGAAGCAATCCGCATCCGCGACGCTCGATCCTCCGAACTTGTGGACGATCCAACGTTCAGGACTGGCCATCGAATAGAGGTTTCACGGCGAAAAAAGGCGCTGCGACTGTACTGACGCGCCCGGGCGCACGCAACCTAGTGAGCCTCAATCCGCGGCGCGCACCTTGAGCAAGGCCTCCCCGTCGCGCACACGCTCTCCGGCGCGCGCGCGCAGCTCGGTCACGATCCCGGCGGCGGCGGCGCTCAAGGTGTGCTCCATTTTCATCGCTTCCATCACGACTAGGGCCTGGCCGCGCGCCACGCGCTCGCCCTCGGCGATCCGCACGGCGAGGATCACGCCGGGCATGGGTGCACGCACCGTGCCGTCGGCGGCAGCCGCGAGCGCATCGGCGACCGCGCTCACGCGCTCGAAGCGGTACCACTCGGCGTCAACCCACACGGCGACGCGCTCATCCTCAACATGCGCCGACCATTCGACGAGCCGGTCCTGCACTCGCGCACGTGCCTCAAATCGCGCGGCGCTGCCGGCCGACACCGCGACGTCCCCGACCTCGATGGCAGACTCATCGAGGTCGATCTGCCAGCGCGCCCCGTGCCCTCTCGCGCGGATGACGTAGGCCGGCTCGCCCGCGGACTGCAGCCGAATTATGGAATAACCCGTGTCGTTGAGTGCCCAGGAGTCCCCGCAGCTCCAAGGCGAGCGCGGCGGCGAGCGCGCCGGTGCAAGGAGTGAAAGTGCCGCGAGGACTGCGGCGCGTCGTGCCTGAAGCGCGCTCTCAGGCAGGAGCGCCGCGCCGCGCTCATCGATGAGGCGCGTGAAAACGTGGCCCGCGCGCACTTCCGGGTCGGCTGCCAGCGCCATGAGGGCCGCGAGGTTGGTCGTCACGCCGTCGATGCGGCAGGTAGCCAGAGCGCGCGCGAGTTCGGCAAGCGCGCCTTCGCGGTCGGCTGCCACGACGATGAGTTTGGCGAGCAGTGCATCGTAGTCGATGCCCACCGTGTCGCCGGCTGCGATGCCTGCATCGATGCGCACGTGCGCGCTCTGCTTGGGCCAGATGAGCTCGTTGATTCTGCCGCTCGTCGGCAGAAAGCCGCGGCGCGGATCCTCGGCATACAAACGTGCCTCAAAAGCGTGGCCCCTGGCGCGCACTTCCTCCTGCGTGACGGGCAGCGCCTCCCCTGCGGCAATGCGCAATTGCCACTCGACGAGATCGATGCCGAGGATCATTTCCGTGACCGGATGCTCCACCTGCAGGCGCGTGTTCATCTCGAGGAAAAAGCATTCCTCGCCGTCGACGACGAACTCCATGGTGCCCGCGTTCTCATAGCCGACGGCGCGCGCTCCGGCGACGGCATAGGCGTGCAGGCGCGCGCGCAAGGCTTGCGATATGGCAGGAGCCGGAGCCTCTTCGATGACCTTCTGATGGCGGCGCTGCAGCGAGCAGTCGCGCTCCAGAAGATGCAGGCAGTGGCCGTGAGCATCGGCAATGACCTGCACCTCCACATGACGCGCCCGCTCGATGAAGCGCTCCAGCATCACGCGGCCATCGCCGAAGGCGCGCTCGGCCTCGCCGCGCGCGGAGGCGAGCGCCGCTGTGACCTCGCCCGCCTCGCGCACGATGCGCATGCCCTTGCCGCCGCCGCCCGCCACGGCCTTGATGAGGAGCGGAAATCCGACCGCCTGCGCCTCGCGCGCGAGCCGCTCATCCCCCTGCTCAATCCCGAAATAGCCCGGCACGACGGGCACGCCTGCGCCCTGCATCAGCCGCTTGGCCTCATCCTTGACACCCATGAGGCGGATTGCCGCGGGCTTGGGTCCCACGAACACAAGGCCCGCGGCCGCGCATGCCTGCGCGAAATCGGCGCTCTCGGCGAGAAACCCATAGCCCGGGTGCACAGCCTGGGCGCCGCTTTCACGCGCGGCCTTGATCAGTGCCGCAATATTGAGATAGCTCTCGGCAGCGCTTGCCGGGCCAATGCGCACCGCGACATCGGCGAGGCGCGTATGCAGCGCCCCGGCATCGGCGTCGGAATACACCGCGACGACACGCAGGCCGAGGCGCTGCGCCGTGCGCGTAATCCGGCAGGCGATCTCGCCGCGGTTGGCGATCAGCAGGATCTTGAAGGAATTTATATGCTTGACTCCCTCGGGGGGGTCAGCAGATGTTTCCGGGCGCACGCTCATCGCAAACCGATCACGTTAAGCGCCCCCGCGCCAATCCCGGCGCGGCGAATGTTCAAGCTTCCATTGTAATCTCGGTGGATAACGAGGCCGCACGCCGGACACTGATGTGTGCGCACGGCGAGCGACTTCGGTACGAGTTCATGGCAGCGTGAGCATTCCTGACTGGTATTTCTCGGATTGACTCGAATGAGATGACCACCAGTCTTTTCAACTTTGTAGTCCAGCATCGAGACAAACCGCGACCATGATGCATCCGCAATCGAACGCGCCAGGATCGGATGACGAATCATATTCGCGACTTTCAAATCCTCTACGACAATTGCATCGGCTCGCTTCACGAGCCCAGCCGATTCCGTATGAAGCCAACTTTTGCGGGTATTGGTGATCTTACGGTGCACTCTGGCCACTTGCGCACGTACTTTATGGCGGCGATGACTACCTCGCTGGCAGCGGCAGAGCGCGCGCTGCCGGCGCCGCAGTTCTTTCTCTGCTCGCCGTGCAATGCGTGGGTTCGGAATTTCCCCCTTGTCACTGCAATAGGCGAATACCGTTAATCCCAGATCCACACCGATCACAGTCTCTATGGCACGCTTCTCAGGAGTGGGAACGGCAATTTGCAGGCAAACGAACCATCCCGATCCGTCCTGACGAAACACGCAGGAGCGAATATCCGCACACTCGGGCAACGGCCGGTGCAGATGCACTTTGAGCCCTCCGGGCATACCTGAAAAACGCAATCTTGTCCCGTCAAATCGGATACCGCTAAATTCAGCGAACCCGAAGGCTCGCCATCGTCCTTTGCTACGGAACCGAGGGAAGCCAGCTTTCCGCTTACGCACCTTCACGCGGCGGAAAAATCCCTGGAAAGCCTCATCCAGCCGCTTCAGGGTCCAGCGCTGCAGGTTCGCTGGCAATTCGCGCAAATCGCGTAACGCGTGTCGGCACTCGGTCAACGCCTTGTACTGATCTATATAGGTGCGTGTCTTGCCAGTCTTCCGATAACAGTCGATGCGTTCCTCAAGCGCTGCGTTGTACAGCTCGCGCTGTGACTCACACAACTTCTCCAATGCACGGTGCTGGCTTTTGAGCGGCAGCAGACGATAGCGATACGTAAGGATCACGGTTTATTTTCGCACAAGGGAGTTAAGGATATAACTCCCTAAACGTTCACCGCGCGCGATCAGAGATCGACCTGGAAGAGCTCGCGTCCAATCAACATGCGGCGAATTTCGTTGGTGCCCGCGCCGATCTCATAGAGCTTGGCATCGCGCAGCAACCGCCCAGCGGGATAGTCGTTGATGTAGCCATTGCCTCCCAGTGCCTGGATGGTGTCGAGCGCACAGCGGGTTGCATTTTCGCTCGCAAACAGGATGCAGCCGGCGGCATCGAAGCGCGTCGTGCGCCCCGCATCGCAGGAACGCGCGACGCTGTAGACGTAGGCGCGCGAGGCATTGAGCAGCGTGTAGAGGTCAGCAAGCTTCGATTGGATGAGCTGGAAGCTGCCGATCGGCGCGCCGAACTGCTTCCGCTCGCGCACATACGGCAGCACCACATCAAGACAGGCCTGCATGATGCCGAGCGGGCCGCCGGCGAGCACGACGCGCTCGTAGTCAAGGCCGCTCATCAGAACCTGCACGCCGCGGCCCGGCCGATGCAGGACGTTCTCGAGCGGCACCCGGCAATCGTCGAATACGAGCTCACAGGTGTCGGAGCCGCGCATGCCGAGCTTGTCGAGCTTCTGCGCCGTGCTGAATCCCGCAAAGCCCTTCTCCACGATGAAGGCCGTGATACCCGGCGTGCCCGACTGCGCATCGATCTTTGCATAGACGACGATGACATCCGCCGACGGTCCATTGGTGATCCACATCTTGCGGCCGTCGAGAAGATAATGATCGCCGGATAATGAGGCGCTCAAGCGCATACTGACGACGTCCGATCCCGCCTCCGGCTCGCTCATGGCGAGAGCGCCGACGTGTTCGCCGCTCAAAAGCCGCGGCAGGTAGCGGCGCTTCTGCTCCACCGTGCCCCAGCGGCGCAGCTGATTTACGCATAGGTTCGAGTGTGCGCCGTAGGAGAGGCCCACCGAGGCGCTCGCGCGGCTGATTTCCTCCATCGCGACGACGTGCTCGAGGTAGCCTAAGCCGCTGCCGCCGTGCTCCGGCTCGACGGTGATGCCGAGGAGGCCGAGCGCACCCAGTTCCGGCCACAGATCGCGCGGAAAGACGTTCGAGGCGTCGATCTCCGCAGCACGCGGGGCGATGAGTTCGGCGGAGAACTCGCGCACCGTCTTACGCAAGAGGTCAAGGCTCTCGCCCAGCTGAAAGTCAAATTCAATCAAGCGCAGTGACTCCTGTCATTGGGATGCGGAAAATTGTCGGACTCGTCCTCGTCGGTGCGCGGCGCAAGGCAGGCAAAATCCTTCTCCACGACGATGCGCAGATCCACCGCGCCGTGGTGCTGCACGGCCTCGAGCGTGACGAGTTCGCTTGCGCACCATTCGCGTGCGATGGCCTCGGGCACTTGGATCTCAATCACGCCGTCCGCGAATGCCGCGCCCAAGGCCGCCGCGGCCGGCGCGCGTTGCACCCGATACACGAGCACGCCCTGTGGGCTGATATGCACGCGCTCTTCGACACGGCCCACTTCCGCCAACTGCTGCACTTCCCCGCGCGTCAGGCGCAGGCGCAGCGAATCGCCTTTGATCCTCAGCTTCACGGGGCGTGCTGCGCGTGCGCGGCGCGCTCGAGGATGCGCTGCGCCCGAAGAAGATGCGGCCGGTCGAGCATCTGGCCGTTGAGACTCAAGACCCCGGCCTGCGGCGCGGCGGCAAATGCCGCGATGACGGCGCGGGCGCGTGCAACCTCCTCGGGTTGCGGGTTGAAGGCGGCGTTGATCGGTCCGATCTGCGCGGGGTGGATCGCAAGCTTGCCCATGAAGCCGTCGCGGCAGGCACGCGCCGCCTCACGCACGAGCGCGTCCTCGTTGCGAAAATCCACGCATACGCCGTCGAAAGCTGGTATCCCGGCCGCAGCAGCGGCGAGCAGGCACAGCGAGCGTATGAGCTCAAAGGTAAAGGTCAAGGAGCCGTCCGCACCTCGCGCGCTCGCGCCGAGCGCGGCGGATAGATCCTCCGCGCCCCAGGTTAATCCTGCGATGCGCTCGTTCGCGGTGCTCGCGTAGTCACTCAATGCCAGCGGCGCCTGTGCCGTTTCGGTCGCGATGATGAGAAGCTTCGTCACGCCGGGTGGCCGATCGTACTGGCGCTCAAGATCGCTCAGCAGACGGGCGACCTCGAGTGCCTCACGCGCGAAGGACACCTTGGGCAACACGATGCCATCCGGAGCGCCCGCCATTACGGCAGCCAGATCCGCGGACAACTTGCCGCTTGTGAGCGCGTTGACGCGCACCCAGCGCTGCTGAGCGGCGCGCGGGCGCTGGGCGGCAAGGAAGTCGCACACCTGCGCGCGCGCCTGCGGCAGAAGCTCCTCCGTGACCGAATCCTCGAGGTCAAAGATCAGGGCGTCCGCGGCGCTGGCCGCCGCTTTTTCCTGCTTGCGCGCGCTGTCCCCGGGCACGAAGAGCCAGGATCTGATGGAGGCCGCGCCGCTCATGCGGGCTTCTTCAGCATGAGCGCCGCCCGGCGGCAGGAGGCGACCTCCTCACCGCGCTGGTTGAAGGCGCGCTGTTCGAAGGTGACGATCCCCGAGTCCGTTCTGGAGCGGCTCTCACGCTTGGCGAGCACCACGGTCTGCGCCCGCAGGGTGTCGCCCACACGCACCGGCAGCGGGAATTTGACCTCTTCCCAGCCGAGATTGCCCAAGGTCGTGCCGTAGGTGGTGTCGTACACCGACAGGCCCACCAGAAGCCCGAGCGTAAACACGCTATTCACGATGCGCTCGCCGAACACGGTCCCCTTGGCATACTCGGCATCCAGGTGCAGCGCCGCCGGATTCATGGTGAGGGCGCTGAACAGCAGGTTGTCCGTCTCCGTGACGGTACGCCGCACGGCGTGCTCGAATCTCTGGCCGACCTCGAATTGCTCGAAATAAAGTCCCGACATCGCCATCGCTCCTCGAGCGCCTAGTTTAGCAGCGCCGACGCTGCGGCATCCGGCTCATAACCGCAAGCGCCGCTCCCCAAACCAACGGGTATTTAGTACAGCCGGCGCCACCCCGTATATTCGGCCGGTATGTACCGCTACGACGACATCGATCAGACGCTGGTCGCCGAGCGCGTCAACGAGTTTCGCGATCAGACGCGGCGATATCTCTCCGGTGAGCTCTCGGAGGATGACTTCCGGCCACTGCGCCTGCGCAACGGCCTGTACATCCAGCGTCATGCGCCCATGCTGCGCATCGCCATCCCCTACGGCCTCTTAAGCTCGACGCAGCTGCGCAAGTTGGGCGACCTCGCCCATCGCTACGATCGTGATTATGGCCACTTCACGACCCGTCAAAATCTGCAGCTCAACTGGCCGACGCTCGCGAGCGTTCCGGACATTCTCGCCGAGCTTGCCACGGTGCAGATGCACGCCATTCAGACGAGCGGCAACTGCGTGCGCAATGTGACCGCGGATCACCTCGCGGGAGTCGCCCCCGACGAGCTCGATGATCCGCGTCCCTACTGCGAGATCATCCGCCAGTGGGCGACCTTGCATCCTGAATTCACCTACCTGCCGCGCAAGTTCAAGATTGCCGTCACGGGCTCGCCCGCCGATCGCGCCGCCTCCGAGGTGCATGACGTGGGTCTGCACATGCGCCGCGATGCCGCAGGCGCGATCGGCTTCGAGGTCCTGGTGGGCGGTGGTCTTGGCCGCGCGCCCGCCATCGGCCAGGTGATCCGCGACTTTTTGCCGCTCAAGGACCTCCTGTCCTACCTCGAAGCGATCCTGCGGGTCTACAACCGCTACGGCCGGCGCGACAACATCCACAAGGCGCGCATCAAGGTGTTGGTCAAATCGTTGGGGGCGGCACAGTTTGCCGATGAAGTGGAAGCGGAGTGGCGCGCCGCGAGCGCGGACGCGCCGCAGCTTGCATCGGCCGAAGTCGAGCGCGTGCGCGCCTTCTTCTCGCCGCCGCCCTACGAGAGCCTCGCCGACATTGATGTCACGGCGGATCGGGAGCCTGAATTTCGCGCCTGGTACCGCTACAACACCCGTGCGCATCGCATGCCGGGCTATCGCGCCGCGTTCGTTTCCTTGAAGGCGCATGGCCGGCCGCCGGGCGACATGACCTCTGCGCAGATGGCAGCCCTCGCGACGCTTGCCGAGGAAATGAGTTTTGGGCTCATTCGTGTGGCGCACGATCAGAATCTGCTGCTTGCCGACGTGCGCCAGCAGGATCTGTATGCAACTTGGCTTGCCTTGCGCCGCGAGGGACTCGCGACCGCCAATATCGGCATGCTGACCGACATGATTGCCTGCCCCGGCCTTGATTTCTGCGGCCTCGCCAACGCGGGCACGATCAGCGTCGCCCGCGACATCCAGCAACGCTTTGACGATCTCGACTATCTCTACGATCTGGGGGAAATCGAAATCAAGATGTCCGGCTGCATGAATGCCTGCGGTCATCACCATGTGGGACACATCGGCATCTTGGGCGTGGAGAAGCACGGCGAGGAGTGGTATCAAATTACGCTCGGCGGCTCGGTGAACGGCTTTACCGCCTTGGGTGAGGTCATCGGGCCTTCGGTCCCGCAGCGCGCCGTCCCGGAAACCATCGAGCGCATCATCGAGGTGTACCGTGAACGGCGCGACGATGGCGAGCGCCTGATTGAAACCTATCGGCGCATCGGTCTTGCACCCTTCAAGGAGCGCGTTTATGCGTCGCGTGCTCAAGCGGCGTGACATCGTCGCCGACGATTGGCGGCATTTCGAGGAGGATCCCGGCGCGGCAAGCAGCACGCACGGCGTGATCGTGCCCTTGAAAGAACTGCGCGCCAATTTTGACACGTGGTCGGCATGGCAGGGCCCGCTCGGCGTGCGCCTTGCACCTGCCGACAAGATCGAAGAACTGCGTGCCGACCTTGAACGCTGCGCGCTCGTTGCCGTCGAGTTTCCCTCCCCTTCCGAAGGCCGCGGCTACACGCAAGGCCGCCTGCTGCGCGCGCGCTGCGGGTTCGCCGGTGAATTGCGCGCCGTCGGCGCCGCGGTCAAACGCGACATCATCTTTGCGCTCGCGCGCTGTGGCTTTGATGCCTTTGAAGTCGCAGCGGGCGAGGACCTGGAGGCGTGCGCCCAGGCACTCGAACGCTATACGGTCGCCTATCAGGCGGGCGCGCCAGGCTCCTTGAGCTTGCGGCGGCGCATCTCGGCCTGAAGTCTTAACGCTGCGGCAACTCGGTATCCACGAAAAGTTTGGCGACCTCTGGCGCGGAACCCAACCTGTGGGCGCGGTCGATCAGCCGGCGATCAAGGTGCGGCGCCAGAAGCTGTGCAAACTCGTACATGTATTTGCGCAACAGCGTACCGCGCCGGAATCCGATCCACGTGGTGTGCGCATTGAACAGATGCGACGCATCAAGCGCCACAAGATCGGCATCCTCGGTCGCATCAACGGCCATGCTGGCGACGATGCCGACGCCCAACCCCAGGCGTACATAGGTCTTGATGACATCGGCGTCGCGCGCGGTGATGGCGACATTGGGCACGAGGCCGCTCTTCGCAAACGCTTCGTGCAGGGACGATGGCCCAGTAAAGCTGAAGGTATAGGTCACGAGCGGATGGTTCGCCAGCGCCCGCAGCGTCAAACGGCCGGACGTCGCGAGCGCATGTCCCTGCGGCACGATCACCGTCCGCTGCCAGCGGTAGCAGGGCATGATCGTCAGATCCGCAAACAAGTGCTCTGAGCCCGTGGCGATGGCGCAGTCAATGCGATCCTGCGCCACCATTTCCGCGATCTGCTCAGAGGTGCCCTGATGGAGGTTCAAACGCACCTGCGGGTAGTTGCTGCGGAACACGCGAATGACATCCGGAAGCACGTAGCGCGCCTGCGTATGGGTGGTGCCGAGTGACAGGCTGCCGCGCCCCTCGTCCCGAAGCTCGGTCGATAGGTCGCGAATGCTCTGCGCCTCCTGCAGGATGCGCAGCGCCCGATCGATGACCTGCTGACCCGCGGCGGTGATGCGCGTCAGATTGCGCCCCTCACGCACGAAGATCTGAAAACCGAGCTCATCCTCGAGAAGCTTGATCTGCTTGCTCACGCCCGGCTGCGAGGTATGCAGCTTCTGCGCGGCCGCGGTGATGTTAAGTCCGCTCTGCGCGATGGCCGCAAGGTAGCGCAACTGATGCAATTTCATCGAACCCTCAGGTGTGTGTCATCCGTCTCGGCCGCAGGCTCAAGCCTAGCGCAAAGCCGCGAAGATTTCGTAACCGCCCCATAACCAGCGCGTACCCCCTAAGAAGCAATGGTTCGTTCTCGGATTGCGCCGCGGTGGCTATATTTCCATGCTATGGGAGACGTACTCACCTTGGACCTGGAGCAGAAAGCCGCGCGCGTGCGCCAGTTTCTGGCCGCGGCCGTGCGTGAGCATGGGCGCGTGGTGTATGCCAATAGCCTGGGTTCCGAGGCCATGGTGCTGACCGACATCATTGCCGCGCATCTGCCCGAGATCGAGATCTTCAGCATCGACACCGGGCGCCTGCCCGAACAGACCCACGACCTCCTCGGCCGCCTTGAAGAGCGCTACGGTCCACGCATTCGGCTCGTGTACCCGGACGCGCAGCAGCTGCAGAGCCTGACCGGCGCGCAGGGCGTAAATGGTTTCCAAAAGAGCCTGACGGCGCGACTGTCGTGCTGCGAAGTGCGCAAGGTTGAGCCCTTCAAGCGCGCCATTGCCGGTTACAAGGCCTGGGTGACGGGTGTGCGCCGCGAGCATTCGGCGACGCGCGCGCAGGGCACGGCCGAAGAGTGGGATGCCCAGTACGGCCTCTTCAAACTGAGCCCGCTGCTCGATTGGACCGAAGAGCAGATCTGGCAGTACATCCGCGCCCGCCGCCTGCCCTACAACACGCTGCACGACCGGCAGTATTCGAGCATCGGCTGCGCGCCGTGCACGCGTGCCGTCGGGCCCGGCGAACATCACCGTGCGGGCCGCTGGTGGTGGGAGGAATCCGCGTCACGCGAATGTGGGCTGCACCCGCGCGTGCGTCATGCCGCGATTGCGGCTGTTTGACCGCTTGCATCGAGGTTCGTATGGACTATCTGCCAATATTCATCGCGGTGAAGAACGCTCCGGCCGTCGTCGTCGGCGGCGGCCAGGTGGCGCACCGCAAGGTTGAATGGCTGCTCGCCGCGCACGCGCGCGTCACCGTGGTCGCTCCCGTCCTCGCTCACGAACTAGCCGAGCTCGTCGCGCGCGGCGCCGTGCAGCATGTGGCGCGGTGTTTCGCAGCCGAACAGTTGCATGAGGCGGCGCTCGCCATCGCCGCAACGGACTCGGTTGAAGTCAACGCAGCCGTGGCTGCTGCCGCGCGCGCTGCGCGCGTGCCGGTCAACGTCGTGGATAGCCCGGAGCTTTCAAGCTTCATCTTCCCCGCCATCATCGACCGCTCGCCCGTCATCGTTGCGGTTGGCTCCGGCGGACGCTCGCCGGTCTTGGTGCGGCGCGTGCGTGCACAGATCGAGGCGCTGCTGCCGGCAAAGCTGGGGGCACTCGCGCGCTTCATGGGAGAGCGGCGCGCCGCGGTGAAGCTTGCCCTTGCACCGAGCGGTCGGCGCCCTTTCTGGGAGCGCATTATTGGCGGCGCCGTCGGCTCGCAGGTCCTTGCCGGAAACGAGCACCGTGCCCACGAGGCGTTTGCGACCGAGCTCTCAGGCTCCACGCAGCGCGCGCCGGTGGGCGAGGTTTATCTCATCGGCGCCGGTCCCGGCGATCCGGATCTGCTGACGTTGCGCGCGCTGCAGCTCCTGCAGCAGGCCGACGTCGTTCTCTATGACCGCCTCGTGTCAGATGCGGTGCTGGCGCTCGCGCGCCGCGATGCGCAGCGCATTTTCGTGGGCAAGGAGGCGGGCGATCCACCCAATGCACAGGCACGCATTCACGAGCTCATGATAAAACACGCGCGCGCCGGGCTGCGCGTCGCGCGATTGAAGGGCGGTGATCCGTTCATATTTGGCCGCGGCGGCGAGGAAATCGAAGTGCTCGCCGCGAATGGCATCGCCTACGTCATCGTACCGGGCATCACTGCGGCGCTCGGCGCCGCCGCAAGTGCAGGAGTTCCGCTCACGCATCGCAAGTTCGCCCAGAGCGTGACCTTCGCGACCGGCCACGCGCTCGATGACGAGGCGCTCGACTGGGATTCGCTCGCGCGGCCCAATCACACGGTGGTCTTCTACATGGGCGTCGCACATCTGTCGCGCATCGTCGCACGCCTGCGCGCCTGCGGCGCCGCGGCGGATCATCCGGCCGCCATCATCGAGCGGGCGACGTTGCCGGGCGAGCGCGTGGTGAGCGGCACGCTTTCGACTCTCGAGGCTTTGGCAGGTGCAGCGGCCATTACCGCACCCGCCTTGCTCATCGTGGGCAAAGTCGCCGCGTTCGCGCGCGCGCCGCGGCGCCTGGCAACTCCTGCGGAACTTACGCACGACACACCGCTGGCGGTTCCGGCTTGACCCAGCCGAGCGGCGCAGACATCCGCAACGGCTTCTCCGGTGCGGTCGGCGGCACGCCGCTCCTGCGGCTGCGCGCCCTCAGTGCGGACACCGGCTGCGAGATCCTCGGCAAAGCCGAATTCATGAATCCGGGCGGCTCGGTCAAAGATCGCGCGGCGCTTGCCATCGTGAGCCAAGCCGAGAAGCGCGGCGAGCTCGCCGCGGGCGGCACGGTCGTCGAGGGCACGGCCGGCAACACCGGCATCGGCCTTGCGCACCTCTGCAACGAGCGCGGCTATCGATGCGTGATCGTCATGCCGGACAATCAGTCGCCCGCGAAGTACGAGCTATTGGGGATGCTCGGCGCGGAAGTGCATCGAGTGCCGGCGGTGCCGTACAGCAACCCCAATCAATATCAGAAAGTGGCGGCGCGCCTTGCCGCATCGCTGCCCGGGGCGATCTGGTCGAATCAGTTCGACAACGTCGCCAATCGCGAAATTCACCTGGCAACTACCGGACCTGAAATTTGGCAACAGAGCGGCGGACGCATTGACGCTTTCGTCGCCGCGAGCGGCACCGGCGGCACCTTCTCCGGAGTGTCGGAGTTCCTGCACTCGCGCCGCCGTGAAATTCGCTGCGTTCTTGCGGATCCGCCGGGCAGCAGTCTCTACGCCTACGTGCGCCACGGCAGCTTGCAGGCGACCGGCACGGGGTCGATCACCGAAGGCATCGGCATTGCGCGCATCACCGCCAATCTTGCCCTCGCGCGCATTGACGACGCCGTCCACGTGGAGGACGCGGAGACCGTGCGGTTTGTGTATCGCCTGCTGAACGAAGAGGGCCTGTTCCTCGGCAGCACGAGCGGCATCAACGTCGCGGCCGCGGTGCGCGTGGCGCGCGACCTCGGGCCCGGGCACACAATCGTCACCGTGCTGTGCGACGGCGGCGCCAACTATCAATCACGGCTCTACAACCGCGAGTGGCTGCAGACGAAGGGGCTTGCGGGAGCGGCCGCCTCGCCTGCACGCACACCGCTGCAACTGGGAGGTGTCCTTGTCGCCTGAACGCAGCAAGCTTGCCACCGTGACCGACGCGGTCATCATCGGCGCGGGTCCCATCGGGCTTTTCCAGGTCTTTGAGTTGGGACTCCTCGGATTGCGCGCGGAAGTCATCGATTCGCTGCCGCAGATCGGCGGCCAGTGCACCGAGCTCTATCCGGAGAAGCCGATATACGACATCCCCGCCGTGCCCGTTTGCACGGCGCGCGAGCTCATCGAGCACCTGGCTGAACAGATCCGACCCTTCGCGGCCGGGTTTCATTTGGGCCAGGAAGTCACACGCGTCGAGCCGCGCGCCGACGGCCGCTTCGACGTCGAGACGAGCCGCGGCGCGCGCTTTGATGCCGGCAGCGTCATCATTGCAGCCGGCGTCGGCGCGTTTCAGTCGCGCCGCCTTGC
>Ga0302324_100017785_pt1 | contig 14063 bp, 13 predicted proteins | sample Palsa_T0_1_FD_201949 | JGI IMG/M metagenome (GOLD analysis project Ga0302324, IMG submission 201949) | Peat permafrost microbial communities from Stordalen Mire near Abisko, Sweden - Palsa_T0_1 | ecosystem: Environmental > Terrestrial > Soil > Palsa > Peat permafrost | place: Sweden: Abisko... | reverse complement strand
GAAACGTAAGTCCCGCCACAGATTGGTACGGCTATCCGCCCCTAATCCTGTTCGGCGTCTTCCTTAAATGGGTTGAATACCTTCAGCCCAGGGCGCCGGAAATCTCGGTCATTTCCTGTGACAATCGTCAGATTATGACGGCGAGCGGTTGCCGCGATATAGCTGTCTTCTACCGGCATTCTTTGGCCTGCAAGTTCAAGAGTTCGCTCTTGGTCCGCCCATACGTGCGCTACCGAGACATTGAAGCCGTGAATGCGCCCATGCATCGCCTCGACAAGCCGCGTAAGCCATGCTTGCAGGCTCTCTCTCGCTTTTCCATCTTTGCTCCTCACCCAATAGGCGAGTTGCGCTATCACGATAGCACTTGTGTAACAGTTGTTCTTCTCGGCCTCAAGCCATGCAATGACTCGCGGGTTCCCCTTCTTCTTTGCTGGCTGACTCAACACGTCAGCATCCAATAGCCAACTCATAGCTTCCGTCGCTGAGGCAACTCACGTCGACGAGGTGGCAGGTCGTCCATCGGTACAGGGCACTCTTTTAGTACAGCCAACCAGTCCCCTTTGGGCGCAAGCCGGCGAAAAATCAACGTATCATCCTCGGGGTGAAATTCCGCCTCGAAATGATCGCCTGGGCGTGAAGGTGCAAGCGAACTTGGCACTGTCAGGCGGCGTTTGGCGTCGAGAGTTAAGAGCATGGTGGGACCATCCCACCAATGCCTCGTACTGTCAAGAATCTCCTAACGCTGTTAGCGCCGACAATTTATTGGCTAGAAAAGAGCCACTGAGGAGCCACCAAATTGGTGCTTTAGCGATAGTCCCCAGGGGAAGAACGATGACTTGAGCGGGTTCGAGTCCCGTCCATCCCGCCATTTTTTGGTCAAAGTTCCAACTCCCGATCCTTTGCAGGGGGAGTCTGACCATGTAAGAAGTCATCAAGGGACCAATCAGGGATGTGTTTCCCCTTTTCCGGAATTTGCGAAGATCGGCCTTCCTTCGGTTCGGGATCCGACTCGTCAGCAGAAACGCATGTAGGACCCAAGGCGGGATACTCACAGACACAGGGTATTAGCATTTGAACATGGCGGACGTCCTGCCGGCGCGTTTGGTCGAGTTGGGACGCGTTCGCCAGTTTGGCCTTGAGTAAGATTACTGGGGAAGGGACGCGATAGACCTGGCCGGGCCTAAGCTCCAATATATCGGGATCGAGTAGGTCATTTGAGGTCAATCCGTTTACACTGTTTATGACCTCGATGAGTAGGGGGTCCTTGCCTGGAACATCCTTAGTGAGCATCGCTATTGCGATCGTTCGTGGCTCGTTATAGCAGGTAAGGCGCCAGTTGGTGGCCACTGCGAGGCGATCCGCCATCGCGCGATCACCAAATATATCGGCGTCTTTGCTCATGAACGGACGCAGCGGATCAAGGGCTGGGATCGCTGACGCGTAATGCTCTGCCCAAAGGTTGACGGCCTGACCGCCGACAAGGATCGGCTTCTCTGCTGAATTCAGAACTTCGGCAAATGCCGATAATTCATGCTGATCGGGCATGTTGACCGAAATGCAAAATCCGAGATTTTAAAGGGCTACGACGACATCTTGGCTCTTGGCGATCACTGATATACGCTATTCGCGAATAGCGAATGATCCAGATTATTCTGTCGATCGCCCATCAGGCAACTCGCCTAGCCGATATGGAGATGATCCGCCAATTCCCGGAATTGGACCGACCTTGAACCACACAATCAACCGAACGCACACCAGCAGCCGCGGCCGCCTCCACATTCTTGAAGGCATTTTCATCGGTGCCGGTCTGCAGACGTGTGACGCGACGAAGGGCCCGATGCTGTCGGGCGATAGCATCGGCTTGGGCTAGTTCAAGGGCGAAGCCGATGTGCGGTGCTGCGTAACGTATGGTATGGTGGTAGTGATGTAGGAGCGATTGTTCATGGTGGGACGGTTGAAAACAAAAAAGCCCAGGCGCGTATGCACCTGGGCCAAAGTCGTTTGCGCTAGGAAGGCTGTTACCTGCGCGAGGTACCCTCCAGAGACGCAAACAGGCCACGGCTCGCCATCATTCGGCGAGACAGTGTGTGCTTAATTGCGACGGGGGACTTCATGACACCCAAAATCTACGCCCAGAAACGACCTCGCCTCAAGGCGATACTTCAACGGGTGCAAACCGGCCGCTCAGTTGAACTTTGGCTGACAGCGGCTCACAGCTTGGCGATTTGAACATAAAATGCGCGCGAACATCGCCGCCGCTCTAAAGTTACCGAACCTCGGCGCCGATGGCTGTCTGGGTCGGCTTAAGGAATGTTTTTACGAGGGGGCCTTCCCCACAGAGGGTGAATCCGCCAAAGCGCTTGAACCATTTGCCGTCCGGCACCGTCGGGGCTTGGTCGAGCCAGTGTGCAAACTGTTTGAGGTCCTCAGTCGTGATTCCGCGCTCGGCTCTCCGTCGAAAAAGGTGGCGAAGCACCGCTTCCGGAACATCAGACCTTTGTATTTTTGGCATTGGCCCGCTTGAGGGGCTTCCCGTAGAAGCCGGCAACGAATTCCTCCTCCAGCGTTGCTTTTTTCCGGACATCAGCGGAATCGAGGCGATCCGCAAGTTCACCAAGTTGATCCGGCGTCAGAACTTTGGCCGACAGCGTGAAATCGAGGTCAAGCGCCTCGGCCGCCCTGCCGATGCTGTTGAGCGTTATGGAAGTGTTGTTGCTGTTCAGGATTCGGCGGATCGAATTTCGGCCGGTCTTCGTCTTCCTTGCGAAGGTCGTGATGTTCAGGTTCTCGGCGGCCATCCTTTCACGGATGGCGCTTGCTAGGGATCGCTTCATTTTCAGAGCAACGCTCATGGGTCGATAGTGGGCCAAATTTGGCACACTGTCAAGATGCTGCATGACGGTCCAGCGGGCATTTTGCGGATTACTGTCCCGTGCGATAAACCGATGGAAAACGGTGGAAAAAGAGCCACCGAAGAGCCACTAAACTGGTGCCTTAAGAGACTCCGCCTAGGGAAACCTACCTTGCGGACGGGTTCGAGTCCCGTCCATCCCGCCATTTTCTCCCTCTGAGAGGGAAAATCCTGAAGCTGGGTTGACGTGGCAACTTAAGCATGACGATGACAGAATTTTCCCTCAGCCTGTTCAGAAACCGGAACGGTGCAATGTCCTGGCGGTGTCGGGCTGGCTGCATGCAGTCCGCGTCCGCAAGAACTTCAAGGCCCGAGAGGATGCAGCGAGCCCGAAGTCTACAAAGTGCGGATGAAGCGGCTCGTTGCGATCCTGCCGAATCTCGCGGCTTGGCTCCAGGCGTACCCATTGGACCACTTTGCGGTTGCTTCGCTGCGGCGGCCACGCGCCACGCGCTAATTTTCAAACGAACGTCGCTGACGCTGGCCAGTCGCCGCCCGGCCCGTGATCCCCGGTTCAACCCCCGGCGCAGCCCAATCAGCCCCGCGAAATCATTTCAATTTTTCGGCGGTGAGCCCCAAGTTGTCCAACAACGGCTGCCAGCGTGGGTCAGAGTGAAGGTTCTGCAGCAAATTATCGGTGAGGAGGAGGCAGAGCAGTTCGCTGTGGGCCGCGTAGGCCCGGTCCAGCCAGAGGAAGGCTTGGTCGGCTTCGCCCCGGAAGCCGTAAACCTCCGCGATCAGGTAGGGATTTTTCTGGGAGATCTCGGTGTCGTCCAGCAGATGCTTCAATTCCGCGTCCGCGGCGGCGCGGTTTCCCCGCGCCTGGGCCACCAAAGCCGGCGCGATCATCTGCCGGTATCCGTTGAGATTCTTCACGCAGTCCGCCGCCTCGTCCGGGCGATTCTGCCGCAAGCACACCTCCATCAGGTTGAAATAACCCCAGTCCATGTTCGGCGCGAGTGCGATGGTCTGCCGCGCGATGGTCTCGGCGGCGGCGTAGTCACCGGCGGCGATCCGCGCGAGCCCGAGATTCAAGTAGGCGCCCACGTCGAAGGGATCGCGCTCCAGGGCCCGTCGCGCAAACCGCTCCAGCGCCTCGTTGTCGCCCTCGGCGAGGGCCACAAACGAGGCGATCTGGAGGACATCCGTATCGGACGGCGCCAGCGCGACCGCTTTATCGGAAGCCTGGCGAGCAGCCTTCCACTCCCAGTTCACCAAGGCGACCTCGCTCAGGGCCACCTGGGTCTCAGCTAAATCGGGCGCCAGCGCCGCCGCGCGGGCCGCCTCCCGCTGCATCGCCGGCAGGTAGGTTGCGCGATCGGCCCCATAGAGGTAAATGGCCCAGCTCCGCGCCGTCGCTAACTGCGCCCACGCAAGCCCAAAATCCGGATCGAGCCCCACCGCCTGCTCGTAAAGGTCAATGCTGCGGGTGATGCCGTCGGGCGACTTTTTGTTGAATTCGAAACGGGCCCGCCAGTACAGCTCATGCGCGGCGAGGTTTTGCGTCTTCGCCTCCGACCGGTCGGTCGTGGGCAGTGTACCCGTCAGCCCGAACAGCGGGGCGCGCAGCTGGTTGACGATGAGGCCGGCAAGTTCATCCTGCAGGGCGAAGATGTCCTTGAGCTCCCGGTCGAAGCTACTGGACCAGACGCGAAAGCCGTCTGATGCCTTGATGAGCTCCGCCGTGATGCGGACCTCGGAGCCCGATTTGCGCACGCTCCCCTCGACGACGAAGGAGACATTGAGCTGCCGTGCGATTTCCGAGATGGGCAAATTCTTGTCCTTGAAGAAAAACGACGAGGTGCGGGCCATCACCTTGAGTCCCGGGACGGATGCGAGGGCATTGAGCAATTCCTCACTGACGCCGTCGGAAAAGTATTCGTTGTCCTTATCATCGCTCAGGTTCACGAAGGCCAGGACGGCGATCGATTTCTCCACTGCCGCCGCCGGGACGGTCGGGCTGGCCGCGGCCGCGGTCGCGGTCGCGGGTGACCCGGAGTGAGACTTCCACCACGCACCGAGCCCGAGGGTCAACCCCAAGAGAACGGATGCCGCGATCGCAAGCCGCCACATGTGTCGCCGGCGACGCGCGCCGCCGGCCTGCAGCGCCAACAGGTCGTCGTGGAGAGCCACGGCGGTCGGATAACGGCGCCGCGGATCGGCCTCGCACGCGCGCAATATGACCTCATTCAGCGCCAAGAACAGCGTTCGGTCGGGCCATCGATCTAGATCAGGCGGCAATCGGGGAAATTCCTCCCGGTCGAGCCCCGTGGCGAGTTCGTAAAGGACGCAGCCGAGGGCAAACACGTCCGCCGCGGGTGAGCCCGGTCCCTCTGGCGGGACGTAGCCCGCCGTGCCGATGAAGGTGTGCGCCTCGCTGACTCCGGCCACGAGTCCGATGTCGGCGAGCTTCGCCTGGCCGTTCACCAGGATCGCATTCGAGGGCTTGATGTCGCGATGGACGAGGCCGATCGCATGCAGGGCGGCCAGGGCCGAGGCGAGCTCGACCCCGGTCGTGACCACGGCGGACGCCGGCACCCGGCCCTGACGCCGCCGCCATTCCTTGAGCGACAGCGGCACATAGGTCGCCGGATCAAACGCCCGACCCGAGTTCGCGTCGTCCGCCAGCTCCATCACATAATAGAAGAAGCCGAGCGCGTCATTCCGGCTGATGTGCAACAGCGCCATCTGCCCCTTTGCCTGCAGCGAAATCGCGGCGAAGTCCCGCAGCCCCCGGAATTCCCGCTCGAAGGGGTCTGCGTTCTCAAAATGGTTGCGGTACACCACTTTCACCGCCCGGTAGATGCCGGTCACTCCGCGCGCGAGCCAGACCTCGCCGTAGCTCCCGCGCCCAATCCGCCGCAGGAGCTCGTAATCCGGCACCGGCGGCGGTGCCTCCTGGTCCGGCTTCGCTTCGGGCGGGGAATAGCCCGCCTGGTCCCGGGCAGGCGCCATCGACGCCACCCGCGTCGCCGCAGGGCCGGAGCCGGCCGAGCCGTGGACGGACCCGACTGGCGGCGCCGCGGGCTCTTCGTCAGCGAGCAGCTGGTTGAGCCGCGCGCAGAATGTAGCCGAGGTTTCGCCGCCGGGGAGCCGGGTCCACTGCACCTCCCGAAACTTGTCGGGGACCCGTGCCTCGAGATCCCTCGTGCCGTCGATCACGACCGGCACGAGGAAGGGAAGGTGGTCCGCCATGTCGAGCGTGCGTTCCACTGCGAGTCTCCACTCGCGCCGGAAATACCCCTCGGAACGCGTCTGGGTCGCCGCCGAAATCACCGGCATGAAAAGCCGGCATGACCTTATCTGGCTCCGGATCTTTGCGTCCCAGGTGTCGCCGACGCCGAGTTCATCCTGGTCCAGCCACGCCTCGATCCCGGCCGACCGCAACGCCTCGGCGATGCGCTGCACGGCCGCGGCATCTTCGGAAGCGTAGCTCAGGAAAATCGCCCGCTTCGAAGGAACAGGTTCGCTATGCGACATGGTGCGCCAGGTTAGCTAATAAGAACTGGCTTACCTTTTGAGGGTGCGGACTCCTCTCGTATCCGTTCTGGCTTCCGTGGCGACATGACTCGGCCGAACCGACTGTTCACACCAACGGCGGCGACATATAACTCATGTCAGGGTCGGCCGAGTTCGCCTTTACCCGGACCAGCCGCATGAACAAATCGCGGTGCTGAGGGTATTTTTCGCACATGACGTCCCGATTGGGGAAGTGGGAATCATTGGGCTCAAAGCCCGGGGCCACCGTGCAGCTCACCAGCACATAGTCGTCCGGGCGCTCGAGTTCAGACGCCATCCAGCAGCCGGCGTCGATGACAACCTGGGGCCGGTTCTCGGCGGCTTCCAGCACGTTCCCGAGCTTGTGCGTTATCAGGGTCCCATCCTCCCTCAGCTGGTAAAGGGTGAGCGTCGAGCCGCTGTGATGGGTCCAGACCTCGTTTGTGCCCATCCGGTGCATGGTGTTGAAGTCCCGGAACAGCATGAAATAAATGACGGTCACCACGGCGCGGAGGCCGCCGCCGAGTTGCTCGGGCTTCGGCATGGTCTCCTTCGACCGGAAGGACTCGTTGAAGTACCCCCCCTCGGTGGGAATGGGGACAAGTTTGAGTTTCTTGGCGATGGCGATCGCCTCCTCCACACTGCTTTTCGCGTGACTTTTCATAAGGGGGGATCGATCGAGCGCTACCGTTGAGGAACTGCCCAGGAGGGAGACTGGGCATTGGTCTCGAACGGGAACTTCGGGATGAGGTGGGAGGATTAGTCCCCGGTGGGGCGGGCCAGGGCCTCAGCGGCAAAAAAATTCCAGGCCTTCGGGGTCTCGTTTATCGTGAAAATCCTCTGGTACTCCGGATCATAGACCTCGATGATCTTGTACGTTCCCGAGGTCTTCCAATTGTCCAGCACAAAGGCGACCGGGTTCTTGGGATCGGGCTTGCCCTTGGGCTTGTGCTCGATCGTCAGTGACTCGATCAGGACCTTGCCCCAGGCGAGCCATTTGTCATCGGGGGTTCTCTCGATAAAAAAGACCCGGACCGGATCCAGCTGAAAGGCGCGAGGCGCCTCCTTGCCCTTGAAGTGGAAGATCTGGTTCTTCACGTCCTTTAGCGTCACCGGTTTCTTGAGGTGACGCTTGTAATTGAGGATATGCGAAGGAAACCCCTGCGCCTTCGTCAGGAGCAGGGTGTCATTGATTTCGTAGAAGCATCCCATGGAATGTTGGATTAACGGTCATTTTCTTGCAGAACGTGGGGGGCCCTCAACCGCAGTAGGCTCGGGCAGAGTTGGCCCGGATAGCTGGATTCGCAACCCCTTTAGCGTGTGTCAGATAGTGATGAAACAGAGTCGGGCAAGGAGAAACTTGGACCGGCCCGCGACCGAACCGGCGTTTCCTGGCTCCCAGTTCCGCTGGTATTCCGCGCCGTCTTCCCGCACGCGGACGCTCACTCAGCGCTGTCGCGCCGTCTAGGTTAGCCGAAAACACGGACCGTAGGTCCCAGGGCCTTGGCCAATTTCCTTCTGCATCAGCGGACGGGACGCCTGGGACAGGGCGAACATCGATTCAATGGCCCGCACGAGCGACGCCTGTCCGCCATTCTCCCACACGGACTGCAACCGGCCGAGCATCTCCGTGAACGTCCGGTCGCAGGCTTCGATCAGTTCCCACACGTCGGCCGGCACGTCGGGCCGGAGATACCCGCCCTTGGGTACGACCGCCATCGGCCAGACGGCCGGAAACTCCAATGGCTTGCCGTCGAAGGAGGCGTGGCCGTCTTGGTCGACGCCGCTGCACCGCCGGCGGTGCCTCACCTCGAGGAAACGGTAGTAATGCGCAAGCTCGTGTGTGCCGTGGACCTGGGGCGAGGCTTTTGATCCCTCGCCCTGGTCGAGGATGAAGGAGATCGCCTTGTCAACGGTGTCGAGGTCCTCCATCACCATGAAGGCGAGCGGACCGGTCACCTGCCGGTCGGTGGTGATCCTCGGACGCAGATTTTGGAACGCTGCGCGGATCGACTCGTAGAAGGCACCGATCGTCTTGTACCCGCTGGTCTGCGCGGGATCCGCCGCCGGCTCCCCGAAGGAAGGCGCCTCGATTGCGATGAACACATCGAGCGAGGCGTCGGAGAGCCCGGAGAGGGTGACCATCAGTTCGGGATGAACCATGCCGGGAATGTGTCCGGGGTATTGCGGCACGGTATTCGGGTTGTTGATCTGCGGCACTCGTCCGATCGCCGTGAGCATGTTGCAGGCGAGCGACATGTGCAGCATCTCCTCATGCACCACGTTGCGGATGGACTTGGCGACGGGATGCAGCTCGTCCTTGATTGACCAAAGGGCGCAGAGATAGGGAGGGATGGTCGAAAACTCGATGGAAACCGCCGACTGCAGTGCCTGCTCCAGCCAAGCCAAGTCGCGGTCCTCGGCGCAGTGGCACATCAGCGTGGGGATTCGTTCGAGACAATGCGTTTTCGCGAGCGACGGGTCGTTCATGGGTTCAGGCGGATTGGGCGAGGAGGTGGTCGGTCAGTTTCAGGGTGACCGCGACCAAGGTCAGCGTCGGATTGACCGCCGCGCAAGTCGGATGGGCCGCGTTCGAGCAGACATAGAGGTTGTCCGTGCCAAACACCTTCAGGTCGGCGTCGACGACGCCCTCTGTCGGGTCCCGGCCCATCCGACAGGTCGACGAGGTGTGGTGCCCGCTTTGGAGCCCAATTTGGCGGTCCTTCCCCGGATCAACCGTGTACCCCATCTCTTTCACAACGGCTTCGATCAGGTCGAGATTCCGTTGGGCGCTGGCATTGAATCCGGGCCGATGGGTGAAGTTGATCTCGGTCCGCGGCAGTCCGAAACGCGTCGTCCCCTTGCCGACGCTGAACCGGTTGTGGAACTCGCCCATCTCCTCGAAGTAGGCCGAAAGGACCGTCTGCCGCGGGCCCGTCACGATTTCATCGATCTCGCTCCGGCTTCGCCCCTTGATCATCTGCTGGGCGAGGTCCACGTGAGGGAACATCGCCGACTTCATCAGGAACATCTTCCCATTTGCCTGCTGCTCCTCGGAGTCGTACGTGCGCGACATCAACGTCGGGAAATCGAACTCCTGGATCCAACGCTCCTCATTCCGCGGCTTGGTTCCCTTCACGCTGATGAAAGGATGAGATACGGGAAAGCGCCCGACCAAGTCGTGGTCGTTGCCGATGCCGTTGTCCCAATAGGGCCACCCCGAGAGCATCAGGAGCTTCGGCGCCTCATAGGCCCCCGAGCACAGGATGATCCGGTCGGCGCTCGCCGTACTGGTCTGCCCGGTCGTGCGGTCAATGTATTCGACGACGTGGATCCGGCTCTTGGATTCCGGCAGGAGCCGCGTGACCGGGGCCATCCCGACGTATTTAAACCTGGTGTACCGGGGCTCGGCGAGCAGGTCGTCGAGGATGTAGGAACCGCAGAAGCGCGCACCGAACGGGCAGTACTTGCACGTCCCGGTGGCCATGCACTTGCGGTAGCGCGCCAGCGGCATCCGGCCCGGCGTGATGCCCAGATTGCGAAACCCCCCGATCATCTCCCCGTCCGACTCGGTCCAGGGGTACGGCGGCAGAGGGTACGGCTTGCTGCGCCACGGGTCGGTGTCGTCGCCGCACACCGAGAGGTATTCCTCCGCCTTGCAGTAATAGGGCTCGAGGGTCTCGTAGCCGTACGGCCAGTCGCCGCCCATCCCGGTGTTTGTCTTCAGGTGGAAGTCCTCCGGCTTGAAACGCAGGGACCAGCCGCCCCAGTGTGCGGTGGACCCGCCGTACATGATGGTCCGTGAGCGGGCCGATTCCCAGAAGTGCTGGCCGACGTTGGAACTGTCGGCATCGCGGTCCTCGCACTGGTCGTACGCCGTGGCGCCGGTCACGACGTAATCCCACCAGTAGCGCCGGTCCTTCATCGGGACCTTGACCCCGGCCTCCAGCATGAGAATCGGCGTCCCTGGGTCCTTCTCGAGCAGCTTGGTCGCGACCAGCGAGCCGGCGACCCCCGAACCGACGATGATATAGGCGTAACTCTCCCTCACGGCCGCGGCTTCTGATAGTGGCGCGCGGGCCGGAGCCGGCTGAAGCGCGAACCCGCGATGAACCCATTGTAGTTTAAGGTGTAGTCGGTCTCGATCGTGGGCCAAACCGGCTGGACGAAGTTCCGGAAGCCGCCGGCCACAATCTGGACGCGGATGAATTCGTCGACGACGAAGTGCTTCGCGTGGGCGAGGCGGGAGTCCAGCACGAGGCGGCCATTTTCATCGACCAGTAGGCCATTCCTCAGGAAAAGCCGGTCGAAGGCGTCGGCCTCGCCGTAGAGCGAGACCAGTTCCCCGACCACCGCGATCGCATTCAGGTACTCCTCGACATAGCTCGGCCGTATCACCGTCTTCTGCGTCAGGAATTCCAGCCACGAACTCTTGAGTCCCGCGGAGTCGCGGAAGGTGTTCTTCCACGTGTCGCCTATCGCGACGAAGATCCGCCAGAGGCTGCCGACCTCACCGCTGGTGAGCGCCCGGGGATCGGCCGGCAGCAGAGTCGCAACAAGCCGTTCCGCGCAAACCCGACCGCCAATCGTCTCGGTGCGCGGAGTGGTCATCGAATCGGGCAATTTGCACGCCGCGGAAAAGTGCGCAAGGGCATTTCGGCGACTTGGGATTCCAAGGAGCTTAGCCTAGCTGCCCCCGGAGCTTCTCCACATCGGCTTTGAGCTGCCTGGTCAGCCTGTGGCAAATAACGTAGACTGACGCCGGATTGATCCGCATCTCGCGGGCGACCTTAAGGACGGGCCATTGCTGGCGCACGTAAAGGTCAAATACCTGGTAGTGCCGCGCCTTGACTCGGCGGGACAGGCGATCGCAGGCCGCATCGAGCAGGTGGCGCTGCCACTCCTTTTCCCACTCGGCATCCACCTCGGCGTCGTCAGGCACGCGGTCGATCGTCGAGGTCCGGGGACCCGCGGTATCGTCGTGCTTGCGCACGCTCCGCGTCGCAGCCTTGGGCATGGCGGAAAACCTGTCCGCAATCCGCCAGCGGGTCAGGGTCATTAGCCACCCGCGGAAGGTGCCGCGCTCAGGGTTCGATTCAAATTCGTGGATCGTCTCGGCGACGCGCTTGAAGACATCCTGGGCCACGTCCTCGGCGTCCGCGTGCGAAAGCCCGGAGCTGCGCGCGAGCCCGTAGACCAGTTTCCGGTAGAGCCGGTGAAATTCCGCCCAGCTCGCACTGTCGTCCCACGAGCGCACACGATTGAGCAGACTGGCGCGCGTGCGCAGTGACAGGGATGTCTCTGGCTTTGATGGGACCATGGCTCGCAGGAACGACCTGCAAGGTGACCGAGCTTTCAGAATATCCCCGGGGAGTGAACACTTAATCGCGATTTTTGAAAGATCCGCTGCGGGCAAGCTGGCGAAAGCTCCGGATGGTCGTGCAACAGGTTGACGATCGCGCCATCCACGAATGCGTAGCAAATACGCAGCGAGCGCCTTGAAAAATGGGAAACCGTCTTAACACGCGCCGGGAATGAGCCAACGCCGGGAAAAAATAGGCACCTCGCGCTAACGCAGAACAGCGATCAGCCGCCCCCGGCTTGGCACGTCGAGCTTCTCATAAATCGAACGCAACTGCTTCTTTACGGTAAGAACGCTCTTGCCCAAGCGAGTGGCTATCTCCTCGTTGCCGCAGCCGGTTCCGACCAGCTGCGCCACCTCGCGTTCGCGCAGGCTCAGCCGCGCCAACTGATTTAGAATCGCCGCGCTGCCGGAACCGCTGGCGTTGCCAGGCTCGGCGTTGTGCTCGAGGCGCACCAGAAAGATCGGCATACTCAACGGCGCGGCGTCAAGCTGGAGCAGGGTGACTGACGCGCTGAGGCCTGCGACCGTCGGATGGGGCACGTTCGCTCCGGCAGGGGTGATCAGCTGGCAAAGGCGGTGGTGCTGGGGATTCCAGCGCGCCTTGAAGCTCTCGCAGAAATTGAACACGGCCCTTGGCAGGCTGAAGTCGTCGAAGTGCTTCTCGGTTCGTGAGCGCAAGAGACCGAAATTCCAAAGCGCGCAGGATTCGACGGCGGAGCGGTTCCGATAGGTCACCCGCAGGTCCCAGTCGAGGAGGACGGTTGCGATCGGGAGGTTGCCGAGGAGTCGCTCAAGAGAGAGCCGCACCGCCCGCTCGCGGTGCAGCTCGAGGATTCGGCGCAGCACCGCGTCGAAATGGGGATGAAGCCGCGACAGGTACTCGATCTCGGCTTCGGTGAAATCCCGCTGCTCGCCCGTACGATGCAGCCCTATCATCCCCTGGAACGTCCCGCCGTGCCAGAAGTTGAAGCATGCGAAATGGCGGTCGTCGTGCGGCTTCATGAAACGGCGGAAGAACTCCGTGGCAGCGAGCTCGCGGTCCGGCAGTACGTCGCTCATGCGAACGAGCAATGTGCCCGGATTCTCCCCGAGGTAGGCACCGATCGGGCTCAGCTCCTGGAAGAGCTTGAACTCCTCCTCTGAGGCGAACGGGGCCTTCTCCCGGAAGACAGTCGACGGCATTACGGCAAAGGGGCGCAGGCAAAGGCAGATGAAATGAAGCGGCAGCGCCTCGTGGAGCACCCGCTTTGTCATTTTCCAAAACTCCTTCATCTCTTTCACGGAGTGCAGATCGAGCAGGGCGCGGTCGAGGTCGACTGAAGTCCTCCCGAGCAGGGGATGCGCGGAGGCTCGTCTGGTTGATGTCCGTCCCGACCAAGCCACGCGCGTCGTATTCATCGCGGATACCGAGGATAGCCGCGGCCGGGGCCGTCGTCTATGGCAATGACGTGGCGCGACGCAAAATACTCCCAACGGAGTACTTGCACCCTAAGCTCCATCCCGGGCGAAGGTTGAAATGGAATGCTCCGGAGGGGGGATGGCGCGCGGGAGCGGAAGCATATAGGCTGTCGGGGCGGAGCCGATTTCCGGCGCACGCTCAAAACAAAGGCCAAGCCCATGGATCGAAAAAAGATTTACGCCGACATCGAGGAGGTCTTCGGCGGCGTCCCAATGATGTTTAAGGTCGTGCCGGACTCCTCGCTCGAGCTGGAGTGGCAGCTCTTCAAGCGCGTGCAATTCGACGAGGGCCCGGTGCCGAACAAGTACCGGGAACTCATCGGCCTTGCAGTTTCCGCATTCTCAAAGTGCCAGTACTGCCTGTTCTACCACACCGAGGTCGCCAAGTTGATGGGAGCCACCCAGGCCGAGATCGAGGACGCGATTCACTATGCAAAGTCGAGCGCTGGCTGGAGCACCTACATCAGCGGTCAGCAGCTCGACCTCGACCAATTCAAGCGTGAGGTGCTCGCCGCCTGCGATCACGCCAGGACCCAACAGAAGGCGGCAAAGTAGCCGGGCCCAGCCCGAAACAAGAAAGGAACCAAATGAGCAGAAAACATATCGACTGCCGTCAGTATCCCGGGGACATCAAGTGCAGCCTCGCCTTCGCCGCCGACAGCGAGGACGAGCTTCTGGAAGCCGCCGTGCAGCACGCCGTCGCCGTGCACGGATGCGAGGACAACGCGGAGCTAAGACAGGATCTCAAGTCGATGTTCAAGGACGGGACGCCGCCTGCGGTGGTGGCGAGCGTCGCTTCGGCATCAGCGTGAGCCGAAATACCATCGAGCT
>Ga0302324_100017784_pt1 | contig 14063 bp, 12 predicted proteins | sample Palsa_T0_1_FD_201949 | JGI IMG/M metagenome (GOLD analysis project Ga0302324, IMG submission 201949) | Peat permafrost microbial communities from Stordalen Mire near Abisko, Sweden - Palsa_T0_1 | ecosystem: Environmental > Terrestrial > Soil > Palsa > Peat permafrost | place: Sweden: Abisko... | reverse complement strand
CGCCTCCAAAACCAATCCCGAAGCCACCCCTGCGCCAACCCCTGACAAGCCAACGGAAAATCCCAAGTAAGGCCCTGGATATTATCAAACTTGGGTTCATTAGTATTTTGGTTGTTCAACGTACTCTTGTTCCGTAACTCATAAAGTGGTGCGACTAGGCACGACTGGGTTTGATTTGGTGCGATTTGGTGCGACTGATTGATTCGATGCGATATGAGTCCACCTCACCACGGTAGAGCGAGACTCCGTCGAGCTGTGACTTTTCTCCCAGGGCAATCGAGTCAGAGCTCGAAGTCAGAACAGAGATGGGAGGCACAACGGATTGTGCCGGAATCTCGCACGGGGGTGATGAGGGGTTCAAATAGCTTGATTAGCTTTGACTGGGTGCGATCAACGCGTCAACCAAGCTAACCCGCGATGAAGACACCACACCGGCGGCTCTTTGGATAACTGCTCGTCGTTTTCGAGGCTGGCGGATCGGCTGGAATGAAGGCCGGTCCGTTTCTTCGAAAAACGATGCGGAACTATCCGAAATTATCGTGGAAATCAATGACTTATGACGCGTGGCCTGCGTTCCCGATCGACCTGAACAGGATCGCCGGCGGTTTTGCAACCGCGCCTTTCGCCGCTGACCTCGTCCCTAAAAATTTCAATGAACAACCCCAATAATGCCCTTACACAAGCATCATACCACAGATAATGGGGACGGCAAATACAATCTAATTTCCTGGGTTCTTCGCTGCATCACTCAGCCCAAGGTTGGCCGGTTCGGGGAGGGCCGACCTTGGGTGACGGCCCGAACGATCATCAACCCCGAAAGGGTTGAAGCATAAGCATTTATGAAAACCGATTCAACCCTTACAGGGTTGTCATTTTTCGTGGTTCTCCCCCAGGGTAGCTCGTTCCTCGCAACCCATGGGCTGAGTGGTTCAATCCCTTTGGGATTGGCAGAGCCAACAACCCGGCCATCATTTTATTCCGCATTCCATCGAAAACAGCGGAGAACCACTGCCCGGGAGGGGCGAGATCCTGCGAGACCCAAATATCTGTGGAATCCCGAGGCAACTCGCGAAAGAGGTCATGGCTCAGCAAGAGCCCCGCCACACCGTTTTTGGATTTTGACAGCCGACGGGCTTTTGGCCAGCACTTGATTTCCAGTTAGAAGCCCCCTGCTCGACGGAAAGCCCGTTGTCATGGTAAACGGCATTCCGATTTCTTTCCATCCGAAAATCATTAGCCATAATCCAAGAAATATTGGGGCTCTGCGGAGCATCGCCCTACCTTTTTTTTGGATTCACGGAGTCGCTGCGCTTCTCTCTCCGATAAATAATGAAGTTGAAAAAGCGCGGTCCCTCTGTCATTGATCTGCGATGGGAAAGCCGGATGAAACTGTGATCGAAACTGATCCTCATCCTATGCGGCCATCTCATTCCTCAGAGCTGGAGGGGCGATCTCCCGCGAGACCTAAATATTTTCCGCAAACAAATCAAGGTCTCGCAGGAGCTCGCCCCTCCGGAAGAGGCTAAAGGTTTGCGGGGTGTCGCCTTGTTGGCCCGTTGATTTTCGGGTTGCTTCGTTCTTGACTCATGAGATTGCGACTATAGTTTCGGCTGACTTTATCGTGAAATCAATTAAGTCCATCTCCGTCTTCGGTTTGGGAAAACTGGGAGCTTGCATTGCAGCCACCTTTGCCCAAAGGGGCTTCGATGTCGTCGGCATCGATATCGACGCTGAAAAAGTGCGCCGGGTTAATGAAGGGCTCGCGCCGGTGCAGGAACCTTTGCTGGCTGAGACCATTTCCGCAGGGCATGCCCGGCTGCGCGCGTCCAGCGATGCTCGCGCCGCGGCAGGCACGGATGCTTCTTTTTTCATCCCCCCTTCGCCGAGCCTTCCCAATGGGAGTTTTTCCAACGAGTATCTGTTGCGCGCGATGCAATCAGCGGCTCAAGCGGTGCGTGAGGCCGGCAATAAGAACCATCTCTTCGTCTGCAATTCCACCACCACACCCGGAACGATGGATTCAGTCCTCATACCGATGCTGGAAGAGGAGACCGGTTGGGTTTGCGGCCAGGATTTCGGAGTGTGTTACAATCCTGAGTTTATCGCGCTGGGTAACGTTATCAACGGCCTCTTGGAGCCGGACATGGTGTTGATCGGCGAATCGGATGCGCAAAGCGGCGCTGCTTTGGAGGAATTATACCGAAAATATAATCGCAACAAACCGCACATTGCCAGGATGTCCCTGATGAGCGGCGAGTTGACCAAGATTTCCGTCAACAGCTTCATTACGATGAAGATCAGTTTCACCAATCAACTTCGGCTGATCGCAGAAAAATGTCCCCAGGCGGACATTCACGCCATCCTTGATGCCATTGGCAGCGATAGCCGGATCGGTCGGAAATATTTGCGCGCGGGCCTAAGTTTTGGCGGCCCGTGCTTTCCAAGGGATAATCGTTTGCTGGCTTACGCTGCCAAGAGATGCGGCTTGCGGGCTCCCTTGGCTGAAGCTTCCGATCTGGTCAACGAAATGACCAAGGAAAGGCTGCTGGAAACCGTTACCGATTTGACCAAGCCCAAGGACACGGTGGCCGTGCTGGGCCTGGCTTATAAGCCTGATACGTGGATTGTCGAAGAATCGGCTGGCTTGCACTTGGCGCAGAGCCTTCATCGCAACGGGCGCAATGTGCTCGTTCATGATTACGCCGCCAACCGCAGCAATAGTCCGAGTCTCTTTGAATTCGGGGTTCTGGACGATCCGAAAACCTTGCGAGAGCGGGCCGATGTCAAAGTGGTTGTCTTGTGTTGTCCCTGGCCAGGCTATGCGGCCTTGGAAGTCCACCGGGCGACGAAGTTGCTGGCCTTTTGGAGAATGTAATTCAAGCCGCGATTAGGCGGGACGAAATTATTTGGTCCAAGAGAAAGCGGGAAGAACCATCAAACTTTCCCTTTGACCACCAGGAAGAAGTCCACGCCAAACCGCTTCTCATATCCGGCAAAGGGAAGAGTTTTCTTTAGTTCAAGGCGCGCCCCGCCCTTGCTTATGACTTTCTCAACCTCAGACGACTTAACTCCGTACATGGGTATGTAAGCTTCGCCGCGATGCTTCAAAAGCCGGTATCCCTCGACAAACCAGTTGGGAAACATAGCGCGCAGCCCCTGGCAATGGATCGTCTGGAAATAAGCGACGCCGCCAGCTTTGAGTAACTGCATGAATTCGGCGATGTAGAGGAGTTGATGGCGCGTAGGGATATGTTGCAAGACAAGATGGGAATAAATAAAGTCGAATCGATTCCCGGGAAAAAGGCTAAGATCCGTTTTGCAATTCACGTGATATTCGACCTTTTCCGCATGAGTGTTGAATTGGCGCGCCTGACGAACCATGGAGGAGGAGACATCCACGCCATCGACGCGTTGGAAATGCTCGGCCAGGGCTTGGGACAATCTGCCCAGACCGCAGCCAAAGTCCAAAGCCGCGCCGCGATGCACAGTCACGCTGGCGTCTTGAATGTCCTTTAGGCTTTGCCCAATTTCCTCCCGGCCCGTAGCAAAGAATTCCTGCTGATTCCATTTGCCGCCGCGCTTGTCATCCGCCGAGAGAATGGCCCACATTGGGTCGGTTTCGCCCAGTTCGGCCCAATTCTTACCGGCTTGCTTTATGTCCATGATGAAATCCTTTACGCTCCAAATCTTCAGGGTGATTCACGTAACAACCCTGCTCATAGCTGGTCAACTCCGATGTTGGATGAAAACGTGGTCCGCTCACGCATGTGCTTTTGGAGCATCCATTGGCCCGGAACCAAATCGCACGAGCCGCGGTGTACGAGCTTTTGGAATTGGCGTCGAACACGCCCATAGCCGCCGGCCAGCTTCCCGAGTAAACCTGAGGGGCAGCCGTGGGCCCGGCGGATGCGCAAGCATTCTGCCTCCATGTTGCGTTTGACTCGCATGTCAGCGGACTGGCCGTGTTCATGGAAACGATAATTGACCAGATACTCAGGAATATGTCCGATTCGGCAATGGTTTTGCCCGAGGCGCAGGATCAGGTCGACATCGCAACAATTGAGGAATTCCCGGTGCCGGTAGGCCCCCAGCCGTTCGTAGGTGGCTTTTTTCAGAAAAAGCGTCGGGTGCACAATGTAACAAACGGTGCCAAAACGCAGCACATCGTAGTCATAACCAGCCTCTTTTCGTCCAAAAATTGTTTTGCTCTTTTCATCCACAAAGATGACATCACAAAAGAGCCCATCCCAATCGGGATGCTCCTGGAAGGCTCTGCCAATTTTCAACAGCGCGCCATCCCGATAACAGTCGTCTGAATTAAGAATGGCCACGATGTCACCGGTGCTCTGTTGAATTCCTTTATTCATGGCATCGTAGTGGCCCTCGTCCTTTTGCGATGTCCATTGAATGTGTGGGTATTCCCGCACAATATCCACAGTGCCGTCTGTCGAGCCGCCATCGAGGACCAAGTGCTCCAAGTTTGAATACTTTTGGCGGCAGACGCTTTCGATCGTTTCGCGAATCGTGGTCGCGCCGTTAAAGGTCGGCGTAATGACCGAAATTCGGGGAAGATTCATGGGAAATCAGGCTGCCACTAAGGCAGGTTGCATGGCGGGTTTAAGAAAGTTTGGCTTCGCCTGAGTCATCTTTCGGCGCACCCCGCTATTGAGGCTCACGCTCAATCCTAAAAGGCCGAGAAAGGCGGATTGTGGCGCATCTAATGCCCCGAAGACAGCGAAGAAAATCACGCACTGCGCCATAAAATAGGAGAGCAAGAAAGCATTGATCGACTTCAGTCTCGAGTCTCCATATCGGTAGTTGCAATACAGCACTTTTATTCCCGCTGCCAGCATCCATAAAAATGCAATGGCGCCAAAAATCCCAAAGGGCATCAAGACTGAAAGACCCCCGTTATGATAATCGCCGGCCAGAATGGACTCTTCGTAGCTTTGGAATATTCCCATTTTCACGGCTTCATTAGTCAAATAGAGATCGAGAGGATCAATGCCATACCCCTTGCCAACGAGTAGATAATTGGGAACCTCAGGCCACACCTCTCGCCACATGTCTCGGCGCCATTCCGTTGACGAGGTGGTTTCCAAACGCACTTGCGGATCGATATTCACAGGCAATAGAGCCAAAGTCCGCTGAATAGCCATAGGCATCCTGTTGGCAAACAGAAAAACGGGAGCCAGACAAAGAATAACTGCCAAGGCGAAGGCGGGAAAGAATCCCGTTTTCCACAAACCTTCGACGAAAAACTGAAAAAACAACAAGATGCCAAAAAGGGCGATTTCCGAGCGGAAGCCGCTAAACAATCCCATGACAATGGCCAAGAGAAACAACGAGATCCTCCAGGGCTTGTGCCATTGAAAAACTCCTCGAAGGCCCCAACGGGCCAGCACAAAACAAAGGAGACCTATCGAGCAGGGGCCCAAGCCTGCAAACCGCCTTACCATATTTTGCTCAAAATCGGCTTGGGCCTGACCCATGGCGGCATCCGGAGAAACGAAAAAATAGACCAAATAAAATGCTGGTCCAAGAACATAGATAAGATTCGAAAGCACGAAGGAAAGCCCTGAAAGAAAGAACCACTTTGCCGCCCGCCCGCTCTTGGCCACGGCAATTGGCTGAGAGGTCAATGCGAAATATCCGAGAATGCCAGCCAGGACATAAAAGTAGTGCTTGCCACCGAAACTGGCGCTTCCAAAAGCCCGCAACCCCAATCCACCCCGAACCTTCATGGTAACGAGCACGACAGTCGCCAGCATTAGAATCGGTTTGGTCAACTCCGGCGCGGACAAAAAGCTTCTATGTCCCATGACTCGATGCACCACTCCCATGCCGAAAGTGAGCACCGCGAAAATAGTCCAAAGCGGCAACTCGCCCGGCAAAAAGCCGGCCACAAAAACCGAATTCCAAAGAAAAATCAGAAGAAAATGATTCCATTGGATTAAAAGAGGCAGTGTCAGGAAAAAGAAAACCATGCCAATGACTGCGATGCTATCCATGTCCGGTGTGGCCACCAGATATCCCAGGATCAGGGCCATTGGAATGGCCACAGCGTAAGCAATCAGGACGCGATGAAGTCTAAACATCTTATTATGCCCATAGATTAAACATTCATGAAGCGAGCGGCAATCAGATTCTTCACCAACTCGAGCAGAGTAAATGAATAAACGCGGACTTGCTTTTTTGTCGCGGTCTTTGAGATTCTCAGGCTTTCTTCAATTATTTTGCGCGAGCGTGCTGGAAAACACTTGATGCAGTTTACGGAAACCCATTCTGGCAGGAAAGAGTGGCTTGACGATTGGCACGTCAACCCGAGCGTCAATCGTGATTACGATTTTATCGACGGCTTGCGGGGGATCGCCATTTTGATGGTGATTCTTTGTCATATGGTTTATTACAATCCGCTCTCCGGGCTGGCCGTCAGGTTCATAGGAGCTTGTTTTGGATCTCTGGCCCATGGAGTAACGCTTTTTTTTGCCCTCTCCGGGTTTTTGATTTCCTGGCCATTTTGGAAACTCAAAGTCGCCGGCGCTCAAAAAATCGCTCCCTCCGGTTATGCCTGGAGACGTTTTTGGAAGATATATCCGCCGCTGGCTCTTTCCATTTTGCTTTTGACTCCCATTTACATTTTTCGCGATGCAAACCCGTCCCTTCTGACGGTTGCCGCCAAGTGGCTGGTTGGGTTGCCTTTCCTTTTGCCGGTCAGCGGCAGGCTTAATCCTGTCATGTGGTCCTTGGTCGTCGAGGCTCAGTTTTATGTTGTTCTTCCCTTATGCTTCCTCGCTTTGAGACGGGTTTCGCCCGGGATGAGTCTCTGGATTATTACTCTGGTCTTTTTGTTGGCGCCTTTTTCCGTGCGCCTCGCGACACGACAATCGCCAGGCTTTTTTCCCGAGATCAACGCCCACTTTCCCTCGGGCTTGGATTATTTTTGCCTCGGCATATTTGTCGCGGGTTTGGATAATTTGAAATTATTGAAACCGGCCTACGCGCGCATTGGAAGCGTCGGATTTGTTTTGCTCGCTTTTTCCATTTTCGCTTCTGCCTGGGAAACGGTACATCCCGCGAGCAACGGATGGACAACGGACGAGGTTATCAGGGACGCGGTGAAGCTTTCCGTCGGCTGCCTCTTGTTTCTTGTGGCGGCACCGCAACAGCCATTTCCCCGTGTTCTCTGCGCCCCCTGGCTGCGTTGGTGCGGAATCATCAGCTACGAATGGTATCTTATTCACCAGCCCATCTATTTTTGGACTCGTGAGTCGATGGGCCCGGCGCACGGGAATATTTTCAAATATGCCGCCGTTGTCGCAGGCCCTTTTGTTGTTAGCCTTTTTGTTGCGGCCACGATTTACCGGTTTTTCTCCCTGCCGATTCTTAAAGGTGCCCGCGAGAAACGTCCTGGCCGCACCTGACACAAATTTTCGGTGGGGCTCGGTATTAGAGCAAAATCGAAGCAGTGTATTGTTTCCGCTTAGTTTCTGTGCTAATGTCGTTCCAATGGAGGTCCGACGCACAATGCCCAAAAAGTATCCGGAAAAATTTGGAGTTATGAACGAGAACATTCGCAACAACAGGCGTTTCTTGATACCGATGGTTGGTCTGGCGGTTGGCTGTTTCGTGGGCGCATTGTCCGCGCAACAGAATTTAATCATCAACGGGAGTTTTGAGTCCGGCACAACCGGCGAGGGATTATTTACCGACTGGAACTGGCTTGGTCCGTCCGATAATAATAGCGATTACGGCGTCGCCCAATCCACCGTTTATCCCGATGTGGCGGAACAGGGGAATTATTATGCCTATTTCCATGGGCATCCAACCGATGGTTCGCAAGATTGTCTTGGCCAATCTGTTAATTTGACTGTGGGCGCCCAATATACCATCAGCTACTATTTGGCGACCGACGGCCCAACTTTCGGAACCAACGCCGGCATGTGGGTGGTCATTGGCACGTCCTTTGGGATTGATCTGAGTCAGGACGTGGAACTGACGGCGTTTTTGCCCAATTCTCCCAACGCCATACCTTATCAAAAATTCTCCACCAATTACACTGCGACTGTGGCCGACGTCATTCTTTCCTTTCACGGAGTTGACTCGACCAGCGCCATCCTTTTGGACAACGTCACCATGACCCCGGCCGTTCCGGAGGTAAGCTTAAGCCTTGGGCCAAGCAACACCCTGGTTTTCAACTGGACCTCATGGACCAACGGGTTTCAACTGCAAGCCAACACTTCGCTCGCGACCACGAACTGGGTGACCGTGACCAACACACCGGTGACAGTGGCCTCCAACAACCAAGTTGTTCTGCCTGCCACCGCCAGCCAGGTTTTTTACCGTCTCGCTCTTCCGTAACTTCGCTATCGGCGCCTCATGGCTTCGCCGTGTCCGCGCTGGCGGCTTGCAGTTTTTTGACCCGCTCAACGAGGTCGTTGTACTTTTCGACCAGGGCGTTGCGCTCTTTGACGCTGTCGTTGTATTTCTGGATGGCGGCGTCGCGTTCGGTGACTAAGGTCTTGATGGCGTCGTTTTGTTTTTCGATGCCTGCGCCCGCTTCTTTAAGTTTGGTGTCCAATTGCTCCACGAGGTCTTTGTATTGGACGATTTCATTGCTCATCATCTTGCCTTCGGAGGCAAGACGGTCAAATTCCCGTTTTTGTTGCGTCGCCGCTTGCGCGTTGGTCATGGCCTCGGCCTTCAACTCGTTGATGCGCGTGGAGAGTCCGGCGATTTCGGCGTCCATGTTTTTGATGGAATTGGTGTACTGCTGAATGTCGCTGGCCTGTTTAAAGATAACCTTCTGCAAATCCCGCCCCTCATTGTGTAGAGCGGTTTGCACGTACCATTGCCACGCGCAAAGCCCGCACAATCCCATCGACAGCAAAAACAGCAGATTTTTTTGGAAGTCTTTCATGGATGCGGGGCGGCTGGGCTGGGATCGGCTTTGACGGCGAAGGCGACGCGCTCCACACCGGCGCGTTTGACGAAATCGAGCACATAAACCATCTCACCGTGGGTCGTGCTGCGCGCGCCGCTGAGATAGACCGGGACGTTGGCATTGGTGCGCAACCGATCGTTCAGCAACAGGGAAAGTTCCGGGAAGGTCAAAGATTTATTATCCACCGAAGGCAATCCGTAAGGATCGACTTTGATTTTGATAATATCAGGCTTGGCGGTGGAAGTAATTTGCGTGGCCGTGGGAAGGCTGGCCTTGAGCGTGCGCACTTTTTGCATTTGCAAACTGACCATCATAAATGAGGCGAGCAGAAAAAACATGATGTCGATCAGCGGAATGATCTCCAGCCGGGTGCGTTTGCGGGCCAAGGGCGAATGGATTTTCATTGGGTCGCCGAATTTGTCGCGCCTTCGACCATGAAGGCGACTTTCTGCACGCCGGCATGGCGCACCGTATCCAACACATCGCACATGTCGCCGTGCAACGTCCCGGCGTCACCGCTGATATAAACCGGGAGGTTCGTGTCCAATCGAAAGCGGTTGCTTAAGGCGAAATCCAATTGGGCCAGGGTCACATTCGTTTTTTCCAGCCAGACTTTGCCGGCTTTATCCACGGCGATGTTGACCATGTCCGGCTTGAAATCGGCGCGGGCTTGTGAAGCGCTGGGCAGGGAAACCTTGATGTTTTGGTTGCGGTCCAACTGCAGGCTGATCATCATGAACGAGGCCAGCAGGAAGAACATGATGTCGATCAACGGGATGATCTCGATGCGCGAGTGCTTGCGTTTGATGGGCGAAGGAAGCTTCATTTGGGCCGATGCACCATGACCTCGACATTGGTCGCCGCCGCTTCCAATTCAAACTGCAAACGGGCCACGCGACCGCTGAAATAATTGAATGGAACGAGCGAGAAAATTGCGATGCCCAATCCACAGGCGGTCGCGATCAAGGCTTCGCTGATGCCGCCCGTGACGCTGACCACCGACAATTCCGCGCTGCCGACGCTCATAAAGGCCCGCATCAAACCGGTCACCGTGCCCAGCAAACCCAGCAAGGGCGAGAGCGTGACCAGCGTATCCATCACCGTCAGGAAGCGTCCGGCTCGTTCCAATTCAATGCCCGCACCCAATTCCAGCGCACCTTCCAGGGAACTGTGCACATGGTTGAGGCCATTGTGGATCATGCGGATAACGGGATCCAGCGAGCCTTGGGCGATCTTTGAGGCCGCGGGCACGTCGCCATTTTCCAGGGCGGCTAGAATCTCTTCCAGTTTTTTTGGATCGCGGCGGCTGGACTCGCGCAACCACCAGAAAGTCCGCTCACCTACCACGGCCACGGCCACCAGGGCGCAAATCAGGATGGGGTACATCACGGGTCCGCCTCGGAGGATGAATTGCACTACGATATTTGCCATCATAAATTGTCAAATAAATTCTCTGTTTGTCCATCCCCGCGTTAACGGAGCACGAAATGGATGGGAGCCCGGAATACATGCCCACCGTTGCCCGGCGGAATGATCCAATGGCTTTTGATCCATCTCTGTGCCGGTTCGTCCAGGGTGGGCGAACCGGAACTCTCCTGAATATCGACTGAGGTTACCTTGCCGGTGTCATCCACGGTTACCAAAAATGTCACGGTGCCTTGCCGATCCTGCAATTTGGCCCCCAGCGGATACGGCGGCGCTGGTCGTTCGCCTCCGCTGCCTGTGCTCTCAATGCCCACTGGGGCCTCATGCTTCACCACGGGCGCGGACTGTTTCATCGCGATTTCAGCCGGGGCCATGGCGGCGGCGAGGGGCACCAACAAACTTCCAGGCGTTGGCACGGAGAAGTTGATAGCTGGCGTGTCAATCGTCACGGTTTGAATGTGCGGGGTTTCCGTTTTGGTGTCATCAGTCTGTTGTTCGGTGGGCTTGGCGTCGGCGGGCGGAGACACCTGCGGCAAAGGTTCGACTATAATGGGCGCAGGCTGTTCCAAGGGCGGCAATATTCTTTGGTTGGGCAGGCGCGACTGCGCGCCCACCGCGCCAATGAGGAGAAAAAGGAAGCTTATCGAATTGGCCCAAGCCAGACGGCGGGATGCCTTTTTTGCCGGCGCAGGCAGACACACCCGCGCCAGTTCAGATTTTAGATGATATACTGCCACCGCCATACAACAGTTTTTCGCTTAAGCTCCCTTTCGTCAATGTTTAGAATTCATAGCTCAACGACCCGAACAAGCCGCGTCGTTCGCCGTATTGCGCGGCATTGACGCCCACGCCCGTGCCTGAGCGAAGTTCGTAAGTATTGTCGGTGACATTGACCACATCCAATCGGGCCACGAGTGATTGCTTTTTTGCCAATCGGAATCGCTCCGCCACGCCAAGATTTACCGTGTAGTAAGCTCCGACCGTGGAGCCGTTGGGCGTCAAATCTGTCGTTCCAGGAATAAAACCGGGTCCATCCTGTCTCAACCCGGTGCCGTAAAGGGCATCCACAAAGACCTTCGTGCTCCACCGTCCAGGCTCATTCCAGGTGTAAGCAGCGCCAAAGGAACCCGTCACGCGCTGGTCGTGGTCCAGGCCAATCCAATTATGATTGACGTAGTTTTCAGTGGCATTGTCTCCCCATAGGTATTGGGCGGAAGCGGCGCCTTCACCTTGCGCCACGGAATAGGCCACATTGGCATAAAGGTCCATTCCATTCTTGTCGTAGCTGGCCGTGAATTCCACGCCGCGCACCCGGCCTCGTTCGTAATTGAAGGACGAAAGGATGAGCGATTCGCCGAAGAAGCCATCGTCCAATTGCTCCTGCGCTGTTTTGTAATAGGCGTCCACACCCAGGGTCAAACCAGGAACGGGGTCCACTTTTTGGCTTACACCTATATCATAATAATTGGCGCGCTCAGCCCTGACGGTGTTGAGGGGGCCGGTATAGGCTGACGCTGCGGATGTGCCGGCAAACCCCGCGATGTTGCCGGCCGGCACGGTTTCCAGTGGCGGGGGTGTGAAGTAGCGGGAATAACCGACGTGCAGTGTGGTGCTTTCCTCTGGTTTATAAACCAGATTGGCGCGGGGACTAAGCTGGTTCTCGGCATCCGTGTCGGAAGTGTAAACGTCAAAGCGAGCGCCGGCGTTGAGGGTGAGTTGGGGCAGGATTTTCCATTCGTCCTGCAAATAAAGACCGCCCAAATCTGCGTGCGGATGGTTATCTTGGTTTATGGTAATAGGACCACTGGTCTCGTCTCCAGCGCCATCGACATCGAACACCGTGGTCAGGGCATCGGCTTTGACCGATTCATGCAGATAGGCCAAGCCGCCACGCAAGGTGTTGTAGTCGCCTAAAGTATAACTGGCGTCCAACTGCAACCCGCCAGAGTCGAGGATGCGATTATCATCGGTGGCGACGCCGCCATTAAAATCAAGCGTGCTCCCAAGGGCGCTGGGCACGTAATGCGCGCTGCTATTGCGGAAGTAAGCGGAAGCCTGGTAATTCAAGTTGCCCGCCGACTTTTGATAGGCGACGACACCATAATAATTTTGTTCATTCTGATCGTCGTTGAGGGACAATGCAGAAGGCTCCGCCCCGCCCACCCAAGGAGTGCCCGTGCCCGGTTGAGGCGTTGGCGTAGCACTGGTATTGATGGGGATTTGAAACTGGTTGTAGGAAAGGCTGCCCATCACGATAAGCCGGCTGGTCGGGTCGATGATATAAGAATAAAACATGAAAATCTTATATTGGTCGGTGTAATCGTGAATCGGCACCGAAGTTGGATTGGGGTTCTCGATGCCCAGGTTGTTATGATCGTAGCTGCCGTTGATGAAGAAGCTCGATTTGCCAATGTTGGTGCCGAACTCGAAACTCGGCCTGATCGTGTCATAGCTGCCTCCGAAAACCTCCACGGAACCGCCGTTAAGAGAGGCCCCGCTTTTGGTTTGGATGTCAACAATACCGGCCGTGCGAAAACCATATTCGGCGGGTAGGGACCCGTTGATGAGCTCCAGGCTTTTCACGAAACGCGGGTCCAACTCCTGGCCGAAGCCGGTGATACCCTCGGGCAGCAATACATCGTTGATGCGGTACTGCAAATTGGCGTGTTCACCGCGAACGTGGACCTGCCCCAGTGAATCCTCGGCCACACCCGGCGCGCGCAAGAGGACTTGATTAAACGACGCATTGTCGCCTTGCGATGAGTTCAGGATTGATTCGCTGCTGATGGCATAGGAGGTCGCCCCAACGGACGTAAGAATACTGCTGCGCGTTTGATTGAGCTGCGACTCCACTGTGACCGTGCTCAAAACATTCGTGGCGGCGAGGTTGGTGCTGGTGCTGGTTTGCCCCGAGGCGGCGATGGAAGCCATCGCCCCGCACCCCAAAGTTAGGCCTAAAATCTGCCGAGACATTTTCTGATCTGATTTCTTCGTAAATTTCATAATTTTCAATGCAAGGGATTACATAAATAAATTTTGGAGCTTCCGCTCCGCTAACTAACCCTCGGACGCAACACCAAAGGGTCCGCCCAAGAGTCAAACTATTTTTGGAAACCGGGAACTAAACGAAGAATCAGGCCGGAGGACCGCGGCTGGGAAGCAAACGCAGGTCGGTAAACTTGAAATTAGAAGTGCAGGGCTGAGCGACGTAAAATAAACCCGGCGGTGGTTTGGTGACTTCGACTTCCGTGGCGGGAGCATGGATCTGCCCGTGGAGGAACAACGTCACCGCGCATTCATGGCTTGGGTCACGCGCGTCCTGGTGCGCCCAAGCATGAAAAGCGGGAATGGCCGCCATGACCTGGACGAGCAGAAAGACACTGAGGCTAAGGAAACTCGCGCCCTTTTTGGCGGCGCGCATGATCTCTTTAGCCGGAGACGCCTTCATGGGCGTGGATTATGTTGAAGGGGCCACGCCATTGCAACTTCCTTTTTGCGTCCAACTCGCGCGCAGGCGTAATTATAAGTCGGTGATGTTTCACCGGATGATTTACATTAGTGGTCTGGGGGAGCGCGGGCCTCTGGCCCGCCGTTTTCGGCGTCTCGCCGAAAACACTTACGACCCCAACTCTATGCTATTAGTTGGGCCGAATTGGAAGGGGACTGGCCGGCGAGACGCCAGCCAGAGCGATCG
>Ga0302324_100017782_pt1 | contig 14063 bp, 7 predicted proteins | sample Palsa_T0_1_FD_201949 | JGI IMG/M metagenome (GOLD analysis project Ga0302324, IMG submission 201949) | Peat permafrost microbial communities from Stordalen Mire near Abisko, Sweden - Palsa_T0_1 | ecosystem: Environmental > Terrestrial > Soil > Palsa > Peat permafrost | place: Sweden: Abisko... | reverse complement strand
CCTTCCCATCGGAGGCGGCGAATCCGGCGGTAATGTCGGGCTTGGTCACTCCGGCCGAGACCGGTGCGAGCCCGCTGATCTGCAGCACGGAGGTCGTCGGCAGAGAGGCAGTGGTGAATGGCCCCGCTGCCTGCTGTACCACCGAGCCGCTTACCAACGGCGAGCTCTGGCCGGCTTGATCGAGTGAAATTACCAGCCATTCCGACGGCGAGACCTCATAGAAGCTGTAATGGAAGTGGCCGTTATCGATGATGAGTGTCAGCAAGCCATGGCCATTGGCGTCGACACTGTATGTGCCTGGAATCCCCTTAGTGAATTGAACAGGCCCTTCGGGCTGCTGGTTGGCGTCGGCTACGCCGTTGATGATGGTGCCGTTGCCGTTGGTTTGGAAGGAGCCGGCCAAAGCCTGCTGCCTTTGGTTGATGTCGGTTCCGCTCAGAAGGAAGGCGAAGTTGCCGGAGATGCCAGCGGTAGTCGGATTGGGGGTCGCTGGATCGATCACCCCCGAGCCACGAGATCCGGTGCCAGTCGCGTCGTCGTATTCGATCATCCGGATCGGCGTCTTGCCGCCAGTGGAAACCGACGCCGGACTGGCCAATGCAAACGTCATGGTCTTGGCGGCGGTGGTGGTGGTGGCGGCGGTGGTGAGAACAAGTTGACCGAGGCCGTCTGCACCCAACACCAGGTTTCCACCCGAAATAGCCAGCTCTGTCTGCGCCAAGTTGGTGTTGGTGTTCTCATCATAGAAACCGCTCACTACACTGCCCTTCTGGATGGTGATGGTCCCATTAATGGCGATTGCGTTGGGGGCCGTTGGAGTGCCCTGCGGCGCAGTGCCGGCAAAGAGGAACGAATAATAGCCATCCGGCACCGTCCCGGTGGCCGCATTGACAGTCAGCGCCAAGCTCGCCGAAGCGGTTTGATTAGCGGCGTCAGTCACCGTAAAGGTGGGGTTGTCGCTGCCAGCGCTCCCTGGGGTGCCGCTCAAGAGCCCGGTGGTACTTAACACGATGCCACCCGGCAGCGTTCCCGCCGTCACGCTCCACGAGTAGGGAGGCGTTCCGCCGGTGGCCGCCAGTTGGGCGACATACGCCGTCCCCGCGTTCCCAGCGGGAAGCGAGGTAGATTGAACCGCCAGCGGACCGCCGATCTGAAGGACAAACGCGGCGGTCGCCACCTGAGGGGAGGTCTCCGAATCCACGGCCTGGACTGTGAAGGAACTGGTTCCCGAAGCAGTTGGGGTTCCCGAGAGCACCCCCGTGGTCGCCAACGCCAATCCCGGCGGAAGGGTGCCCGTCTTCACCGTCCAGACATAAGGCGCTGTGCCGCCCGTTACCGCAAGCGTCGTCACATACGGGACGTTAACTGTCCCTACAGGAAGAGTCGAGGCAGTAGTGATCGCGAGACTTGAGTTCACGACCAGCGTCGCGGCCAAGGTCGCGGTTTGCGGCGTCGTCTCGGCATCCGCAACCTGGAAAGTCACCGAACTGCTTCCCGCCGCCGTCGGCGTTCCCGAAAGCACACCGCCGCCGCTTAGAATCAGTCCCGCTGGAAGAGTTCCCGTTTTGACGCTCCAGGCGTAAGGAGTCGTGCCGCCAGTCGCCCCAAGAGTCAGGCTATACGCTGCGCCGACGGTGCCGGAAGGCAGCGGTAGAGCCGTTGTAATAGCCAGCGGAAGCGGATTGATCACTAGGGTCGCAGCCAGGGTTGCAGTTTGTGCCGGCGATCCAGAGTCCGTCACGGTCACGGTGAATGAGGCCGACCCCGCCGCCGTGGGCGTCCCGGAAAGAACGCCAGCGGTGCTTAGCGCCAAGCCCGCCGGAAGTGTTCCGGAAGTGACCTCCCAAGTATCCGCTCCTGTGCCCCCTGTCGCTACAAGCATCAGGCTGTACGCCGTGCCGACCGTTCCCGGCGTGAGGGGAGATGTGGTGGTGATTTGCAATTTGGGAGGGCTGATGACCAGGGTCGCGGCCAGGCTCGCCGTTTGTGCCGGAGAACCGGAGTCGGTCACCGACACCGTAAACGAACTGCTTCCCGCGGTTGTCGGCGTCCCGGACAAAACGCCCCCGCTGCTCAACGTGAGCCCCGCCGGAAGAGTACCCGAAGTCGTACTCCAGGTATCAGCCCCGGTACCGCCGGTCGCTGCAAGAGTAATGCTGTACGCGGTATTCACCGTTCCCGCCGTCAACGGCGACGTTGTGGTAATCGAAAGAGCTGCCGGAGGAGGAGGGGGCGTGGAACCGCTACCGCCGCCGCAACCCGCTAACAACCCTAAAACCAAGACACCGCAAAGAAAAGCAAGCTTATTGAACCGCATACCCGACCCCCAAAGAAATTACCCCGCCGACACTCACGTCAATACGCCTAAAATTCGAGCGATTCGGCCATCTCAAATGTCCGCGCTCTGGCTCTTAAGGACTGAATCCTTTCACAACTTCAGTTGGAATGTCTATTCATTCCGAACCACCCACATCGAAAGAAATTCCGATTAGTACCATTTTGGTTGCAAATATACCGAGTATCCCAAAATGGGATGCTCACCGCCCTTTTGCCCCTCAAACCCAGCTCCAGACACAAAGTTCCTCCCCACCCGGAACCCGCCCACCCACGGCTGTCCCCGTCGCCCAAACGATAAAAGTTAGCCAATCCCCCAAAAACGTCTAAACTGAACTCATGACCGACCGACTGACCTTGCCGCTCGTCGAAGCCGATCCCGCCATCGCTGCCGCCATCGATCACGAAGTCCGCCGCCAGCACGAGGGCCTCGAAATGATCGCCTCGGAAAACTTCGTCAGCCACGCCGTGCTCGAGGCTGCGGGCTCCGTCTTCACCAATAAATATGCCGAGGGCTACCCCGGCAAGCGCTATTACGGCGGTTGCGAATACGCCGATGTCGTCGAAAATCTCGCCCGCGACCGCGCCAAAGAGCTCTTCGGCGCCGAACATGCCAACGTCCAGCCCCACTCCGGCTCCCAGGCCAATGCCGCGGCTTTCATGGCCGTCCTCAACCCCGGCGACACTATCCTCGGCCTCGACCTCGCCCATGGCGGCCACCTTACGCACGGCCACAAGCTCAACTTCTCCGGCAAGCTCTACCGCGTCGGCTCCTATCAGGTGCAGCCAGGCAAGGAAACCATCGACTACGACGAACTCGAACGCACCGCCGAGCGCGAAAAACCCAAGCTCATCATCGGCGGAGGCAGCGCCTACCCCCGCATCTTCGACTTCGCCCGCATGCGCCAGATCGCCGACAAAGTCGGGGCGCTCCTGCTCGTCGACATGGCCCATTTCGCCGGACTCGTCGCCGGCGGCGCCCACCCCTCGCCGGTGCCGCACGCGCACATCGTCACCACCACCACCCACAAGACTTTGCGCGGACCTCGCGCCGGGCTGATTCTGTCGCAGGCCCAGTTTGCCGCGGCCATCGACCGCTGTGTCTTCCCCGGGCAGCAAGGCGGCCCGCTCGTGCACATCATCGCCGCCAAGGCCGTCGCCTTCCGCGAAGCCCTTCGACCCGAGTTCCGCGACTACGCCCGCCAGGTCGTCATCAACGCCAAAGTCCTCGCCGAAACCCTCGCCAGCGAAGGCTTCCGCCTGATCAGCGGAGGCACCGACACCCACGTCCTCCTCCTCGACGTATTCTCCAAAGGAATGTTCGGCAGCGAAGCCGAAACCGCCCTTCACGAGGCCGGCATCACCGTCAACAAAAACGCCATCCCCTTCGACGTCAACCCGCCCATGAAGCCCAGCGGCATCCGCATCGGCACCCCCGCGCTAACCACCCGCGGCATGAAAGAAGCCGAAATGCGCACCGTCGGCAAATGGATCGCTCAGGCCCTCGAGCAGCGCAACGACCCCGCAGCGCTCACCCGCATCCGCGAGCAGGTGTTAGAGCTGGCCGAGCAATTCCCCCTCTACGCGTGGCTCCGCGAACCCCAAACCGTAGGCGCGGATTAATTGGCGTAGATTAAGCAGGCCAGCTATGGGAATCGCAAAGCCGGGAGCCGTTTTCTTTGCGTCGATCACGCTAGTGTCTCTGGCCTTGGCCCCGTCCTGGTTTACGGTACTTCCGCGCCTGGATCACGGGGTCGCCACCATTGCAGCGTTCGCCTTCTTCAGCAAGCTCTGCCATCAGCGCCCCGACCGCAGCCTCATCGTCTTCGGATCGCAAACCGCCGTCTGCATCCGCTGCCTCGGCATCTACGCAGGAGCCGCTCTCGGCAGCCTGCTCCCGCTGAAGCACGCAACCGCCATACGCACCCTCATTGCAGCCATCGTCCTGAATTGCCTCGACGTGGCAACGGAGTCGCTGCACTTTCACAGCAATTTGCCACTGCTACGGTTACTTATTGGTGGAATGCTCGGAATTGCCGCAGGCGCGATGTTGAGAACTAGTAGCGAAGCAACAGCGGTTCATACTCTTGGCTCGTAGAGCGAATCGCTTGAAAGTTCTGAGGAGCCTTTGGGAATCAGAGTCGACAACAGCGCGGGCTTGATCGAAGGGCACCAAGAATGGTGAAGTAATGAGCACTCAAGGAGCCTCGCCATGTCCCACTATTGCCAGTACCATCTATCTATTGATTTCTAGAGCACACAATGGAATTCTGTGCCCAGAGTGTGGAGAGCCACTTCTGGATGCGCATACACTTCAGCTCACGCTAGCGCCTCCTACCCTCGAAGTCAGAATCGTTGAGGGTCTGCTGAAGAGTCATAAGCCACCTTCCCCTCACTAATCGTCCACCGGACTTCCCCCAACATCGTCCAGCCATCGAACGGAGTATTCGTCGCCTTCGACTTACTGGCCGACGCCCGAAAAATCCACTCCTTCTTAGGGTCGAACACCACCACATCCGCAAACGAACCCACCGCCAAAGTCCCGCGCCCCTTCAGCGAAAGCACCGCCGCCGGCTGCGTACTTAGCAAGCTGATTACTCGCCCAATCGGAAGGCGATGATGCTTATAAAACAGTGACAGTGACAATCCCAGGGCCGTCTCCAGGCCAGTGATTCCATTCGGAGCACGCTCAAACTCCTGCTCCTTTTCATGCGCCGCATGAGGAGCATGGTCCGTCGCAATGCAGTCCACGACGCCATCCAAAATCCCCTGCAGCATCGCATCCCGATCCGCCTGACCCCGCAGCGGAGGATTCATCTTCGCGTTCGTGTTGTAATTCCCAATCGCCTCTTCGGTCAGCAGAAAATGATGCGGAGCCACCTCGCAAGTCACATGCAGCCCATTCCGCCGCGCCTTGCGGACCGCCTCCAACGCCGCCGCCGTCGAGAGATGCGCCACATGCAAATGTCCGCGCGCGCCCTTCAAATCGCCCAGCAACCGAATGTCGCGCTCCACCAAACCCGACTCGGCTTCGATCGACATCCCCCGCAATCCCAGCCGAAAAGCCATCGCCCCGGCATTCATCGAGCAACCGCCCGTAAGCCGAGTGTCCTCCGCATGCTGAATAACAGGCAAACCGGCGCGAGCCGCCGCCGTCAGCGCCTGGTGCATAATCGCCTCGCCCAGAATCGGCTTGCCATCATCAGTAACGGCCACCGCACCGGCGGCCTTCAGCGAACCATACTCCGTAAGCTTCTCGCCCAGGCTCCCACGAGTGGCAGCGGCAATCGGGAAGACCCTCACCTTCGCGCCACGCTCCGCGCTCTGCATCCACCGCGTAATCTCCGGCGAATCGTTCGCCGGCACGGTATTCGGCATCGCGCAAACGCTCGTGAATCCGCCCGCCGCAGCCGCAGCCGTCCCCGTCGCAATCGTCTCCTTGTAACCCTGCCCAGGCTCCCGAAGATGCACATGAATATCCACCAACCCTGGAGCAACCACCAACCCGGTAGCATCGAGAATCTCCGCGCCTTCCTGTTTCGCGGCGGCCCTCAGCTTCCCATTGGCATCGACGCCAACCACACGCCCATCGCGAAGCAGCACGTCCCGTTCCGCATCGATCCCTGCTGCAGGGTCGATCAAGCGTCCACCACGAATCAAAATGGCGCTCAAGCAACCCTCGCTTTCTTCGCAGCCTTCTTCACCGGCGCTGCAACTTCCAGCCCGCCAAGCGCCCGAGCCAGCAAAGCCATCCGAATCGCCACCCCATGCCGCACCTGTTCCGCAATCAACGACTGCGGTCCATCGGCCACCTCGCTCGTCAACTCCAGCCCCCGTATAATCGGCCCCGGATGCATCAGCAGTGCCTCCGGCGCGTACTTCGCCATTCGCTCTCCAGTGGCTTGGTAGCGGCTCTTGTAATCCTCTAAATCTAGATGCAACCCAGCCAGCCGCTCCGCCTGGATTCGCAGCATCATCACCACCTGCGAAGCCGCCAGCGCCTTCTCGAAATCCCGTTCAATCGCGAGCCCCGGCCCTATCTTCTCCGCAAGCTCCGGCAGCAACGCCGGAGGCCCGCACAATATCACCTTCGCCCCCAACCGCGGCAACAGCAGCGCATTCGAGCGCGCAACCCGGCTATGCAGAATATCGCCAACGATCGTAATCGTCACGCCTTCCAGAGTCGTCGCATCTACATCGCTCAACCCGTCCCGCAAGTGTGCCAGCATCGTCCGCAAATCCAGCAGCGCCTGCGAAGGATGCTCATGCGTCCCATCCCCGCCACTCAAAACCGGCAGCCCCGTCGCCTCTTCCAGTAGGTAAGGCGCTCCCGAAGACAAATGCCGCAGAATAATGCACTCCGCCCCCAGCGCCTTCAACGTGATGCCAGTGTCCTTGAGCGACTCGCCCTTTTCTATGCTCGAAGACTGCGAACTAATCAGTGCCGTGTCCGCTCCCAGGCCCTTCGCCGCCAGCTCAAACGAAGTCCGCGTCCGCGTACTCGACTCATAAAACAACAGCGCCACCCGCCGCTTCAGTAGTCGCTTCATGCGCAGCAATGGGTCTTCGTTTTCCAGCAGTGCCGCCAACGAAAGCACCCCGCCAATCTCCTCCAAAGACAAATCGAAAACCGAGATCACCGAACCCTTCGGACGAGGCCTCGGCGCGGCAACGTCCCCAACCGGCGTCGAGGAAAGCAAAGTTTGAACAGCGGCTTTTCTACTTGGCATGTGAAAGTCACACTTCGGGACGCCGGTGTTTTTCCACCGCGCCCTCTCTCGATTTTCCTTTGAATCAACCGATCGAACCGCACTCCCAGAAGAATCGCATCGGATTCCCGGAAGCGCGAAACTCTAAACTGTAAACCTAATCGACGCGTTCCACCAGCAGCACCTGCTCGTCGCTATCGATCTCCTGCAACTTCACTTCGACAATCTCCCGCTGCGTCGTCGGCACCGTCCGCCCCACAAACGTCGCCTCGATCGGCAGCTCGCGATGTCCGCGGTCCACCAGCACCAGCAGCTGCACCCGCCGCGGCCGCCCATGATCGAACAACGCATCCAGCGCCGCGCGGATCGTCCGCCCCGTATAAAGCACATCGTCCACCAGAATAATGTCCCGCCCATTCACATCGAAACCCACCGCCCCCGGACTCACCACCGGTCGAACGTCATGCGTCGAAAGATCGTCGCGATAGAAGCTGATGTCCAGAACGCCGCTCTGCGCAGGAGTCTTCTCGATCGCGCCAATAATCTTCGCCAACCGCTGGGCGATCGGCACGCCGCGCCGCTTGATGCCCACCAGGCCCAGATTTTCGCTGCCATTGTTTTTCTCGATGATCTCGTGGGCCAGGCGAACTAGCGTCCGCTCGATCTCGGAGGCCGACATCAGCCTGCATTTTTCACGCAAGCGTGGCTTCGTAGGGGAAGTTGATTCTGTCATAACTCTCTCGCCGGATGATACGAGCCTTCAGCCGCCGGAGCAAGTGGCCCGGAACTTTTCCGCCCGACCCGCCGTATTCCCATCCAATTCAACCGCCGAAACTCGAAATTCCAAGCCGCGGCACACTTTCTTGCAGAAGAACCGCCAAATTCGTTGTAAGCTACCACCACTTTCAGCAAACGATCGCACCCAACCTGCGTCTCTATAATCGCGCATCGCCCCAGGAGGAAAGTCCGCTTGGCACTCACAATCACAGGACTATCGAAGACCTATCCCAACGGAGTAAAGGCCCTCAAAAACCTTTCCCTCACCATCGGCAACAACATGTTCGGGCTGCTCGGCCCCAACGGCGCCGGCAAATCCACACTCATGCGAACTGTGGCCACTCTTCAGGACCCCGACAGCGGCACCATCTTCCTCGATGGCATCGACGTGCTCAAAGACAAGGACGCCGTCCGCAGGCAGCTTGGCTATCTGCCCCAGGAGTTTGGCGTCTACCCTAGGCTCTCCGCCCTCGATATGCTCACCCATCTCGCCGTGCTCAAAGGCGTCACCAACGCCACCGAACGCAAAGACATGGTGGACGCTCTCCTCAAGCAGACCAATCTCTGGGACGCCCGCAAAAAGGCCCTAAGCACTTACTCCGGCGGCATGAAGCAGCGCTTCGGCATCGCCCAGGCGCTGCTCGCCAACCCCAAACTCATCATCGTCGATGAGCCCACCGCCGGCCTCGACCCCGCCGAACGCAACCGTTTCCTCAATCTCCTCAGCTCCATCGGCAGCAACGTCACCGTGATTCTTTCGACTCACATCGTCGACGACGTCCGCGAACTCTGCCCCCGCATGGCCATCATCGGCGCTGGCGAAGTCCTTCTCGAGGGCTCCCCCGCCGAAGCCCTCGACGCCCTCAAGGGCCACATCTGGAGCAAAGTCGTCGCCACCGACGCCGAACTCGCCGAGCTCGAAAAATCCCTGAACGTCATCTCCACCCACCTCATCGGCGGCCTGCATGAAATCCGCGTCTACGCCGATTCCAGTCCCGGCGAAGGCTTCAAATCCGTCGACTCCGGCCTCGAAGACGTGTACTTCCTCAACCTCGCCAATCAAGTGAAGAATTAGCGCAACGCAAGCCATTGGGAGTTTGTATCTATGGGACAGTTCTGGGAGTTCTTCTCATTCGAGCTGAAATTCAGGCTCAAAAGCATTTCGACCTACGTCTATTTCGCCCTCTGGTTCTTCCTAAGTTTCCTCTCGATCGCCGCCGAGGACTTCATCAACGTCGGCAATGACAAAATCCTGCTCAACGGGCCGTTCTCGAATAGTATCCTGCAAATCCTCTTCTGCCTGTTCGGCATCATCGTCATCGCAGCGATCTTCGGCACTTCGATCCTCCGCGACTTCCAGCGCGACACTTACCAGCTCATCTTCACCAAGCCGATCACCAAATTCGCCTATCTCGGCGGCCGTTGGGCCGGCTCTTTCGTGACCACCGTCCTGGCTTTTAGCGGACTCATCTTCGGCGAAGCTGCCGGAACCCTCGCCCCATGGGCCGACCACACCCGCATCGCCAGCGGCCACATCTGGTGGTACATCCAGCCCTTCCTGTCCATCACCGTCGTGCAGATCTTCTTCCTCGGCTCGCTCTTCTTCTGCATCGCCGCCCTCACCCGCAAAATCTTCATCGTCTATCTACAGGGCGTCGCGCTCTTCATGCTTTACATCATCACCAACGTCGTCTTTCAGGCGACCCGCTCCCTCGAACATTTCTGGTCCGCCATCTTCGACCCCGTCGGCCTCCGCCTCTTCGACAGCGTCACCCGCTACTGGACCGTCTTCGAGAAGAACTCCCAGCTACTCTCGTGGACCGGCATCTTCCTTTACAACCGCCTCATCTGGACCGGCGTCGGCATCGCCGCCCTCATCGCCGTCTACGCGCTCTTTCCGCTTTCCGTCGAGGCCCTCACCGCCGTCTCTCAGGGCCGCCGCGCCGCCAAAGCCCGCGCCAACGATGAGGATGACCCCCGCCCCAAACGTTCGCTCGTCGCCGCCAGGCTTCCCGCAGTTCATCAATTCTTCGGCCCCGGCGCCACCTGGGCGCAATTCGTCGCCCTCACCCGCTTGCGCGTCTCCAACATCTTCCGCGAACTCCCGTTCTGGGCGATCCTCGCCGTCATGGTCGTCTTCTGCGCCATCAACGGCCACTTCGCCGGGCGATTCCAGGAACAGAACGTCTACCCCGTCACCTACCTCATGCTCGGCGCGGTCGAGGGCAATGCCTTCATCTTCCTCATCATCGTCGCCACGTTATACTCCGGCGAACTCATCTGGCGCGAACGCGATACCCACTTCGACGGCATCATGGACGCGCTCCCCATGCGCGAATCCACAGACTGGCTCTCCAAACTCTTTGCTCTCGCCGTCGTCGAACTTTTGCTGCTCACCGTCGTCATGGTCGTCTGCGTCATCATGCAGACCATCGACGGCTACTACCACTACGAATTCCTGCAGTACTTCAAAGAGCTCTATCTCGTCACCTTCGCGCAAGTTTTCACGTTCACGTTGCTGGCGCTCTTTCTGCAGACAATCCTCAGCAACAAGTTCGTCGCCCACGGCCTCGTCATCGGCGCTTTTGTCCTCAACATCGTGCTCTTCAACTTCGGTTGGGAGAATACCCTCTATCTCTTCGGCAACATCCCGCCCTACACCTATTCCGACATGAACGGCTACGGTCATTTCGTTGCTGCGCTCTTCTGGTCGAGCACCTACTGGCTCGCCATCGCCGCCGTCCTCGGCGTCATCTCCATCGCCTTGGCCCTCCGCGGCTCCGACGATTCCTGGAAAGCCCGGCTACGGCTCTTCAAGGAGCGTGCTCCCCGACTCGCCCCCGCCGGCCTCCTGTTCCTGCTCATCGCCATCGGTAGCGGCGTCTGGTACTACTACAACGCCCACGTCCTCAACGAATATCTCAACGCCAAGGCCCGTCGCGACATCCAGGCCCAATACGAGCGCGACTTCAAGAAATACGAAGGCATCCCCCAACCCAAAATCATCGCCGTCGACGCCAACGTCGACATCTACCCCGAGAAGCGCGCCTTCTCCGGCACCGGCCATTACTTGCTACAGAACAAGACCGCCGTGCCCATCACCCAAATCCACATCGTCGACACCCAGCAGTCCTTCCGTGACGTCAAGTTCGACCGTCCCTTCCACGTCGTCTCGTCAAGCCCGCGCGGCCTCTACACCATCTATGCCCTCGAACAACCCCTCGCGCCCGGCGAGAAGCTCAACATGAACTTCAACGTCGGCTACGCCACCCACGGCTTCACCGACGGCAACGAACGCCCCGAGTTCGCCTACAGCGGCACCTTCTTCGATTCCGGATATTTCCCCGGGATCGGCTACAGCACCGACTTCGAACTCACCGATCCCCGCCGCCGCCGCGATGAACACCTCGGCCCGGTCTCCGATCTACCCAAACGCGGCGATCCCGTCGGCAGCGTCACCAACCTGTTCTCCCCGCAAGCCGACTGGATCACCTATCACACCGTCGTCAGCACCGCCGACGACCAGATTGCCCTGGCGCCCGGTTACCCCCAGCGCGAATGGCATCAAAACGGCCGCCACTACTACGAATACAGTATGGGCAACATCCCCATCGCCGACTTCTTCAACTACGTCTCCGCCAGGTATGAAGTCAAGCGCGACACCTACCCCGGAGCCAACGGCAACATCAACATCGAGGTCTACCACGACGCCAAACATCCCTACGACGTCGATGACATGATCGCCGCAAGCAAAGCCGGTCTCGCCTACTACGAAAAGAACTTCAGTCCCTACCAGTTCGCTCAATACCGCATCATGGAATTCCCCCGTTACCGCACCTTCGCCCAATCCTTCCCCAATACCGTCCCATTCTCCGAAGGCATCGGCTTCATCGGCCGCGTGACCAACCCCGACGACATCGACTTCGCCTACTTCGTTACCGCCCACGAACTCGCCCATCAATGGTGGGGCCATCAACTCATCGGCGGCCGCGTCGCCGGCTCCAACATGATGTCCGAATCCCTCGCCGAATACTCCGCCCTCCGCGTCATGCAAAAGAAATACGGCGACTACCAGATGCACAAGTTCCTCAAGCACGAGCTCGACGGCTACCTCCGCGGCCGCGCCGGAGAGAGCAATAAGGAAGTCCCACTCGACTTAGTCCAGCGCGAAGCCTACGTCTGGTATCAGAAAGGTTCCCTCGTCCTCTACGCTCTTTCCGACTACATCGGCGAAGACAAGCTCAACCTGGCCCTACATAACTTCCTCATGCAAGACCGCTACGCCAACGCGACCGACTCCCAAAGCGGCCCCTACCCCGATACAAGGCAATTCGTCCAGGCCCTGCGCGAACAAACGCCGCCCGAGTTGCAGTACTACATCGACGACGCCTTCGAGTCGATCGTCCTCTACGACAACAAAGCGTTAACCGCGACGGTCACTCCCACACCGGACAAGAAATACAAGGTCACCCTCACCGTCGACGCAAAGAAATTCAAAGCCGACGGCCTCGGCGCGGAAACCCCGATGCCGCTCAATGACTACATCGACATCGGCGTCTTCACCGGAAAGAAAGACCACGAGCAACCGCTCTATCTGAAGAAAGAAAAGATCACCCAGGAAAAGCAGACCTTCGAAGTAGTCGTCGACCAAATGCCAACCCGCGCCGGCATCGATCCCTACAACAAACTCATCGACCGTATCCCCGACGACAACATGATCGATGTAACCAAGCAATAAACCGCGACCTATCGAATCGAAAAGAGGCCCGGCGGAAGCATCCGCTAGGCCTTCTTGTTTCTGCCGGGCACATCAACCTCTAAGAAGCCACAACCTCATAAGGCCGCATCATCTCATTGTCCTCATGCTCCAGCAGATGACAATGCCAGACATACCGCCCCGCAAAACCCTCAAACGGCACAATAATCCGAACAATCATCCCCGGATCAACCCGCACAATGTCCTTCCACCCCACATCCGAAGGCGATGGCGGAATCGCCGCAGCCAAATATCGCACCGTCCCCTTCGACTGGTATTCCCAAACATCGAACTTCCGCCTATCCAAAATTTGAAACCGCACCAAATGCAAGTGAATCGGGTGCGAATCTTCCGTCAGATTTACCAACTCCCAAACCTCCGTCGAACCCAGCACCGGCTTCTCCGTCACCGGCATATGCCACGGCGTGTTGTTCAGCAACATGCCCATCGAATTCTTCACATCATCCATCTTCTCGTTCAGCGTGAGTCGCCGGGTCTTGACCGCTTCGCTCTCTGGAATCCGTCGCATCGGCCGCAAAATCTCCGGTACTGCGCCGCCCATTGCGGCAGTACCATCCGAAGCCGCAACCCGAAACTGCAGCAGCTCGAAAGAGTCGCTCTTCAGCAGCAACTCCTGGCCCGCATGGCCGCTGAAGTCGAACACCACATCGCCACGCTCCCCCGGAGCCAGCGATAGCCGCTTCACCGCTACCGGAGCACCAAGCATCCCCTGGTCCGAACCAATATGCTGAAACTCCGCAAAATCACCAAAGGAAATCCGGAAGAACCGCCCATTCGAGCCATTCATCAACCGAAAACGATACCGCCGCGGCTCGACCTCAAGATAGGGAGCCAGCTTCCCATTCACCAGCATCGCGTCGCCAAACGCCTCCGGAACCCACGGAGACTTCGGATCCCCCGACGTCGGGTATTCCAGCGAACCATCGCTCCGCAGCATCCGATCAAAAATCATCAGCGGGATCTCATACTTGCCCTGCGGCAAATGCAGCGCATCTTCCACGTCGTCGCGGACGATAAACAAACCCTGCAACCCCGCATAGATATTCAGCCGCGTAATGCCCATCGTGTGGTCGTGGTAAAAAAGCATCGCCGCGTCCTGACGATTCGGGTAGAAACACGTCCCCGACTTCCCCGGAACAAACCAGCCCTCCGGATAACCATCGCTCTCCGCCGGAGTCCGCCCGCCATGCAGATGCACCACCGTCCGCACCTCCGGCTTATCCGCCTCCGCACCGTGTAACGTGTGATCGATTGGCAGGAAATGGCGAGCAGGCAATTCGTTCGCCCATTCCACGATCAGACCCTCGCCGCTCCGCGTATCGAAGACCGGTCCCGGAAACGAACCCCCATAACTCCATACGCGCGTCGCTGGCAGGTCGCGATGCAATTTCACCTGCATTTCCCGCATCGCCATCCGGTAATAGGGAACTTGCACCGCGGCGTTCGCCGGACTCGGCCGCTTCCCA
>Ga0302324_100017780_pt1 | contig 14064 bp, 8 predicted proteins | sample Palsa_T0_1_FD_201949 | JGI IMG/M metagenome (GOLD analysis project Ga0302324, IMG submission 201949) | Peat permafrost microbial communities from Stordalen Mire near Abisko, Sweden - Palsa_T0_1 | ecosystem: Environmental > Terrestrial > Soil > Palsa > Peat permafrost | place: Sweden: Abisko... | reverse complement strand
GAGCGCGAGGGGCAAGGGACGGCGTTTGAGTCCCTTGCCCCTCGCTCAGCTATGTCGAAGCGGGCGGCCTGCGCCGCCGCAAACTCTTTCGGAGTTTTGTAGCCCAGGCTGCTGTGCGGGCGCGCTTCGTTGTACTCGGTTCGCCAGGCTGCGATCTTGCTCCGCGCATCGAACAGATTCTGAAACCAGTTCACGTTCAAACACTCTTCTCGCAGCCGTCCGTGAAAGCTCTCCACGCGCGCGTTCTGGGTCGGCTTGCCGGGTTGAATCTGGATCAGTTCAATCCCCCGTTCGAGGCACCACGACAGAAAGTGCCGGCTGCTGAATTCCGGCCCATTGTCGCAGCGGATCGCCCCCGGCACCCCGCGCTCCACGATGATTCCATCCAGCACCCGCGTCACGCGGCGGCTGGCGAAGCTGGTGTCCACCTCCAACCCCGGGCACTCTCGCGTAAAGGCATCGACCACGCTCAACACCCGGATTGCGCGCCCGCACTCCACCGCGTCGTGCGCAAAATCCAGCCCCCACTCCTGGTTGGCCGCAGTCCGCGCCAGCAGCGGCTTGCCTTCGCGCGCGCAATGCTTCCGCTTCTTCCGCTTCAGCGTCAATCCCGCCTCCCGGTACAGCCGATGCACCCGCTTGTGATTCACTTTCTCTCCACTCCGCCGCAGCAACACATGCAGCCGCCGGTAGCCGAAGCGCGGCCTTTCCCGCGACAGCTCCACCAACCGCGCCAGCAGCCCTTCGTCCCCCCCGCCGCCACGCGCCTCATACCGGCAACTCGATACCGCCATCCTCAGCAGCCCGCAGACCCGGCGCTCGCTGGCCGCATACTCCACCCGCAGCCAGCTCGCCGCCCACCGCCGGTCTATGAGCTCCATCCGTTTTTTGCGATCACCGCCCGCAGCATCTCTTTATCCAAGCTGAGATCGACCACCAGCTTCTTCAGCCGCGCGTTCTCCTCCCGCAACTGCTTCGCCTCCTGCGCCTCACTCACCGTCATCCCCCCGTACTTCGCCTTCCACGCGTAGATGGTGTGCTTCGACACCCCCATCTCCCGCCCGATATCCTCCGCCGTCCGCCCCGCTTCCAGTTGTTGCAGAGCGCCGATCATCTGCGCCTCGCTGTGATTGCTCTTCGACATGGCCACCTTCCCCTTTCCTTCGACGAAATCATACTTCGATTTGTGCGGAAACAGGGGAGCAGGTCAGGAAGTTCTGCCGACATCCGATGTATCGTTCGGTCGTTTGCACGGATGCGTGACCAAGGAGAAACTGAATCTGCTCAAGTTCCCCTCCAGCACCATGACAGAGGCGGGCGCAGGTGCGACGAAGATCGTGGGGTGCAAGACGGTCAACGCCGATTCGCTTGGCATAGTATTTCACTGCGCATTACGTGCTCGTCTCAGGCGCTCCCGAAACTCTCTGTAGGCCTGCTGATACTCAGGATCTTTAGGGTTCACACCTTGGACATATATTCACCTTTTGACTAATTCCCCAAAATGGGGAATTATGCGGAGCAAGACAGATCCCTAAAACGGGGACCTGATTCTTGCTGGCTTTTCAGATGATCGCCGGGAGAAAGAAGGCAACGAGCTGTGCTTCTGGGATCTCGGCAAGGTAAGACTGAGTCCGCAGCCGACAAATAGTTTTGTAAGTTATTGAAAGTACATTGTTTGTGTGTGCAGCGATGTGTGCCAAATCGCGGGCGGGTGAACTGGCGCCAGAATCGCTACCCGGAACCGGGAACCCGATGCTCCGACAGGGAAGTGACTGGAAGATGCCTTCTCGACCATGAATCCAGTGCCAGTGCCTTATGAATTCGTCCGTTACAATTCGCTTGCCAAGGTTCGCGGTCCCAACTGAGGAGACCCGAACACCTCAAGCACCGACCACGCCTCCGGTCGTAGAGTCGGTAGCCTCTGACGAGGCCTTGATGGCGCAAATCTCTGAGGGCAGCAGGGAAGCGCTGGCTGTTCTGTTCCGTCGCTACGCCCGTCTGGTACGGACGGTGGCGATGCGTATTCTGCGTGACGATTCCGAAGCTGACGACTTGCTGCAGGACGTATTTCTCTTTATCCATCGCAACTGTTCCATCTTTGATTCCTCCCGGGCTGCTGTTCGCTCCTGGATCGTTCAGATGACCTATCATCGCGCGATCGACCGCAGACGCTACCTCAATTCACGTCACTTCTACACCCGGCTTGACCTGGATGGCGTTGCGGATTTGCTAGCCCCACGTTCGCAGAGCAGGGAGGACGATGCTTGGTTAGGTTCGCTGGTCGGAAATACGACCATCCAAGGACTTCTCGCCACTCTAACCGAAGACCAGCATAATACTCTGAGCCTGCATTTCTACGAGGGCTACACATTCGCCGAAATTGCCACGAAGCTGGACCAATCCTTGGGGAACATTCGAAATCACTACTATCGAGGCTTGGAAAAACTGCGAAAGCAGATGTTTCCAGGCAAATTGCCAGGCCGTAACGGATATGGTAGAAAGTGACTCTCAAATCAGGAGCCGGAGCGTTGTCGCGATCACCTCATGACGAGTTCCTTGAGCTCTGTGCCATTTCAACCTCGGGTGAACTGACCGGGGAAGAGCGGGCACGGTTACAGGAGCATCTGGCTGTTTGTCCCTCTTGCAGGGAAGCCATGAAGCAGTATGATGCGGTGGTCAGCAAGACCATCCCTGCCCTGGCGCCGAAGCCAGAGAGTGTCGAATCAGATCCGTCGTGGTCGCAAGAGCAAGCAGAAGCGGCCTTCTTCCAACGGCTGACGTTGGAGCAAGAATTGGGCACGGATCGAGTGGGGGATGAGGGGGATCCTGCCTCGAAAGCTATCAGCAAGGTCCCTCTCTCAGCCAGCCAGGCAATTTGGCGCAACGTCTGGACGCTATATGCGGCCGGCATTCTGCTCTTTATCGCGCTTGGCGTTTCCGCCTATCAGGTGGGCGTGCACCGGGGTGTAAAGACGGCAACGGTCACGCCCTCATCCAGCCCAACGATTCCAGCAGCTCTCGAAGAGCAAGTTAGCGATCTTGGGCATGAGCGCGAGACCTTACACGTCCAGATCGCGCAACGCGACAAAGAGATCGTCTCTCTCCGGCACGAACTGCAGCAGCAGTCGGCAGAGATGGGCCGAATGAAGTCCGCCCAAAATCAACTGCAGGCCGATCTCCAGACTAGGCAGGCAGGCAGGCAGGATCTGCTTCAAGAGCGATCTGACTTGAGCCAAAAACTAGAGTCTGCGGAAACCAAAGCTCGAGGACTGCAGGACAGGGTGGATTCGCTCGAGCGGCAGTCTTCCCAGGACAAGCAGCGTGCGACCCAGCTCGAAGCGAAGGTCAGCGATCTCACGGGTCTGTTACATGATCGTGAAACCGCGCTCGACCAGCAGCAAGAGCTACTCGCTCACGATCGAGACATCCGGGACCTGATGGGCGCCCGGGATCTCTACGTCGCGGAAGTGTACGACGTCGAGCGCAACGGAGAGACGAAGAAGCCTTATGGCCGCGTGTTCTACACGAAAGGGAAATCGCTGATTTTTTACGCCTACGATCTGGATCAGCAGGCTGGAGTGAAGAATGCCAGCACTTTCCAAGCTTGGGGCCGGCGCGGATCTGACTGGCAGCAAGCGCTCAACCTTGGAATCTTCTATGTGGACAACGCTTCGAAGAGGCGGTGGGTGCTGAGGTTCGACGATCCCAAGGCATTGTCACAAATCGACGCGGTTTTTGTCACTGTCGAGCCAAACGGTGGGAGTCACAAGCCCAGCAACAAGCCCTTATTGTTTTCCTACCTGCACATCGACCCAAATCATCCCTGAGTGCTCGGAAAACCGACCAGTGCACATTGGGCGGTGCCATCCCAAGAAATATTGATACAAATACAGGGGGGCTTCCGTAGACCGGATGAATCTGTGTGAATCCGTGCGAGCCAGGAGCAGCCCCAGTGAGACGCTTCCCCCTCCCCCTCTTCCTCTCGATCGTTCTGCTCACTGGGGCCGCAATCGGGCAATCTCCCAACGGCACAATGAGTGGCCTTGTGCTCGATCCCTCGGGACGTGCGATTGCCGGCGCCGAGGTCTTGATCGTGAACGACGCCACTGGAATCAGATACGCGGGCGCGACAAACGGTGAGGGTCTCTACGCCGTTACCAGCCTTCCTCCCGGACCTTATCGCATTCAGGTATCAAAGTTTGGTTTCAAAACCCTAATCAAGCCGGATGTTGTCCTGAATGTCCAAGATGCTTTGGCTATCAACTTCACACTTCCTGTAGGAGCAATTGCGGAAACTGTGACAGTCGAAGGTGGCGCGCCATTGGTCAACACGGAAAGCGCCGCCGTGAGTACAGTGATCGACCGCAATTTCGTGGCCAGCTTGCCGCTGAACGGCCGGAGCTTCAACACCCTCTTGGAATTGACACCCGGGGTCGTAATTGCTCCGCAGCCAAATGCGCAGTCGCCAGGACAGTTCAGCATTGCGGGTCAGAGGGCTGACGCGAACACGTTCACAGTAGACGGCGTCTCCGCCAATTTTGGGGTTTCATCCAATTTTCCAACCGGGGCTTCAGGAACCGGTTCCGCCCAGGCTTTTAGCGCCTTAGGAGGCACGAGCAGCTTGGTTTCTGTGGATTCGTTACAGGAATTCCGTATTGAAACATCCTCCTTTGCGGCTGAATTTGGCCGTTCGCCGGGAGGCCAAGTCATACTCACGACTCGCTCGGGCACGAATGAATTCCACGGGGGCCTGTTCGACTATTTTCGCAACACAGTCTTGGACGCTAATGACTGGTTCGCGGATAACGCTCACCTTCCGCGGGCGCCTGAACAGCACAACGACTTCGGCGGTTACTTCGGTGGACCTATTTTGAGGAACAAGACTTTCTTTTTCTTCTCGTATGAAGGTGCGCGGCTGCGGATCCCTGAAACCTCTTCTATCGCAGTTCCATCCTCCTACGCTCGCGCCGTCGCTCCCGTGGGATTGGTCCCGTACGTGACCGCATATCCGCAGCCAGACGACAAGACAATAACCCCTGGGGAATATATTTCGCACTTTACGGCGAACTATTCCAATCAAGCCACACTGGACGCCACCAGCATTCGCATCGACCATACCTTGAACAGCAGGTTCTCCATCTTTGGGCGATACAACAACGCTCCCTCACAGGTCATAACGAGGAGCGGTCCAGGCAATGAAGTGGACACTGTGCCGGTAAACACGCGAACGCTGACACTCGGTCTGACAGCGTTACTGAGCAGCCACGTATCCGATACCATCCGCGGGAACTATTCAGAGCAGAATTCTAATTTTACTTCTGCATTGGATACGTTCGGAGGTGCCCTCCCGCCAGACCCGAGTTTGCTCATTGGTCCGCTTGCCCCTGTTCAAACCCTCGTCACTTTCGCTCCGCTCGATGGCGTCGCTTCTTATCAGGTAGGGCCGTCGGCCAGAAACCGAACTAAGCAGGTAAATCTCGTAGACGATTTGTCAGTAACCGCTGGCAGGCATCAGCTAAAGTTTGGGGCAGACTACCGTGCCCTTTTTCTTCGTATGCTTCCTGCCCAGAACAGTCTTCTATATTTGATCTCGAGTGTTCAGGAATTCGTGTCAGGCGCGTCAGAGGGGCAATCTCTCCTTTTCAACACCGGCACTAACCTCCCGTCTCGGCTTCTCAGCCAATCGCTATCCCTGTACGGCCAGGACAACTTCCATCTGACGCCTCGGTTGACGCTTACTTATGGCCTTCGATGGGAGTTGGCGCCCGCCCCGTCCGCCCGTGGCGGAACGACCTTGGCTTCCTGGAGCAACACGGATAACCCCGCCATGGTCACCCTCGCACCACCGGGGACGGCACCATGGCGGACGAGGTTCGGTAACTTCGCCCCTCGATTTGGTGCTGCGTACCGTGTGAGGCGCGAACGGGATCTGGTGTTACGTGCCGGAGTCGGCGTGTTTTACGATCTGGGCGTGGGGTCGGTCGCGAATCTGGGAGCGTATTTTCCGAACGCTTCTAGCCAGTCGGCGTCAGGAGTTGTTTTACCCGTCAGTCAGTTGCCGTCTTACCTGCCTGTCATCTCGCTTCAGCCTCCGTATCCCTTCGCGACGGGCTTTGCGGCCGATCTCGAACTTCCCCGTTCCTATCAATGGAACGTCGCTATGGAGACTTCATTTGCGGGACAGAATGCATTTTCCTTGACCTATGTCGGACAGGCAGGGCGGGATCTGCTGCGGGAGGAAGCACTCTATCAGCCCAATTCCAATTTCTCCGGAGATTTCGCCCTGACGGGAAACACGGCTTGGTCGAACTACAATGCTTTGCAGGCGCAATATCGCAGGCCACTTTCGCAGGGCTTACAGGGCCTCTTGAATTACACCTGGGCGCACTCGCTAGATAATGCCTCGAACGATGTGGTGGCGGGCCTTTCGGGTACTGTTATTTCGGCTGCCAGCGACTATGGATCGTCGGATTTTGATGTGCGGCAAAGTTTTTCAGGTGCCCTCATTTACGCAATTCCTTCTGTAACGACAGACAGGCGCTTTGCCCTTCTAACTCAAGGTTGGTCCCTTCAAAGTGTGATCGTCGCGCGCACTGGGACTCCATTCAATGGCGTACTCCTGCTGGCATCTCCCGACCCGGGAGGGGTTGCCGATTCCCGGCCGGATCGCGTACTTGGGCAACCCGTTTGGCTATATGGATCTCAGTGCATATCTGCCCTCGGACCGCCGTGCGCTGGTGGGCAAGGCTTGAATCCCGCAGCCTTCGCAATTCCCTCGACGGTCCGGCAAGGAACAGAAGCAAGGAACGACATTACGGGTTTCGGGCTGACGCAAGTTGATCTTTCGATCAGAAGGAGATTTTCGCTCACCGACCATCTCATCCTCGACTTTCGGGCAGACGCGTTCAATGTGCTCAACCATCCGAACTTCGGCAATCCAGCCGCGGAGCCCGAATTCGGGCCCTTCTATCTTCAGTCGCAGGCGATGCTAAATAAGACGTTGGGAGGGCTGAATCCACTTTTTCAGCAGGGTGGTCCACGGTCACTTCAATTGTCGTTGAAACTCTCCTTCTAATTTGAGGATCGAGGAGGTGGTAGACATGCCCCGAATGTGGCATGGATGCTGTTGGGGGAAGTGTCTTCTTGTGCTGGCTACATCGGTCGGTACGCTGCTGCAGCACGCGGATGGCCAAGAGCTTAAGCCATTGCCCATAGAAGACGTTGTGACAGCTGATATCTTTACACCCTATTCCCCGATCCAATTCTCCCCGGACGGCAAGTGGCTAGCCTATACGGTAAGCTCCCGGCGCGGAGACAGCCGGCCACAAACGGGGAACTCATTGTCCAGAAGCATGCCGGAGTATGCCAAGGGTGCAGATATTCGTGTAGTCGGCACGGAGCACGGGACGAGTCAGACAATCACCGAGGGCAGCCGGGACAACTGGCTTCCAACTTGGTCTCCTGACGGTCGCTACTTGGCCTTTTTGTCGGATCGGGATGGAGGCAGCCAAGCAAAGCTTTGGGTATGGTGCGCGGCTACCCATGCTCTGCGACAGGTGTCAGAGGTGAATGTTATTTCGACGCAACTGCAATGGCTGCCCAACAGTGAGGCTGTCCTGGTTGGGATTTCCCCAAACGTGAGCGCTCCTTCCGCGCACGTTACACATGCTTTCAATCCGGGCGAGCCAAGAACCTCGACTCCGACCGTCACGATTTTTCATTCGTCTCGGGAAAGCACGCCTTTGAGCGCGCAGTCCCCGCCGTGGTCTTTGGACGGCGGCTTGCCGAACTTAGCCCTGATCGATATGGAGAGTGGCAAGGTCCGACGCATTGACGGCGTCGAACGGGTTTCAGCGTTCTTTCTCTCGCCTGACGGTAATCGGGTTGCTTACACAAGCCCACAAGCCTTCGAAAGGCCGGGCTCGCAGCAGGTTCTTTTCAATGTGGTGCTCGCTTCTCTCAGCGGGGATCAACCCCGTGTCGTTGCTTCTAAAGTTCAGCTTGAAACGGGCGGTGCGTCTCTTAGTTGGTCCCCGGATGGCTCATTGCTTGCCTTTCGGACTGGGGGAATGAGTGGGAATGGAGACTGCTACATCGTAGATGCTCGGCTCGGACTTCTGAGAAACGCCAGTTCCTTCCAAGATCGGCACCATGGATTTGCTTTTGTGCCCCCCTCTTGGGATCGCGACGGGAAGTACTTATATTTCACCGATGGAGACACATTGTGGAAGACCTCCGTTGCTCAAACCAAAGCCGTGGAAGTTATCCGCATACCGCAACGGCAGGTAATCCTCTTGGTCGAAAACAAAGTAGGTATTTTGTGGTCCCCCCGCAGCGACGGGTCGATCGTTGTCCTCGCTTTCGATAAAGCTTCAAAGCGGTCGGACGTCTTGGGTATTGATCCGAGGACGCCTGACATCAAGGAATTCTTGACGATTCGTCAACCACGTGATTGCGTCGCATCGGGTCAATTTGGAGCAGTCTCGCCGGACGGACGGCAATTTGCATATTTCTCGCAAGATGCACAGCATGACATGGATCTTTGGCTGACTGATTCCAACTTCACCGATCATCGGCGCCTTACTCACGTCAACCCGCAATTCGATCGCTACAAGATGGGTGCGGCAAGACTGATCGAATGGCGAAGCCTTGACGGCAATCCGTTGCGCGGGACACTACTGTTGCCGGCTGACTATCGGGAAGGGAATCGCTATCCCCTGATCGTCTGGGTATACGGCGGACAACATGGATCGGATTCCATCGATCGATTCGGTCTTTCTGCCGGAGCAACCTTTAATCTTCAGCTCTTGGCAACACGCGGCTACGCTGTCTTGTTCCCGGACGCTCCACAGCGTCTCGGCACACCAATGTTAGATTTGGCGAAGACGGTGCTGCCTGGGGTCGATAAAGTCATCGAGATGGGAATAGCGGACCCAAGTCGCATGGGTGTAATGGGACACAGTTATGGCGGATACAGCGTACTGGCCTTGATCGTGCAGACTGGGCGTTTCAAAGCCGCGGTCACGGCGGACGGGTACGGGGATCTCATAACCCAGTACGGAGAAATGAGCGAGGACGGGGCCGCTTTTGGAACTTCGAGCCAGGAACAAGGTCAGGGTTTAATGGGAGGAACACCGTGGGATTTTCGACAAAGATACATCGACAACTCACCCTGGTTCTTTCTTGATCGGGTCGAGACCGCCTTGCTCGTCATTCAAGGCGACCAGGATGAAGTTGTCGCACCATTCCTCTCGGATCAAGTGTTTGTTGGATTGAGGAGGTTGGGTAAAGAGGTTGAGTACGCAAAATATAAAGGGGAGGGACACTCTGCGTTCTATTGGGCCCTCGGCAACCGGGTCGATTACTGCAGCAGAGTGATCGCTTGGTTCGACAAATATGTCAAGGCCGGACGGAATTGAGTGGACATGGAGCGTCGAAATACGAGTTTTCGAGAATTTCGAGATGTGTGCGAGCCGCCTCACCACAGGTGCTTATCGATATAAATGAAACGGAGCGCTCCGTACCCGAAGCGCTCCAAGTCGTGCTACTCGTCCGCTTCGTACGCGCCCGGCGTCAGCACTTTGTACGCTGGCGTTCCACTGTCAGTGATACCCGCCGAGCTTTTCTCGAATCGGGTCTGCTGAATGGCTGACACTGCAGACATGAGGCCCACAATCTCAGGCTTTTCGTATTTCATCGTTATCACCTCCTTTCTTCTTGAGATTTACTACCCAGCTAGCTAGCCAACCGGTGTCACGGAAAAAGGTTTCAGCTGATCCTGTGCGGGAAGAGAATCACTGGAGTCAAATCCTCGTATTGCGCGAAACGGTCTTCCTTTTATCTCCCTCAACCATGACTCGATACTTAACGTGCGCATCAGCGATACGATCGGGACCTGATCCCCGTATCGAGCGTTCTGCACCGCTTGCGACAAAACCTCCGTGGTGACGATTCCGAGTGAACTACTCTCCAGGCTGCAACTGATCTCAATCAGCCTCTTCCACTCCGCCGCAATCACTTGCAATGCGGACCGCACAACGAACGCCTTTCGTCGGCGATTTAGCACCTCGCTTGGAACGATTCCAGCTAGGGCGCGGCGCATCAAAGATCGACGCTGGCCCGGACGAACCAGCTGATCGCGTGGGATTGCGTAGAGGAATTCGAGCAGACTCCGGTCAAGATAGGGATAGCACTTCTCATATGCGGGTTCTGCCGCGGGCGGTTCGCAGGCGAGTTGCCTTCGTAAAGCGTCCAGTGTAGTGAGGTTCTTCTGAAAAGTTGGGAGCGCACCCAATAGTCTTAGTCTGCTGACGTAGCCGGCCAAGGCGGCTCGATGGCGCAGGACAAAGCGCGGGTCCAGCCACGGTTCAGCACCCGCCGGCTTGAAGACGCCGTTCACTGGAAACGGAGCGAATTCCCGGATGGTGTCGAAAAGCATCTGCCACCACGGTTTTCTCTGTGAAAGTGCCCACCCTTTCAATGCGCGGGCCAGTCTGATGAGAAGCAACCTTGCCAAAAGGTCCTGAAGCTCCGGTATACCTGTTGGCAGACCGCCGGTGACTTCGTCACCGCCCGTGCCGGAGATCACAACTAGGTTACGTTGTGATTTCAGGCAAGCGATGAAATGCTGGTTCGCTCTCGAAATCTGTCTGCTGGCACTCGGCGTGTAAGGGATACGTTCGGACACACTCTCGAAATTAGCTATTTCCTGCGAACCGACGTTGATATGACAACCGCTGCGACCGCGGTGCTCTTCCACCTTGGTGAAAAATGGGCGCTCATTCCAGTTAGGTTCCGCGTCGTCATAGTAAGAGACGGTATCGAGCCGTGGGGTCTCGGCGTTCCCGCGAGCGATGACAGCATCGGCTACGCAAACAATGGATGAAGAGTCGATGCCCCCGCTCAGTTCGGCAAGTACTGGTCTGTCGGAACGGAGTCTGCGCCGGACAGATTCCTCAAACACCGCGCGGAAATGCTCCTCGTATTCGTCATCCGTGCGATAGTGGACCCGCACGCCTGCGTCGAAGTCCCAGTATTTCCTGATGCTTTGCTTTCCCGGCCGAAGCGACAAGAATGATGATGGAGGGACAGCGTGAATCCCAACATAGGGTGTCAAATGAGCAGCGGGGCCATAGGCTAGCCAACCGGCTACGTATTCCTCATTGAGCGCGAGGCTCTCTCCCGCAAGAATGACAAGCGGATCGAGCACGGAACTCCAGCTGATGCCATCCCGATCGATTGAATAGTAGAGAAGGCGGGTGCCGGCAAAATCTCTCGCGAGCTTCAGCGAGCGCGTGCGCGGCGACCAGGCCGCGAGCGCCCAATCACCGACAAGCCTGGCAAAGCCATCCGCTCCCCGCCGGTCGTAAACCGCCGCGACAACCTCGATATCGGTGGAGGCTTTAGTCAGAACTTCCGGAAACTCGCGAATAAGTTCCTCCCGATTATCCAATCGGCCATCCCACGTAATGACCGCACCCGCTTCCGATAAGTGCGGCTGCACTTCGCGCCGCGATTCCTTCGTGATGTGCAACGCATAGTACAAAATGCTCACACCGTCCTTAACAAACGAACCGCTACCATCAGGTCCGTACGGCGGGAGCACGGACCGCACTTTCCGCTGATAGTCCGGGTCCAACGCCTTACCGCCGAAATTCCACCTTCCAAACTGTGCGCTCATGCTTTGTATTCCTAACACTCGTCGAGAACTGCGTATGTTGTTAACGTGTGCGTCTTGTCATTCACCACGCGACCGTTTACTTCAACCCAGGCGTGTGCTCGGAAAGGCAGTTGCTGGACTCCAACCACCATCTTCGCGTTGAAGCCCTGTCGTTTAAGCAAAGAAGCCGTCGCTGCGGAACGTTGCAAACAGAGCACCTGTTTCCAATACCAGATACAAGCGACGTCTACCGCATGACAGATCTGTTCAATCGAGTAGGACCGTTTCCATGTATTGCTTATTGCTTGCCTATGGACTTTGTCACGCAAGACCGCGAACTTTCCTCGCACCAGGTGCAGATCGAACAGGATCAGCTGCCAATAGGCTTTTAGAACGATGTACGACATGGAATCGTCCCTTTCTCACACTTAAGCTGGGAGCGCTAACTGGTCACACAGAAAAGCCACCCGATCGGTCAGAGCTTCGATGCGTTCACTCAAAGGCAGCACCGGCGAGTGCCCACGAAACCTGCTGTAGTCCAAGAAGATCGGGTTAGCGGAGACGTTGACCGCCTGCAGCCTTGCGATCATCTTTCTCGCGTGGAGTGGATTGCAGTTTTGGTCGGCATCACCGGAGACGATCATTGTGGCCGGATAGGCAATGCCATCCTTAACCTGGTGATAAGGGGAATAACCGGCTAGGGCGGAGAAATCCTCGGCGTCATCAGCAGTTCCAAACTCATCTACCCACGCATGCGCGCTGTCAAAAAGGTGATAACGCAGCATGTCCAGCATCGGAACCATGCAAACCGCAGCGCGAAAAAGCTCCGGCCGTTGCGTTATAGCCGCTCCCACAAGCAGGCCAGAGTTGGATCCACCGAAGATGGCTAACTCCTTTGGCTTCGTCCATCCAACTTCGATGAGCCACTCGGCTGCTGCCAAGAAATCGTCGATGGCAACCTGCCGGTTCTTCCGCTTCGCGGCGTTGTGCCAGCTCATTCCAAATTCCGAGCCTCCGCGGATATTGGGAAGGGCGAACAAACAGCCCCGCTCCATGAGAGATGAGACGAAAACGCTGAACTGCGGCGTCATCGAAACACCGAAGCCACCGTATGAGGTCATCAATGTGGCTTGTGGGCCCTTTGTGAATACCTCTTCCCGGCCCACCAGGAACATCGGAATCCGCGTACCGTCGTTCGCCGCGAACCACACCTGAGTTTTACGGTAGCCGTGACGATCAAACGGAATCGGTGTGCTTGTACACAGCTGAGATTCTCCACTCTGCGGGGAATAGCGGGAGAGCTGAGTAGGCATGGTGAAAGATTCCCGCTCGATCAGTAGCTCCTCGCTCTCAGCTGAACCTGCGATCATGCGAACAGTTTCGTACTTTCCAACCGGAAGTTCGCCGAGTGTTTTACCCATTAGGTCAAAGACCTTGATCTCCGCTGCGCCCCCCAGCGTGTACGAAACATAGATTCTGTTTGAAGTGACAGCCCACCCTCCAATCGGCCAATCGCTTGTGGGAATGACGTCGACAAAATCCGGATCTTGTCCTTCTCGCGGATGAACCTCGACGATTTTGGAATTGGGAGCCTCCCGATCTGTGAACGCCAGAACGCGACCGTTCAGGAGAAGCGGCCCAAACTTATACGTGGCCTTCTTGACTACGATCGCTGGAGGGCTGGTACTGTCCAGCGGCCAGAGATAGAAATCTAGGTATGTCCTTTCGCAAAAATGGAAGACGAGAAAGCCCAAGCGTCCTTGACCCGGGACAATGCCCAATCGATGGGTGTCGTTTTCGCCGCAGCCGAAGATCTTGCGGTCATGCGCGAAGGAAGCTCCGAGAACATGATGGTACGCTGCAGAGGAGCAAGAACCCAGACTGCCAGAGGCCTCATGGACGTAGTAAAAGCCTCTTAAATCAGGGGCGAAGAAAAATCCCCGCAAATAACCTCGCGGCAGCGAATCAGGAAGGTTCTCCCGCTTCTCGATATCGAACAGCTCAAACATTCCCGTGCGTTCGCCACCTTCTTTCACCTCGTACAGGAGTAAGCGCCCGTCCCGGGAAAGCTGCAGTGGTCTCACGGCTGTGTGGTTGCCCGTTTCCCGCTGTGTCGGGTCGATCAGAAGTTGGTCTTCTCCGTCGTGTCCTTCACGTAGAAAGATGCAGGGCTGTTCCTGGCGACAAACGCGCTTGCGAAAAACGTACCTGTTGCCAACCCTCTGAATTGAGTCGTATGTCTCTACATCTAGAAGCTCGCGAATCCGTTCGCGGATGTTTTTTCGGCCCGGAATCGCGTCGAGATACGCACGCGCATATTGTGTTTGCGCCGCAATCCAGTCTCGGGTCCGTGGTGAATCTTGGTCCTCAAGCCAGCGGTACGGATCTGTTATCGGCACACCGTG
>Ga0302324_100017779_pt1 | contig 14065 bp, 13 predicted proteins | sample Palsa_T0_1_FD_201949 | JGI IMG/M metagenome (GOLD analysis project Ga0302324, IMG submission 201949) | Peat permafrost microbial communities from Stordalen Mire near Abisko, Sweden - Palsa_T0_1 | ecosystem: Environmental > Terrestrial > Soil > Palsa > Peat permafrost | place: Sweden: Abisko... | reverse complement strand
GTGGCCAAATGTGCGGAATGTCACACACCGCGCAATGCGCAAGGTGAACTGGATCCTCACGCTTGGCTGCAGGGAGCTCCGATCTGGATCACGCCGGTGCATCCAAACCCAAATTGGGCGGAGCGCGCTCCGGCCTTGGCGGGCTTTCCGAGTTTGTCAGAGCAGCAGGGGGAACGGGTCTTGGAGAAAGGAACAGGGCCTGAGGGCGAAACTCTGCGGCCGCCGATGCACATCTATCACATGACTCATGAAGATGCGAAGGCGATCATTGCGTATCTGAAGTCATTGCGGGAGCCCGGGCACTAGCTCGCGGAAGCGGCCTTCTAAATGAATGTCTTAGGTTGTCGACCAGAGCCGTTCTCCGAAAAGTGAATGCTGAATTTGAGAATCGAATCTTGCGTTTTCAGTTTGACTTAAGAGGCGAAATCACGGCAAAAGCGCCCGAGTCGGCAATCGTAATATTGTCGACGCACGCGGATGAGCGCTTGATCGAAGAGGCCAAGACAATCGGCGCCCGGGCATACGTTGCCAAGACAAAAGCCGGCGAGGCTCTCGTCAAAGCCATCGAGTCGGCGATTGCGGGCGGGGCTTTGTTTTGATGGACTGACGCGGGTAATTGAGGGGATGGCGCCCGCGTTCATCGTCCCGAGTGCCTCGCCGCAGGTGTCTGCCGGACTACAAGCGCATCCCGAATCTAAAATCTTTTTCGTAGGTATTCAATCACTAAGTAGCCAAGCAGTGCGCAAATGACCGCAATGACGAAATTAGTGGCCGTGAAAATATCTTGAACGGCGACAGCTAAGCTCTTTCCCTCGCCATTTGTACGGGTAAATTGCCCCATCAAAAGATTGGAATAGAAGAGGAAGATGATGAAACCGATCTCAATCATCGGCCTCCAAATCCTTCCCGGCTTTCCGGGTCGTTTAGGGTTCGAAGTCATCGGTTAATTGATGCGCGTGACCGTGTTCTCGTCACGATGGGCGACTTTGTCTGCCGCTGCGCAAACCGGCGCGCTTTTTCAAGGTTGATGGCTGCCACGGCATGCGCAAGATTATACCCAGAACTGCAGCTAACCTAGTGCCCGATCAAAACGGTCTGCTTTGACATTTCGATTCGCTGCAGTTTCTTTTGTGCTCGCGGTCAGCGTCGTGAATGGCATTGTTGCATTCCTGCGCCAGGTACTGCCTAAAAGCACCCCGCCTTCTCCAAGCCCTCGCGGGAAACGGCGGAGGTTTCCTTCGCCGGTTCGGTCGGGGTCTGAACCCTTTTCTCAGTCGGCACGGGTACCGCTGCCGCGAACGCTTTCTCCTTCTCTTTCATATTTTCTCCTTGCGGATGGGGGATTGGGCCGTACATGGATGGATTGCGTAACATTTTGACGCAATGGTCCGTACAATCCTTGGCGTCTTTGGTACCTTCTTTCCTCATCATCGCGGCATGCGACCCGGTCTTGCCGCACTGACTGTCCATGATCACCCCGATATGAAAACTAGAGGAAGGAATGGTGACCCCGGTCGGAGTTGAACCGACGACATTCAGCTTAGAAGGCTGATGCTCTATCCAATTGAGCTACGGGGTCGTCGGTGAATATTCTAGCAAATCGCATGGCGGCTCACCCGGCTAAGGGCTGACGATCTGCTTTGCTTAAACGGCCTGCAAAATGACGATCTGCTTAGAAGGCAGACGCTCTTTCCAACTGAGCTACGGGCGCGCGGCAGCGAGCCCTCATTCTAAACCATTTCTGGATCGAGCAGAAAGCATCCGAGTGGACGTCGAGTTCATAGGGAGCGGAGCCAGGATTTGAGGCGCTCGGCTTCCAGGGTGATCAAGTCAGGATCGTGAAAGGTGTACGCAAGCACGGAGACGCCTTGCGTGGCGGACAGCAGATGCACGGCGAGGCCGCGAGATTCGGCGCCTTTGCCGAGGGCTTCGAACTGGGCCTTCATCCAGGTGAGCGCCACGGCGAACAATACCTGCGACTTCTTGGCCACGGGACCGCCATGCTTCTGCAGTTCGGTGCATAAGCCGCCGACTGGGCAGCCGCTGCGCGCCAGATCTTCGCGGTTCTTGACCTTTATGTCCACGAAGGCGCATAGCCGCTCGACGGGAGATTCCGCTTTGTCGAAATCCTGCAGCAGCTTGCGGAAGCGCGAAACGCGCAAGTCGACGATGGCGCCGCCAATTTCGTCTTTGGTTTTAAAGTAGTAGTAAACGTTTCCTAACGGGATGCGCGCTTCTTTGGCGATGTCGGCGATGGCGGTATTGCCGAAGCCGTAGCGGTAGGTGGTCCTCTCCGCGGCGTACAGGAGGCGGGCGCGATTGTCTCCTTTCGTTTTGGGCATCGCCGCGTCTATATAGTCAGTTGACTGACTGACCCAGTATACAGTATACCCTTCTTCGAGGTGAAGCGATGATCCGCCGGATAGACGCAAGCTTTGGGGCAGACCGCAGGTGCGTGCTTCTTGTTGCCGCCCTGGCGGTTCTGGTTTGGATTGGTGCGTCGAGCGCATCGAGCGCCGAGGCCGATCCAGCGATTGAACATTGGATTGGGACATGGGCGACCGCGCCTCAGCCTGCCATACCGTCGCGTGTGCAGACTTTTCGGAACCAAACCGTGCGACTGATCGTGCACGTCAGCGCTGGCGGAAAAAAAATGCGGGTCAAAATTTCCAACACGTATGGCGACCAACCGTTGCTGATTGGCGCGGCACACCTGGCGCGGCGGGTTAATGGGGCGGACATCGACGCGGCGTCCGACCGAAAGCTGACGTTTGGCCAGCAGGGGTCCACGAGAGTTGGGTCAGGGGCGATGGCGGTGAGCGATCCGGTGGAGTTGGACGTGCCACCGCTATCGGACCTGGCAATCAGCCTGTTTTTTCCGGAGGCTACTGCGGCGACGACTTCGCACACTCTGACTATGCAGACGAACTACATTTCCCCCGAGACCGGGGATTCGACAGCGGCGGCGAAATTCCCAGTGGACAAGACCATTGGCTCGTGGCCATTCCTGACCGGGGTAGATGTGACGGCTTCGCCCGGAGGCGCAGCGATCGTAGCGTTTGGCTCTTCGACCACGGACGGAGACGGTTCCACAGAGGATACCAACCACCGTTGGCCGGACGTGCTTGCAGAGCGGCTCCAGCAGGAGGCCAATGGGAAGGCAGAACAGGGCGTGCTTAACGAGGGCATCATCGGCAATCGATTGTTGAGCGACGTCCATAGTCCCGGGCAGCGGGGCGGGCCGTTTGAGGAGACGCTCATGCGGTATGGAAATGGCCTAGGCGATGCCGGCGTGGCACGCTTCGAGCGCGACGTGCTGGATCAAGCGGGAGCGAAGTTCGTTGTCCTCGTCCTCGGCATCAATGATATTTTGTTTCCGGGCGCGTTCATACCGGCAAGCGAAAGTGTGAGCGCCGAACAGGTGATCGCAGGCAATCGTCAACTCATCGAGCGCGCGCACAAAAAAGGGATTCGGGTGATTGAGACGACAATTCCCCCGTTTGAGGATGCGACCTTTCAACAGCCGGTCATCAAGTTTTCCACTCCGGAAAAAGAAGCCGTGCGGCAACAGGTGAACGCGTGGATTCGCGGCAGCCATGAATTCGAGGGAGTGATCGATTTTGACGAGGTCTTGCGCGACCCGGGCCATCCGGCGCGGTTGCTGCCCAAATACGATGCCGGAGATCATTTGCACGCGAACGATGCGGGTTACATCGCGTCGGGCAATGCGGTTTCGCTGGCGTTATTTCGCGCGTCGGAAAAGAGCAAAGGCGAAAAGCGAAGGAATCCATGATGCCAGCCTCAGCACAGGCGAACGGAGCATCACATTAATTCCGAGCGCATCGTGGCAGTGGAATACTAGGCCTAAACGTTTGAGGAGGTGCTTCGTGCGGCGGAGATCCTTCCTAAAGGGCGCAGGAATTGTAACCGTCGCCGTCGTGGGCGGAGGCGTCTGGCGCGCCTGGGATCAAGGAGTCTTCAGCGTCGGTGAGGGGCCGGCTTACGAGCCGTGGAAGGACTGGCGCAACACCGGAAACGATGTTCCGCTCGCGCTGGTGCGCGCCGCGATTCTGGCCGCCAGCCCGCATAACACTCAGCCTTGGCTTTTCAAGGTCACCAATTCTTCAATCGAGCTGCACATCGATACCCAGAGGAACGTGGGCGCACTTGATCCTTATCTGCGCGAAGAGCATATCGGCGTGGGTTGCGCTCTTGAAAATCTGATGCTGGCCGCGCCTGCCAACGGATACGCAGCCACGGCGGCTCTCCTTCCGGGACGACTTGGCCCGATTCCCGCCGAACCCAAACCAAAGTTCTTGGCCCGCGTAAATCTCACACCCGGGAAACGCGAAGAACACGAGCTTTTCAACGCCATCCCGCGGCGCCGCACAAATCGTGCTCCTTACGATCCTGGCAAAGCGATCTCGCCTGATTTCATAGACGCCCTCAGGCATCTTCCAGGCGACTCCGCAGATGTAAAGCTATTCCTCTTCACCACCGAAGCTGACCGAAAAAAGATCGCCGAAATTAGTTCTGCCGCAAATACAGAGATCTATTCCGATCCGGATGTTCAGCATGGCAGCGAACGTTGGATCCGCACGAAATGGAGTTCCGTCCAGAAATACCGTGATGGCCTCACGATTGATGCCTTCGGCCTGCCTCCTATAGCTACTGCGCTGACTAAGATGATGTCTGTGCGGATGCTCCGCTGGGCTGCTTCCCGCCACACCGAGAATGGCTATTCGAAGCTGATGCTCAGCGCGCCGCTGATAGGATTCATCGCCGTGCGCGACCGATATGCCCAAGAACAGTGCTTGCAGGCAGGCCGAATCTGGCAGCGTGCACATCTCTGTGCGACTGCCCACGGACTTGCCGCCCGCCCCTGTAACGAGGCGGTGGAAATGGTGGATCATGAACTGGCGCTGGGCAGACCGGCCTCTCGCGCCACGCTGCTCAACGAAGTCACCGCAGATCCCACCTGGCAGCCCACCTTTGTTTTCTATATGGGCTATCCTAAACTGTCCGCCCACGCCAGCCCACGCCGTCCGGTCCAAGCTGTAATCGTCTGACAGCCCAGATTCGCGCGCGGTTCTCTAACGACGGTATCGAGGTCTTCCCTCCATTGGGGCTGGCGCTTTCCCCTGATCGGCTCATGACCTCTCTCCGATTGCCAGGGGCCCCGCGCACTCAAAGCTGTAGATCGCGGGCGATCGCCGCCGCCCCGCAAAAAAATGGGGAGCCCGAAGGCTCCCCAAATTGGCTGAGTTGGCTGGTGCCAGACCAGAAAGACTTAGAAGGTCAAGCGCATTGAGAACTGGCAGAATCTGCGCTCGTCGTGGTTTCCGCCGAGTGCGCCGCTTCCCAGACCGCCCTTCTCCTCGATCACTTCACTCGGTCCGACGCCTTGGACCGTATAGTTGTCTTCGGCGTTTACGTAATAATTGTGGTGGTTGAACACGTCGAAGCCCTCGGCGCGGAAAACCAGTCCAAAGCGCTCCGTAAGCCGGAAGCTCTTTTCGACTGCCGTATCGAAGTTCCATGCTCCCGGTCCGCGGAACGCATTGCGCCCGGTCATGCCCGCTGGGAACGGTCCAAAGTCGGAAATCCCCAACGTTGGGTTGTCCGGGCCCAAGCTGGCTGGGGCCGGAACATTCAAGGCATTGTACGTGTTCGGCCCAATCTGTATCGGCGTTCCCACGTGATACTGCGTAATCGGCGTCGCAGGAGTAATGCGCGGAATCACGTAGTAGTTGAGCAGGTCGGTCTCGTCGTAAACGGAGAAGGGGATTCCGGTGCGTGCGGTAAAGATTCCGGAAATATTCCAGCCTCCAAGCGCCTGCGAATAAAATCCTCTCCCGCTCTTGAACCACGGCGTTTGCCATACCGGCGACAGCACGAATCGTTGCCGCACGTCAAAGTCGGAGTTCCCATAATCCAGTTGGGGATGCGTGACGTCGGTGTAACCGAGAGACGCCTGCGTCTCGCTTCCCGAGAATGTATCGCTCAGGTCGTCCAGCGAATGCGACCAGGTATAGTTGGCGATGAGCGTCACCCCGGTGTGGTGCAGATCGTTCGACTGGAATTTGACGTTAAGCGCCTCATAGGTGCCCACGCCATCGCTGCCTCGGCGGTTGATGTTCGAATACTGCGAGTTCAACCGCGTATAGCACGTATCGACGCCGGTAACCGGATTGCTATAGGGACACGTTTCCGTACCTGCGGCATTGGAGCCCGTGATCAATGGATCCCCGAGGTAGGCCTGTCCGCTGCCCACCAGGTTGATATTCGCGATGTCATAAAGGTGAACGGAATGCGCTCCGCTGTAGGACAGCGCGAGGATGGTGTTCGGCGCCAGTTGATGCTCGATAGCCATGCTCCAGAATTGAGTTTGCGCTACGTTGGTGTGCGCGTCGTCATCGCGCAACTCCACGGGGGAAAGCGCAGCCGGAGGACCAGGAGCACCCAAAGGACCGAGACCGCTGTTGGTAACAAAGTACGGGCAGTTCGTGACCACACCGGCCGAATTCGCGTTGCAAACGTCGCTGATCGCAGCGCTCGCCGGCGGATTGAAACTGGCGTTGTAAGTCACGTTGCCGAAGTTGCGTTCATAACTCATGCCGAAGCCGCCGCGCAAGGCCGTCTTGCCGTTGCCAAACACATCGTAGGCAAAGCCCACGCGCGGTGCCGGGGTACCCCACCGGGGCGCCCAGAATTGGCCAATCGGACTCTTGGTGGTGATTTCCACCTGGCCGGTGCGTACGCTCTCTCCGAAACTGCCCGTACCCGCGTAAAAGTTCGAGTCCAAGCTCTGATTGTTGTTGTGTTGAACGCCATAGTGTTCGTAACGCACGCCGTAGTTGATGGTCAGCCGCGGCGTCAGCTTAAAGCTGTCTTGCAAATAGAAGGCCCAGTCTTTGTAACGATAGCTGCGTGACGCATCGGCCGGACCCAAAGGCGGAGTCACGGTGCAGGCGGCTGTCAGAATCGGGTTGCCGTAGACATCCAGAGCACAGGGCAACGCCCCGTTCGGATTCACGCGACCCGTGAATTGGATCAAGGGAGCGGCAAACGCCCCTGTTGAAGGGTCGGTGACCCCTCCTGCGTTAACCATGCTATTCAGTGCGTCGGGAAGCAGCCCGCCCAGCGCCTCGGTCGCCTGGACGTATGCGCCATAGGCCACATTGAGCTGGATGTACGTGAATTCACCACCGTAACGCATGGTGTGGCGGCCTTTCGTCCATGCCAAATCCTCGATAATTTGCAAGGTGTTCTGCGGTCCGCCGAAGGGCAAGCCTCCGGTTCCCGATGTGCTGTTCTGCAGTCCCGGCAGCTGGATAATGTTATTGGTCACCGGGTCATTGGATTGTGCCGACGTCGTGTTCAAGTAGAGGTTCGGCGTGTCGGTCAGCGACTGCTTAAAGCTATTGGCGACGTTAAAGCGCGTGAAACTGACCTTAGTATTATTCAGTACGTTGTTGGTGAAGTAGTGGGTCAGCGAAAACAGGCCGCTGTTGTCGTAACTTATGCCGCCCACGTTGTACTGTGGGTAAGGCGTGTACCCGTCGGCGCCCAGGAAGTCGTTTTCGCTGTATCGTGCAAAACGGAAAAACATCTGGTTCTTGCTGCTCGCGTTGAAGTCCACGCGCCCAACCAGGTTGTACGTGTTTTGCGGGACGCCGCCGCCTGCATCAAACGGAGCGCTGAAGTTTACGGTATCGAACACCGGAGTCGAGTTCGGAACTACGCCCGTGCCATTGATCAGCGGGAACGGGTTATTCGCCCCGGCGGCGTTGGTGCCAAAAGTACCGGCGTTCACCAACTGACCCGCGGTGACCGAACTGGTGCTCGGCAACACTCCTGTTCCATACTGCGTAAAGTAGGATTGCACGTTGGATGGCGTCAGGCTAATAAACGCCGGGTCGAACACATCCTCTGTCTCGGAAGCCGCGCTGCGTACCCGCGTAAATTCCTCCGAGAACGAGGCGAACAGCCGGTTCTTGATGATCGGCGCACCCGCGTTGTAACCAAACTGATTGCGCGTGTAGATTCCTTTGGGGGTGCCGTCGACGTCATCAGCGAACGTATTCGCGGTATAGGCGGAAAGGCGGTTGTACTCAAACGCGGATCCGTGAATCGCGTTGCCGCCGGGCTTGGTGTCCACGTTCACGATGCCACCGGACGCACGCCCGTATTCCGCGCCGAAGTTGTTGGTAATGATGCTGAACTCCTGAATCGAATCCGCCGGGACCAACTGGCCCGCATTGACGCCGAAGACGGCCACGTTTTCTACGCCGTCCAAAAGAATTTCCGTGCCTGCCTCGCGCTGGCCGTTAATCGAATAGCCCACGCCGCGGGTCGATAGCGATTGCGCGCTGCTCATACTCGCGGTGGTGTTGTCGCCGTTACTGACGTTTCCGGAAAGAACCACGAAGTCGTAAGGGTTGCGGTCCAAACTGGGGAGCTGCGCTAACTGCGTGGAGTCCACCAACTGCGAAAGCTCCTGAGTTTGCGTGTTGACCTCAGAGCTGCCTCCCGCCGTCACCTCCACCACCGTTGTGCTGGTGCCAACCTCCAATTGGGCGTCCACTGTCAGCGCGCCGCCGACCGTGACTTCCACGGCCGTCTCAAAAGTGGTGAAGTTCTTGCTGGAAATCCGGATCTTATACGTACCCGGCGGTAGACCCTGCAGCGTGTATTGCCCGATGCCGCCGGTCAGGGCGCTTCGTTCCGACGCTGTCGCCGTGTTCGTAGCCACTACCGCCGCGCCCGGAACTACACCCCCGGAGGCGTCGTGAACCGTTCCAGAAACCGAACCGGTGTCCACCTGAGCGCTGACCGCGCCTGAAAACCCTGCCACAAACGCGATAACCACCAACAAAACCAACAAAGTGCGCTTCATCAGCAAGCCCCCCTCAAATTGAACGTAGACACGACAACCCGGTGTAGCTTCAGGGACAGGGTGCAATCCTCTTACCATATAGGGCACATCGCCCATAGAATTCCAGTTTTATTTAACTTATTATTTATCTATAACTTACAATTTGCTGTATAACGGCTGCGTTTCGCGAGCACCTAGTCCCGCCCCGTTACATATAAACCTGCATAGAATAATATTAAAATTGGAATAGTTTAACCCGTGTGCCGCCAAACCGCGGAACAGCTCGTGGCCGCAGTGCACCGACCGCATGGACTGAGCACCATAATTTATAGGACGGGCGTCGTGATTATCTCGCCGAGTCGTGCAAATCCCACATTCCCGGCAGTGATTCCTGAGAAGCTTAGCGAAATTCAAATGGAGATTCGAGGGGGTATGTTATGCGGGGAAACTCGCGAGCGTTGTGGCTCAACCCGCCAGGCGGTTGAGCGGGCTCCCAGGCCAAAATTTCAACGCGCTTCTTTTCGCCACTGGCGAGACTGCCGGATGATGATCCCGTAGCACTCGCAGGCTGCTTTTTCCAGGCGCTTGCGATTCTTAATTTTCACTCGTCCGCGAGTGTAGGTAATAAATCCCGCATCTTGCAAAATACCGGCAGCGATGGTCACGCTGGCGCGGCGAGTGCCTAGCATATGCGCGAGAAACTGCTGGGTCAGCGGGACGATGTCGCCTCGCAAGCGGTCTTGACTCATCAGCAGCCATCGCGCCAAGCGCTGTTCCACTTCGTGTACCCGATTGCAAGCCGCCACGTGGGTGGCCTGCAAAACCAGTTCCTGGCTATACTGGTGCAGGCTTTTCTCTAACTGCGGGCACTTGCGCAGAACGCCCGCCAATTCTTTGGCGCTTATTTTGTAACCCGATCCGGCGACCTGCATCACGATGCGAGTGGGACTGGTCCGCAAACCGGCAATCAGGGGAATACCCACAAAACCCTCGTGGCCACTCAGGCCCACTTCCACGCTCTTGCCCGTGGACATCACGTTTAGAATCGAGCCGAGACCACCGTTAACGAACCACGCAAAGGCGATCGGCGCGCCCATCTCATTCAACACCGTTTGGGTGGGCAAATCGACGAATTGCAACTTCGGAAAGATTAAATCGTATTCCGTGCGCGGCAGATTCAGAAGAATGGTGTTGCGCATGGCGTGCGCGCCGTTGCTCGCCGGCCCAGTCTTCCGAACACTCTTGCCATTACTCGAAATACTTTTGCCTTCATTGGCGACACTATTGCCATTCAGACGACCGCGCTTGTTGGCCACGTTGAGGGCTCCTCACGAAACAGTCCAATTTTCGCAGGGAGCCGTGTGCCCGTGACGACGGCAAGGTGCTAAAGGAGACGGCTCAACGGTACTCCTGATTAGCGTCTAATGCTAGCCGTAAATGTTAATAATGGAATATACTTCCCCGAAAAGGTACGCTAGCGTACATTAGTGGTTGTATCCCAATGATTGCGGGTGTAGTGTCGAATCGAGGCTCAGCAATGCCGAAGTCTCGCAGCAGGTCGAAGGTTCCCGCGGGTCAAGAGTGGGCTAGCGCGATCTCCGATTTACGTCACCGATTTAACCTCAGCCAGACCACCTTCGGAAAAAAATTCCACTCCTCGGCCATGGCGGTGTCCCGCTGGGAGCGCGGCACCCAAGAGCCCACCGCTCGCAGCTATATCGAACTCGGACTTCTCGCGGGCGATCCGAATTGTTGGTATTTTTGGGGACGCGCCGGGCTGCGCCACGAAGATTTGATGCGCATCCTGCCTCAACTTCGCCGGCGGCTCTCGCAAACCAAAATCCCCGATTTCCAGCTGGTGCGCGCCGGCAGCGGGTCCAAACGGCCAGTTGCCGAACAGCTGCAATTGATTGCGATTCCACTACTGAAAGCGTTTGCAGCCTCACACGGAGAAAAGGGCGACAACGGGACCCTGCTGCACGGGGAGCCCGTTGAGAGCATGATCGCCGCCCCCAAGGCATGGTGTCCTAATCCCGACACCACCACTTGTCTGCGGGTACAAGGCGATTCGATGAGCCCGGTGATCGGCGATGGCTATATTCTCGCCGTGGACTCTTCGCAAAATGACTCGGCCGACCTGAACGGCAAAATTGTAATCGCCTGGCACAAAGACCGCGGACTAACAGTGTCCCGCTTCCGGTGCTACGACCACACCGAAGTGCTCCACGCGGAGAACCCCAAGTATGAATCGGTTACCCTCGACAGTCGAAACAAGTGGAAGATCTTGGGGAAGGTTCTTTGGTGGATCGGGAAAGAAAACTAAATATATTCTGCCGCAGAGAGCAGCATCTATTCTAGCCGTGGCATATTTGAGGATTTGCGGTTTTCACATTCCGCTTCGGATTAGCGCTGGTACGCCCGCTCTTGATTTCGCTCCTACTTCGCCCCTCGGTTGACTTCCCTATCGCTCGAATCCTCTCATCACTGGGATTGCGGCTGGAGCTCGTATGCAGACGTATTTCCGTGCCCGCGCGTAAGCCGGTTCTCGCTCTGCAGGAAACCGCTGCGACGATCTTTGCTTCATGAACGTCGGACGCAAAGTATTCGCCGGGGCATTGTGCGTGCAGGTAAAGCAGACGTTCGGCGAGTCCATGGAACCGTGTGGAGCTCTCCACCCACACCGGACCGGCAGGAAGACGTTCGAAGAGGTCGTCAATCGTGCCCATCGGACTTCGGCTCCGCAAAACGAACTTAACGAAACTGGCTATAACAACAGAGCTAGAGACAAGAAGCTGTCCAGCAAAAATATGTCTGGATGCGTCAGTAGATATAATGATCTTCTATATTATCATTGTTAAATACGCTATCCTAAGATTGCCGCTCGGCTCCATGGTTGCCACCCAGCTCGGCTGTAAGCGCGATCCTCCTTCGATGCAACAATTCACGAATAATTGGCAGCTGGAGTGGGGACTTTTCCCGGCCGCTACCCCACAGTCGCCGCGAATCCCTTTCGCTGACGCGCTCTCCTCGCGTTTAGCACGCGATTTCCCGCCCTTAACAAATACTTCCAAAAAAACGATACTCAGGTGTCGATTTCGTGGCGCCTCCTTCGACGTGTAGGTAGAGGCCGAATTGGACGTCTTCTCGGACCTCCGGCCACCGACCAAACCAAGGAGAAATAGACATGCGATTCATGATGCTGATGATCCCGAAGGGATACGAAACCGCTGTGCCAGGCGCCATGCCAGACGCCAAAACCGTTGCCGCCATGATGAAGTACAACGAATGCCTGCAAAAGGCCGGGGTGCTCCTGGCCATCGATGGTCTGCACCCGCCTTCGATGGGGGCGCGGGTTTCGTTCGCCGGCGGAAAGCCCAAGGTCACCGACGGGCCCTTTGCGGAGGCCAAAGAGGTGATCGGCGGATACTGGATGATTCAGGTGCGATCGAAGGAAGAGGCCATCGAGTGGGCGTCACGCTGCCCGAGCGGGGAGAACGAGGTGATCGAGGTTCGACAAGTGCAAGAGATGGCAGACTTCCCTGCCGATGTGCAGGCCGCCGCGGCCGGCCTTCCCGAGATGCAGGGAAAAATCGGCCAGACCCAGAAATCCTGATGCGCCGATCGCGGCACTGCGCGACTGGTGCCGCTGAAAATAAATCGTAAAGATGTCGATTGCGCCGTGGTTCATTCGTCGTTCAAGTAGAGGATGGGTTTGGCCGGCCAAAGCCAGTCGAAACCAGTCCGGCAAAAATAATCCATAGTGATAAGGAGCGATAACATGCGATTCATTTCCCTTTACAAGCCAGGCGTCGAGGCCACCGCGCCACCCACTCCACAGCACCTTGCGGAGATGGGAAAATATATCGAAGCATCCTTCAAAGCCGGTTTCCTGTTAGCCACCGACGGCCTGCTCCCCAGCGCCAAAGGCGCCCGGGTGCAAATCAACTCCGGAAAGTTCACCGTGACCGACGGACCGTTTGCCGAGGCCAAGGAAGTGATCGGCGGTTACGCGATCCTCCAGGTGAAATCAAAAGAAGAAGCCATCGAACGCAGTAAAGACTTCCTGAATATCGTGGGCCAAGGCGAATGCGAAGTGCGCCAGATCTTCGATCCTTCGGAAGCCCCTCAGCGGTAATATCGCCGAATCGAAAACCTTTCAATTCCGGTTCTACGGTTCAACGCTCTTGTCTTCTCCGGGCGCCCCGCTCTTCCCCGATTTTGGGAAGGGTGGGCGCATGGACTCCCGGAATCGACATTTCGCGCACGCAACACGTCGCACGCTGTGGGCCGGGAGCCCCGCGGACCGGCCTTGCGCTGAGGTACCGAAGATGTTCTGATCGGAAGCCATGATTGCTTCCGACACAAATCGCGCCATCGACGCCGTCTGGCGGATCGAATCCGCCAGACTGATCGCCGGCATCACCCGAATGGTGCGCGATGTGGGTATCGCCGAGGAGCTCGCACAAGATGCCTTGGTCGCCGCGCTGCAGCAGTGGCCGAACACCGGCGTACCGGATAACCCCGGCGCGTGGCTGATGGCTACCGCGAAGCATCGTGCCATTGATTTATGGCGACGAGAGAAGCTCCTGGAGCGTAAGCACCAGGAGCTGGGGCGCGAGCTCGAAAACCTCCAGGAGTTGGCCGTGCTGGATTTCGAGGAGGCCCTCGACAATCCACTCGGCGATGACCTGCTCCGGCTGCTCTTCATTTCCTGCCATCCCGTTCTTTCCAGCGAAGCACGCGTGGCGCTGACCCTGCGCCTACTCGGCGGCCTCACCACCGAGGAAATCGCACGCGCTTTCCTCGCCTCGGAACCGGCCATCGCGCAGCGCATCGTTCGCGCCAAGCGGTCTCTGGCCGAGGCGCACGTCCCATTCGAAGTTCCTCGCGGACCTGAGCTGGCCGCGCGCCTGGCGTCGGTGCTGGAGGTGCTTTACCTCATCTTCAATGAGGGCTATTCGTCCACCGCTGGCGACCACTGGATGCGCCCGGCGTTGTGCGACGAGGCACTGCGTCTCGGCCGCATCCTGGCCGAACTCGCGCCGAACGAGCCGGAGGTCCACGGCCTGGTCGCGCTGATGGAGATTCAGTCGTCGCGGTTTCGCGCGCGCAGCGGCCCCGCCGGAGAGCCCATCCTCTTGCTCGATCAAAATCGCGCGCGATGGGATCAGCTGCTGATCCATCGCG
>Ga0302324_100017778_pt1 | contig 14065 bp, 12 predicted proteins | sample Palsa_T0_1_FD_201949 | JGI IMG/M metagenome (GOLD analysis project Ga0302324, IMG submission 201949) | Peat permafrost microbial communities from Stordalen Mire near Abisko, Sweden - Palsa_T0_1 | ecosystem: Environmental > Terrestrial > Soil > Palsa > Peat permafrost | place: Sweden: Abisko... | reverse complement strand
TCCAGTTTCTCCAGGCCGCGTCGCGACGGGCAGGGCGTGCAGTTGCGTTGTTCCCGCCTCCTCGTGCACGATAGTGAACACGACCTTTTCGTTTCATCTCAGATATCGAGGAGCAGGTTCGCAAATGAGCTTTCTAAGGGCGGCGCGTGCCGCACTGGCAGGTCACAATTGTTTTCCGCGGATTCTCGTGGCCCTGGCCATCGTCCTGGCCGGACTGTCCACATCATGCAGCAACGGCGGTCAACATATTCAGGTGCCGAACCACAACGCCTATGTAACCCTGCCAGCGGACGGCTCCGTGCTTCTGCTGTACATCGACGGCGAATCTGGGGCCATCACGCAAGGACCGAAGACGCCGTCAACCCTGGGCACAACGCCCACGGGGCTGGCGTTGCTCCCATCGCGACAGTTTCTGTACGCGATCAATTCCTTCGCCAACACGATCTCGATTTTCAACGTCAATGCCAGCGACGGGACTTTGGCCCTCACCGGTACTCCGACGCAGGCCGGTTTCGGTCCCAGTTCGGCCGTCATCGACCCCTCCGGCAAGTATCTGCTGGTAACGAATAATTTCGGCAACAACGTTTCCGTTTACGCCATCGATTCCGGGAGCGGCGCCTTGTCTGAAATCCAAGGGTCTCCCTTCTTCGCCAACGATAATCCCACCGAGATTCTGATCACGCCTAACGGCCAGTTCGTGTTCGTGACCAATCCGGGCATCGGGATGGTCACCGCTTTCAAGTTCTCGAGTGGCGTGCTCACTCCCGTGCCTGGCACTCCGGTGTTTTCGGGATCCGGAGCCGGCGCTCTGGCGATCGATTCCAGTGAACGATTCCTCTACGTTGCGAACTCTGCGGCAAGCAATCCTCCTCCGAATGCGCTTACCATCGGCAACGTTTCCGGTTTCAACATCGACCCGACGACGGGCGCGCTGACCCCGATTCTGGGCTCGCCATTTACCTCTACCGTCGGCAACGCCAACGGCCCCACCGCCATCGCCGTCGATCCCGGCGGCAACTTTGTTTACGCCGTGACCTCGGGATCGAGCGACTCCGTCTGGTGTTTCCAGATCACTCCCACGAACGGACAACTGGTGGCGGTCACGTCCTCGCCGTTCAGTGTGACTGCGGGCGGGCTCTACGCCCTCTTCGATCCCAGCGGCGGCCGTTTATATATCGGAAGTCAATCCAGTCCTGGCATTGCGGGTTATAGGTACAATCCCTCAACCGGCACTCCCACGGCCATTTCCGGCTCGCCTTTTTCGACCGGAGTAGCGCCCGGGCAGATGGTTTTTTCAGAGTAGAAGACAATCTTCGAGGCTTCGATTTTAGCTTTGTAATCTGCGATTTGCAGCCTAGCACCTTGGTGGAACAAGTTAGCACCCGCGTGCCATTTTCAGATTCCTCGCTTAGTCTTACATTCCCCTTGAGCAGTTCTGGGGGAGGGCTGCCCGGGCGTCCTGGATTCGAAAGAATCCGGACGCCCGTTTAATTTTCCGCAGGATTGTGACGTGGGATGCTGCCAAAAAAAATGATGAGGTAAATGACGAGGCAAATTCACCAGCGCGAACGCGAATCCGCGCCCGCGCCAGCTACACCTCAATCCGGCGGCCGCTCAATCTGGTAGTGGTTCAGTTTGAATTGGTTTGAAAGGGCACGGCTTCAGCCGTGCCGTAAGCGTCGTATTTTCATTGCGGCTTTTAGCCGCTGAGGGGCGGCAATTTTCGAACTGCACCATCTGCCGCTTAATTTGTGGAAATGGTGAAATTCACCAGGATGCGCGCCTCAGTCTCCACCGGCTGCCCGTTTTGCAGGTAGGGCTTAAAGTGCCACTGCTTCACAGCCTCGCGAGCCGCGGCTGCCAGGATGGCGGGCCCACTGAGAATCTGCAACTCCTGGATGGTTCCCTCTCGGGAAATAAGAGCCTGCAAACTGACTGCGCCCTGCACCTTCATCTGCCGTGCCAGCAGCGGATAATTCGGGGGCACCGAAACCGTCACCGTCTGCGCCGTTTGCGGCGAAAGCTGAACCCGATCACCGGCACTCACCAGCCCGCTTGGCGTCGATGACGCAACCGATGATCCAGCCGATGAAGCACTGGCTACCGAAGACGTTGCGCCCGAGTCCACATCCAGATGGATGGCACTGCTTCTCGCGGGCACAGCGATGTGGCTGTTTCCGGCTACCACTTCAACCTGCAGAGGAGGCAGCGCGGCGCGTTCGGTGGTCGCGGAAAAAGGAGCTTCAGCTGCCGCAGGTGCGGCAGCGGGCGCTGAAGACTTAGCTGGCTTGCGTTCCCGTGCGGGAGCCGACGTCGCGATGGTGGGTGCCGCAGCCGTACTCCGAGGCCTGCTTCGAAACGTGGCTTCCTGCACTTCACCCGGCGCCGGAAACCAGAAATCCCAATCCTTGAGAACCACCGCCACCAGCGCCACCAGCAGAATACCCAGCGCGATCAGCATCCGCTTTCGCTGTACTTCCGCATCCAGCGAGGTGGGTTGTAAACGGAGCGGCGTCGAGCGCTCCAGATGGCTTTCGGGCTGGATCTCGTTCTGAAACATGTGCACAGATGCCTCCTCGAAGTGCTGAGCGGTTTTCGGGGAGTGCTGAGTTAGTATGCCTTTAAACCCGCGCCAATGCCAAGTAATTCCAGGTCCGGTCGCACCCCCTGCCATAGCCGGCCGAAGTGCAGATTCTTTACCACCCGATTGCTAAAGGGAAGAGAGCCAAGGAGTTCTTGCCCTTTTTGGTCCTCCGTCCCAGTTCAGGAAACTTTCGTAACCTTGTCGTCGAGCTTGTCCAGAATGCCGGTCGCGGCATCAAGAATTTCCTTATCCACCTTGCGATTCGAAGCGATGGCGTCCGCCAGCGGAATCGAAATAATCTTGTTCCCGCGCAGCGCCGCCATCTTCCCGAATTCGCCGCGATGCACCATGTCGATCGCGCCGAGTCCATAGCGCGTGGCCAGTACGCGGTCAAAAGCGCTGGGCGACCCGCCCCGCTGGATGTGGCCGAGCACGACCGACCTGGACTCGAAGCCAGTTCGCTTTTCGATTTCATATGCCAGCACCGCGCCGATGCCGCCCAACCGGGCATGCCCGAATTCATCGCGGCTCCCTGCATCGTTGGTCTCCAGGCTGCCGGCAAACTTCGCGCCTTCGGCTGCCACCACGATGCTGAAATATCTCCCGCGAGAGTGGCGCTGGCGAATCAGTTCCGCCACCTCGTCGATATCGAACGGAACTTCGGGAATGAGTATGACGTCGGCGCCGCCGGCGATCCCGCTATAGGTCGCGATCCAGCCCGAATCGCGTCCCATGACTTCCACCACGATCACGCGATTGTGCGCTTCGGCCGTCGTATGCACGCGGTCGATGGCTTCGGTGGCCACATTTACCGCCGTGTCGAAGCCGAAGGTGAAGTCGGTGCCGGAGAGATCGTTGTCGATCGTTTTCGGAACGCCAACTACTTTGACTCCATTGTCGAAAAGTTTTTTCGCCACGGAGAGCGTGTCATCGCCCCCAATGGCAATCAGCGCGTCACAAGCATGCGCCTTGAGGTTCTCGGCGCAGCGCTGCAGGCCATCGGCCCGCTTCGCCGGATTGGTGCGCGAAGTACGCAGGATCGTCCCGCCACGCGGCAGGATACCGCCCACCGTCTCCAGGTCGAGTTGCGTGGTCTTGTCTTCCAGCAACCCGCGCCAGCCCTCCATGAATCCCACAAACGCGTCGTCATAGTGGAAGCTGCCCTTACGCACCACCGCCCGAATGACCGCATTCAGTCCGGGACAGTCACCGCCGCCCGTCAGCACGCCAATTCTCATCGCCTGCTCCTCAGTAGTGATTTCCTGGCGGGACCATGAGTCCGCGCCCTGAGCGGATGCACTCCGCCCTCACCGCATATTTCTGTGCCCCGGAATATTCAGGTTATCACGCGGCTAGCGTCGAAATCCTGCCCCTGGCCGGGGTGGTAGTCGTGCAGTTTCACGATGGAGCCGATGAAATCCTGAACCACCAAGGGCACGAAGGATCACGAAGGCTTTTGGCCCCAGATATTTCCTTCGTGTACCTTGGTGGCCTTGGTGGTGAACGATTCCGCAAACAGCACCCCAACCGCCGGGGTGGTGTGGCGCAGTTTCACGATGGCGCCGATGAAATCCTGAACCACCAAGGGCACGAAGGATCACGAAGGCTTTTGGCTCCAGATATTTCCTTCGTGTACCTTGGTGGCCTTGGTGGTGAACGATTTCGCAAATAGCACCCCAACCGCCGGGGTGGTGTGGCGCAGTTTCACGATGGAGCCGATGAAATCCTGAACCACCAAGGGCACGAAGGATCACGAAGGGTTTTGGCTCGAGATATTTCCTTCGTGTACCTTGGTGCCCTTGGTGGTGAACGATTTCGCAAATAGCACCCCAACCGCCGGGGTGGGTGTGGGCGAACTTGCGAACCCGCCACTTTTTCGCCACAATACTTGCCGCACGACACTCGTCAACGGATCCTCCGACCCCATGCCAAAAATCGCGCGTTACCTTCTCTGGATCGCTGTCAGCCTGCTCGGAGCCTTTGCTCTCGCCACGATCGCCTTGCATCGCGGCGAGCAGATCAACGCCCTGTGGCTGGTCGTAGCCGCCGTCTCCACCTACGCCGTCGGATACCGCTTCTACAGCAGTTTTATCTCCGCCAAACTGCTGGCGCTCGATCCTCTGCGCGCTACGCCTGCGGAGCGCCTCGATAACGGCCGCGATTTCGTTCCCACCAACAAGTGGGTCGTCTTCGGACATCACTTCGCTGCCATCGCCGGCCCCGGACCGCTGGTCGGCCCCGTCCTCGCCGCTCAGTTCGGTTATCTGCCCGGCACGCTCTGGATTATTGCCGGCGCTGTTCTCGGTGGTTGTGTGCAGGATTTCATCATCCTGCTGTTCTCGGTGCGCCGCGACGGCAAATCGCTCACCGAGATGGCGAAATCTGAAATCGGCCCCGTCGGCGGCGTGGTCGCTTACGTCGCCGTGCTCAGCATCATCGTCATTCTGCTGGCGGTAACCGCGCTCATCGTTGTCAACGCGCTCAAGTCGAGTCCCTGGGGAGCCTTCACCATCGCCATGACCATGCCCATCGCCGTATTGATGGGCCTCTATCTGCGCCGCATCCGTCCCGGCAAGGTTCTGGAGACGTCCCTCCTCGGATTCGTCCTCGTCATCGCCGCCATCTTCGGCGGACAATGGGTCTCTGAGACGCCTTCGTGGGCAGCCGTCTTCACCCTGACCGCTCCCACGCTGGCCATTCTCATCATCCTCTATGGATTCGCCGCATCCGCGCTGCCCGTGTGGCTGCTGCTCGCGCCCCGCGACTACCTGAGCACGTTCGTGAAACTCGGCACGATTTCTCTGCTGGCCCTTGGCATCGTGGCGCTTCGCCCATCCCTGCATATGCCGCCCCTGACGCGCTTTGCCGACGGCACCGGGCCCGTGTTCGCCGGCAAGATCTTTCCCTTCGCGTTTATTACCATCGCCTGCGGCGCCATCAGCGGATTTCATTCCCTGATTTCCAGCGGCACCACGCCCAAGCTGATCCGCCATGAAACCGAAACCCGCATGGTCGGCTACGGCGGCATGCTGGCCGAGTCCCTGGTCGCGATCATGGCTATGATCGCGGCCTCCGTGCTGCAACCGGGAGTCTATTTTGCGATCAACAGTCCGGCCGGCATTGTGGGCCAGGCGCCGGAAGCGGCCGCGGCCACCATCAGTTCCTGGGGATTCTCTCTCGCCGCCTCGCAGATGGCGACTCTGGCGCACGCCGTCGGCGAGCAGACGCTCTTCAACCGCACCGGCGGCGCGCCTGCCTTCGCCGTCGGCATGGCGCAGATTTTTTCCAACACTCTCGGCGGACAGGCGGTCATGGCGCTCTGGTATCACTTCGCCATCATGTTTGAAGCGCTCTTCATCCTCACCATTCTCGATGCTGGCACCCGTGTCGGCCGCTTCATGTTGCAGGACGCGCTCGGCCACATCTGGAAACCGCTGGGCCGCACCAGTTGGTACCCGTCGATTTTTCTGACCAGCGCCGTGATCGTCGCCGCCTGGGGAAATTTCCTCTGGCAGGGCATCAAGGATCCGCTCGGAGGCATCAATTCGCTCTGGCCGCTCTTCGGCATCTGCAATCAACTTCTGGCGACCGTGGCGCTGTGCGTGGCAACCACCATCATCGTGAAGATGGGCCGGGCGCGTTTCATCGCCGTTACGCTCATTCCGCTGTGCTGGCTGGTGACCGTAACCTTCACCGCGTCGTGGCACAAGATCTTCGATCCAAATCCGCGCCTCGGCTTCCTTACCCACGCCCGTCAGCTAGTCGCTGCCGGAGGCAATCCGCGCCTCATCTTCAACGATCGCCTGGACGCCGCCGTCACCGGCGTGTTGGTCGTCATGGTGGCCATGATCATCATTGAATCAAGCCTGGAGTGCGTGCGAGTAATTTCCGGAAGCAAGACCGCTACCACCAAAGAAGCCCCGTTCGTGATGACAAAGCTGGCAGCAGGGGAGCAAGCATGAAGCTGAACCGCTCACGTAGGGACGGACGCATTCGTCCGTCCAGCCAAGCAAAGCGAGGCGGCCTGCTCTCAGCCTTGTCCCGCGTAACCAGCACGATTCAAGCCATCCTGCAAGAAATTTTCGACGAAAGTGCCTACCAGCGCTTTCTAGATCGGACCCAGCTGCAATCCTCACCCAACGCCTACGCAGTCTTCCTGAAAGAAAACGAGCAAGCCAAATCGCGAAGGCCAAGATGCTGTTAAGAAACTGACAGCTGAAAACTGACAGCTGAGAGCTGAGAAGTGATAACTAAGAGCTGACGGCCCTCCTGCTAAACTTCCCTCATGCGCGTCCTCGGTATCGACTGCGGCACGGAATACACCGGATACGGCGTAGTCGATCTGCTCTCTGACCATCGCCTGGTCTGCATCATCTGCGGCGCGATCAAGGTTTCGCCGCGCGATCCCATGCCCACGCGCCTCTCGCTCATTTCGATCGGCCTTAAGGAACTCATCTCCCTCCACCAGCCGGACCGCGTAGCCATCGAAGACGTTTTCTATGCCGCCAACGTGAAATCTGCCTTGAAGCTGGGCCAGGTGCGGGGCGTCGCCATGCTGGCCGCCGCATCCGCCGGACTCGCAGTCGCGGAATACTCGCCGCTCTCCATCAAGTCCGCGGTGGTCGGATACGGCCGCGCTGAAAAACATCAGGTCCAGCAGATGGTGACGCGTCTTCTGAATCTCGAGCAGATTCCCGAGCCCGCCGACGCCGCCGATGCGCTAGCCATAGCCATTTGCCATCTCCACACCGCCGCCACCCAGGAACGCCAAAGCGATGCGAACCGCGAAGTGAACCGTGACGTGAACCCTGATTTGAAATATCCGCCGTGTCATCCTGAGCGGAGCAGCCCGCCTCGCTTGCGAGGCGAGCCGCGGAGTCGAAGGACCCCTACCCCCTAAACATCTCCGCCGCGGAGAGCCGTCCCCCGCAGCTGCGAACTGGGACTGCGCTAGGATCAGCCATGGACCACGGAACTGTGATGATCAATATTCCTCAGCACGACAGTCCCGCCCTGTTGGTTTCGACTACACATACAACGTCCGATCTGTTGAGTGCCGCGAAATTGAAGAACGTCGGCCAGATGTCCCTGTCTGCCTGCCGACTGGGGTGGGTCGTGGTGTTTTCCTCCGGCAACAACGAGGTCCACCTGGGCGCACCCATGAATGTTCCTGCGGGAATCGGAGCCGGCGCGACATGGGACGTCCCTCCACAGTCAGTGAGTCCAGAGTATGCAAGGCAGGGGGCCGCAGCGATTGCCTTCTTCGTCGCCGAAGCTTAACCGTCAGGCGGGAGGCCTTGGAAGGCTGACTTAATCCAAATCAGGCAACAAGCCCGGAGCATCGCAGTTAAATCTCAGTGCTGACATCTCCCCGCTTGACACTCCGCGCCACATCCCCAATCATTACAGCGGCCCATGCCCCGTCTATTTCAGATAGTCTGCCTGCTCATCTTTTCTTCCATAGCAGCCTCGCAAACCGAAGCCGAAGCCCCGGCCGTAGTCACCTTCACCATCGATTTCCCCGCCTCCCAGCCAGAGCATTACTCGATTCGCGTTCAATCCGACGGCCCGGCCCGCTATGGGTCAAGCGGCCGCCTCTCTGCCGACTCGGATGAGACCGACAGCTTCGATCTTGATTTCACTGTAGGCGCAGAGACCCGGCAGAAAATCTTCGATCTGGCCGCGAAGGCCGGCTACTTTCAGAAGGACGTTGATTCCCATCACAAGAGCCTGGCGTTTACCGGAAAGAAGACGCTCGGCTATAAAGACGCGCGGCGCAGCGGGGAGTCAACCTACAACTACTCCTCCATCCCCGCCGTGCAGGAACTGACCAGCTTGATGCAGAGCCTTTCATCCACGCTTGAATTCGGGCATCGCCTCCAGTACGACCGCCAATACCAAAAGCTCGCGCTCGACGAGGAACTGAAGCGCATGGAGGAAATAGCCCATGCCAACGAACTCGTCGAGGTCACGGCCATTCAGCCCATTCTCGATCAGATCATCGCCGATCAATCGGTAATCAACATAACCCGCGCTCGCGCCCAACGACTGCTGGAGCGGGCCAGTGTTCAGACCAAGTAAGAAATTGTCATCGCCAATAACAATTGTCATCCTGACGCTGAGCTTGCCGAAGGGGAAGGACCTGCTTTTTGCCGCCAACACCCAAAAATCCCCCTTGACTTAAACGCGGAGGGCTCGCAAAGTGAGTGGACCATTCAGGGAGTAGTCCCGGGAGAAGCGCATGACGATCGGCAGACTCGCAAAGACGCTGGCAACGTGCACGGCGCTGGCAGCGGCGCTTTTGGTGGTCCAGGCGTCGGCCGAGTCCAAGGCGCGAATCGTCCGCCTGAGCGCGGTGGAGGGCAGGGTACAGCTCGATCGCGCGGCCGGCGATGCTTTCGATAAAGCATTTATCAATTTGCCGGTGATCGAGGGCTCGCGCCTGAAGACGGGCAAAGATGGCCGCGCGGAAGTGGAATTCGAGGATGGCAGCACGCTGCGCCTCGCGCCCGACAGCGAGGTGGACTTCATTCGTCTAGCGCTCGGCGACAATGGCCAGAAACTCAACACCGTGCAACTTGTCTCCGGCACCGTCTACGCGAATCTTCACCCGAAAAGCGTCGGCGGGAACGCTAACGCTAACAATAACGATAAAGAGAAAGAGAAAAAGAGCGATCAGTTCCTGCTCAATTTTTCTCACGAAACCCTCAGCGTAGCCGACGCCGTGCATTTTCGCGTGAAACTCGACGCCGACAGCACCGCGACTCTGGCCGTATTTAAAGGCAAATTGAGCGCCACCGGCCCGTCTGGACCATTTGAGGTTGCCGAGAAGCACAGCGCCACCATTGACTTTGCCGGCAACAATTTGGCCAACGACGAGTTTGCGGCCAACGATCCCGCCAGGAAAGACTCCTTCGCGATCGCGAAAAATTATGAAGCCGAGCCCTCGGATGCCTGGGACCACCAGCAGACCGACTATCACGATCGCTACGCTTCCACCAGCAACTCTGCTGGCTTGTCGTCGCCGTACGGTTACGGCATGAGCGACTTGAATTATTACGGCAGCTTCACGACCTTGAACGGCTACGGCAGCGTCTGGCAGCCCTACTTCGTCGGCGCCAACTGGAGTCCGTTCCAGGATGGCGGCTGGGCCTTCTATCCCGGTGCTGGCTACATGTGGGTCTCGGGTTATCCGTGGGGCTGGATGCCCTTCAATTACGGCAACTGGTCCTTCGCTTCCGGCTTCGGATGGTTCTGGCAGCCGGGCTACTGGAATTCATCGTATGGAATTCCGCAAGTAGTGAATGCACCGGTCACAGCGAAATTGCCAACCGCGCCCGTAAGCGGGCGCCAGACAGTGATGGTGGGACGCGGCCTCGCCGCAGATCCGGACCCGGGAGCGTCGCGCCGCATAACCATTAACCCGGGCTCCGCCGGTTTCGGAGTGCCCCGCGGATCGATCCGCCACCTCGATCACGTCGCAAAAACCGTGAAGCAGACTTCTCGTCCCGTAGTAGTGGCGACGGCTCCGCCAATTCGGTCAACCACGACGACGCCGACCGTCTTCGATCCGCGCCCAATGGGACAGAGTCCATCGCCAATGGGGGCAGCGCATCCGTCAGCCGCTCCGCCGCCATCGCGCCCTCACTGAAAGGTTCAGCCGCTTGTGTGTGGAGACAGGCTTGTGTGGGGACGGGCGCCCCGCCCGTCCAGCCGAGCGCAGCTCGGCCCCTGCCAGTAGCCACGGCAACCCAGGATTCGGAACCGATGTCTACGCCACAATAATCCCCGCGTACCCCACAACCGATTCGTAATCGCCGGAGACCTCGCCCGAAGTCGTATACCTGACCAGCGTGGCCGCAGTCGCTCCCAGAAGTTTCGCAGCCGTCAGCATGACAACCGTCGGACCGAAGCCGCACATGCTGATGTCTTCGTCCATCACCACTTCCCAGAGTCCGCGCGCGTCCATGGCCAGAACGCGTTCGATGGCTTTGCGGTCCTTGACGCGAGTGATCGCGTCGGACTCATAGTGGTTCATGTCGCTGGAGGCGACGATCAGGACTTGCCCGCCCCGATTGTCTTCTTGAAGCCCCGCGATCACATCCGCCAGCGCTTCGCCCAATCCACGGAGCACGTCAAAATCGCTGGTGCCGATGGCGATGGGAATGATATTTAGCTCCGGCTGTTGTGCCTGCAGAAAAGGAAGCTGCACTTCGATGGCATGTTCGCCGCGGTGTGCGGTGCTGTCTTCTTGCAGCGTAGGAAAGCGACGTAGCAATCGGCCGGCGATTTCCGCATCAGGCGCCACCTCGCCCAGCGGAGTTTGCCAGGCTGTATTGGCCATGATCGCAAGCGGACGTCCGCGGCCCGTGTGGTTCGGGCAGAGAATGACGCATCGCTCGGGGATTTCAAGGCGCGCATACACAGCGCCCGCGACGCCTCCGGAGTAGATGTATCCCGCATGAGGAGCGACGCATCCAACGGCGGCGATGGGAAGGCCCGCGCCTGCACTGTCAGTATCAGTAGAAGATATGTATCGTCGAACGTCGCGCAGCAATTCATCAGCCCGGCTCGGATAAAACCTGCCGGCAACAGCGGGAGTTCGTAGTGCGGAAGCCATCAGCAGCTCATGTGGCGCGGACACTCCTGTCCGCGAAAAGTCGGCCCGAGAAAGTTCAGCAAATAAGAACTAGTGAACCGCAGGCAGGATTACGAACCGCCGTCCCGCAGCGCGCGAAACAAAGCAGCGGTTTTTTCCAGCGGCAACGCCTCAGCCCGGATCGCAGGCTTCACCCCACTTTTCGCCAAAGCCGCACGCAGCGCGTCTTCATCGTACGCGGTCTTCAGATTGTTCCAGAGAGTCTTGCGTTTCTGCCCAAAGCAAAGTTTCAGGAACGCAATGAATTCATCTTCGGAAACCCTCAGCGACTCAAGTTTAGGCTTGATCGTAATGCGAACCACGCTCGAATGGACTTTCGGAGGCGGAGAAAACGCCGACGGCGGCAAAGTGAAAAGTTGCTCGACCCGCCCATACAGCTGCGTGGTCGCCGAAAGCAAGCCATAGTCGCGGCTTCCAGCCAAAGCCGCCAGCCGGTCGGCGACTTCTTTCTGCACCATGATGACGATGATCGAAAAGTAACGGTGATATTCCAGCAGCCGCAGCAGAATGTCTGACGTGATGTAATACGGCAGGTTCCCAACTACGCGAGCCGGTTCGGGCGCGAAGTTGAGCCCGGTGCGCAGGCTGCCCGGCTTCGCGCCAAACACGGTGTCCAGTTCGATCTTCAGGAAATCGCCTTCGATGATTTCAACATTCGGCTGCATGGAAAATTTCATCCGCAGCTGTGCCGATATCACGCGGTCCAGCTCCACCGCGATCAGCCGGCGCGCTTTTCGTGCCAGCATATCGGTGAGAGCGCCGCGCCCGGGCCCAATCTCGAGCACCGTGGCCTGCGATACATCGCCCAGGGCTTCCACGATGCGCACAGCTGCCGCCTCGTTCGCCAGGAAATGCTGCCCCAGTTTGGGCGTGCGTGAACTCGTCGGTATGTCAGCGCCCTTCGGCACGTTGACCCTCTTTCTTTCTGGCATTTAGACTGGCGTAGAGACGCGGCTTGCCGCGTTTCTCTTTGCAGCCTGCTTATGATCGCGCGGCGGAGACGCGGCCAACCGCGTCTACGGTAACTTAATCATAGCTTGAGCGAGCCCTATCAGGTTCTCGCCCAGGAGGCTCCTTCGCAATGCATATCGCTTTCGCTGCATCCGAGTGTGTTCCCTTTTCCAAAACCGGCGGACTGGCCGACGTAGTCGGCGCCTTGCCGCGCGCCCTGGCCGCTCTCGGACATCAGGTGAGCGTGTATGTTCCGCGCTATCGCCAAACCAAGCTCGCCGATCCGCAAACCGTCGTCCGCAGCATCACCATCCCCTTCGACGACAAGTATCGCTTCTGCTCGGTGGTCACCGCCGGAGCCACCTCCGGAGTTCGATACTATTTTGTGGATTATCCCCCCTACTTCGACCGCGAGGCGCTCTACGGCACTCCAGCCGGCGACTATCCCGACAATGCGGAGCGCTTCGCGCTCTTTTCGCGCGCGGTTCTCGAAGCCTCCAAGGTGCTCGGCGTGCCCCACGTATTCCACTGTCACGACTGGCAGACCGCGCTCGTGCCCGTGATGCTGCGCACCCTCTATGCCGAGGATCCCGCGCTGCGCGAAGTGGCCACCGTTTTCACCATTCACAATATGGGATACCAGGGTCTGTTTCCCTCCGACACTTTGCCGCTGCTGATGTTGCCCTGGGACTTACTCACCATCTCAAAGATGGAGTTTTTCGGACAAGTGAATTTTCTCAAGGGCGCACTCGTCTACTCCGACTTCGTTACGACGGTCAGCAGGAAATACAGCCAGGAGATCCAGACCACTGAATACGGATTTGGCCTGGACGGCGTTCTGCACTCCCGCGCCGCCACCGTGTCCGGCATCCTGAATGGCGTGGACTATGACGAGTGGGGCCCGCAGACCGACAAATTCATCGTCGCAAAATATTCCCCGCAGGATCTGAGCGGCAAGCTGAAATGCAAACAGGACTTGCTGACCGCCTTCGGCATCACCACCGCCGCTGACTCCAAGGTCCCGGTGATCGGCATTGTCTCGCGCTTCGCGGCGCAGAAGGGTTTTGACTTGATAGCGCAAATCGTCGACCGCCTGGCCCGCGAAGAGATCATCATGGTCGTCCTCGGATCAGGCGACAAGCTGTACGAAGAAATGTTCCAGCGGCTCAACAAGCAGTTCCCCAACAAAATCGCGGTCAAGGTCGCGTTCGACAACGCCATTGCGCACAAGATCGAAGCGGGCGCGGATATGTTCCTGATGCCATCCCGCTACGAGCCTTGCGGGCTGAACCAGATTTACAGTTTGAAGTATGGGACCGTTCCCATCGTGCGCGCGACTGGCGGTCTCGATGACACCATCGAGCCCTGGGACGCTCGCAGCAGCAAGGGTACTGGCTTCAAGTTCCACGACTACACCGGCGAGGCACTGCTGGCGACCATCAAGCAGGCAGTGCTCGCCTATCGGGATCCCTCCTCGTGGCAGTCGCTGATGCGAAACGGAATGAGCCGCGATTTTTCCTGGGGCGCGTCCGCGCGCGAGTATGGCAAGATCTACGATCGTGCCCGCCATCTCCGAAGCGCGGAAGCCGCTGCCGCCGCCGGAACCGACGTGAAAAGGGAGCCGGTGCACGGTTAGCGACACACTGCGGAAAAAGTCGGTATTACACTTCAGATATTTCCTTCGTGTACCTTGGTGGCCTTGGTGGTTAGCGATTTCGCAAATTGCGCCACTACCCGCAATCGAGCCAAAAGCCTTCGTGATCCTTCGTGCCCTTGGTGGTTCAGGATTTCATCGGCTCCATCGTGAAACTGCACCACCACCGAACGGTACGAGTAGTGGCGCATTTTGAATTGGTTTTGAAAGGGCACGG
>Ga0302324_100017777_pt1 | contig 14065 bp, 13 predicted proteins | sample Palsa_T0_1_FD_201949 | JGI IMG/M metagenome (GOLD analysis project Ga0302324, IMG submission 201949) | Peat permafrost microbial communities from Stordalen Mire near Abisko, Sweden - Palsa_T0_1 | ecosystem: Environmental > Terrestrial > Soil > Palsa > Peat permafrost | place: Sweden: Abisko... | reverse complement strand
GGCTGCACGGCTTCGCGTTCCGCTCTTTATCCATCCGCAAATTCCGCAACGCGCCGTAAGAGATGTCTACTATTCAGGCTTCAACAACCAGATCGATATCGCCTTTGCGGCATTCGGTCTGGGGTGGCACTACGAAGCTGGTATCCAATTCGTCCGTCTGATCCTGGCTGGCGTGTTCGACAAGTATCCTGAACTGCAAATTATCCTCGGCCATTGGGGCGAAGTTGTTCTCTTTTATCTGGAGCGGCTGGGTTCACTGGGGCGAATGACGAATCTCCAGAGACCTATCGCCGAATACTTCAAGCAGAACCTCTACGTCACGCCGAGTGGTATGTGGAGTCAGTCCTATCTGCAGCGCACGCTTGAAGTGGTTGGACCCGAGCGCATTCTGTTCTCCACGGATTACCCTTACCAGTACCGCCCAGGCAGGCCGGGCTGGTTCTTCATTGAAGAAGCGGCACTTTCTCTTGAGCAGAAGGAACTATTTGCTCACGGGAACTGGGAGCGGCTGATGAAATCAGTGCGTCGAAGCTGAAGCTCCTGAACTTCACAAGGTTCGCTTCTATAGCATGTCTTTGGAGGTAAGCAGTCCGATGTGATCCGCCCCCGCGCCCCTTCCAATATCCATGACCTTTGCGATCGTTGAGAAATCAAGACCGTCATCGCCTCGGACGAACATCACTTTGTCCGCCCGAATCGACAGAATGAAGCTCAGACGGCTTCCAAGTTCATTGATGCTCACGTCGTCCTGATTGATCTTGTAGCCCACTGACCCATTGCGTGCTCGAATGATCTGAACGACAATCGCTGTTTCAGGTCTCGTATTCAAGTTGACCGCCCGCCGAGGCAGCGCGGAATCCAGGCCGTGAGGCACGATCGGAGAAATGACCATAAAGATGATCAACAGCACCAATAGGACGTCGATCAGGGGAGTTAGGTTGATGTCGCCCCGCATTTCACCTGAAGCGTTACCAGTCTCGAGCGCCATAGGAAAACATCCTCCTCGCCTTCCGCGGCTTATTGTTTTTAGACACCACGGTTGGACAGATGGTTCCCGCTCAACTCCTCATCTTTTCCTTGGTCACTTTGTCAGGGAGGAGCGCCAAAGTCTTACGGCCCAAAGGGGGTATCTACTACGACTGACTTAGTCCGCGACCGTTATCTCCAGTGCGCTGTCATCCCGAACGGAGGGAGGGATCTGCGGTTGCTTCTGGGAGTTCAAGATGGCGATACTTAAGCATCCGTCGAACCGCTCCCTGTTGTATCACCGCCTACCAGGACGTTACTGGTTGGTTCGGACACCACACACCCTCAGCGTGGACCGATGCCGAATCGAATCTTCGCGACTTATCCAGCCCAAATTCACTCCTGACACAACGCTGTCAGGAGCCCTGGCGCATGATCCTTTCCATGGACAAAGTTATTAGCTGGTTTGAAATTCCTGCGCTCGACCTCGGCCGGGCGCGCGCCTTTTACGAAACCCTGTTCGGCGTGAGCCTGCTCCCCCATATCGATGGACCGCAGGCCATGGCCGTCTTCCCTTACAACCGCGAAACCTCCACTGGCGGCTGCATCCTCTCTGGCCCCGGCTATAAGCCGAGCCCCGAGGGGTCTGTCGTCTACCTCCATACCGAAAACAACCTTGATGCGGTTCTCAAGCGCGTCGCCGCGGCAGGCGGATCGATCGCGAAACCCCGCACCGAGCTTCCCCCAGGAATGGGCGCCTACGCGCACATCACTGATACCGAAGGCAACCGCGTCGGTTTGTATGGCTTGAGTTAATCTCAACCAAGGCAAATAAAAGAATGCGCCGAGCAGACCGGCTCTTCCAGATCGTGCAACACCTCCGCGCGCGGCGGCTCACCACTGCCGCGCGACTTGCTCAGCTGCTTCACGTCTCCGAACGCACTGTCTATCGTGATATTCGCGATCTCTCGCTTTCCGGCATTCCCGTCCTTGGCGAGGCCGGTGTCGGTTACTCGCTCGACAAGTCCTATGAGCTCACTGCCCTCATGTTTACTCCCGAAGAAGTCGAAGCCCTTGTTGTAGGCCTGCGCATGGCCCGTGCTTTTGGCGGCCATCGCATCGCCGACGCCGCCGGGCCCGCGCTCGACAAGGTGATCCTTGCGCTCCCCAAAGAGCGCCGCGCCGAAGTCGACAACCCTCAGATTTACGCGCCCAATGTTCACGCGAACAGCGCTCTCGAGCCACTCATGGAAGGGTTGCGCGCAGCTATCGCGGCTCGCGACGTCCTCCATATCTCATACGCCGATAGCGGCAGCAAGCCCACCCGCCGCAACGTCCTGCCGCTTGCTCTCAACTTCTGGGGATCGGTCTGGACCCTTGTCGCCTGGTGCGAGTTGCGCACAGACTTTCGCAGCTTCCGCGTCGACCGCATTCGCAAATGCAAAGCCGCGGGACACAAGTTTGAAGATCAGCCCGGCCACACCCTTGAAGACTTCCTTCGCCGTGAGGGCATCACTCGCGGCCGCTTCAAAGCCGACTGAGATTCGCCGCCCCTACGGCTTCAGCAACAGCCACGCCACTCCATATCCGCCCACATTCACCGTCATCCGCGCGGCCGGCGTCACAGTCACCGCAGTCGCCGGTCCCGTTGTCGGACTCGTCGTCGTATCGATCGTCAGAACGCTCGCCGAACTGAAATTCCCCAGCGCCGACAAATCCACAATCGCAGTCCGCGGCGAGCCTGCCCCGTTATTGTCCGTCGCCGAAGCCACCGCATGGTCATCCACCATCACCGTCACGGATCCATCCGCGTTCTGAGTCGCCAGTGTCTCCACCGTCGTTGTATCCGTCGCCGTCAACTCCAGAATCTTTGGCCCCGCCGAGCTCGGCGTCGATGGATAAAGCGTCGCCAGCGTCTTGTCGACCCAGTAGCTCAAATATGTATTCCCGCTCGTGTCCACCTCTCCGTACTGCTGGTCGCCGTCATAGGCCCATTGATAAAGCGCCTGGTTGCCCGCCTTTCCCAGCGCCGAAAAAACATACGGCCGCCACGCCGCGAAAAACGCACTCGTCCCCCGATGGTCATCCACGAACACCTGGTTCGGATTGCACGTGCTCATGCCGTTTGCGCCCTCATAATCGGCGTTCACGTTGTTCTCCGTCACCCACACCGGCACATCCGCCAAATCCGGCCGCGTCTTAAGCTCCTGGTAGAAGTAGCTCACGTTTGCAGCAAATTGCGGAACCGACGCCATCAGTTGCGTATCCGGATTCGATTGGTCGCAGCTGCTGTAGAAGTGCGTCGAAACAATATTCACCTGCGCATTCGCCCCGCCCGCATTCGCCGGCGCCACGAACGTCGGCAAATAGGTCATCGGGTCGCCCCCATCCCCCGTCCGCAGCCCATAGTCGGAGTACTCGATCGCCGAAAACTTGATCGTAGGATCCACCGCCAGCATCGCAGGCACCACCGCGTTATAGATTGTCACGTATTGGCTCGCGCTGATCCAGTTCCCATTCGGCTCGTTGAAGATTCCCCACCACGTAATCGGTAATCCGCTCGGTGATTGGAAGTGCGTTCCGCCCCAATCGAACCCGCCCTTGTTGTAGTACCGAACCAGGTTCGCCGAATACGCTGCGAAGTCGTTCACATGGTCGGCCACATCCAGTTGTCCATTGCTGAAGCACATCCACGCAGGCGCAGTAGCAATCTGAAATTCCGGACTATGATCGGCAGACGCCAGCACCGGCTGCACGGTTTGATCCATGATCGTGAAATTCCAGTCCGCCGCCGTCCCCGTATTCGTCGACATTGCCACGCCCTGGCTCACCGTCTGCAATCGGATGTGCTGCGGCCCCATCGCAGTCATCGTGCTCTCCAGCGAGCTCGCATTTGCGCCGCCAAAATAATCCCCATCCCACTCGGCCACCTGGAACGAGGTCGACATGAACTCCTTCAAAACTCCATTTATTCCCATCGCCGTGTCCACGCCACTGCCCACCTTGGCCACCACCGCGCTCACCAGCGTGAACGGCGCCGACGCATTCTGGTTCGGCGTGCTCACTGCAACCGCCGGTGAGTAGCTCCCCGCTGCCGCCTGCGCGCTCCCTGTCAGCGTCAGCGTCCCGGAAGGCCCACTGCCAACCGGCGTAAACTGCTCCGTCACTCCCGCTGGCAGCGCCGGCACAGTAACCGTCGCCGTTCCGCTCGCATTCGAAATCGTCACAGACACCGTCACCGGCGTTCCGTCCTGCGGAACAACCACCGTCGAGCTGCCCAGCGTCACGCTCATTGCCGGCGGAGGCGTAGACATGCTGCTCCCGCCGCATCCGCCCATGCAAACCAGCCCCACCGCCGCGACCACTGCCAAACCCCGCCGCATCCATCCCATCATGGCCTACTTCTGCGCCCGCCTGCGGCGCGAACCTTCCATTCCAACGCCGCCAATTATAGTCGCTCCTAGATTCCGCTCTCTGTGCTCAGGTCCACTCTGCCCACCCGCTCTCGGCAGCCAGACTCGTCCACGATCCGAAGCACCAAACGCGAACGGGCCCGGCATCGCCGGACCCGTCTCGCTTCAAATCACAAGCGCTCACTGCTTCGGGAAGATCACCAGCGGACCAACCGTCTTTGCCCCTTCCGCCCCCGCAAACGCCCTCTGCCCCAGCGCCGGCAATCCAATCTCCCACTTCGGCCCCTCCAGGTCCGGCATCGGCCGCGCCTTGAACAGCTTCTTGCACTGCCGCGCCGTCCACTTCGCCCACTTCTTGCTCTTTTCCCGCCGCGCACTGTCCGTCGAAATTCCCGTCCCCGCATACATCTGCCGGTACAGCTTCGACAAAAACATGAAGGCGATCCGCGCCCTCAAAGTCGGCGTGCAGGCTGACCGCTGCCAAATCGCGCTCCAGTTGTAGAACCGGTCCCACACCGCCTGGGTCCGCACCCTGATCTCCTCCGAGCTCATCGACGGATGCGGCGTAAACATCTTCGGCCGAACCGCCGTCGGAATCAGCCAGTACCTCGTAAGCGGCACTCCGTCAACCATCGTCGGATTCACCGACTGTTCCTTTTCCCATTTTCCAAAATCCACCGTGCCTGGAAACGGTGTCATCATCACAAACTGCGCAAACGTCACGCCCGCCTTGATGGCCATATTCACGGTCGCGTCAAACGTCGCCGGCTTGTCCGACGGGAGCCCAAAGATGAACGACCCCAGCACATGCACGCCATGCTTCTTGAAGGTCTGCAGTTGCTTGGCCAGCGCCTCGCCTGAGTAGTTCCAATCCTTGAACACTGCCTTCAGGCCCTCAGGCGTCACGGCTTCAACGCCCACCAGCGCGCCCTTGATGTTGGCCTTCTTCATCGCGTCCAGATAGATCGGGTCCTCGCCCGCCTCCATCGTCATCTGCGTAAAGAACACCATGTCCTTCGGCAGCTTGGCCAGCTCTTCCATCAGCGCAAATCGCTCCGCGCGAATCTGCGTCAACTCTTCCACCCTGGCCGTGTTGTTTTGCTCGCGCGCCAGTCGCAGATCCGTAAACGTCACCGGATAAAAGTTGTCGTCTGCGAGCGCGATAAACCGGAATCCCAGCCGACGCAGCGACACAATTTCGTCCACCACGCTCTGAAACTTTCGCTGCCGCGGCTTCTGCCCGTCTGTCCTCCACACGCTGCAAAACGAGCAGTGCTTCGGGCAGCCGCGAATTGTCTGCACCGACGCCCACATGTACTTGGCCGGGTCCATCAGATCCCAACGCGCCGCCAGAAACTGGCTCCCCTCGATCCGCCCGCCCTCGTATACACGCTGCAGTCTGCCAGCCAGGCAGTCCAGTACTGCCTTGCCCCAGGCAATATCGCCGTCGCCCTTCACCACAGCGTGCCCCTGGCCCGTCTCCAGAGCCTCCTCCGGAAACAGCGTTGCATGGATGCCTCCGTAGATCACATAGGCGCCCCGAGCCCGCGCCATCTTGCCCACCGCATAACCTCGCAGAGCATTCCCCGTGTGAACGCTGATGCCCACAATATCTCCGGCCTTGATCGTCTCCGGATCAACCTGCTCGAGCGACTCGTCGACTAGAATCGGGTCGCCCACCGCCTGCGGCGTTGCTGCCGCAAGCACAAAAAGCCATCGCGGCGTGATTACCGCCGTTCCAAACGAATTATCGCTGGGATTGACCAGATGAACGCTCATCGGATCCAACCTTTCCTCGTACAGGTGCGGTGATCTCTGAGAGCGTCTTTGTGATCGAAAATGCCATGCGGAAGACGCAGCTTCCCCTATGGCCGACCAAAGATATTCCCGGCGTACATTTTTTCTGAGGTTATAGATTTGTCGGGTCGGAGGATGGTCAATATTGACCACTTTTGGGGCTTGATTTACATATTCACCTTCATAAGGCTAATCATCGCAGATCGAGCCGGCATTCGGGCGTCAGCCTCGCGGAATTCGACCGCAACTTCGCCGCCCAGGCCTTCTCAGCTCTCCGCGCGTCAAACCACCTTGCTGCACTCCGCCACTGGAATCGGGACCTGCTCGACGATCTCCAGGCCAAACCCTTCCAGTGCCGGAATGTGCATTGGCGTATTCGAAAGCAGCCTGATCCGCTGAATCCCCAGGTCCGACAGAATTTGGCCGCCCAGTCCAATCGCCCGCAGAATGCGCCCCGTCCGCGCCTGCGACCCCTCGCGCTTTCGCAACTCATCGTGCATCACCAACCGCCCGGTGTCCGCTTCGTGTGCTCCCGTCTCGCGTGCCACGGCCCCGCCTGGCTCAAACGCTGCAACTGGCTCCGGTGATCGCTCAATCTCGAACCCGCGCGAAGTATTGTGCAGATACAACACCGCACCGCAGCCCTCCTGCGCAATCATCCGCATGCTCTCGTCCAGCGTCTCCCTACAGTGACAATCTGCCGCGAACACATCTCCCGCCGTGCATCGCGTGTGTACCCGCACCAGCACCGCATGGCTGCACGGCTTCCTCGCGGCCTCAATCGACGGCTGCTCGCCTTCCCCACTCGCTGCTATGCGCGCCGTTCCGTTCTTGAGTGCCGATCCATCATGCACCGCCGGACAGCCCTCGCACAAATCGCCCCTCACCAGCGCAATGTGGCTCTCACCGCCATTCACTTCGCTCTCGTAGGCAATCATCCTGAACTCGCCGTACTTGGTCTGAATCCGGCTCTCTCCCGCTCGCACGATGTACCGCTCATTCCGCAGCCTGTAGCGAATCAGCTCCGCCACAGTCAAAATCAGCAACCCGTGTTCCTTGCAAAACAGGATCAAGTCGGGAATCCGCGCCATCTCTCCGTCGTCGCGCATGATCTCGCAGATCACGCCCGACGGGTTGAGCCCCGCCATCCGCGCAAGATCAACGCTCGCTTCCGTCTGCCCCGCCCTCACCAGCACGCCGCCGCGCCGCGCCCTCAACGGAAACACATGCCCGGGCCGTGCCAAGTCCGAATAACTCGACCCAGTATCGATCGCCGTGCGAATCGTATGAGCCCGGTCCGCCGCCGAGATCCCCGTCGTCACACCCTCGCGCGCTTCAATCGTCTCCGTAAAGGCCGTTCCAAATCGCGACGAGTTCTGCTGCGTCATTGGAAACAGCCGCAAATAGTCCGCCCGCTCCTCGGTCAGCGTCAGGCAGATTAACCCGCGGCCATGCTTGGCCATAAAGTTGATTGCTTCGGGCGTCACCTTTTCGGCCGCCAGCGTCAGGTCGCCTTCGTTCTCGCGATCCTCGTCGTCCACCACCACAACCATCCGCCCGGCGCGAATCTCCCCCAGCGCTCCAGGAACGTCAGTGAACGGCGGCTCGAATGTGCGTTTTGTATGCGGCATGGCAGCACTCCCATTCTCGCCCATTGCCATGCGAAACGGCAAAGCCACTTCGTCACTGGAGAATCCTCCCTCAGCCTCAAGAGAATTTCATTCCAGGTGAATCGCATCGATGGACGCTGGTAACCCCCGCTTCGCGACCCGAGCGGCTTGTTCACGCCAATTGCTCTAAACCGAGATTTGGTTTCGGCGTCGCGGGGTTGGCCGTTGATATGGCTGCGCCTCATCCATCAGTTCCATCAAATCCTCTATGTCTATTCCCTTAAGAAAAAGTATGAACCGCCGGTCGGTAATCTCCATTGTCTCTCCCGAGCTGCTCACATTCAGAAGAGCCGGAACCACTAACGCCTCTCGCTGCACCTCAGCAAATCTCAACAGCGCGGCCCTCAGCTTCGATGCATCCAACTCCGTCGGTTTCATTGTTTGATAACTTCCAAACTCCTGCACCAGCGTGTCTATTTCGATCTTGTAAACTTCCTTTTGCACTGCCTCGTGGAACTGCGCAAACAGATAACGCACAATGTCGACCTGCGTCGAGACGGGCTTATCGACAGTCTGCTCCACGTATTGGGCGTTTTTGTTCTCATCCATCGGGAATTCGCCCCCATTTGCCCAGGGCTGGCCGGTTTCGGGATTGATTGAGGTCGGAAGGTAATCGCTCTCTGCAAGCCCGGCGATCGGAGTGAATTTGGGATTTAGCGCGCGCTCGATTGTGGGCTCCAACGTAACATATCCCACGTAGGAGTCACGCTCCGCAAAAATTGACTGGAGCTTGCTGCTGAGGCCACGGCGGAAACGCCCAACCACCACATCCTGCACAGAAGTCGCAGAGCCGTCAGACGCAGTTTTACCGGCGGAGCTGCCCTTGGAAACAGATGCATCCACCAGGGCGCGAAATAGCGATATATCCCCGCCCGCCAAATCGAGGAACTCCTCAATGTCTCCTGCGTGGGGTTTCCTGGCATTCGAAGTCCACTGGGCGGTCGCTTTTCGCAGCTCGTCCTCGGTCCACATCGGCACTTCAAGGTAACGGAATCTGCCCGCTAAAGCGGGTTCAAGCTCTTCGAGATAATCCTCATTCGGCCACGAGCCCACGATAAGGATGCGCATTCCAGGCCGGTCTGCGAAGGTCACCAAATCGAACAGCAGCGTTCGCTTGGTCCTGCTGTCAAGCAGTTGGAAATTGTTCAGCACGATCCAGGGCAAGTTCTTTATTCGGGAGATTAGAATCGCAACTTCAGAGGAGTTTTTCAGGTCGACTGTAACGGGTTGCAGCGTCTGTTCAAGCCCTCCTTCGGCATTGGCCTCACCCTTGAAAACGCCAACGCCGAGCTTTACGGTAGTTGATGCCTTGCCGCTTTTCTTCTTCTCCACCAGCACCGCATATCCCAGGCTCGACATGATCACTCTATAAATCTGCGCGCGCTTGAAATCGGGCCGGCATTCGATAACGACCGTATCGCTGGGCATCTGACGGGTCAGCAGCATTGTCTTGCCCTGGTGCGTAGGTCCGTAGAGCACCAGGTTTTCGCCACGTGCTACAAAGCCCGCCAACGCCGCCTCAAGATTGGGCCGCGCAACGTAGGCCGTGTCCCCCACAATTTCCTGGGGGCCTGCAACATGTGCCTTCTTTCTTCGCGAGGTTGAGTTGAAGGGCCACATCATTGTTTGACATCATCGACCATGGGGCCGCAAAAGCCAAGCATTTCGTCTACTAACTCGCTCTCACGCAGAGCCGAGCCTGCCACGCCGACTATGCCGGCAGCACGGTCCAATTTCATCCCCTGGGGGCGCCTTTCTCTATCCCATCCACAGGAATGATCCGGGCTCTGGTAAAAAGTCCTCCCCAAGCAAAAGCGCCGCCCGAAGGCGGCGCTTTTAATCCTGCAGAAGCAATACTGGCCTACAACGTCGATTCAATCTCGAAGCCCCAGGCCTCCAGCAGCGCCTCGGGGATATACTTCGAGTTTTTGTTGCGCCGAGCCCACTCCCGCAAACGGGTCGACCGGATATACTGGTCTGGGCTGAGCTTGAACTCCTTCACAATTTGCTCGAAGGAGGTAACAGTGGGCACTACCGGGCCGATGGGCTCCGGCTTGCCCCAGTTTGGATTTCCACGACGCTTTGCCATTGAGTATGTGTCCTTAGAAAGGGTTTTTTTTGCTGTTTCATCCTCAAGGACTGGTTGGGGTAGCCTGTCACTTCTGAGGTCATACTAGAGTCTTATTTTACATATATTTTCTATAATTATCAAGAGCAAACTAAAGGAATCTCACGCCGATTTTAGTTCTCGCCCTCAATCCCATCTTACTCCACCAACCCCAATGGAATCAACAGATTTTGATCCGGCAATGAAGCCATCCCCGCCCCCCGCACGTCTTCGCCCATCACATCCAATTCGCCCCCGGCCTGCCCGCCGTGGCACGATACTACTATGACAACAACCTGGAGGCTTCTCGCTGCCCTCCTGCTCCTTTGCGTCCTGCCCCGGTGCGCGGCTGTCGAGCTCCACGTCAGCCGCGAAGCCCTCGAACGCACCCTTAAACAGCAGCTCTTTGGGGGCCCGGACGGCCGTTACTACGTCAAGGGAACGGCCCAGACTCCCTGTTTCACCTACGCTGACGACCCCAAACTCCAGTTCGTGACCGATCACGGCGAATCCCGCATCGTCGTCACCCTAAAAACCCACTCCAGGCTGGGCCAAAAGGTCGGCGCATCCTGCATCGGCATCTCCCTGGCACTACCGGCCGAAGTCTCCCTGGCTCCGGAGGGGGACGGTGAAACCATCGGCTTCCGCGACGCCCGCATCGACCGCATCAGCAGCCACCAAGAGCTTAACTTCATCCTCCAGCCCTTTCTATCCCACCAGGTTCCTTCCAGCATGAAGTTCAACGCCGCCGACCTCCTGCGCCAGTCCCTCGCGGGCTCGACGGCTTCCTCCGGCTACAAGGTCACCCTCGACCGCCTAAAGATCCATTCCGTCCAAATCCAGGGCGACGAACTCATCGTCGACGTCGACGCCAACATCAGCATCCGCTAGCCCCTTTCCTCGGCCGGCTCGCGAAAAACGACACCCGTGCCCCACACATTTCGCGTCTTTTGCGAAATGGGTGGGAGGCCACAAACCTTGTCGGTGGGTGCCCCATTCTAACCGCGGCTTCTTGCGGTTAGGGTGGGAGACCACGATCCCTATCAGCGCGAAGCCGCGTCTGCCGCACTGCAAGTGCCCGCACCGCAGGTACCTCCGCTATCCTTTAACTCGACGCACTCGGAGGTCCCCATGGCCCCATTCACCCGCCGCGATTTCACCCGGCTCTCCGCACTCACACTCGCCGCCCATTTCGCCCCTGCCATCCACACCCAGAACGCCCCACCTCAGAACTCGCCCGCCTCTGACCGCAAGATCGGCTACGCCGTCATCGGCCTGGGACAGATCGCCGGACACTTCCTTCCCGGAGTCCAACTAACCACCAATTCCCGCATCACCGCCCTCGTCAGCGGTCACCCCGAAAAAGCAGCCCGCATCGCCGCCCAGTACGACGTTCCGTCCGGCTCCATCTACAACTACGAAAACTTCGACGAAATCGCCCGCAACACTGCCGTCGATGCCGTCTACGTCGCGCTTCCCAACTCCATGCACGCCGAGTACACCATCCGCGCCGCCAAAGCTGGCAAGCATGTGATCTGCGAGAAGCCCATGTGCACTTCGGTCGCCGATGCCGAATCCATGATCGCCGCCTGCAAGGCCGCCAACGTCAAGCTGATGATCGCCTACCGCTGCCACTTCGAGCCCACCAACCTACGCGCCATCCAGATCATCCGCGACGGCTCGCTCGGGAAAGTCCAGGCCATCGAATCCTCCTTCGGCTTCAACATCTCGCCTCAGCAGTGGCGTCTCTCAAAGAAACTAGCCGGCGGAGGCCCGCTCTACGATGTCGGCATCTACTCCCTCAACGCCTGCCGCTACCTCACTGGCGAAGAGCCCGAACACATCTCCGCCTATGCCTCCACCATCGATCACGACGGCCGCTTCGCCGAAGTCGAAGAAAACGTCTCCTGGACCATGCGCTTCCCCTCCGGCATCGTAGCCGCCTGCAACACCACTTACGGTGCAAACATGCCAGGGTACTACCGCGTCTACGGATCGAAAGGTTGGTTGCAAGTCGACCAGGCCTTCGTCTACCAGGGCCTTCGCCTGCGCGCCGAGTGGCCCGGCACAACGCTCGACGATCTCAACCCCGCCAAAGATCCTTCCCACTTCATGGCCGAGGCCGCCCACTTCTCGCGTGACATTCAAACCGATCAGGAGCCCCGCGCCAACGGCCAGGAAGGCCTGCGCGACATGAAGTACATCGCGCAGATTTACAAGTCCGCGGGGGTTAATACATAGAGGCCAATCATGAAGGTAAGGTTTTTGGGTGGCAGGGATCCGGAATCAGCGGCGAAGGGCGTGGGGTGTGCCACCGCCTTGAGATCAAGGGGGAATTCTGGCTACGCTATATCACTCAGTGGTAGTATTCTAGGGCTTCCCTGAATAGCAGATTTTGCCGGAATCTCGGGCAACCAGCTCAGAGCGGGGTACGTACCTTATGGCCTATTCGACGGCTGCCACAGAAAAACGTGCAGTTGACATTCGTCACGCGATTGACTACGGCACAAGGTTGATCTTGATGCTTGTAGGAATCGGCCTGTTCCGAACCGAACTTCTAAGGATTACCTCACTTCCACGGGCACTCAATAATGAACTCTATTTAGTTCTCTTAGGGGCAGCGACCCTTCTCACTGCCGGATGGATTTTTGTGGCCAACAAGGAATTCGACATTATGTGCGACTTCTTGGACCCGCTCGAATACCAAATGCCCAACGAGGTATTCGTCGGGCTGGCAATTGCGGCAGCTCTCACGATCCTCCTGTACACGGCCCGAAATCCGCTATGGTTCGGCGTCAGCTATTCAACCTATATGCTGCTGAGTGTGTTGGGTTGGACACGTCTGAAAGCGGAAATGGAAAAGGCGATCAATGGCAGCCGCCAAAAGCTCCTCGACGAGTCCGAGAGAAAGCGCGACATATATGGAGCCGCCTTGGATATTCTCTATTCCTATTATGTCCGACAGGCAAACCTGCCTCGAGTTTGGGCCAGCTTTGCTTTAGGGATATTGGGACTAATTTCATCACTAATTGCGCTAACGCTTGGTCGGGTCATCTTCAACTCAGTCGCTTATGTCATCTTTATCGTCTCAATTCTTGTGTTCGAAGGGGGCCTTGCCTTTTATTGGCGGTTCAAGCTTTATGCCCAAGTGCGACGGTTTGAAGCCGTTAAGCACGATCTCGAGCACCCCAGACACCTTAAGAGGCATCGGCGAAATCAGCCAAACGCCGCTGATTCGCCGGGCACCAGAGGTCGGTCGTCATGAGAATCCCTCAGATCGTGTGGGCTACTATGCTGTTGACTTCTGGAGTTGCGGCAATCTTAGGGTTCATGAATGTGGAGAGAGGGAACGCATCGGGATTCTGCCCGTGGTTTTGGTGGATGGGTATTTTCACATGGGATGATGCGCTAATCATCGGAGTCTTCCTGTTTCTCGCCACTGGTTTCGTCGCGCTGAAACGGAATTCTGTACTTACCTCCCTGATCTACTCTTTCTACGGAGTAATGAGGACTGGCATAGAGGCTCTTTACAACCTCAACGCGCAATTCTCCCCCATAGCGCGACCCTGGGAAGCGAGCCTTCCTGCGATAGCGGCACATTTCCATCTCAAACTTATCGAATTGTTTGTGATAGCACAGGTCTTCTACACCATGCTCTGCGTGACTTCTGCCATGGTTTTCGTTTCATCCTTGAGGCGATACCTGAGAAATTGAAGTTGCCATCCCTAGCCAGAGCATAGCCTGGATACACAAAGCGCTGGACACTAACTTGGCAGGTGACGGACCTCGACTCACAAACCACCCTCACCTCAGCCCCAGCACCCTCCTATTCTTCGCCTCGTCCGCCCCGCCCCCGGCAAAATCGTCGAACGCCTTCTCCGTAACGCGAATGATCTTCTCCTTGATGAACTTCGCGCCCTCCGCCGCGCCATCCTCGGGATGCTTCAGGCAGCACTCCCACTCCAGCACCGCCCATCCCGGATAATCGTATTGCGCCATCTTCGAGAAAATGGCCCCGAAATCAATTTGCCCATCGCCCAGCGAGCGGAACCGCCCTGCTCTGTTTATCCACGGCTGATAGCCGCCATACACGCCGCTGCGCCCGCTCGGCC
>Ga0302324_100017774_pt1 | contig 14067 bp, 9 predicted proteins | sample Palsa_T0_1_FD_201949 | JGI IMG/M metagenome (GOLD analysis project Ga0302324, IMG submission 201949) | Peat permafrost microbial communities from Stordalen Mire near Abisko, Sweden - Palsa_T0_1 | ecosystem: Environmental > Terrestrial > Soil > Palsa > Peat permafrost | place: Sweden: Abisko... | reverse complement strand
ATCGCGCGGGCCACGTATGGCTTGCTGCCCTCGTTCGACCACGGCACCACTTGGACGTTCTTGTGCGAGGACGCGCTCGGCTTGCCGCAAGGGGCGGATTACGACCCCGCCCTTGGGCTGACGGCGAGCCAGTCGCTCGTCGTCGGATTGATCCTACCCGCGGGCATCGAGGTGTCGCCCGACACGGGCTGCAACTGGACTTGTGCAGGCGGAGCGCTCGACGGCGAAGCCATCGCCGACATTGCCGTTCGCCCTAACGCGCCGGACACCGTCGTCGCCTTGACGTCTACGGTCTTCGTGGACGATGCGGGCGGAGGGGAGCACTCGCAGGTGTTCCAGAGCACGGACGATGGCGCTCACTTTGCGCCGTTGGGCGTCGCCATCGATCCCGCGGTACTGGTGACGACTCTCGAGGTTGCCGCCAGCGATCCCCACCGACTCTACATCTCCGGCGGCAGAGGCTTCGGTCCGACCCGCACGGCTTCGCTCTTCGTTTCGACCGACGACGGCTCGACGTGGACCGAGCGCTCGGTGCCGTTCGACTTAATGTACGAATCGGCCGTCTACATCGGCGGCGTTGATCCCTCGGACGCCGACCGCGTCTATTTGCGCACTGGCGGCCTCGGGACGAGCGGCGACGGACGTTCAAGGCTGCTCGTCACGGAAGACGCGGGTCAATCCTTTGCCTCCGTCCTGACGCTGTCGGGGCAAATGCTCGGGTTCGCGCTTTCGCAGGACGGGTCGACGATCTACGCGGGGGGAGTCGAAGACGGCCTCTTTGCAGGCAATCGAACCAACCTCTCGTTTTCTTTACGCTCGAACCTCCATGTGGAGTGCCTCGCGACACGCGGCTCCGAGCTATGGGCGTGCTCGGACCAGACCTCGGGCTTCTTCGTCGGCCTCTCGACGGACGAGGGAGCATCGTTCGCGACGAAGCTGGTGCGCGCGGGCGTCAAAGGACCCATCGCGTGCTCCGCCAAAGCATCGGGCTCCGTCGCATGTGGGGCCGACGCGAACGCCGCTCAGTGCGCTGGGGCTCCGTTCGCGCAGCTTTGCGCCACCGTCGGTTGTGAGCAGCCCGCGCAGCCGGCAGCATGCCACTGCGCAGCGGCGGGCATGGGTAGACCTGCGGCCACTGGGCTTGCGGTCTTCGGCTTTGGGGGCTCGCTGTGGCTCAGTCGACGTCGGCGACGTTCATCGTCCCATCGTCCAAAGAAGAGCCGGAAAGACATGGTCGGGCACTAGAGGTCCCATCGTCCAACTCGGGTCTGCATGACCGAGCGCCGTGTAAAACACTCGCCCCGCGCCTTGTGTCCGGACCCACGAGATGGGCCGGGGAGCCGCCCCTGGATTCTCGCACTGCAAGACCACCTGGAGGTCGGCCGCGACGTCTTTGAAGTAGTAGACCTCGTCGGTGATCGCGAAAGTCGCCGGAAGCATCGCGTTCGTCGGATGGCTGCCGACCGTGGCGCACGTGCCCGGGCCGTAGCCCGTGTGACCGTTGAAGTCCCCGCCGATGAGCGCGATGTACGGCGCCGACACAGGTGGAAAGTCGGTGTCATAGCAATGGCTCGCGTCCTCGATCGCGACGAGGCCGCCTCCGGCCGTGACGAAGTCGATGAGAGTTTGAATCTGCACGGTCCCCGGCGCCCCCAAAGGCTGTCCGGAAGTTGCCAGCAGGACGACGGCTCCATAAGGCGCAAGCGCTCCGGGCGCGAAGTCGGCGGGAACCGGAGTGGTGACCTTCGTCGGATCCGCGGGGCTGAGCACCGGGTCTAGGCCAGCGGCGGTTGCGGCCGCTGCAATCGCGGTCGCTGCCGCTGGAATGGACTCGTGTCTGAATCCGGTAGTCGCCGTGTAGATGAGAACTTTATTGCTGTGGCTCCCGGCGGCCGTCGCCCCGTCGGAATGAGATGCTGCGTCTGTGTCGGCGCCCGCATCGGCAACCCCCGAGGCTGCTCCACCGGAGCCTAACCCGGTGGCCGCCACCGACCCACTTGCGCCAACACCACCGCTCGCGCTCGCATTGGCACCGCCGCCCGCGTTGCCCGCTGACCCAAGAGCGCCGCTCGAGATTGCTGCACCTGCCGAGGTGCCCGAACCCTGGCCAGCCGAAGCGCTCGTTGTCGACCCTGCCTCTGCGCCTGCAGCGCCTGCAGCGCCAGCTCCCGAGGCGCCCGACATATCGCCGCTATTGTGGCTGGAGGAGCAAGCGACGGCGGCCGCTACCCACGCGAGACGCAGAGAGATGTTCGCCGATCGCATTGAACCGCTCCCCTCAGCGGGCGCTGAGGGGCCCGCCCGGCGTTTTTGCCGGGACCTCTGCGCGCACGCGCTCCGCACGAGAAGCACGTTCGAGCACCTCCAAGCGGCGATTCGTTTCGACTCGCATGGCCCCAAGCTCGGAGAGCATTTTCTCGATCCCGATTTCGTTCTTGAGGTTCACGCGAAAGTCCACGTCCGCCTTGGCTCGATCCTTGGCCGACTGCCGATTCTGGCTCATCACGATAAGGGGGCCCTGAAGCGAAACCAGCACCGCAAGAACCAAGTTGTAAAGAATGAAGGGGTACGGGTCGAAGCCGCTGACTTTGCCGTCCGGAGTCAAAGAGTACAGCCCGAGCGTCTTTGCAATGGGGGGCATGTTGACGATGCACCAAGCCGCCGTCATCGCAACGAGCAGCAGAATGAACGCCCAGCTCCCGTTCAGCGTGGCCACCTTGTCGGCCAATCGCTGGCTCCACGTTAAACTGTCCTCGAATTCGCGGACCACGTCTTTGGCGGCCCGCTGGCTGAGCATCGCGTTGGTCTCGCGAAGCCTTTCGGCCATCTCGCTGAGAATGGCCATCGCGGCGCGCTTCGATCGACTGAGCTGATCAGCGAGCTCCTCGCGCGTCAGCTCGAGCAGTACGGCATCGACGACCGCGCGAGCACTGGCGCTGCGAGGCTTGTCGTCGAACAGAGCAAGCTCACCAAAGTATTCGCCGGTGCGGAGGTCTTTGAGAACGACCGGCGGCGCGTTATCGACGCTCGCCAGGTAAATCTGCACGGTTCCCGATCGGACGATGTACATCGACGAGCCGCTGTCGCCCTGCGCGAACACGATGTCTCCGGCCTTCACGTTCTTTTCGGTCAACCGCCTCGCGAGGGCCTCGCAGTCCTCGTCCGCGAGGCCCTGAAAGACGGGTATCTGAGTCAGCAAATCAGCGGGGCGCATAGGGAGGTCCATTTTGACGTGTGGACACGGGTCCGTCTACGGCGAGCGTGGTCGGGTGTCCACGGACGCTAGTCGACGCTCCACGGACACGCATGCGCGGTGGAAACGCCCTGATTCGAGGCGCTCTCACGCGGCACACGGATTGAAGAAGGTGGGAGCGAAATGCACCGATTCGACACCCTCGGTTCCGCAGCAGCCGCTTTCGGAGCGTTGGTTCTGCTCCCCAGGGTCGCGGGGGCCGAGCCACCCTCTCCGCACTTTCTCTCTTCTTACGAGGACGAGGAGCAAGATCGCGCGGACGATGGCGACATCGACGAGGAAGATCGAGTCGGCCTTCGGGTCGGCGGGCAGCCAGGCGCGGCAGACGTGCACGGCCAGAGCTGGCTAAGCCTCGTGGGCTTCGGTCGGCAACTGTACAGCGGCAAGAACGACATCGGCGCGGGCCTCGTCCTCGCCCTCGCGCTCGACCGCATGGCGGAGGGGCCTGTGCACAAGCTGAGCGAACCATCGCCGCCCACCGCGGAGCCGTCGTCAGAGCCCGAGCGACCGGCCTTTCCCACGTCGCTCGCGCGCGATTGCGTCACCGCGGCATGGCGAAGCTCTGGCCTCGGGGTCGACGACGCTCGAATCGATTCGATCATTGCGCGCTCGAGAGCCAGCGCCCTCCTTCCGGAAACGCGGGTCCGCGCCATGAGGCTTTTTACCGACGCTCAGCACACGACGCTCCTAGCGACTACCGACGCCACGAACTACTACGACGCTGTCGGCGCCAACCTGGTCCTCGAGGCGCGGCTGACATGGCGGCTCGATAGGCTGGTCTACGCTGGAGACGAGCCTACCCTCGAGCGGGCAAGGCTCGAGCGGCAGGAGGCGAGATCACGCCTCGGAACGCGGACGCTCGAGGCACTCTTCGCGTGGGAGCGCGCATTCCTCGACGAGCGAGATCCCGCGCAGAGCGCTCGCGAGAAGCGCGAGAGCTCGCTGCGAAGCGCGCAAGCCGCCGCCACGCTCGACGTTCTGACTGGGGGCTGGTTCTCGACTCGAGGCGCGCCGCCTTGACCTTGAGCCGCCGCATCGTTATGGCGAAAGGGGCATAGCCACGCTGCGAGAGAAGCCCCATGCTTAGCGAAACACGCGAAACGATTAGCGACCTCCAGCGGCGCCTCATGGCGCTAAGGGGGCATCTTTGACATCCCGAAGCGAAAAGCCGAGATTCAAGCGCTCGAGCAGCAAACGCTAGCGCCTGGCTTCTGGGATGACGGAAAGAGAGCCCAGGCCGTCAATCGACGAAGGTCGACCATCGAGCAGCAGCTCGGCTCGATCGAGAAGCTGACGCGCGACGTGGACGACGCCGCCGTCTTGCTTGATCTCGGCGCTTCCGAGGGCGACGAGAGCGCCATCTCCGAAGCGACCGCCCAGGTCCCGGCTCTGTCGGCCCGGGTGCGCGACGCGGAGCTAGCGCGCATGCTCTCGGGGCCCGTCGATCACGCCAACGCCATCGTGAGCATTCACCCGGGGACCGGCGGAAACGACGCCAAGGACTGGGGGCAGATGCTCATGAGAATGTACCTGCGCTGGGCCGAACGGCGCGGGTACAAGACCGAATTGATCGACTACCAGGAAGGCGACGAGGCGGGCATCGACGGTGCGAGCTTCAGCGTCCAGGGCGATCACGCGTTCGGCTACTTGCGCAGCGAAAATGGGGTGCACAGACTCGTTCGGATTTCTCCCTTCGACGCAAACGCACGCCGGCATACGGCCTTCGCGGCCGTAGAGGTGACCCCCGATATCGAGGACGAAATCGACATCCAGGTCAAAGACGAAGACCTCGAGATCACGACGATGCGTGCCGGTGGCAAGGGCGGGCAGAACGTGAACAAGGTCGAGACTGCCGTCCGAATGAAGCACTTCCCGAGCGGAATCGTGATCGTCTGCAGGGCCGAGCGCTCGCAGCATCAGAATCGCCGCATGGCCCTAAAGATGCTCAAGGGCAAGCTCTACGAGATCGAGACTCAGAAGCGTGAAGACCAGGCTGCGGCCCAGGCCGCCGGTAAAGCGCAAATTGCTTGGGCCAGCCAGATTCGGAGCTACGTTCTTCAGCCCTATCGTTTGGTCAAAGACCTGCGCACCTCACACCAAAACGGCAATGTCGACGCAGTTCTCGACGGAGAGCTCGACGATTTCATCGAGGCGTATCTTTTGGCGGCGGCGGGTGGCACGTTGAGGAAGGGCGGCGTCGCCGAGGAGCTCGACGCATGACCGAGCGACCCACCGTCAGCGCGGAAGAAGCCCTCATCGCAGCGCGCCGGGCCAAGGCCGAGCGTTCGCGAGAGCTTGGCGAAAACGCATTTGCGAACGACGTTATCCCGAGGCTCGGGGGCCGCACGTTGGACGTCTCTGCAGCTCGGGCTCTCGCCGACTCGGCGCGCGACCCGGCCGGCCGATACGACGAAGCTCGCGTGCGCGAGAGCGCGGGCGCGTCGCCGTTCCATTTGCGAGGCCGCATCGTCGCCCTACGCTCGACCGGCGGCCTCGCGTTCGTGCGGCTCCGTGATCGAACGGGCGAGATTCAGCTCCTTCTCAGTCGCGAGAAGCTCGGAGAGGGCCTCGAGCGGCTCGCGAACTTGGACGTGGGTGACATCGTGGAAGCCGAGGGCACGCTCACGGCCAGCAAACGAGGGGAGCTGTCGCTCGAGCCTGCACGAATACGCCTTCTGACCAAGGCATACCGGCCACTGCCCGAAAAGTGGCACGGGCTCACCGACGTCGAGCTTCGCTACCGACAGAGGTACGTCGATCTCGTCGCCAATCCCTCGGTTGCCGATACGTTCAAAGCGCGAGCGCACATCGTCCGTGCATTGCGTTCCATTCTCGACGAGAGCGGTTTTCTCGAAGTGGAAACGCCGACCATGCACCCTCTAATCGGCGGGGCGGCCGCGCGCCCGTTCGTGACGCACCACAACGCGCTCGACATGCGGCTCTTCATGCGGATTGCCCCCGAGCTGTATTTGAAGCGCCTCGTGGTCGGCGGCCTGGAGCGGGTCTACGAGATCGGCAGGTGTTATCGCAACGAGGGCGTCAGCACCAAGCACAATCCCGAGTTCACGATGCTCGAGTTCTATCAGGCGTACGCAACTTACGACGACCTGATGACGTTCACCGAGGTGCTGCTTCACGGCGTCGACGCGCGCCTCGGCGAGGCCATGCCCGCGGCCTCTACTCTATGGAGAGAAAGCCGCCCGTTTACGCTCGATGCTGCCTTCTTTCGCGTGCCCATGGACCGCGCGGTCGCCACGGCTGCCGAGCGAACCGATATTCCCGAATGGGCGAGCGCGGTCGAAGCAGGTGGCGGCAGCGCGCTCGTCGCCCTCCTCGCGCACGGCTTCGATGACCGAATCAAAGAATGGGCAAAACTCTCGCCGCGAGCGAAGGCGATCGACTGGTCCAACTTCCGCAAGGGTCTCGGCAAGTGCGCGAGCAACGGTGACCGCCTCTTCGCCTGCTACGAGTATCTGGCCGAGCCCTTTTTGGTCGACGACTACCGGAGCAGCGACGGCAAGCATTCAGTCCCGGTTTTCATAAAAGACTACCCGTTCGAGGTCTCGCCTCTGGCGCGGCGAAACGACTCGAGCCCCGAGCTTACCGATCGCTTCGAGCTCTTCGTTCACGGGCGAGAGCTTTGCAACGCCTTCAGCGAGCTCAACGATCCGGACGATCAGGCTGCTCGCTTTCGCGCGCAAGCGGACCGCAAGGCTCGTGGCGACGAAGATGCCATGGACTACGACGAGGACTACATTCGCGCGCTCGAGCACGGGATGCCGCCGGCAGCTGGCTTCGGGATGGGAGTCGATCGTCTCGTCATGGCGCTCACGAATGCCGCGTCGATTCGCGATGTGATCTTCTTTCCCTTACTCAAGCCCGAGCCATAGCGCGGTGCTCTGGCGCAAGGTCAATAGCTCCATCGTCGCCGTCGCGGCGATCGGGTTCGTGGCGACGGCCGCGTGGACGCGATCGCTCCCGAAGGTCCACGGCGCGACGTGGACGTTGCGACACACGGTCGTGAGGCTCGGCGCGATCGCGACGGGCGTCGTTCTCCTCGTGGGCACAGTGGTGGCGCTCGTCCCCTGGGTGCTCGATCGGTTCGAGCGAGGCTCTTTCATCTCCTACGTCGCGGCGCGCCACGTACGCGCTCAGAAGAGCGGCTTTCTCACGCTGATTAGTGGGCTGGCGATATTCGCGGTCGGCCTGGCGTCGTTCTCTCTTTCGAGCGCCATCAGCGTAATGGGCGGTTTCAGCGCCGATCTCAAGTCGAAGATTCTCGGAAACAATGCGCACATCGTCGTCGACAGGACGAGCCAATCCGTCTGGGGCGACTATGAGCCGACACTCGATCGCGTGCGTAGCGTCCGCGGCGTGCTTGGAGCCACTCCGGTCGCCAAAGGCGAGGTGATGATCTCGAGCGCATCCAACCTCGCCGGTGTCATCGTTCATGGAATCGACACGACGACCATCGGGAGCGTCATCGACCTTCGGAAGAACGTCGAAGCCCCGGTCCGGGTCGACGACAAGCTCACATACCTCGAGAACCCCGAGCTCTTGAGCCACATTCCGGCCGACGAAGTGATCGGCATCGGAGCAAGCGGTGAAGAGTACACCAAGGGTCCAGACCTCCCCCCGCTCGGCGACGACCTGGATCCCGCCGTGCGCGCAGCGATCGACACGCCCCCGCTTCGGCCCGGGCTCGTCGTCGGACGCGAGCTTGCCAAAACTCTCCACGTTTATGTGGGCGATGAAGTCACGCTCGTCTCGCCTCTCGGCGATCTCGGCCCGATGGGCGTCATGCCGAAGACTCGTAAATTTCGCATCGCGGCCATCTTCTACAGCGGGATGTACGAGTACGACGCTACACACGTCTATGCGACGCTCGCGGAGGCGCAGAATTACTTCGCAACACCCGGAGAAATAACGACGATCGAGGTAAAGGTCGAAGACGCAGAAAACGCCGACCGATGGACGCCGCTCGTCGCCGCTGCGGTCGATCGCGCCGATCTACGCGTTCGCGATTGGCGTGAGATCAACAAAAACCTCTTCAGCGCGCTGAAGCTCGAGCGGATAGCAACGTTTCTCATCTTGTCGATCGAGATCATCGTCGCGAGCTTTTGCATCGTTTGCACGCTGCTCCTCATGATGACCGAGAAGGCCAAGGAGATCTCGATCCTGAAGGCTCTCGGGGCGACCGATGGCGCGGTCTTGCGAATGTTCATGACGGAGGGCGTAATCATCGGGGGAATCGGGACTCTGCTTGGGGTCGCTACCGGTCTGGCCCTTTGCACGGGCCTCTCCTGGTTCGGGCTGCGCCTCGATCCCGACGTCTATTACATCGACAAGCTTCCTATCGAGGTCAGTGGGCTCGATTATGGCGCGGTGACTCTCGCCGCGCTGACGATTTGCACCATCGCGACCCTCTTCCCAGCGAAACAAGCCGCTGCGCTTCGCCCGGTCGACGGGCTGAGATACGAGTGAAGCGCTAGCCTTTATTCAAGCTTGGCATGATGTGGGGACATCGGGTGAGTCTCGTCCTCTTCGTGGGGGGTGCGCTCTCGCTTGCGCACGATGCGAAGGCGCAGTCGAAGGACGAGGCCGCTGCGCGTGCGCTATTCGACACGGCGCGCCAGCTTCGAGAAAGCGGGCAGTATGCGCTCGCGTGCCCCAAGCTGGAGGAGGCGAAGCGGCTCTTCACCAGTGCGGGTCTGGTCTTCAACCTTGCCGATTGCTACGAAAAAGTTGGCCGGACGAGCGAGGCTCGTTCGATGTTCGACGAGGCGGCTCACGTCGCCACCGAATCGGGGCGCAGCGACCTGGCGATCGAGGCGGCTCGCCGTCGCGATTCCCTCAAGGCTCCTGAATCGTCGCCGCGCCAAGCGCAACCCGTCCTGCCTCCTCTGGAGGCCGTTTCCCCGGGGACCGAGGGGACCTCTTCGTCGGATAACGAACAGATCGCTCGCGCGCTATTCGAGGATGGGCGCGCCCTCCGAGACGCAGGAAGAATCGCCGACGCCTGCCTGAAGTTCGAAGCGTCGAGCAAGCGATTCACCAGCGCGGGGGTCGCCTTCAATCTCGGCGATTGCTACGCACGGCTCGGCCGAACCGCGAGCGCCTGGACCGCGCTCCGCGATTCAGCGGTCATAGCGCGGCAAACGAACCGACTCGACATCGCCGCGCAAGCGACGCTTCGAGCGAACGAGCTCGAGCCGACGTTGAGGCGCCTCGCGATCCACGTGCCGCATTCCATGGCGGGGCTGCTCTTGAGGCGAGACGCAGTCTACGTGAGGCGTGAGGCTTGGGACGCCGCAATTCCGGTCGATCCGGGCATTCACGAAGTACGCGCGGAGTCGCCGGGCTATGAGCCTTGGTCCACATCCGTAAGCGTTTCGGCTCCCGGAGAGACCGTTTCGCTCGAGATCCCCGCGCTCCGCCCCCTTCCCGCAGATGCCCCCGCAAGTCTGGTCGCGCAGAGCCCGACGAAGCCCGAAAGGCCCGCGACCTCGCAGGCGCCCGCGAAGGTGGAAACCACTACCGCGTCGCAGAGCCCCCAAGCGACAGAGAGCTCCGCGAGCTCGCCGGCGCCGCAGGAAGCTCCTGGAGCGACAGCGCCCGAGCATGGATGGCTCGATGCCGACGTAGGAGGCGCGTACGCGAATGTAACTCTCTTCAACTCGAGCACTCTGTCGCTCGAGCGAACCGGCCGAGTGGGGCCGACGTTCAGCTTTGGAGCCGGATTTCGACTGGACTCGCTAACCCTGGGCGTCCGTGTCCGCGACCTCGACCTCTCCGGTTACAATGTTTGGGAAGTCGACGGTGAAGGGGGTCTCCACGCCCGCTTCGACCGCTTCGACGCGCACGTCGGGTTCCGCGGCGGATATGCCGCGCTAACTGGACCAGGCGGCGTCGGAGGGCTCAACGTCGGTGCGTTCTTCGGCTTCGATTACTACGCGAGCTCCCTCGTCTCGTTCGGAATGGACGTCTACCCGGAAGTTCTGTGGCTCCAAGGCGGAGGCCAAGCGAGCCTCGGCTTCGGCTTCGGGGGAGTGGCGCGCTTGGGCTTACACTTCTGACGGCGTTGAGGCTTCGCTCGGCGTGGTGCTCTCGAGCAGAGTCTTGATGTCCTTCGGCAACGGGACTTGCGCGTCGAACGGATTCACCAGCGCGCCGCCCCGGTATGCGATCCTCGAGGCGTGAAGCGCCTGCCGACCCAAGGCACGGATCACGCTTCCCCCATAGAGCTCGTCGCCCGCGAGGGGATAGCCCATCGCCGCAAAGTGAGCGCGCAGCTGGTGCCGCAGCGCCTTGCCGACGCTCGCCTCGACCAGAGCCCAAACCCCCGCCCGCTGGACCACGCGATACCGAGTGCTCGCGGGCCGCGGGTCGTAGCGAATGACGTCGCGAGGATGCGTACACGCGTACACGCGCCTCTGGTCCTTCGGATGATTCGTGAGTGGAAAGTCGATCGTGCCCTCGTCGGGGAGGCCTTGCTCGGAGCAAACGAGCAAGTAGCTCTTTTCTAGCCTGCCCTCTTTGAGAGCCAGACGTAGCTCATCGAACGCAGGCGCGGTTCGCGCAACGAGAAGGGCGCCGCTGGTCTCGGTATCGAGGCGGTGGACGATCCCCGGCTCGCGAAGCGCGTGCCCGATGAACGATTCCGGCCCTTGCGGAACGAGCTCGGGGTAGCGACCGAGCAGGGCATTGACGAGCGTGCCTGTCTCGCCGGGACGGAGCGGCGCCGTAGGCTGTCCCGCGGGCTTGTCGACCACGACGACTTGCTCGCTCTCGAATGCAATACGGAGCGGCGCATCCGGCGTGATCAGCGGAGCCACGTCGGCGACGCGCGCCACGTCGATGCGAACGACGTCGCCGACCACGACGCTGCCGCCCTTGGCCATTCGGCGCCCATTTACGCGCACGGCCCCGAGCTCGACAGCGCGTTTGATGCGCGCGCGGCTCAGCTCGGGCAAAAGCGCGGCGACGGCTTTATCGAGCCTCGCGCCGGCAAGCGACTCGGGAACAACGACCTCACGCGTCGACTCGGAAGGAGCGTCTTTGGGCAGTGCGAGAGAGTCCATTGGGGGCCGCGGGCAGCCCGTAGTGCTATCACGGCGTCGCGCGCTTCGCCCGGTTACGCCGCGAAAAAGCCGCGCGAGGAACGCAAATAGAGCGCGGACGCGAGAGCGCCGATCAGCGTCGCTACAGGCCCGAGGGCAAGGGGCGCGACGCCGAACGCGATGGCGAGCACCGCGAAGATCGCGGGCGCGAGAGCAAGCGCGCTCACAACCTTGGCCTGCGCATTGGCCGTCCGCGGAATGATGAGGGCATCGGCCGCGTGCGAAACGTCGTCGCTTGCCAAGGCCACGGCCCATTCCCCGGGCGTGGCTCCGGCCGCATCCATGGCCACCGCCACGTTCGCTGCTCCGAGCGCTTGGTCGTCACCCGCCGGATGCCCGACGACGCTGACGACGCTGCCACCCTCGCCGAGCGCCAACACTTCGGAACGCCTGTCCCTGGGTAATACCTCGGGACGCACGTGATCGATATCGAGCGCGCGACCGATGCTTTCGCAAGTCTCGCGCGACTCTCCGCTCAGGAGAACCGGCTCGATCCCGGCGTCGAGCAACTTCTGCACGGCCGTGCGCGCCCCGGGGCGGAGACCGTCTTGCAGTGCGATGAGACCCACGAGTCGGTCACCGAGCGCCACGAGCAAGACGCTTCGTCCCTGGCTCTGAAGCTTGCTGACACGCTCCTCCGCCACGGCTCCGCCAATCTTCTCCGACAACATGATCGCGCGGCCGCCGACGACCAGTCGTTCGCCGGTCGATGCAATCGCGGTCACGCCCAACCCCGAAAGCGTGTTGGCGTTGCGAACGTGATCGGGGACTACCCCACGCGCACGCGCGGCACGGAGAATCGCGACTGCGAACGGGTGCGTTGAGCCCGTCTCGGCTCCAGCCGCGAGCGCGAGCACGTACAGCTCGTCGGCGTCCCCCGAATGCACGGCAGGCCCGTCCGGCCTCGGCGGCGGCGTGCCTACGGGCTCGACGGCGACGATCTCGGGCTCTCCGAGGAGCACCGTGCCGCGAGCGCTCAAGACCGCGATGTCCGTCGTTCCCGCTCGCTCGAAAGTCTGAGCATCCCGGTAGGTGATCCCCTGCCCGAGAGCGCGCAGATGGGCGCGAGCATAGAGAAGCGCCGCAAATGAAGGAGCCGCCTTCGACGTTGCGGCGATGACGCCTGCGACCAACGACGCGACGACTTGGACGAGCGACGCATTCGCCGCAAGCGAGGCAACGGCCGGCAGAACGCCCGCGAGGGGAGCACCCCATTCGACACCTCGTCGCAGAGTCCGCGCGGTCGGAGCCGCCACGTCCACCCGCCAGCGAGCGGTGGCCAAGAGTTTGACCCAAGCCCGCTCGCGACCCGACCACGTGGTCGTCAGCCGCAGTCGATTCGTGACGAGCTTCGCACCTGCCACGATTGGATCGCCCTCGCGCACCGCGATCTCGATGCCGGCGTCGAGCCAAGGGACGACCCGAGCCTCTCCGCTCGAAACGATGGCGTCCGCACCGACGACCTCGCCTGCCGACGCGACGAAGGTCTCACCTGGACGAACCTCCGACGCCCCAACCTCGAGCGGCTCTCCTGCGCGGAGCACGCGCACAGGCACGTCGAGCAAGCGTAGGATGCGCGCGCGATCAGCCGCCACTCGCTCCCGCGCCCTAGCTACGAGCCGCTCTATGACGATGCCGGTTGCGCAGGCCATGCCCGCGAGATTGGCGATCGCCATGGCACGCGGATCGCTCACCGCCTGCGCTCCAATCGCGAGGGATGCGGCCAAAGCCGCTGGAAGCACGGTCACGAGGGGATTCAAGTCCGCCGGGTCGCGCTCAACCCTCCACGTGCGAGCGGCGAGAGCAAGCCATGCGGCGCTTGCGAGGACGACGCGCACGAGCTCGAGGCCATCGAGAAGACCAAGGCCCACAACCAGCACCCCGAAGAGGACGCCCGCAAAGTCGATGATGGCGAGTGCGCGCTCCCTGGGTGCGCGGGGAAGCTCTTCGTCGCGGGCGGGCCGTTGCTCGTCTTGGCGCGTGTCAGCAAGCACCGGGGCAAGCGCGGGGCCGGGAAGTGCAGGATCGCTGTCTGCCCCTACGAGGGTCCGAGGCGCTGCCAAGCTCGCAACCGGGGGCGGCTCCGCGGTCGCCAGGTCCTCTTGGGCCGTCGCCCCGCCCGCACGAAGGTAGGTCTGCTTGCACTCGGAGCCGCAGAAGTACTCGAATCGACCCTCGAGGATGGCAACCTGGCCCGCGCGCAGCGGATCGACCGTGCGGCCGCAGCACGGGCATCGAGGCTCGGGCACTTCATCCGGCATCGCGGCGCCTGGAACCATGCACCCTCGTGGACCGGAGCCGTCAGCCGATGAAGCGACGCCCGAAGCGTTCAGGCCGTCGCACGCAATGAAGAGTAACCCGCGAGCATTTTTCGCAGCACGCCGACGCCCTCTTCGAGCTCGGCCTCGGTGACGACAAGCGGTGGAGCGAATCGAAGCACATGGTCCCCCGCCACGATGACGAGCACGCCGGCCTGCTGCAAGCTCGCCACGACGTCGCGAGAGGCGATCCCGTCGCGCAGCAAAATGCCGCGGAGAAGGCCCTCGCCTCGCGATTCGAGGCACACAACGGGAAGGTCTTGCACCACTTTACGCAGCAAGGCACCAAGCACCTCGCCCTTGGTGCACGCCCCGTCGATCAAGTTCTGCTCGTCGAGAATTCCGAGAACGGAAAGTGCTGCGGCACACGCGAGCG
>Ga0302324_100017773_pt1 | contig 14067 bp, 8 predicted proteins | sample Palsa_T0_1_FD_201949 | JGI IMG/M metagenome (GOLD analysis project Ga0302324, IMG submission 201949) | Peat permafrost microbial communities from Stordalen Mire near Abisko, Sweden - Palsa_T0_1 | ecosystem: Environmental > Terrestrial > Soil > Palsa > Peat permafrost | place: Sweden: Abisko... | reverse complement strand
GCCGGACGTCGCCGTGATCGACCTTGGCCTGCCGGGGAAGGACGGGATCGCGCTGACCCGCGAGGTCAAAGCGCTCACCGATGCGCCGCGCGTGGTGATCCTCACCATGCAAGAGCTGGACGAAGAAGTGCTCGCCGCGCTGTCGGCGGGCGCAGACGCATACTGCGTGAAGTCGTCCGATCCCGGCGTCGTGATCGACGCGATCCGCACCGTCGCCGCCGGCGGCGCGTACTTCGATCCGCGCATCGCGCACGTCGTGCTGCGCCGGCTCAGCGGCTCACCGAACCGCCCGGAGAGCTCCCCGCTGACCCCGCGCGAGACCGAGATCCTCAAACTGATCGCCGACGGGATCGGCAACGCCGAGATCGGCGAACGCCTGCACATCGGGCTCGGCACGGTGAAGGGTCACGTCGCCGACATCCTCGACAAGCTCTCCGCCTCCGACCGCGCGCAAGCCGCCGTCACCGCGTACCGGCGAGGGCTGATTCCGTAACCCCTACCTGGTGTGCTGACTCGGCTGCACAGCGGGCTTTGTGCCCGCGCCCGGCTGGGCGGGAGTCGGCTTCGCGACGGCGGCAATCGATACCGACACGGTGATCGCTTGCGCGTTGTTGTCCATGCCGGCCGGCTCGTCGTTGATCGAAAGGTAGAGCGGCCCGCCATCGTCCGGTACCCGGACCACGCAATTGTGACCGACGGCGAAGGGTTCGGCGTCGTGGGTCGTTGCCGAGCTGCCGCCGATCTTCCCGACGAGCGCGCCGACGGGAGCGGTTGGAACGAGACATCGCGCTGTCACGATCAGCGCCCGCGGATCACCGTCCGGTCCGCACGTGGCGGTTTGAATGTCGGAGTACGACCACGAGTCCTTCGGGTCGGCGGTGATTCGCAGGAGCGCCGGTCCTTCGACGAAGTCGGCGACGAGGGTCCACAGGCCGGAAGGACGAGCAGCGACGGCGCTCGTGATCAGCGACAGCGGGTGCCATGAGGGCATAGGTTGCCTCCGATGCTCGCGGTGAGAACATGGATCTGCACCGATGGTGCCGGGCCCTTGCCGAGTGCGATCACGAAGTTGCGGCGCTGGGCCGGAGTCAATGGAATCCCCGCGGCACAGCTCGAAAGACTAGAGTCGCCGCAGACGATCGCTGCGACGGCGAACCCACCGCACGTGCCCGGCCGGTTGAGGTTGCACACCTCCAAGACGTCCTGCACGTCGAGTGCGGCAATCTGTGCCGGCGGTAGTTCCGTCAACGATAGCCAACCGATCGTGCTGCCTCGGGCGGGGAGGAGTCGTGGTCCGGTCAGCGTGGACTCGAGCGGTAACAACGTGTTGGCGTCGACCGCCGACGCAACATAGCGGCCCTGGAAGTCGTCCCGCGTCGATTTGCCCGGGATGAGGAATCGGTTGTACGGTCCGACCTCGGCAATGTCTCCGTCGACGAGCCGGTGGTTGGGCTTCAGAGCGCGTACCGCAACGTACTGCATCGGGTGCGGAATCGTGAACATCGAGAACAGCAAACCCCCAGCGACGATGCCGACCCACACGGCGACGGTTACGGCGATTACTTGGTAGAGAACGTTCGGATTCGGCTCGGGCTTGGGCTTGGGCTCGGGCGCTGGAGCGTTCACGGCTTTTGATGCTCGTAGCTCAGCTCGACGTTTTCTATCGCCGAGACGGCCGCCCGGCTGAGGATACCCCAGATGCGACGTTCGTCGCGCGTCGACATGGGCAGCGGGATGTCGAGGGCGTGCAAGAGGGCAAAGCGGTTGAGATCGACGCAGGCTCGGACGACTTCTCCATACGCTCGGTAGTTCTCACACGCCAAGAAGTATGCCGCGATCGTCGTGAACGGTCCGAAAACCGCGACGGCGAGGTAGATTAGTAGGTAGCCACCCTGCAGCACCAGCACGACGAACCACAGGATCGTCGAGGCGGCGCTGAACCAGCAGCAGGAGACGAGAAAGTCGAGTTGCGTCTTCGCGTCCTGCACGATCGAGTAGCCTTTGTCGTCGGTCTTGACCAGATAGGACTGTAAGCGTGAGAAGAAGACGTTGAGGTCGAGTCCGTACAGGCCGACTGCATAGCCTTGAATCGCCTCGGCGATGTTTCCCATACGGGTCGGAGCCGCAGTGCCCGTCCCGAACGTCGTCGCCAACTCCATCGCGTCGTCGTACTCGCGCTGGGTGAAGGCGCTCAGGACGATCGTCATGAGCGCGAGCAGGTCGCGGTAATCGCTGGCGAGCGCGTCGTCGTAGCGTATGTCGTTGTGGGTCAGCGCCTGCACCATGCTCGTCACGGCGGGCTCGATCACGGTCGCGTCGACCCGCTCAGGCTGGCTCGCCGTCGTCCGCAGCGCCTCCAAGGCGACGGCGGCGGCAGGGTTGGATTCAAGGTGGTAATGCGCGTGGTGAGGATGTAACGAGGAGCCATTGCTGCAAGCGTCTCTGAGGGCCCGTTGGCAATTCGTGATGAGGCCTTCGAGGGCAAACCGGTCGCGGCGCGACTTCTGGTAATGCCGCTGCAGCACGGAGCGCCGGTGTTGTTCGCTTTCGACAAACAGGTTACGAAACGGTGGTGGCGGCCAAAGGCGGTACCTTCCTTCGAGTGTCTTGCGCAAGAAATCGTTGACCGAGGCGACGACATATGCCGCGACGATGGTAGCGACGAAGGCCACCGTGATCGTGAGCCCTTGCGACGCGGACAGCGCGAAGTTCACCGCGTGCCGGACCCAGGCGGAAAGCAGATAGAGCAGACCCGCGTTTATGAAGCCGAAGATCAGGACCGGTACGTAGCTGCTGAAGATGAAGTACTTCGGCAGCAACGACGTGAAGGCGCCGATGACGTTGGTGAACACGCCTCACCGCTCTCGATCCGGCTGCCCGAACGCTCGCACCACGACCCTCTCCCCCACTGCGACGTTGAGCTGGCTCTTACTCGCCTGGTCGGCTTTCCCCTCCGTGGGACCGACCGGCTCAGCGCAGGCGGCGGTAGAAGCGGTCGGTGCCGGGGAGCTCCTCGTAGGCGTGCTGGTGCGGGGTGTAGCGGAGGTTCTCTTTGGCGGAGATGCCGAGGTAGCCCAGGCGCACGAGGCTCTCGTAGATGACTTGATGGGCGCGATAGGCCAGGTTGCGGTTGAAGTGGGTCACCACGCTGCGCGCGATGACCGCGTGGAACTCGTTGAACGAACCGTCGCAGGCCAGGTTGTGCTGCGCGAAGACGATGTGCTCGCGCAGGCCGGGCTTGAAGATGCCGTGCGTTCCCACCACCTCGACGTAGTCCGAGAAATGCCGCGTGCCACCGGCCTCGACGTAACGGTGCCCGTATTCGTCGAGCAGCTCGGCTGGGAACACGCCGGCCTTCGCGCGCTCGATCGCCGCCTCGGAGGCGTCGGTCGCGTAGATGCGCACGCGGTGCGAGAACTCGGCTTCGCGCAGCAGGATGGCCAGCGCGTAGGCGTCGTCGCCGGACCCGATCACCCACAGACGGGCGTGCGGGAAGGTCCGCAGCCGCGGCAGTACCTGGTTGCGGAACGCCGCGAAGAACTGCGGCTCGCGAAACGGTGAGCCGACGTTGTGGGTGAGCGCGTCGACGAAGCGCGCCATCGCGCCCGCGTCGTGCAACACGCGCTCGAGCAAACCCGTGATCGTCGCCGCGCCTTCGGCGCGCACGCGTTCGGCGACGCGCCGCTTCACCGTCGCCGGGGCGTAGTCGCGCAGGTCGAAGCCCGAGACGCGGTACACCGCCTCGAGCAGCAGCTGCAGCTCGAGATCGGTGACCCCCGGCCCCGCCCCGTTGGTGGGCAGGGCATCAGACGTGCCACTCGCTTCCACGCCCAAGCGCGGCGCAGACGTTGTCTGCGCCACTATGCGGCGACGTTGAGCCAAACGCGAATGAGCGCCACGAGCTGATCGATGTCGACCGGCTTGGAGATGTACTCCGACGCGCCGGCGGCGAGACACTGCTCGCGGTCGCCCTTCATCGCCTTGGCGGTGAGGGCGATGATCGGCAAGGTCTTCCACTCATCGCGCGCCCGGATGCGGCGGATCGTCTCGTACCCGTCCATCTCCGGCATCATGATGTCCATCAGCACGACGTCGACGTCGCCGTGGCTGCGCAACAGTCCGATCGCCTCGGCGCCCGACTCGGCGCTCAGGACGTGCATGTCGAACTCCTCGAGCGCGCTGCGCAGCGCGTAGATGTTGCGCGTGTCGTCGTCGGTGATGAGGATCGTTCGGCCTTCGAGCGTCGTGCCGTTGGCCGGCCCGGTGTGGACCGGACGTTTGGTCTCCGGCAGACGTGCCTCGACCTGGTTGAGGAAATAGGCGGTCTCCTCGATCAGCCGCTCGGGTGACATCGCATCCTTGACGATCACCGACTCGGTGAGCCGGCGGATCCCGGTGTCCTCCTGTTCGGTCAGCTCGCGCCCGGTGTAGACGATCACCGGAACGCGCACGTGCGACGGATGCGCCTTGATCCGCTGGATCAGCTCGAGGCCGTCGATATCTGGCAGGCCGAGGTCGACGATGACGCAGTCGAACTTCGACTCGTCGAGCGCCGCCATCGCCTGCGTCCCGGTCGAGACGGCGGTCACCGTCACCTCGCCGGACTGGATCAAGTTCGCCATCGCCGACAGCTGCGTCACGTCGTCTTCGATAACCAGCACGTTGCGCGAGGCCGCGTCGGCGAAGCCGAGCAGGTTGTCGAACGCCTGGGTGAGCGCGTCTTCGCTGGCCGGCTTCTTGAGGTGGGCGAACGCGCCCGAGTCGAGCGCCTTCTGCCACTGCTCTTCGCCGGAGATGACGTGGACCGGGATCCCGCGCGTCGCGGGGTCGCGTTTGAGCTGGTCGAGCAGCGACCAGCCGTCGGCGTCGGGCAGCCCGATGTCGAGCGTGATCGCATCGGGGACGAACTGCCGCGCGAGGGCCAGCCCGCCGGCGCCGGTGCGCGCCATCAACCCCTTGAAGCCGCGATCGCGCGCGAGCCCGAGCAGGATCCGCCCGAACGTCGCGTCGTCCTCGATGATCAGCACGACACGGTCCTGCGGCCGCACCTCGGCGCGGTCGTCCTCGACGTCCTCGGTCAACGCCGGCTGTAGCCGCGCGATGCGCGGTCCGTCGCTCGCGTCGATCGGTCGCGCCGGCGCGATGAACGCGTCGTACGAGATCGTCCGCCCGCTGCGCTCGATCGGGTGGTAGAAGGTGAACACCGAGCCGATCCCCGGTTCCGACTCGACCGTCGTGTGGCCGCCGAGCAGCCCCGCGATCTCGCGCGAGATCGCCAAGCCGAGTCCGGTGCCGCCGTACTTGCGCGCGGTCGACATGTCGGCTTGCTGGAACGCCTCGAAGATGACGTTGTGCTTGTCGGCCGGTATCCCGATCCCGGAGTCGCGAACCTCGAACGCGACGTACGCTCCGGGTTGACCGTCGGCGGTGCGCGCGGACCGGTGCAGGGTGAGCTCCACCGAGCCGTGCGAGGTGAACTTGAACGCGTTCGAGAGCAGGTTCTTGAGGATCTGCATCAAGCGCGTCTGGTCGGTCTCGAGCGCCTCCGGCACGTCTTCATCGACGTGGATCGCGAACTGCAGGCCGCGCTCCTGAGCGACGCCGCGGAAGGTTCGTTCGACGTCGTCGCAGATGTCGGCGACGCGGTGCTCGGCGATGTCGACCGAGGTGGTCCCCGACTCGATCTTCGACAGATCGAGGATGTCGTTGATCAGCGTGAGCAAGTCCGAGCCGGCGCGCCGGATCGTCTGCGCCATCTCGACCTGACGGTCGGACAGGTTCTGCTCCTTGTTGTCGCTGAGCTGCTTGGAGAGGATCAGCAGCGAGTTGAGCGGCGTGCGCAGCTCGTGCGACATGTTGGCCAGGAACTGTGACTTGTACTTCGAGGTCAGCGCGAGCTGCTCGGCCTTCTGCTCGAGCGCGCGGCGCGCTTCCTCGATCTCGCGGGTGCGCTTCTCGACCTCTTCGTTCTGCTCGGCCAAGAGCCGCGCTTTCTCTTCGAGCTCCTCGTTGGTCTGCTGGAGCTCGTCCTGCTGCGACTGCAGCTCGATCGTCAGTGACTGCGACTGCTTGAGCAGTTCCTCGGTGCGCATGTTCGCCGCGATCGTGTTGAGCACGATCCCGACCGACTGGGTGAGCTGGTCGAGGAACAGCAAGTGGTTGTCGCTGAACGGTTCGAACGACGCCAGCTCGATGACGGCTTTGATGTCGCCCTCGAACAGCACCGGCAGCACCACGACGTTGAGCGGTTGGGCGTTGCCCGAACCCGACGTCACCTGGAGGTAGTCGGCCGGCGCGTTGGTGACCAGGATGCGCTCTTTCTCGAGCATGCACTGGCCGACGAGCCCTTCGCCGGGCCCGAACTGCAGCGTCCCGCGGCGGCGCGGCGCCGCGTAGCCGGCGGTGTAGCGCAGCACCGGCGTCTCGTCGATCGGCTCGTTGAGGTAGAAGATGCCGGTCTGGGTGTTCACCAGCGGCGCGAGCTCGCTCATGATGAGCTTGGCGACGGTCTTGATGTCCTTCTGGCCCTGCAGCATCCCGGTGAAGCGCGCCAGGTTGGTCTTGAGCCAGTCCTGCTCTTGGTTCTTGCGCGTCGTGTCGCGCAAGTTGCGGATCATCTCGTTGACGTTCTCGGTGAGCAGTCCCACCTCGCCCTGCGCGCCGACCTCGATCGTGCGGGTGAGATCGCCCTTGGTCACCGCGGTGGCGACCTCGCCGATCGCACGGATCTGCGAGGTGAGCTGCGCGGCGAGCTGGTTGACCGAGTCGGTGAGATCGCGCCACAGTCCGGCGGCGCCGGGCACCTCGGCCTGTCCGCCGAGCTTCCCTTCGAAGCCGACCTCGCGCGCGACCGACGTCACCTGATCGGCGAAGATCGCCAGCGTGTCGATCATCCCGTTGATCGTGTCGCCGAGCTCAGCGATCTCACCCTGCGCGTCCTGCATCAACTTGCGCTGCAGGTCGCCGTTGGCGACGGCGGTGACGACGCGGGCGATGCCACGCACCTGATTCGTCAGGTTGCCCGCCATGCGGTTCACCGAGTCGGTGAGGTCCTTCCAGGTGCCGGCGACGCCGGGCACCATCGCTTGGCCGCCGAGGATCCCTTCGGTGCCGACCTCGCGCGCGACGCGCGTCACCTCGCCGGCGAACGAGTTGAGCTGCTCGACCATCGTGTTGATGGTGTCCTTGAGCTCGAGCATCTCGCCGCGGACGTCGACGGTGACCTTCTTGGAGAGGTCGCCGTTGGCGACGGCGGTCGTCACCTTCGCGATGTTGCGCACCTGGTTGGTGAGGTTCGCCGCCATCGAGTTGACCGAGTCGGTGAGGTCCTTCCACGTGCCGGCGACGCCTTGCACCTGCGCCTGCCCGCCGAGCGTCCCTTCGGAACCGACCTCGCGCGCGACGCGGGTCACCTCGCCGGCGAACGCGTTGAGCTGTTCCACCATCGTGTTGACGGTGCCCTTGAGCTCGAGGATCTCGCCGCGCGCGTCGACGGTGATCTTCTTCGAGAGGTCACCGCGGGCGACGGCGGTGGTGACGTCGGCGATGTTGCGCACCTGCGCGGTGAGCGACGACGCCATCGAGTTGACCGAGTCGGTGAGGTCCTTCCACGTCCCGCCGACGCCCGGCACGACGGCTTGACCGCCGAGCTTGCCGTCGGTGCCGACCTCGCGCGCGACGCGGGTGACTTCGGCGGCGAATGCGTTGAGCTGGTCGACCATCGTGTTGACGGTCGCCTTGAGCTCGAGCATCTCGCCCTTGACGTCGACGGTGATCTTCTTGGACAGGTCGCCCTTCGCGACCGCGGTCGTCACGTCGGCGATATTGCGCACCTGCGAGGTGAGGTTCGAGGCCATGAAGTTGACGTTGTCGGTGAGGTCCTTCCACGTGCCGGCGACGCCTTGCACGTAGGCCTGTCCGCCGAGGCGTCCCTCGGAGCCGACCTCGCGCGCGACGCGCGTGACTTCCGAGGCGAACGCGTTGAGCTGGTCGACCATCGTGTTGACGGTGCCCTTGAGCTCGGCCATCTCGCCGCGCACGTCGACGGTGATCTTCTTGGACAGGTCGCCGTTGGCGACGGCGGTCGTCACGTCGGCAATGTTGCGGACCTGGTTGGTGAGGTTCGCGGCCATCGAGTTGACCGAGTCGGTGAGGTCCTTCCAGGTTCCGGCGACGCCTTCGACCTGCGCCTGGCCGCCGAGCTTGCCGTCGGTGCCGACCTCGCGCGCGACGCGGGTCACCTCGCCGGCGAACGAGTTGAGCTGGTCGACCATCGTGTTGACGGTCGCCTTGAGCTCGAGCATCTCGCCCTTGACGTCGACGGTGATCTTCTTCGAAAGGTCACCGCGCGCGACGGCGGTCGTGACGGCCGCGATGTTGCGCACCTGATTGGTCAGGTTGCCGGCCATCGAGTTGACCGAGTCGGTGAGGTCCTTCCAGGTGCCGGCGACGCCGCGCACGTCGGCTTGTCCACCCAGCCGTCCGTCGGTGCCGACCTCGCGCGCGACGCGCGTCACCTCGCCGGCGAACGAGTTGAGCTGGTCGACCATCGTGTTGATCGTCGTCTTGAGCTCGAGCACCTCGCCGCGGACCGAGACGGTGATCTTCTTGGAAAGGTCGCCGTTGGCGACTGCGGTCGTCACTTCGGCGATGTTGCGGACCTGCGCCGTGAGGTTGCCGGCCATCGTGTTGACCGAGTCGGTGAGGTCCTTCCACGTTCCGGCGACGCCTTCGACCTGCGCCTGACCGCCCAGCCGGCCTTCGGTGCCGACTTCGCGCGCGACGCGGGTGACCTCGCCGGCGAACGAGTTGAGCTGGTCGACCATCGTGTTGACGGTGACCTTGAGGTCGGCGACCTCGCCCTTGACGTCGACGGTGATCTTCTTGGAGAGATCGCCCTTGGCGACCGCAGTCGTGACCTCGGCGATGTTGCGCACCTGATAGGTCAGGTTGCGCGCCATCGTGTTGACCGAGTCGGTGAGGTCTTTCCAGGTGCCGGCGACGCCTTCGACGACCGCCTGTCCGCCGAGGCGTCCGTCGGTGCCGACTTCGCGCGCGACGCGCGTCACTTCGCCGGCGAACGCGTTGAGCTGGTCGACCATCGTGTTGACGGTGACCTTGAGGTCGGCGACCTCGCCCTTGACGTCGACGGTGATCTTCTTGGACAAGTCGCCCTTGGCGACGGCGGTGGTGACCTCCGCGATGTTGCGCACTTGCGAGGTCAAGTTGCCGGCCATCGTGTTGACCGAGTCGGTGAGGTCTTTCCAGGTGCCGGCGACGCCGCGCACGTCGGCCTGACCGCCCAGCCGCCCTTCGGAGCCGACCTCGCGCGCAACGCGCGTCACCTCGGCGGCGAACGTGTTGAGCTGGTCGACCATCGTGTTGATGGTTTCCTTGAGTTGCAGGATCTCGCCGCGCGCTTCGACGGTGATCTTCTTGGACAGGTTACCGTTGGCGACGGCGGTGGTGACGTCGGCGATGTTGCGGATCTGATTGGTCAGCGTGCCGGCCATCGAGTTGACCGAGTCGGTGAGGTCCTTCCAGGTGCCGGCGACGCCGCGCACGTGAGCCTGACCGCCCAGCGTGCCTTCGGAACCGACCTCGCGCGCGACGCGCGTCACCTCGCCGGCGAACGCGTTGAGCTGATCGACCATCGCGTTGATGGTGCGCGCGCTGCGCAGAAACTCGCCCTTGAGCGGCCGGCCGTCGACCTCGAGCGACATCTGCTGCGAGAGGTCGCCGCGCGCCACCGCGCCGAGCACGCGGCTCGTCTCGGCGATCGGATGCGTCAGGTCGTCGATGAGCCGGTTGACGGCCAGCAGCTTCTCGCCCCACGAGCCCGGCACTTGGAGCTCGGCGCGCTGTCCGAGCCGGCCGTCGTGCCCGACGACGGTCGAGATGCGGTCGAACTCCTTGAGCATCCGGTGGTCCATCGCGACGACTTCGTTGAACGCCTCGGCGAGGTCACCGTCGATCCCGTCCCACGACGTCGGCAGCTTGACCGTGAAGTCGCCGCGCGCGACGGCGCGCAGCGCGTTGAGCAACTGGCGTTTGGGGAGGTCGGGCCGCGGCGTCGGTGAGCTGCGCTCACCGTTGGGGTGGACGGTCCCGTTTTTCTCGGCGGGGCGCTTTCCGTTCGTCTTGGATTTGACGGCGACAGCCGTAGACGGCATGCGCGAGATCTCCCTGGGGCGGCGGGCGGGAAAGCCGAACGCCGGCGGCACTCTTCCGCTTGGAAGAGTATCGGCAGCGATACACACGACAGCTATTGCGGCCAAGCTACCCGTCGGCCGGAGACACGAAACGAGGTTTGAGGCGATGTAGCGGCGGGTATGGCGCGCCCGGAGGAGCTACTGCCGTGCGAGCGAGGCGGTGAACGCCATCGACGAGCGACGTTTGGCTGCGTCTCTGCGGCTGCTCGTCTCGGCGAGCCGCGCGCTGGCGGCCTCGTTCGACTACGCCCAGACCTTCGCCGCCGTCGCCACGCTCGTCGTCCCGGACTTCGCCGAAGGCTTCGCCGTCGAGGTTGACGAGGGCGAGATTCACACCACGCTGGCCAGCGCCGGCCGCATCGACTCTGACGCGCGCATCTATCCGCTCGTCGCGCGCGGCCGGCGGCTCGGCTCGATGCTGCTGACTGCACCCCGCCCGAGCGCCGACGCGCCCGGCCTCGACCTGTGGCCCGAGCTCGCGTTGCGCGTCGCGGTCTCGCTCGACGCTGCGCAGGTGTATGCGCGCGAGCACCACGTCGCCGACACCTTGCAGCGCGCGCTGCTGCCCGAGCGGCTGCCGGCCGACGACAATCTCGTCTTCGACGCGGCCTACCTGCCGGGCGCCGAAGAAGCGATCGTCGGCGGCGACTGGTACGACGCGTTTCGGCTGCCCGACGGGCGGATCGCCTTCTCGATCGGCGACGTCGCCGGGCACGGCCTGCGCGCCGCGATCGTGATGGGCGAGGTCCGTCAGGCGTTTCGCGCGGCGGCGCTCAACCCGAAGTCGCCGTCGCTGGTGCTCGACCGCGCGAACACGATCCTCAACATGCGGGCCAACCCCGTCATGGTGACCGCCGTGTTTGGGATCGTGAACCCCTACGACGGAACGTTCACCTACGCATCGGCCGGTCATCCGGCGCCGGTGCTCGCGCTGCCGGGCGGCAGCGTGATGCTGCTGCCCAAGGACGGCGTCCCGCTGGGGATCGTCGACGAGCTCGGCGCGACCGACTGGACCTTCACCCTCCCGCCCGGCGCGACGTTCGCGGTGTACACCGACGGGCTGATCGAGTATTCGCGCGACGCGATCGAAGGCGAGATCCGGCTGCTCGACGCGATGTGCGACGCTGCCGTGCTGCAGGGCACCGAGCCCGCCCGCGCGCTCGTGCGCCGCATCTTCGCGACGCGCTCGAACACCGACGACGTCGCCACGCTGACCGTCTCCGCCGCCGACGTGGCGAGCCGGTCGTTCCGCTTCACCTTCAGCGCGCTGCCGATGGCGGTGCCGATCGTGCGGCGCAGCCTCGACCGCTTCGCCGCGCGGCTCGGTATCGGCGAAGACGACCGGTTCGCGTTGCTCACCGCCACCGGCGAAGCGATGGCGAACGCCGTCGAGCACGCCTACAACGGCTCGCCCGGACTGGTGCGGATCGAAGCGCAGGCCGCCGACGAAACGGTGACGGTGCTCGTCGAGGACGACGGGAAGTGGAAGCCCACCCAACGCCGCGACGAGCGCGGCCGCGGCTTGCCGATCATGCGCGCGCTGATGGACGCCGTCGAGATCCGGACGCACCAAGCGCGGACCGAGGTCCGGTTGACGCTCGCGCTCGACGCACGGCTCGCTCTGTAAGCGCAGTCACACGACGCGCGCCACGCCGTTCCCTCGCTCGAGCGGGCGTCAAACGTGCCGAACGACCCTGGGGCCCAACCGTTCCTTTCGTGCAATGTGCGGGTACGACGCCCCCATGCTTGCCGGCACCGCTGAAAAAAACCGTCTTCTGAGCGCGCTCGCGCCGGCCACGCGCTCGCTGTTCGAGGCCCGCATGACCGTGCACGGCGGCGGCCTCGGCGACGTGCTGCAGCGTCCCGACGCGGCGATCGACGCGGTATGGTTTCCGTTGTCGGGCTTCGTGTCGACCTTGCGACCGCTCGACGGCGGCGCGCTGGTCGAGGTCGATGCCGCCGGGGCCGAGGGCTTCCTCGGCACCGAGCTCGTGCTGGGCATGCAGAGCACGCATGACACCTGGATCGTGCAGTCGCCCGGACGCCTCGCGCGGTTGGACGCGCAGACCTTTGTCGACTCGCTCGAGCGCGATGCAGTATCTCGCACATCGGTGCGGCGCTACGTCGCCGCGATGCAATCCGTGCGCGGTCAGTGGGTCGCGTGCAACGCGCGGCACACCATCGAGCAGCGCTTGGCGAAATGGCTGCTCGGCACGCGCGACCGCGTCGGAGACGACATCCAGATCACCCAGGACATCATCGCGATGATGCTCGGCGTTCGGCGCGCCAGCGTGGTGACCGTGCTGGGCCGGTTCGTCGATTCCGGCCTGGTCGCGCACGGCTACGCGCGCGTGCGCGTGCTCGATCCGGCCGGCCTCGCCGCGGTATCGTGCTCGTGCTACGCGAAGGCGGCCGAGATGTTGCGCAAGGGCCTCGTAGCATAGGGCTGCCGCCGGCCGGGCCGAACGGCCGCCGGGATGTACGACTACCTCGTCGTCGGCGCGGGACTCGCCGGCAGCACGCTGGCCGAACGGCTCGCAAGCCAGCTCGGCGCAACCGTTCTGGTGATCGACAAACGCCCGCACGTAGCCGGTAACACCTACGACCCTGTCGGCGAGGACGGCCTGCGCTACCATAAATACGGGCCGCACGTCTTCCACACCAACGCACCGCACGTCGTCGCGTACCTGAGCGCCTTCACGCGCTGGCGGCCCTACGAGCACCGCGTGCTCTCGCGCGTCGGGGACGAGCTGCTGCCGATCCCGATCAACCGCACGACGATCAACCGGCTGTACGGCTTGCAATTGGACTCGCCCGGGGTGGCGCGGTTTCTGGCCGCGCGCGCCGAGCCGGCCGAGCGCATCAACAACTCCGAGCAGATGATCCTCGCGCGCGTCGGGCGCGAGCTCTACGAGACGTTCTTTCGCGGTTACACGCGCAAGCAGTGGGGCGTCGATCCCGCCGCGCTCGACGCCAGCGTGTGCGGCCGCATCCCGACCCGCACCGACGACGACGACCGGTACTTCGGCGACGCGTTTCAGGCGATGCCGGCCGACGGCTTCGCCGCCATGGTCGGCCGCATGCTCGACCACCCGCGCATCGAGGTGGTGACCGGGATCGACTTCGCGACCGCCGCCGATCGCGCGCGCTTCGATCGCGTGATCTACACCGGACCGATCGACGAGTACTTCGGCTTCGCGTTCGGACGGCTGCCGTATCGCTCGCTGCGCTTCGAGCTCGAGACGCGCGACCGCGCATGGGCGCAGCCGGTCGGCTGCGTGAACGAGCCGTCGGCCGACGTGCCGTACACGCGCACGACCGAGTACAAGCACCTCACCGGCCAGCAGCACCCCAAGACGATCCTGAGCCGCGAGTATCCGGCCGACGAGGGCGACCCGTACTATCCGATCCCGCGGCCCGACAACCGCGAGCTGTACCGCAAGTACGCGCGGCTGGCGGCGGCGCAGCGCAACGTCACCTTCGTCGGACGGCTCGCCGAGTACAAGTACTTCAACATGGACCAAGTCGTCGCGTCGGCGCTGGCCGCGTTCGACGACCTCGCCCGCACCGCCGCCGTCGCGTCGTAGTGAATTGTCATACTGAGGCTCTCGAAGTATGGGCTTCGCCGGAACCGACGGTCGCGCGGATCGACGCGTCGCGCCGGCGCGACCAGCTGGCGGAGACCGGACACCAGCACCGTGACGGCGACCTGGATCTGATCGCGCGCCTCGGCGTGCGCGCGAGCCGCTATCCGGTGCTCTGGGAGAAGGTCGCACCACATCATCCCGAGCTGCGCAACTACGACTGGGCCGCGCGGCGGCTGCACGGGCTGGCCGAGCGCGGCGTCGAGCCGATC
>Ga0302324_100017772_pt1 | contig 14067 bp, 11 predicted proteins | sample Palsa_T0_1_FD_201949 | JGI IMG/M metagenome (GOLD analysis project Ga0302324, IMG submission 201949) | Peat permafrost microbial communities from Stordalen Mire near Abisko, Sweden - Palsa_T0_1 | ecosystem: Environmental > Terrestrial > Soil > Palsa > Peat permafrost | place: Sweden: Abisko... | reverse complement strand
ACGACGATGAACGGCTTCCACAGCGCCGGTCTCGACATGAGCGCCCACGACAGCGCGAGCACGATCGGGAAGAAGATCGCGAACTGGACGGTTGGGAAGAGCATCTCGTCTCGAAGCTGAGCGGTACCGTATCCGGATCGCGGACCCGCCGCCGGGCGCTACGATGCGCCAAAGTCGATCACGGAAGAATCAGGAGGCGTCAGAGCTATGTCGTTGAAGATCGGTTTGCTTGCGGTGCTGGCTGCCGCGATCCTCACCTTGAGCGCGTCCGCGTTCGCCAGTCCCCAGGCCAGGATCGCCTCGGCGTGTAGCGTCGGCTCAGGCGAGGGATATGGCTACGCGTACCTGACCTCGCTCTCGGTCAAGCGAACGAGCTGCTCCACCGGCAAGTCTTTGGTACGGCACAAGGGCAGGCTGCGTGGCTGGCACTGCAGCCGCAAGGTGCTCCAGCGAAGCTCTGTCCAGTACGACGCACGGGAGAGCTGCAGCAGCGGCAGCCGGCGCGTGACGTACGTCTACGCGCAGAACACCTAGCTGACCACTGGCTCAGAAGTTCTCGCTGTAGGCGAACTTCACGACTGTGCGCCCTTTCGTGCAGCGCACGCTGGCGACGAACTGCACCGGACCGGTCGATCGCGTCTCCGAGCAGCGGGACCCGAGGACCCTCGCATGGCAGCGGCCCTTGGCTCCGCCGGCACTCAGACGGCAGTGGTTGTAAGCCTTGATGACGTTTGCGCCGCGCCCGCAACTCGTACCCGAGACGTTGAGCGTCTCAACGTAGGTCGGGCCGAGCGAGGCCCACTCGCCGGCCAGGCCGCACGTGCGTGCGGCTCGGGCGATCGGCTGCGCGGGCGAGGTCGCTGCCATCGCGAGCGTGGCCGGTATCACTGCCGCGACCGCAGCGGCTGCGGCCCATCCCCTGTGGATCGAATGCATCCAACACCTCCCTATTTGCTCATGCAGCATCATATGCGGCGTGTGGCGATTATCGGAAGGTTGGGTTCCTGACTTGAGGCTGCGTGTCCGCGACAGCGGACGGGCCGTGGCGTCCTGCTCGCGCAGGGCGTTCCTCCCGGCGGCCTCGCTTGTGGCACTTCTGCTCGTCGCGGCGATCGGGGCGGCGCCGGCAGTGGCCTCGCCGCGGCCCGCCACCGGCCGTGTCACGGTCGCGGTGTTCGGCGATTCGGTCGTCGAGAGCGCGCTGATTCCGAACTTCCTCCAGCAGGGCATGGTGCCGCAGCTCTCACGCGCTGTGTGGGCGCTGGGCTTCGCCCCCGGAGGCGTTGGCCTGATACCTGCCGTGAGGTTCCGCTGGCATTTCAGCCATGTGGCCCCGTTTGGCTCCGTCTCGATCCCGCGAAACGGATGGCTGACGCTCGGCTTCGGGCCCCTTCCCGACGGCTTCGACGGTCCGAGCGGCTACAGCGCCGTCGCCTTGTCGCCGCTGGCGACCGCGACCGTTGCGGTGAGCGACCCGGAGATCGAGGTTCTCTACACGTCCACGAGCGTTCCATGCACGTTCAAGGTCAGCTCGGCCGGTCGGACGTGGACGATCGATACCTTCCGGCACGGTGCGAACGCCGACACGGGAACCTGGATCACACTGCCGTCGGGCCGCCACGAGCTGACGATTCACGGCCCGAGCTGCGGCGTGCTCTTGTTCGACGGCGCCGTCGCCCGGCTCCCTGTGCAGCGGGGGACGGTGCAGGTGGAGGTCGATGATCTCGGCCACGGGGGCGGGTTCCCGTCCATTCAGTGGAACCAGCGCATACAGCAGGCGATAATCGGGCAACGCTACGACGTCTCGGTGTTTATGTTCGGTTACCTCGCCGAGGACGTTCCGGGGCTGTCGCCGGCGTATGTGAGCTCCGTGACCTCTCGCGCGCGCATCGCTCGTAAGCACGGGGGCGCATGCCTGATCGTCCAGCCAACGCCGGTTGCGGCGCCACAGTCTGCCGTCAGCAAAATCTCGAGAATCGACCGCAGCATCGCTCGCCAGGTGGGTTGCACTTACACCACCGTCCTCGCGCACCTATGGAGCAACGCGAATACGGCCGAGCAGCGCGGGCTCGTGCTCGCCGACGGCTTCCATCCGACCGCGGCGGGCTACAAGCTGATCGCGGCCGCGCTCGCGCCGGTAATCGCCCAGATGATCCAAGCCCACCTCCGCCCCTAGCGAACGTAAGATCTCCGTCGCCGTGCACTATTCACACCGGGTTGCCTTGGCAGGCTCGATCGTCGGTGCGCTCGCCGCCGTGGCGATCCTGGTCTCGGTCGCACCCACGGCGAGCAGCGCGGCGGCATGCGCCCCTCACTGGGTTGGATCGTGGTCGGCGAGTCCGAGCGACGCGACCACGCTTTCGCCGACGCTCGTGGACCAGACGTTGCGGATGATCGTTGCGCCGCATCTGGGGGGGACCATCCTGCGCGTGCATCTGTCGAACCAGTTCGGGGCGCTACCGGTGACGCTCGGTCCGGTCGCGGTCGGCGTGCAGAGCTCCGGCGCCTCGCTCGTCCCGGGCTCGGACCGGCTCGTGACCTTCAACGGACAGACATCGGTCACCATACCCGCGGGCGGCGATGTCGTCAGCGACCCGATCACACTGACCTTCTCCGCCTTCCAGGATCTCTCCGTGAGCATCGCGACGGGGCTCGTGGTCTCCGCCACCGAGCATCACTTCACTCGCCAGACGAGCTATCTCAGTGGGCTGCTCAGCGGCAATCAAACCGCGGACACCAGCGGGTCGGCGTTCACGCAGAGCACCACCGGGGCGGCCTCGACGGGCTGGTACTTCCTCGACGGCGTCGATGTCTTCGCCCCCGGCTCGGTCGGCGCAGTCGTGGCCTTCGGCGACTCGATAACGGATGGCTATCAGGGGACCGGGGGATCGTCCAACACCGAGGATCTGTCGACGATCGACACCAACGGTCGCTGGCCTGATGACCTCGCGCGACGGCTGATCGCCGCCAACGTCCCGCTCTCGGTCCTCAACGCCGGCATCGCCGGCAACGAGCTGCTCGCCTCCGGATCGGGGGTCGTCGGGCCGAGCGGGCTGTCGCGCTTCGACCTCGACGTCCTCGCGCAGGCGGGCGTGACCGACGTGATCCAGCAGGAGGGCATAAACGACATCGGCGCGGGAGCGTCGGCGAGCCAGGTGATGGGCGCCGATCAGCAGTTGATCGCAGAGGCGCACGCCGCCGGACTGCACATCCAGCTGGGCACGCTGATACCGGCCGGCGGGCCAATAGGCTTAGGCCCTGCCGCCGCGGCCGTGCGCGACCAGGTCAATCAGTGGATCCGCACGCAGCAACTGTCCGACGGTGTGGTCGATTTCGACGCAGCGATCCGCGACCCCAACGATCCGAGCCAGATCAATCCTGCCTACGCCTCGGGCGACGACATCCACCCCAACCTCGCCGGATACCAGGCGATGGCCAACGCAGTCAGGCTCGCGTTGCTCGCCCGCCCACAATGCGGCATCGCCGCTCCCGTCGCCCGCGCCCGGGTATCAGCGCTGCGCTCGGCCGCGCACGCCCGCCCGCGCTTCCGTGTGCGCTGGAGCGCAAGCGACACCGGTGGCCCCGGGACGGCGGACTTCACCGTGCAGGTCCAGACCATCGCTCATCGCCGGGGTCGCCGTGCACGCGCTAGCCGCTGGCATACGCTCCGCGGCTGCGCGGCGACAACCAAGACCTCGGTTCGGTTCACCGGCCGCATCGGCGACCGGTACAGGTTCCGCGCAAGAGCGACGGACACGTCAGGCCTGACCGGTCGCTGGGCGACCACGCGGACGGTCTAGCGTCAGCCTGCCAGAACGCCTGATCCGTGCGGCCGAGCCGCGCCGATCGGCGTAGTGGTGATCGCCCCGCAGCTCCCGCATGTCCAGGCGATAGCCAGAGGATCGAGCTTCATCAGGACCGGACAGTCCCAAGTATGGGGCGGACACGGACTATCTCGATGGTGCATCAAAGGGCGCCTCACTTTCGGATTGATCGCAGGTAGCGTGCTCTCAGCTTGCAGCACGGAGATCAACAGAGCATCACGATCGCGTATGGATCTGGTAGTTCCGGGCCGTGGCCGGCGAATCGGCATTTTGCGCAACGGTCACAAGAGTGCAACACCAGCGCGACCGCGGTCGGGGATAAGTCGCGGACCAGGGTTTCGATCAAGGGAGTCGCCCAATGCCTCGACGTCTCAGATTGACAGCGATCGCGGCCGTATCGGTGTGCGCGGTCGCGATACCGGTCGCCGCGGTCTCCGCGAGGCCGACCCACGGGCCATCGATGCCCGACGGCTGGCACCACCACCAACACACAATCAAGCACGTGCTGCTGGTCTCGGTCGACGGACTGCACCAGTCCGACCTCGAGTGGTACATCTCGAACCACCCCAATTCGGAGCTGGCGACGCTGGCGAACGGCGGCGCCGAGTACGCCTCCGCCCACACCCCGGTCCCGTCCGATTCAGACCCGGGGATGACGGCGCAGATGACCGGCGGCAACCCGAAGACGACCGGTATCTACTACGACGACGAGTACAACCACGACCTGTTCCCGCCAGGGACCACGAACTGCACAGGCAAGCCGCCCGGCTCACCGGTCGAATACGACTCACCAATGGACATCAACGCGAATTCGCTGGACGCCGGTCAGGGACTCAAGGGCCTGCCGGGCAGCATCCTGCAGATGACGAGCACGCCGCAGGACCTGCTCGTCCCCTCGACGCTCCCGGTCGATCCGACGACGTGCAAGCCGATCTACCCGAACCAGTACCTGAAGGTCAACACGATCTTCAACGTCGCCCATGACGCCGGTCTGGTGACCGCGTGGTCCGACAAGCACCCCGTCTACACCTCGTTCGACGGGCCCGAGGGCAACGGGATCACCGACAGCTTCGATCCCGAGATCGACAGCGTCGCGCTCGAGCCCGACGGGAGCCCGTGGCCGGGGAACATCACCTGGACCCAAGACAACGCGGCGACGATGCAGTACGACTCCTACAAGGTCCAGGCCGTGCTCAACTGGATCGACGGCTACAACCATCAGCGCACCGAGAAGATCGGCGTGCCGGCGATCTTCGGGATGAACTTCCAGACCGTCTCGACGGCCGAGAAGCTCCCGACCTCCGACGGCCTGATGGGCGGCGACTACCCCGGCACGAACACGCCGGGGCCGCTGTTACAGCGCGCGCTCGGGTACATCAACACGCAGCTGCAGACGATGGTCAATGAGATCCAGGCCCGTGGCCTGACCGACTCGACGGCGATCGTCATCTCCGCCAAGCACGGGCAGTCCCCGCAGGATCCCAACCAGCTCACCCGGATCGACGACACGCCGATCATCGCCGGGGTAAATGCCGCCTGGGCGGCTATCCACCCCGGCGCGGCGCCGCTGGTCGTCTACGACACCGACGACGACGCGATCATGTGGTGGCTGTCGGACACCTCGCCGGAGGCGGCGCGGTTCGTGAGGCACTACCTGTGGACCCACACGGCGACCGGCAATACCGCGACCGGCGCCTCGCGCACGCTGCTCCATTCGGGGCTCGCGCGGATCTACGCCGGCGCGGCGTCGGCGCGCTACTTCGGCGTGCCGGTCTCAGATCCGAACCACCCCGACGTGTGGGGCGTCGTCCAGGTCGGCGTCGTCTACACCGGCGGCACGGCCAAGATCGCCGAGCACGGCGGCGCGAATCCGGCCGATCGCGACGTGCCCATCGTTGTCTACGGGCCCGGCATCGAGCCCCAGCGCAGCGACCAGTGGGTCGAGACGACGCAGGTCGCGCCGACGATCCTGAAGCTCCTCGGACTCAACCCCTGGGACCTGCAGGCCGTCCAGATCGAGGGCACGCAGGTACTGCCGGGGATTCACTGACAGGCGGGCGCCCGGACTGCGTGGGGCGTGCTGCGAACTGAACAGCAGTTGTTCAGTTCGCAGCACGCGCGTTCGAGGCGTTAATCCTGACTCGGCCACTTGAACCATCACACAAGGGGTATACGCTGTGAGATCAGCATGCCCGTCGCCTGCATCTTCAGGTGTGAGTTCTGTGATTCGCGCCCCGACGCGGAGACACAGATCGCGCTTGAGCGGCAGCTACTGGATCTGCGCCACGGCGAATACGTCGATGCCGACCCCGGTCACTGGCTGACGTGGCACGGCCGTGGCATGTACGGGCGGACGCGGTACTCGTGCCACGAGCATCGCGGCGACCTGAAGGCGATGCTGCGCGAGCACTACGGCACGCTCGGGTGGCATCCCTGGGCGATGGGACCGCATCCGTGGGCCGGGCGGCGGGGAACCGATAAGGCCCGCCGGCTCGCGCGCTCGCTCAAGGGCACCTTCGGCATGCCCGGCGCGCCGTAGCTTCCCGCTTCGATCCGTCGGCGCGCCATCCACGCTTCAGACGTGACACGATCGCGTCGATGATGATCGGGCAAGGGGTCGAGCATGGCTGATCTTCTACCCACCCACGGCGCGGGCGCCTCCCCGTTCCCGCCGATCGCCGATTACGGCTTCCTGTCGGACTGCGAGGTCACAGCGCTCGTCTCGCCTGGCGGGGCCGTGGAATGGCTGTGCCTGCCGCGGATGGACTCTCCGAGCATCTTCGGCGCGATGCTCGACCGCGACGCGGGCACGTTCCGGATCGGCCCGGCCGGGGTCGAGGTGCCGGCCGCCCGACGGTACATCCCCGGCACGCTGGTGCTGGAGACAAGCTGGTGGACGCCCGGCGGCTGGCTGATCGTCCGCGATGTGCTGCTGATCGGGAACTGGCACCACGAGACCGAGCGCTCGACCTCGCATCGCAGGGCGCCGACGGACTACGACGCCGATCACGTGCTGCTGCGGATGGTGCGCTGCGTCAACGGCGAGGTCCAGCTCCGCGTGGACTGCTCGCCGGTGTTCGACTACGGACGGTCGCCGGCACAGTGGAAGTGGGCCGGAAGCGGCTACCACGAGGCGGTCGCCCGGGGCACCGGATCGGATCTCGAGCTTCGCCTCACCAGCGATCTCAACATCGGCTTCGAGGGGCCCGCCGCGACGGCTCGGACGCTGATGAAGGCCGGCGAATGGCGGTTCGTCGCGCTGTCCTGGAGCGAGCATGCGCCGCCGCGTACGGTGATGGAGGCCCGCGAGCGGATGACGTGGACCGCACACCACTGGCAGCACTGGCTGAACCGGGGACGCTTCCCCGATCACCCGTGGCGCGCCGTGCTGCAGCGATCGGCGCTGACTTTGAAAGGACTGACCTGGGCGCCGACGGGGGCGATCGCCGCGGCGGCCACGACCTCGCTGCCGGAGACACCGGGAGGCGAGCGCAACTGGGACTATCGCTACACCTGGCTGCGCGACTCGGCGTTCACGCTGTGGGCGCTGTACACGCTCGGTCTCGACTGGGAGGCCAACGACTTCTTCTACTTCATCGCCGACATCGCCGAGGGCAGCGACGGCGAGACGCAGATCATGTACGGGATCGACGGCGCGCGGGCGCTGGATGAGCAACTGCTCGATCACCTGAACGGCTACGAGGGCGCCCGTCCGGTCAGGCTCGGAAACGCCGCCTACGAGCAGGATCAGCACGACGTCTGGGGTGCGATCGTAGGCTCGATCTACCTATACATGCGCGAGCGGGATCGGCTCGAGGACCGGTTGTGGTCGATCGTTGTTTCCCAGGTCGAGACCGCGCTCCGATGCTGGGAAGGACCGGACCGCGGCATGTGGGAGGTCCGGGGGGAGCCGAAGCATTTCACCTCATCGAAGGTCATGTGCTGGCTGGCCGCCTATTGCGGCGCCCGGCTCGCATCGGCGCGCGGCGAGCTCGACCACGCGGCACGATGGGACGTCGCGGCCGAGGAGATCAAGGCCAATGTGCTCGCCAACGCGCTCGACGATCGCGGCGTGTTCGTGGCTCATTACGACACCACGGCGCTCGACGCGTCCGTCCTGCTGATCCCGCTCGTCGGCCTGCTGGCGCCCGATGACCCGCGCGTGCGCGCGACGGTGCTGGCGATCGCGGACGAGCTGACCGAGGACGACCTGGTGCTGCGCTACCGGGTCGAGGAGACCGACGACGGGCTCGCGGGCGAAGAGGGAACGTTCACGATCTGCTCCTTCTGGCTCGTCTCCGCCCTCGTCGTCATCGGCGAGGCCGAGCGAGCACGAGCGCTGTGCGAGAAGCTCCTCTCCTACGCGAGCGACCTGCACCTCTATGCCGAGGAGATCGATTCCCACACCGGGCGCCACCTCGGCAACTTCCCGCAGGCGTTCACGCACCTCGCGCTGATCAACGCCGTGATGCAAGTGATCGGCGCCGAGCGCGGGCTGCAGCCCCAGCAGCTGGCGGTCGAGACCCTGCGCACTCCGTGATCTGGGGCGCGCCCGAGCTGATCGAGCTCGGGATCGTCGGCGTCGGCGCGGGCGCGCTCAACGCCGCCGCGGGCGGAGGGACGCTGATCACCTTTCCCGTGCTGGTCGCGCTGGGCTTGCCGCCGCTGACCGCGAACCTCTCGAACACCGTCGCGCAGTGTCCGGGCTACGTGGCGATCGTGCACGGCTACCTTCCCGAGCTCGCCGGGACGCGGCAGCGCATCGTCCGGCTGCTCCCGGCGGCGCTGCTCGGGGGCGCGGCGGGCGTCGCGGCGCTCGAGCTCGCCTCCCGCGCGACCTTCCGTGCCCTCGTGCCGGCGCTCGTGATCCTGGCCTGCGTGCTGCTGGCCATCCAGCCCCGCGTCAGCCGGATGCTCTCAGAGCGACGGGGGGCGCGCGCGAAGCGGGTCGGTCTGCAGGTCGCGGTGGCGGCTGCGTGCGCGTACGCGGCCTACTTCGGAGCCGCCGCGGGCGTGCTCCTGCTCGCGGTGCTGGCAGTGTTCGTGGTCGACGACATGCAGCGCCTGAACGCCCTCAACAGGTTCCTGATCATGGTCATCAACCTGCTCGCCGCGGTGCTGTTCGTCGCGCTCGGCCCGGTCAGCTGGCCGGCGATCGCAGTGCTGGCGCCGACGACGATGATCGGCGGCAGCGCAGGCGTCTCGGTCGTGCGCAAGCTCAGTCCGGCCACGCTGCGCGCGACGGTGCTGCTGATCGGCGTGGTCGCGAGCGTGTACCTGGTTGCGACGTCGTGGTAGTGGAATCGCCCGCGCGCGCGGGCGGGCGGGCGGGCGCCGCGCGACCGGGCGCGCGCCTCACCCGAACGTGATCACGCTGCGGATCCCGTCCTGGCGCTCCATCAGCTCGAAGCCGTGGTTGACCTGGTCGAGCGTGATCCGGTGCGAGATGAACGGATCGACGTCGATCTCGCCGTCGAGATAGCGCTGCACCAGCTGTGGCACCTGATCGCGTCCCTTGACGCCGCCGAACGACGAGCCACACACCCGCCGGCCGGTGATCAGATAGCGGGGGATGATGTCGAGGGTTTCACCCTTGCCGGCGACGCCCGCGACCGTGCACAGCCCCCACCCCATCCGCGCCGCCTCGACCGCCTGACGCATCACCTGCACGAGGCCCGTGGCCTCGAACGTGTAATCGGCGCCGAAGCCACCGGTCTGCTCGAGCACGCGCTCCACGATGTCGGCGCCGCCGATCCACGCGTCCGTCGCCCCCTGACCGCGAGCAAGCTCGAGCCGCTGCTCCGATAGGTCGACGCAGATGATCCGCTCGGCACCCTGTAGCCGGCAGCCGGCCACGGCGCCGAGCCCGACCATCCCAGCGCCGAACACGACGCATGTCGAACCCGGCTCGACCCGGGCGGTGTACATCGCCGCGCCGAGCCCGGTCGAGAGTCCGCACGCGAACAGGCACGCGCGATCGGCGGGCGCGTCGGCGGAGACGTGGGCGAGCGCGATCTCCGGCATCACCGTGTACTCCGCGAACGTGCTCGTGCCCATGAAATGCCGGATCGGCTCACCGTCGCGCTGCAGGCGCGTGGTCCCGTCCGGCAGGTAGCCACGGTTCTGCTGCTCGCGGATAGCGAGGCACAGGTTCGTCTTCGGACTCGCGCAGTGAACGCATTCCCCGCACTGGGGCGAGAACAGGGTCACCACATGGTCTCCGGGCGCCAGGCTCCTGACGCCCTCGCCCACCTTCTCGACGACCCCGGCGCCCTCGTGCCCGAGCACGGTCGGCGCATATCCCGACGGATCCACCCCCGAGGCCGTGTACATGTCCGTGTGACAGACCCCGCACGCCTCCAGCCGCACGAGCACCTCACCCGCCTTGGGCTCAGCCAGCTCGAGCTCGGTCACGTTGAGCGGCTCGGCGAACTCCTCGAGCACGGCGGCACGGATCTTCACGGCGGCTCCTCCTGTGGGTGTTGGCTGGGCTGGCGCGGCGGGCGCGCGGCCGGGCACGGCGGGCGGGCACAGTCTGCCCGCTCACGGGGGCGCGTGATCACTTAACCGCCACATTGGCGGTTAAGTGATCACGCGCCCCCGGCCCAAACGCCGTTCGCTCAAGCGAGCAGGGCTCGTGGCGTCCGCCGGCGGCCGATTGCGTCGCACCCGCACCGCGCCTGAGCCCTCCCCAAACCGAGCCTCGGCCGCCGGTGGACGCACCCTCCGCTCAGCGCCGCGCCCCCGCAGCATCACAAGGCCCACCACCGCCACCGCAATACAAGTGATCGCGCCGAGACCTAGCCCCGCGCGCGCGCCTGCGACCGCCATCACCCAGCCGACGATCGGGCCGCCGATCGGCGTCGAGCCCTGGAAGGCAACGAACCACAGTGCCATCACCCGACCGCGCATCGACGGCGCCGCGGACAGCTGCAGCGTCGAGTTGGCGGTCGCCATGAAGGAGATGCTCGCGGCGCCCGCGAGCGCCAGCGCGATCAGCTCGAAGGCGAGGCTCGGCGCGACCGTGGCGAGCGTCATCGCGACGCCGAAGGCCGCGGCGGCGAGCACCATCGGCCGCAGGCCGGTCTTGCCGCGGGCCGCCACGAACAGACCGCCGATGACCGCGCCGATCCCCATCGCCGCGGTCATGAAGCCGAATCCGGTCGCGCCGGCGTGCAGGCCGCGGCTGGCCATCACGGGCAGCGTGACCTGGAACTCGTACGTGAGGCAGCCGACGACGGCCATCATCATCAGCGGTACCGCGAGCTCGCGGTGCGAGCGCACGTAGCGCAGGCCCTCGCGGAGCTGGCCGCGTTCGCGGAGCGTGGGGGTGGTCGGGTTCAGCGCCTTTCGGTTCATCGTCGCCAGCGAGGCGACGACCGCGACGAAGCTGGCAGCGTTGACCAGGAAACAGACGCCGGTGCCCACCGTCGCGATCAGGATGCCGGCGACCGCAGGACCCACCGCCCGCGCGACGTTGACGAGCACGGAGTTGAGGCTGACCGCGTTGCGGAGATGCTCAGGGCCGACGAGCTCGAGCATGAACGACTGGCGCGAGGGGTTCTCGAACGCGTTGTTGAGTCCGAGCAGCGCGGCCAGCACGCCGATCTCCCACACTTGCACCACACCGGCGACGGTCAGTAGCCCGAGCGTCAGCGCCTGTAGACCCATCACGCTCTGGAGCACGATCATCAGGCGCCGCTTGTCGATCCGGTCGGCGATCACGCCGCCGTAGGGCCCGAGCAGTAGGATGGGCAGCGTCTGCAGCGCGATCACCACGCCGAGCGCTGTGCTCGAGTGCGTGAGCGTCAGCACGAGCCACGACTGGGCGGTCATCTGCATCCAGGTGCCGATCAGCGAGATCGACTGGCCGCTGATGTAGCGGCGGTAGTTGGGAACGGCGAGCGAGGCGAAGGTGATTCGGCCCGCGCGCTCGACGCGCGTCATCAGCGCCGACCCTTCAAACCGTGGGCGAGCCGCTCGAGCACGGGCAGCGCCTGCTCGACGGCGCGCCGGTCGTCCTCGCTCAGCGCGCCGAGCGCGACGTCGAGGACATCGGTTCGCTCCCCGCGCATGCGCTCGCACAGCTTGCGTCCGGCGGCGGTCGCCTGGACGAGCGCAGCCCGCCGGTCGCCCGGGTCGCAGTCACGTGTGACGAGACCGGACTCGGCGAAATCGGCGATCACGCGCGAGAGCATCGTGGGATTGAGGCCCTCCTCCTCGGCGAGCTCCGAGAGCCGGATCGGCCCGAGGCGGGCGATCGTGAAGAGGACGGAGATCCGGGTAGGCGTCAGACCCGCGGCAGCCCCGGCGGCGGTCGGCCGCAGGCGCCGCGACAGCTTCCCGATCGACGCCCGGAGTCGGGCGGCGGTGTCGAGATCGAGGGCCGAGGCTGAACGTGACAAAAGCTTCTCCTACTTGATACTTGCTTGCTGGCAAGCATTAGTTTAGCAGGCCGACTGTCGCGCCGGATGGACCCTCGAATCGTGAGCTTCGGTTCAAGCATTGCCTCGACTTACCCGATGTCGTTGGGGAGAGATCCGATTGTCCGACCCTGCGCACCTGATTTCGACCCCTGAGTCTCCGGATCCCGCGCAGCGGGATCTGGTGCCCGTGCCAGGACTTACTCAGGCGACGCCTGATGATTGCTGAGCACCCATCACCTGACCTGACGCGTCCTCGGGCGCTGCTCGCCGACGATGACCCTGTCGTGCTCGCTTTGCTCTCTGCTCAGCTCGAGCGGCAGTTCTCCGTCGTCGCGGTCGCGGGTGATGCTGACAGCGCGATCGCGCTTGCCCGTGAACACAGTCCGGCGGTGGCCATCGTCGACGTCGAGATGCCCGGCGGCGGACTTCACGCAGCCCGCGGTATCCATCATGACTCGCCCGCCACCGCGGTGGTGATCCTGACGGCCGATGACTCGCGCTCCTCGGTGCTTCAGTTTCTCGACGCCGGCGCGATGGCATTTCTGCGCAAGGGCATGCCGCCGCACCAGCTCGTGGCGCGGCTGAACGAGGCGATTGCCGCGCACGGCGCGGTCGTCCAGCGCGCCGACCATCAGCGCAGAGTGTCTGAGGACCGCTTTCGCGCCGCGTTTGACCAGGCCGGCGTGGGGATGGCGATCGTGGCGCTCGAAGGGGCTGAGGCAGGTCGGCTGGTGGAGGCGAATTCCGCATTCGGGCGGATGCTCGGCCGCGAAACCGCTGAGCTGGTCGGCGCCAACCTCGAGAAATGGACGCACGCAGACGATTTGCCCGACGGCGTCGGAGACCCGCTGGCCACGCTGGCGCGGGGCGATCTCGAGCGAGTCGAGTTCGAGCAGCGCTATCTACACAGTGACGGGCACGTCCTCAGCGCACTCGCCACGGCGGCGAGCTATCTGGATGAGGACGCCCGGCGCGTCGCGATCATCCAAGTGCTCGACATCTCAGAGCGCAAGCGATTTGAGGGTCAGCTCGCGTACCTGGCCGACCACGACATGCTGACCGGGCTGTTCAACCGTCGGCGCTTCGAGCAGGAGCTCGACCGCGAGCTCATCCGCGGCCGGCGCTACGACGGCCGGGGAGCGGTCCTCGCGCTCGATCTCGACGGGTTCAAGTTCGTCAACGACTCACTCGGCCATGCTGCCGGCGACGAGCTCGTCGCGTCGCTGGCGGGGACGATGCGTCGCACCCTGCGTGACAGCGACATCGTCGCGCGCACCGGCGGCGATGAGTTCGCGGTGATTCTCCCCGAGTCTGACGAGCAAGCGGCTCTGCTCACCGCCGAAAGGCTCCTGAGCGCGATCAGCCGTGAGGGGATCATGTTGCGCGGCACCCGCCATGCGCAGGTCACAACCTCGATCGGGCTTACCCTCTTCGAGGGCGAGGACTTGCCGGCCGAGGACCTGTTGGTCGAGGCGGACATCGCGATGTACGACGCCAAGTCGGCCGGCAAGAATCGGGTCTGCGTCTACAACCGAGACGAGCAGCGCCGCGAGCGCATAACCGCCCGCCAGAACTGGATGCAGCGCCTTCAGCAAGCGATCGAGGAAGAGCGCTTCGTCCTCTATGCCCAGCCGATCGTTCCGGTCTGCTCAGGCGGCGTCCCGCGCTTCGAGCTGCTGCTGCGGATGCCAGATGAGCACGGCGATCTGATCCCGCCCGGCGCGTTCCTGTACTACGCCGAGCGCTTCGACCTGATCCAGCCGATCGACTACTGGGTCATGACCCAGGCCGTCCAGATGCTTCACGACTACCACTCG
>Ga0302324_100017770_pt1 | contig 14068 bp, 9 predicted proteins | sample Palsa_T0_1_FD_201949 | JGI IMG/M metagenome (GOLD analysis project Ga0302324, IMG submission 201949) | Peat permafrost microbial communities from Stordalen Mire near Abisko, Sweden - Palsa_T0_1 | ecosystem: Environmental > Terrestrial > Soil > Palsa > Peat permafrost | place: Sweden: Abisko... | reverse complement strand
GCCGGCGATACCGGATCGCTGGCCGACAATCTGTGCAGGACGCTGCCCGCCGAGGAGCTCTGCGCGTTCAGCGCCGAGAACGTCTTCGCGTCGAGGCCGAGATTGAGCGCGAACACACCCGGGATGAGGCCGATGAGGATGAGGAGGATCAACCCCATGCCCTTCTGGCCGTCGTTCGTCCCGTGGGCGAAGCTCACGCCGGTGCACGTGAGGATGAGCAGCGCACGGACCCAAGGCGTGGGCGCCTTGCCGGGGTCGGGCTCGCGGTAGAGTTCCGGCCGGCGAACGAGGAACTTCATGAGCAAGAGCGTCAGTGCCGACAGCGCGAAGCCCATGACTGGCGATATCAGCAGCGCCGCCACCGTATCTTGGAGCTTCGCCCAGTTGACACCGTCGCCGAACGTGTGGCCGGCGGACATGACCGAGTTTGCGAGCCCGACGCCGACGATCGAGCCGATCAATGTGTGCGTGCTCGATGCGGGGAGCCCGAGATACCACGTCCCGACGTTCCAAATGATCGCGGAGACGAGGAGGGCGAAGACCATCGCGAAGCCCGCCCCGCTCCCCACGTTGATGACGAGTTCGACGGGCAACAGCGCCAGAATCCCAAAGGCGACCGTACCGACCGACAGGAGCACGCCGACGAGGTTCCACAGGCCGGACCACACGACGGCATACGCCGGCCGCAGCGAGTTCGTGTAGATAACCGTCGCGACGGCATTCGCCGTATCGTGGAAGCCGTTGACGAACTCGAAGCTGAACGCCAGTGCCAAGGCGAGGGCGAGGAACAGGCCGCTGGTGACGCTGAGGGAACCGAACAGGTGTTCCATGTCAGCGACTGGTCCGCGCGCGGGCAGCCGACCGGGCGGGGCCGGCGCGGGGCATGCCCGGTGGATTCGTGAAGACGGCGCTTCCTCCGAAGGGGACCTGGCGTGTATCGGCCGCAGTCCATTGAACGCGGCCGGTACCGTGTAGTCTATTCGGCGATGCTTAAGGTCTCATAAAGAGCGGCACATTTGCGTCTGGAGCGCGTGTTACGACGTCGTTGCTGCTACGGTGCGGGGCCGTGTCGTCGACAGGAGACGGGAGCTCCGGCCGCGACCGTACGTACAACCGGGCAATCCGCCCCCGTGCGACGTTGTACTAGCGATGCTAGACACTTGGCCTTTCATGCAGCTGGTGAAACATCGTGTCTGCGCCCGGCGTACCGAGCGCATAGCACACCCCTGTGAGGTCCGTGAGATGGAAGCAGTGCTCCTCTCCGCCACGATCGGCGGTTCCGTCATGATCACGATGATCGCCGCCGGCATGTTCGCGGCCCGCGAGGCCGAGCTGCGAGTCCGCGAGCAAGAGATCCAGCTCCGCGAACTGGAGCTCCGCACAAGAGCGCAGTAGGCTACCGGACGGCGCAGGTGCCGAGCTTCGCGTTCGTCGCCTTCGCACCGGGAATCGGACCGAGCTTCACCGCCGCGAGCGCCCCGCTGTCCGCCTGCGGAAACGGCTTCGTGCCCACGGGGTAGCAGTTCGACGCGAGCAAGAACGCCGTGACGTCGGCATATTGCGTCGGCGTGAGCGAGCCGGGATTTGAGAACGGCATGTTCTGGAAGATCGTCGTCCGCAGGTCGCTCAGCGTCCATTTGTTGCCCTTCGCCGTCGTGAGGAACTCCTTACCCGCGACCGCGGGACCGGCGGTGCCCTGCAGGTCGGCGCCATGGCATTGAATGCACGACTTCTTGTACACGGCGGCGCCGGCGTGCGCTTGAGCGGCCGTGTAGGGCGGTTCCGGCGCCGCGACGGCGACTTGGCGCGGCCGGGCCCGCGCAACGTCGCGCGTTCGCTCGAGCCGCGATACGCGATGACACCCCGCGGTCGCGCTCGCCGCGCCGCGCGTGTAGAGCAGGACCGTGTCGCCCTGGACCACGACGCGGCCGATGCTGAGCTCGTCCGGGATCGCCGCCGACGCGGCGCTGCGAGGAAGCGCGACGTAGACGAGACGCTGCGCCACGATGCCGTAGGCGGGCGTACGCGACGGGTCGGTGCATCCCGAGACGCTCGTCGCGCCCAAGGGAACCGCGAGCACCGTGGTTCCGAGCGCGCCCGCGAGTCCGCCGAGGACCCCGTCCTGCGACGGCCGCCCGACGACGAGCGCGAGGTTCGCCAGCGTCCGCGTCAGGTCGGCCTCGTACTCTTCCATCTCCTTTTGTCCGAGTGCGCTCTGCAGGTTCTCGGCGGCGGCCAGCACGTTGGCCTTCGCGCCTTCGATCGCCGGGGTCCACAGAGACGACCCCTCCTTGTCGAGCATCTTGTCGAGATGTCCGAGCGTTCCGACCCCATCGCCGGGGTCGCCGTACGACGCTGCGTAGCCGTCGTCCCGGCGACCCACGAGCGCGTTCATCGCTCGATGCGCCGCGCGAATGTAGGCTCCGTGGCCGACGGCGTAGCCATCCTCGATGCGCACGATCTCTGCAATCGCCGCGTGCACGTCCGCTAGGGCTGCGACCGCTCCCGCATGATCGTCCGGTGCCGCCTGTGCCGGCGCCATCCACGCGAGTGCGAGAACGCATGTGAGACGCAGAGCAATCGTGCGCATCGAAGTGACTCCTTTACGGCAGCGTGAACGCGGTGATCGTCGCCGCCGTGGGATGCGTGTATGTCCCCTCGAGGGTCGGAGCGCCCTTGGCAAAGCGCGGATCGGCGAAGTTGATACCGGCCGGTCCGGACGCGACGACGATGTACTGTTTCCCATTCAGGCTATACGACCCGGGTGGCGCCTGGATGGTCTGGCTCGTCGGGTGATGCCACAGCACGGCCCCGGTCTTCGCGTCGTACGCGGTGAAGTCGCCGTTGACGCCGCCCGTGAAGACGATGCCGGACGCGAGCGACAGCGCGCCGCCGATCTGCGGAAACGCGAGATGCTTGCGCCACAGGAACTTGCCGGTTCCGATGTCCACGGCGCTCATGTATCCCGTGCTCGGTCCAACGAGCTTCGGGAAGGCGCCGCCGAGGTAGAACTGCCCGGACACGTACGTCGCGGTACCGGGGGACGTCCACATGCCGCACTGGTCAACGCTCGGCACGTAGAACGCATTCGTCTCCGGCATGTAGCTGCCGCCGTTGAACTCGACTCCGCCGTTCGTGTTCGGACACGCGATGTTGCCCGCGCGACTCGGCTCGGTGTTTTGGCCCTTTTGCGTGCTGACGGCGATGTGGTACACGACCGTGCCCGTACCGGCATCGAGCACCCAGAAGTTGCCGCCCTTGTCGCCCGCTGCGACGAGGCTGCGCGATGCGCCCGCGACGGTACCCGTGAAGAGCACGGGCGGCATCGCCGGATCCCAGTCGTGCGTGTCGTGCGGGATGAACTGCCGGTACCACTTCAGCTTCGGTGTGTCACCACTGATGTCGAGCGCGACCATCGAGTTGCTGTAGAGGTTTGCGCCTTTGCGGATGGTGCCGAGGAAGTCCGGCTGCGGATTTCCGAGGTCGGCGTAGAGTGTGTTCGAAGCGGGATCGATCGCGACGCCGCTCCAAATCGCCGCGCCGCCCCGCTTCCAGGAGTCGCCGCTCCACGAGTCGTGGCCGGGCTCGCCGGGCCCGGGAATCGTTTTCCACTCCCAGATGCGCTTGCCGGTCCCGGCGTCGAACGCGGTGAGGTATCCGATGCCGCCCCAGTCGCCGTTCGATGCCCCGAGCAGCAGCATATTCTTGTACGGCACCGGCTGCATCGTGTAGAAGGTGTTCGTCGTGTCGTGCGGGCCGACGACGCTCCACACGGTCTTCCCGGTGGTCGCATCGAGGGCGATCAGCTTCCCGTCGAGAGTTGCCTCGTACACCTTTCCGTTGCCGATCGCGACGCCGCGATTCGCGGAGAACGCGATGACGTGGGGCTTGTACGCGTAGTGCCATTTCACGCTGCCCGTCTTCGCGTCGAGCGCGTAGACGTCGTTGTGCGACGAGGTCACGTACATAGTTTCGTGCCATACGATCGGCGAGGTCTCGAGCGGCCCGCGCGCATCGATGTTCGTCGCCCACGCCTTCTTGAGCGTCGCGACGTTGGTGGCCGTGATGTCTGAATGAGCAAGATACCTGTTGCCGGTGTAGCTGCGAGCCGGCAAGATCCAGTTTGCGGTGTCCGTGTCCGCATTCACGTAGGAGTCGGCGGTCGGCCAAGACGTCTGCGCGCCAAGGCGCGCGACCGCGGCGACGGACACGATGGCGACGACGGCGAGAACAATCGCCCTTCGCAACATAGGTCCTCCTCTGCCACTCTGTGGCGGCATGCCAGGGTTGCTCGGTCGTCTTGCACGGTCCTGTTGCAGGGTGGCCGGCCGCGCAAAGCGCCGCGCTGTCGTGCCACCGGCGCGGTTGCCGTGGCGACGAGCCGAGTTCTCGCTGCCCGCGCGAGCGTCTTTTCAGTTCGCCAGGCGACCCGCTACCGGCCATGAGTTTGCTCGCGCACGACCGAATCTCGTGCGGACGATGGCAGCGATCCCAGACCTCACCGTCGTCGGCGCGCGGCCGGAGCGCTCGTTCGAGGAACGCTACCTCGCCGAGCGCGGGACGCTGTACCTCACGGGGATCCAAGCGCTGGTCCGGCTACCGATCGATCAGCACCGTCGCGACGTGCGCGCGGGACTGCGCACAGGCGCGTTCATCAGCGGATATCCGGGCTCGCCCCTCGCCGGCTTCGACATCGCGCTCCAGGCCGCACAGCCGATCCTCGCCGCAAACGCGATCATCCATCAGCCGGGTCAGAACGAAGAGCTGGCCGCGACGGCGCTCATGGGTTCGCAGATGCTCGACGGCCACCCGCACGAGCGGTACGACGGAGTCGTCGGCATCTGGTACGGGAAGGGCCCGGGTGTCGATCGCTCCGGCGACGCGCTTCGCCACGGGAACTTCGCTGGAACCAGCACGCACGGGGCGGTCGTCGTGCTCAGCGGCGAAGACCACGAGGCGAAGAGCTCGACGATGCCCTTCCACCAGGAGTATGCATTCGAGAGCGCCGGCATTCCGGTGCTGTACCCCGCGACGATCGCGGAGTTCCTCGAATTCGGGCTGCATGCGGTCGCGCTCTCGCGCTACTCCGGGTGCTGGGTCGCACTGAAGCTCGTCAACAGCTTGTGCGACGGCGGGGCGACCGTCGACGTGGCGCCTGACCGTCCGCAGATCGTGGTCCCCGCCCTCGAGATCGACGGAAAGCCGTTCGCCAAATCGACGGATTTTACGTTCTTCCCCGGCCTGGGCATCGAGACCGAACGACGGCTCTTTCGCGAGCGCCACCTGGCCGTGCGCGCGTACGCGCGCGCCAACCGGCTCGACCGCATCGAGGTTCGCTCCGCGAACGATCGCGTCGGCATCGTCACCGCCGGCAAGAGCTACGCCGACCTGCGCCAGGCACTCCGGGACCTCGGCTTCGACGATGGTGCCCTGCGCGAGCTCGGCGTCCGCGTGCTGCGGCTCGGGCTGATCTATCCCACCGACGACGCCCTCATTCGCGAGTTCGCGCGTGGACTCGACGAGGTGGTCGTGATCGAGGAGAAGCGCGGCTTCGTCGAGCAGCGCGTGAAGGCGGCGCTGTGCGAAGCCGAGCGGCGCGTACGCGTGGTCGGAAAGGAAGACGAGGCCGGTCGCGAGCTGTTCCCGACGCACGGGGGCATGGATGCCGACCTGATCGCCGCGAAGCTCGGCCCGCGTCTGCGCGCGCTCACGAGCGCACGAACGGCGGTGGCGCGAGAAGGCGTACTCGACGACCGGCTTGCCGAGCTGGCGGCGGTAAACGCACGCGACTATCAGCGCCTCCCGAAGCGCACGCCGAACTACTGCTCCGGTTGCCCGCACAACACGTCGACCGTGCTCCTGCCGGGCCGGATCGCGTGGGGGAGCCCGGGCTGTCATTCGTTCGCCTCGATCATCGAGCAGCCGGAGCGCCACATCGAGGCGATGACGCAACTCGGCGGCGAGGGAATGCCGTGGATTGGGCTCGCGCCCTTCACCGAGCGCACGCACATCGTGCAGAACGTCGGTGACGGCTCGCTGTTCCATTCGAGCTACATGAATATCCGGTTCGCGATCGCCGCGGGCGTGAACATCACGTTCAAGATCCTCTTCAACGGCGCGGTCGCGAACACGGGAGCGCAGAAGGCCGTCGGCGGCCGGTCCGTCGCGGAGCTCGTGCAGCTGCTCGGCATCGAAGGCGTACGGCGCATCATCGTCTCCACGAAGGACCGGGGCCGCTACGACGACGTGACCCTTCCCGTAACCGCCGAGGTGCAGGACGTCGCGCGCTTCGCCGAAGCGCAGGCGACGCTGGAGAAAATTCCCGGCGTGACCGTCCTGATCTACGACGAAACGTGTGCGAACGAGCGGCGCCGAGAGCAAAAGCGCGGAACGCTGCCGCGCCCGACGACCTTCGTCGTCGTCAATGAGGACGTCTGCGAGGCCTGCGGCGATTGCCGCACGCTGACGAACTGCATGTCCCTGCACGACGTGCCGACCGAGTTTGGGCCAAAGACGCAAGTGCACCAATCGTCGTGCAACCAGGACATGTCGTGCATCGGCGGCGACTGCCCCTCGTTCGTCACCGTGGAGACCGCGCCGGGCGGCGGCGTCGCGCGCCCCGCGCCGCGACCGATCGACGTCGACGTCCCCGAGCCCGTCCGTCAGACGCGGCTCGTACGCCCGTACCACATATCGATACCCGGTGTCGGCGGTACGGGCGTGCTGACGCTGAACGCGATCCTCGCGCAGGCCGCAGCGCTCGATGGGTTGCGCGTCCTCAGCTACGATCAGACGGGGGCCGCGCAGAAGTGGGGTCCGGTGCTCTCGAGCCTGATCCTCGCGGAGTCGGACGAGGAGCTCTCGAGCAACAAGGTCGGTGCCGGGCAGGCCGATCTGTACCTCGCGCTCGATTTGCTCGCCGCGGCCGATCCGGCCAACCTCGACCGCTGCGAACCGCAGCGGACGCGCGCGCTCATCAACACGTCGCTGCTGCCCAGCGGCGAGATGGTCAGGGACGCGCGCTTCTCCGTGACGCCACTCCTGCTGACCGCGGCGATCGAGCGCTATACGAGCCCCGAGGGCCGCGTCCTGGTCGACGCGCGGGCGATCGCAGAGGCAGCATTCGGCGACTTTATGATGACCAACGTCGTCGCCCTCGGCGCGGCATACCAGGCCGGCCTCATCCCAATCTCCGTAGGGTCGATCGAGGCGGCGATTCGGATCAACGGCGTCGCGGTGGAGAACAACACACTGGCCCTACGCTACGGCCGCCTCGCGCAGCACGACCGGGCGGCGCTCGACGCCGCGCTCGCGCCGCCGGCGCCGCTCGCGGACCGCTCGGCCGATGCGGTCGCACGGCTCTCCGGCACGGAGCGCGCCGCGTACGACGGGCTTATCGCGCGCTGTGCGCGCCTCCCGAGGGAAGCCGCGAGCGCGGCCGCCATTCGCATCGCGGACCTGATCGCGTACCAAAGCCCGGACCACGCGCAGCGCTACGTCGACATGCTGGTGCGGGTCGCGTCGCGCGAGCGCGAGGCGCTGGCCGGCAGCAGCGGAGCGATCGCACTTGCGGTGGCACGGAACTTGCACAAGCTGATGGCGTACAAGGACGAGTACGAAGTCGCGCGTCTCCAGACACGGCGTGGGTTCCTCACGCGGACGCACGAGCGGTTCCGCGGGACGCAGAGCGTCGCGTACAACTTCCACCCACCGGTTCTGCGCGCGCTCGGGATGAAGCGGAAGGTGCGGCTGGGCCCGTGGAGCGTTCCATTTCTACGCGCGCTCGCGTCGATGAAGTCGCTGCGCGGCACCGCGCTGGATCCGTTCGGGCGCGCAGAGGTTCGACGCGTCGAGCGCGCGTTGATCCCGTGGTATGTCGACCTGCTCGATCGCGCGCTCGAGCGGTTGACGCCCGCGAACGCGTTCCAAGTCGAGGCCATCGCCGGGCTCCCAGACTCGATTCGCGGTTACGAAGACATCAAGCTGCGCAGCGCGGACCTGGCACGCGCCCGTGCGGCGGAACTCCTCGCCGCGCTCGATGCAAACGCGGGACCGCTCGCTGACTGACAACGGCACGCGAGAGCCCGGCTCGGATTCGGCCGAAACATACGCGGCGCGAAGCCGTACGTGAGGCGTCGGCGGCAACGTCGACGGGCACGTACCCTGCGCCGCACCTCGAACCGAGGCGTGGGGCTCCGCCCGTGACGCCGGCCGTTCGGCGACCTATCGCATGGGCCGTCGCCAGGAGGAGAGCCCACTCCGCACCTCCCGATCCGGCCCGGGGGAACCTCGATGATCGACCTCCTCGGGCGAACGTGCTTCAGCCTCGTTGTGCTGGTCGCAGGAATCGCCGCCACAGCGGTTGGCGCATCCGCCGGCGATACCACGCTCTCCGCGGCCACCTCGGCCAACCCCACCGTGGCGCTCGCGGAGTTGACGCAGCGGCGCGATGCCGGTCTCGCCCGTTTTCACGACGGCATCGTGCTGCTTCATAGCAGCTCGGGCCTCAAGCGCTGGGAAGACGCGGGATACCGCCAGGATGCGAACTTCTACTATCTCACGGGGATGGCGAACCTTCAGGACGCGATCTTGGCGCTCGACGGACCGCGTCGCGAGACGCTGCTGTTCATCGGCGCGATGCCGCCGTTCCTGACGGCCGCCGAGCCCATGTTCTCGGGGTTGAACCAATTCACGCTGTCGGCGGACGATGCATCCGCCAGCGCGATCGGCGTGACCAAGGTCGTGAATTGGAACGGCTTTTCTTCCTGGCTCGACGCGCGGCTGAAGACCGACCCCAACCTTCCGCTCTATCTCGATAGCGGTGGACAGGTCGGCGATTTTGCGGGAGGCGGTGGCGACCCAACGGATCTGCTGCCGACGGCGAACGCGCACATCCTGTGGTATCGTGCCATCCAAACGCGCTGGCCGAACGCGTCCGTTCGCCCGGCGCACGCCGGGCTCGACGAGCTGCGCGCGGTGAAGAGCGCCGACCGAGCAGGGCCTGCTGCGCCGTGCCGCCCTGCTGACGCGTCCGGGCATCGATGCAGCGGTCCGCTCCCTGCGGCCCGGCCGTACGCACCGCCAGGCGGAAGGCGACGTCATCGCGGCGATGATGGATGCCGGCGCGGAAGGGCCGGGGTTCTGGCCGTGGGTGCGATCGGGAAGCAGCGCATATCTTCCCGGTCTGTTCGCGTCGTTTCTCGACTACCACGCGCTGGATCATGTCATGGCAAGCGGCGAGATCGCGCGCGTCAATCTCGGAGCAGAGTACGCAATGTACAAGGGCGACTACGGGCGTACGTTTCCAGTCGGCCCGACATTCACTTCCGGGCAGCGTGAGGTCCTGGACCTCCTCTCACGCGCCTACCTCGCCGGCCTTCGGGTATTCCAGCCGGGCGAGACCCCAAGCGACGTCGTGAAGGCCAGCAGCGACTACGTCAAGGACCACCGGTCTGCGCTGCAAACCGATCTCGGCCGGGCCGCCGCGGACGTGCTTGTGACCGCACGTCCCTGGTCGATGTACGGTCACGGTATCGATATGGTCGAGGGCGTCCCGAGGGTTTTCGTGGCAGGAAACGTCATCTGCTGGGCGCCGGAATTCTCCGTGCTGGGCCAAGGCTTCTACGTCGAGGACATGGTGCTGGTGACGAGCGCTGGTCACGAGCTCCTGAACCCGCCGCTTCCCTATGACGCACGAGCACTCGAGGCCATGAAGGTGGCATTGAACCGAGCCGGCGCGCGCGACGGCAAACACTCCTGACGGAAGGCGCCGGGGTGGGAGGATCGGTGGGAGCGAAGCGCGGCGGGGCTGAACGTCGCCTCCCATGACGAGTGTCGAGCGGGCCGTTTCGGGCGGTGCGGTAGGGTCACGCGGTTGGGCGAACGTGCTCGACCCGATCCTCGAGGCCGCGCGCCGGTACGGTGAGCGCCCGGCACTCACGTTCATGACGAGCGCGGAACCGGGTGCGCGGGTCGAGCGGATGACCTTCGCGGAGTTCGGTCGCCTCACCCGAGCCGCTGCCCTCCTGTTTCGCGAGCTCGGTGCCGACGAGCGCTCGTCCGTCGCGTTGCTCTCGCCGAACGTGCCGTACGCGCAGATCGCCCTCTGGGGCGCCGAGGCGGCCAGCCGATCGTGCCCGATCAACTTTCTGCTCAGCGCGGAGCATATCGCGGAGCTCCTGCGCGCGTCGAACGCTCGCGTTCTCGTTGCATACGCCACGTCGCCGGAGCTCGATCTCTGGCCGAAGGTCGCGGCGATTCGTGCGCTCGCACCAGGCGTACGGCACGTCCTCGCGATCGGTGGGCCTGCGGACGGCGCCGAGCCCTTCGAAGAGTTGCTCGAGACGGTCGGCGGGGAGTTCGCACCGGTGGGCAGACTCGACGACGTCGCAGCGTTCTTCCACACGGGCGGTACGACCGGCGCGCCGAAGCTCGCGCAGCATACGCATCGCAATCAGCTCCACAACGCGTGGAGTTGCGCGCACGTGCTCGGCATCGGACCGGAGGACGTGCTGGTCAATGGCTTGCCGCTCTTCCACGTCGGCGGCTCGCTGTGCGTGAGCCTCGCGTGCATCGTCGCGGGTGCGGAGCAGGTCCTTCCCACATCGCTCGGTGCCCGCAATCGTGCCGTCGTCGAGCGCATCTGGGGGATCCTGGCGGAGCGCGGCGTGACGATGCTGGTCGGCGTCCCGACGACGCTGGCCGCGCTGACCGCAATTCCGGTCGACGTTGCATTGCCCGCGCTGCGCAGTGTCGCGACCGGCGGCTCCGCGCTCGCCGGCGGGGTTGCGGACGCGCTGGACCGCATGCTCGGCCTCCCGATCCGGATTATCTACGGTATGACCGAATGCGCCGGCGCGATGGCCCTCACGCCGCACGACGGTCCCGCGACGCGTGGGTCGGCGGGGCTACCGATACCGGAGAGCGAGGCCCGCGTCGTAAGCGACCCGGCGCGCATCGCCGAGACGACCCTTGCGAGCGGGGATACGGGCGTGATCGTCACCCGAGGTCCGCATGTCGGGCCGGGGTATCTCGATCCATCTCGGAATGACGGCGTGTTCTCGCGCGACGGTTGGCTGATCACCGGCGACCTCGGCCACATCGCAGAAAACGGCGAACTGTTCATCACCGGCAGAGCGAAGGACATCATCATCCGCGGCGGCCACAACATCGATCCCGGGCTCATCGAAGAGGCGGCGCTGACGCACGCCGCCGTCGAAAACGCCGCGGCAGTGGGTGCCCCCGACCCAATTGCCGGTGAGCTGCCGGTTCTCTACGTGACGTTGCATCCGGGCCGCGACGCCGACGCCGATTCTCTGCTCGCGCACGTCCGCGCGCGGATCTCGGAGCCGCCCGCCGTCCCGCGCTTTGTCGAGATTCTGGACGCAATGCCCCTCACCGGCGTGGGGAAGATTTACAAGCCCGCGCTCCGCGGTCGTTCGGTGCGCCGAGTCATCGAGGGATGCGTGGCGACGGCGGACGTTCCGTCCCGACCGGCGATCGACGTTCGCGACAGCGACGGGCGCAGCATCGTGGTGTTCACGTTCTCCGCGGCGACCGACGCGGCGACGGCTGCAGCCGCAGCGTCACGCGTTATGGCGCCGTTTACCCTCCTTCAGCACGCCGTCGAATTCGAGCAGCACCCCGTCAAGTTCGAGGCCAAGGCCGGTCTCGTGCCATAGCGCTCGCGAACGATCCGTACATCGGCGAACGGTATCACCCGGGAGATCGCGAACTGAGTCCGTATGAGCGCTGTCTTCGTTCACGGCGTCCCGGAGGACGCGCATCTCTGGGACGACCTTCGCACGCAACTCCCCGACCACGAGACGTCGGCGCTGAACCTACCCGGGTTCGGTGTTCCCGTTCCCGACGGTTTCGAGGCGACGAAGGAGGGCTACGTCGGGTGGCTCATCGCCGAACTGGAGCGCATCGGGCAGCCGGTCGACCTGGTCGGCCACGACTGGGGAGGCGGCCTCGTCGGACGCGTCGCGTTCACGCGCCCCGACCTGGTACGGACGTGGGCGATCGACACGCTGCCATTCTTCAACCCGAATTCCAGGTGGCACGACCTCGCGCGCAAGTGGCAGACTCCCGGCGTGGGCGAGCAGGTCATGGCATATCAGGATGCGTTGACCGAGGAGCAGCGCGTCGCCGCTCTGGTGGCTGCCGGCATGACGGAAGCGTACGCCCGGCACGTCGCGCCGACCAACCCGCTGCGCAACGCGTGCATTCTCACCCTGTATCGCTCCGCGACGGAGGTCTTCAAGGAATGGAGCCGCTCCGAGGCGCCGGCGTGTCGCGGACTGTACCTCACCGGAGTGAACGACCAGTATTCGAAGCTCTCGCTCGGCAAGGAAACGGCGGACCTCCTCGGCATGCAAACGATCGTCTTCGAGGATCTGGGCCACTGGTGGGCGATCCAGGACCCCGCGCGAGGCGCGCAAGCCTTGCGTACATTTTGGGATGCAGCGTAGCAAGCAGCGGGTAGACCCGAACTAGCGTTCAACGCGCGAAGCACAGGAGCGACGGCATGAGTGGAAACGACTTGGTTGGAGCGATCCAAATCAGCGAGCAACTCATCGGCGGTGAGGAACCGCAGGAAATGGTCACGCTGCGCGTCGATGCTGCCGGCTTTCACGATGCGGGCGGAATCGGCCGTTCCGGTCAGGAGGTCGGGGTCCTGGATGCGGCCCAGGTCGCGCGCATGCTGAGCGAACACTTCGACCCCGCGGACCTGCGCACGCTGCTGGGGCACTTCGTCGAAGTGCACGACGCGCTCGCGTCCGGTTAGGCAGCGGCCCACACGTCGAGCACGTAGCGGCCCTGTTCCGACAGTGCGTTCAGCCACGCCTCGGCGGTCGCAACGTCGGCGCCGGTGCGCGCGCGGTAGAGGTCGGCGAGCGCGCGCCGCACGTCGGGCTCCATGCGGCTGCCGTCGCCGCACACATAGATCGTCGCACCGTCGCCGATCGAATTCCAGACGGCGCCGGCGTGCTCTGCAATGCGGTGCTGCACGTACGTCTTGGTTGCATCGAGACGCGAGAATGCGACGAAGAGCTCGACGACGCCGTCGTCGGCCAGCGCCTGCAGTTCGTCGCGATAGATGAAGTCCTCGTCGGGGCGGCGGCAACCGAAGAAGAGCAGCGCCGTTCCGAGTTCGCGGCCCTGCCGTTTAAGCTCGGCGCGTTCCTGGAGGAAGCCGCGGAACGGGGCGAGGCCAGTGCCCGGCCCGATCATGATGATCGGCGCTTTGGGATCGTCCGGCAACTTGAAGCCGCCTTTCGTCGCTTTGACGAACGCGTTGACGCGCGTCCCTGAGTCGCGCGCCGAGAGGTGGTTCGAGCACACGCCCTCGTAGTCGCCGGCTCCGGAGAGGGCGGGCGCGCGTACCACGCCGACGGTCACGCTGCAGCGATCGGGCGCCGCAAGCGGCGACGACGAGATCGAGTAGTAGCGGGGCGTCATGAGCGGAACCATTTCGAGATAGGTCTTGAACGGAAGCTCGCACGCCGGGTACGCCTCGAGGAGATCGAGCACCGACATCCGCTTCGCCCGCACCTCGGCGAGGTATGCCCCACCTTCGTCATCCGCCAGGCGGCGCAGGGCCGGGCCCGAGTTCGGGCAGCGCGTGTGCTCGGCCAGTGTGGCAATTTGCTTGCGCGTGGCGACCTGCTGGAGCTCGACGTAGTGCATCACGAGCCGGCGAACCGACAGCGTCGCGTCGAGCGGCAGCGACGCGATCCGCCCGCTCCCGGTCGACTGGAGCCGCACGTACGTGCCCTGCTCGATGCCGAAGCGGCGCATCACCCGTTCGACGAGCGTTTCGCCATTGCTTGGAATCACGCCGAGATGATCGCCGCAGTGGTATGTCACGCCCGGCGGAAGCTCGACTTCGATATGCCGAGTGGAGCGCGTGTTGCCCGATTGCAGCTCGCGGTTCACTACCACGCGCATCGTCGTCGCGCCGTGCGCCGCGGCGAGCGGGTTCGCCTGTGGACCCGACACGAACTCGAGGTCGTACATCGGCCGTTCGACCGCCGCACCCGCGGCGTCGAGCTTCACGCCCAGC